>Ga0187893_10002532_pt1 | contig 39865 bp, 37 predicted proteins | sample MA1701074metaG_FD_139574 | JGI IMG/M metagenome (GOLD analysis project Ga0187893, IMG submission 139574) | White microbial mat communities from a basaltic lava cave in the Kipuka Kanohina Cave System on the Island of Hawaii, USA - MA170107-4 metaG ...
CCGCTGCGGTCGTCGCCGCCTCCACCGCCGACCCGACCTCCTGCAAGGATTCCTGCACAAGGCCGGACTCTCCTTTTGACTCTGATATAACTATATTATACGAATTTCTCTAGCTCATTCGGCGGCGGGCAGCTCGAGCTCGCAGCGGCGAAGAGCGTCCGAGACGCGGACGCGCGCCCGCCCGCCGAGCGGCGCCAGGATCGCATCCGCGCAGGCGAGCTCGAGCTGGCGTCCGGACAGCTCCCCGCCCCCGTCGCCCCCGGACGCGACCCGCACCGGGCCTTCGATCCGGAAGACGACGCCCGTGTCGCGGGCCTCGGCGCTCACCCGCACCCGCGCGAGTCCCGGCGCGAGCTCGAGCGCGCCGAAGAGCGCCGTGATCAGCAGCACGTGCAGCAGATCGCCACCGATCCGCACGCAGGGCGCCAGGGCCGCGGACTTGAGCTCGAGGTCGACGCGCTCGGAGGCGGGCGCGAAGAGCCCGACCCGCAGCGCGGCGATCGCGTCGGCGGGCTCGACGCGCTCGCCGAGCGCCGGCTGCGAGAGCAGCGGAGGCACCTGCGCGAGCAGCGCGCCCGAGCGCGCCGAGAGCAGCAGCAGGCGCTCTCGGGCGAGAGCGAGCTCCGCGCCCTGCGTCTCGCCCTCGAGCAGTTCCGCCTGCAGCCGCACCGCCGTGAGCAGGTTTCTGACTTCGTGGCACAGCGCAAAGACGAGCTCGCGAGGGTCGCCGGGCATCTCGATTCGCAGAGTAGCCAGCGCGAGCGCCGCGCGCGCGGGCGCAGCCGACTCCGCGTGATGCGGTGCGGGGCGAAGCCGCCCGATCGACTGCGCCCGCCTCGGGCTCGCTGCGGCTGGAGAGACCGCTTGCCATACTGCCGCGATGCGCACGGGATTTCTGCGAGGGCGCGAGCACACGCGCTATGGCGCGGTCTCGACGATCGCCGAGGGACGTTGCGCGATTGCACTCTCGATCGGCGGTGCGCCGAAGATCTACGAGCACCGCGATCCCAACGAGGACGCCGTGGGCTTCGCCGAGGGGCCCGGCGGGATCGTCGCGGCGCTCGCGGACGGCCACGGCGGCTTCCAGGCCGCCGAGCTCGCAGTCCAGCGACTGCTCGAGGACGGCGCGACACGCTGGACCGGCCCCGGTCCCGTGAACCTCGGGGACCGCTGGCCAGAGGAAGCCAGCGAGATCCTGTTCGAGCTCAATGCGGCGATCCTGGATGCGGCCGGTCGCTCGGCCAGCGCGAGCGCCCGGACCACGCTCGCCTGGGTCGTCGTGCGACCCGAGCAGAACCTGGTCGCCTTCGCCTCCCTCGGCGACAGCCACATCTTCCACATCGGGCCGAAGGAGGTCGTCGATCTCGCCTATCACGGATCGCGGCGGAGCTTCTTCCTCGGCTTCCCCTCGGAGACCCCCTGGTCGCTGCGCGACCGCATCGTCGCGAGTTGCGAGGCGTTGGACGGCACCCGGGCGCTCGTGCTCGCCTCCGACGGTCTCAGCGAACGCGGCATCGGCGTCGACCATCCGGAGGCCTGCGTCGGCGAGTGCGCGGCCCGCGCGGTGGGCGCCGAGCCCGGGCTGCGCGCACTCGCGACGGCTCGCGGGGTGTGCGAGCAGGCCCTCGACTCCCAGCGCCGCCAGAAATCCGGGGACAACGTCGCGAGCGCCGTCGTCTGGCTTCAGAAGGATTCGCCGAACTCGCGCTCGTAGCGGCGGCGCAGCTCGGGAAGATCCAGCTGCAGGCCCTGCGGGCCCTCGACGGAAACCTGGCACGCGCCGATCACGCTGCCGAGGCGACCCGAGACCAGCCACGGGAGTCCGCGAGCGCGGCCGTAGAGGAGTCCCGCGCGATACGCGTCGCCGCAGCCCGTCGGGTCGACCACCCGCTCGGCGCGCACGCCCGGGATCTGGATCCGCCGCCCCTCGGCGCGGATCTCGGAGCCCTGCTCGCCCTTGGTGATCACGACCGCGCCGCAGCGCGCTTCGATCTCGGCCTCGCTGAGTCCCGACTGCGTGAGCGTCTTCGCCCACTCGTAGTCGTTGGCGACGTAGGCGGCCGCGCTCTCGATCAGCTCGACGAGCTCGTCCCGCTCGAGGATCGGCAGCGCGTGCGAGGGATCCACGAAGATCGGCACCTTGCGCGCGCGCAGCGCGCGGGCGTGCTCGAGCATCGCGCGCCTGCTGTTCGCGGAGACGATCGCGAGCGATGGCTCCTCGCGCAGGTCCTCGACGCGCGCCTCGTGCGCGCGCGCGAGCGCCCCCTCGTAGAAGGCCCAGATCTGGTTGTCGTCGAGATCCGTCGTGACGAAGCCCTGGGCGCAGCGCACGTCGCCGAGCACGCGGATCCCGTCGCGGCGGATCCGGTTCGCGTCGAGCCAGTCCGCGTAGGGCGCGAAGTCCGAGCCCGCGACCGCGAGCACGAGCGGATCTTCTCCGAGCAGGCGCAGCCCGTACGCGATGTTGCCCGCGACGCCGCCGAAGTGGGTCTGCAGGCGATCGATGTTGAAGGACACGTTCAGGATGTGGAGCTTGTCGGGCAGGATGTGCTTGGCGAAGCGGTCCGGAAACACCATCACGTGATCGAAGGCCACGGAACCCGACACGAGGATCGACATGAGAACCTCCGGCGGCGGGCAGTCTCGCACTGCCCTTTCACGCGTCAATGCTGCTCCGCGGAGGCCGGGGCGGGATAGACTGGGCCGCGATGCGCATCAGCGACCTCTTCGGGCGCGGAGAACCCGTCTTCTCCTTCGAGTTCTTCCCACCGAAGACGGAAGGCGGATTCCGCTCGCTCTACGCGACGATCGAGGAGCTCAAGGAGCTCGGCCCCGGCTTCGTCTCCGTCACCTGGGGAGCCGGCGGCTCGACGCGGCGCAAGACCGCCGAGCTCGTGATCCAGATCCAGCAGAACATCGGGATCCTCGCGATGGCGCACCTCTCCTGCATCGGATCCTCGCCGGAGCAGCTCGCCACGACGCTCGACGAGCTCGACGCGGGCGGCATCCGCAACGTGCTCGCGCTCGGCGGCGATCGACCGGAGGGCTATGTCCCACCCCCCGGCGCCTTCACCTACGCGAGCGAGCTCACGCGCTTCATCCGCAGCCGCTGGAGCTTCTGCCTCGGGGGAGCCTGCTACCCGGAGACGCATCCGCGCGCGCCGAGCGCCGACGAAGATCTGCTGCGCCTCGTCGAGAAGGTGCGCTGCGGCGTCGACTTCCTGATCAGCCAGCTCTTCTTCGACAACGGCGATTTCTTCCGCTTCGTCGAGCGCGCGCGCGGCGCCGGCATCCGGGTCCCGATCGTGCCCGGCATCATGCCGATCATCAGCGCGAAGAACGTCCGGCGCATGGCACAGCTCTCGGGAGCGGCGATCCCGGCGCGGCTCGAGGCGCGGCTCGCGGCGGTCGAGCACGACGACGCGCAGACGACCGGGGTCGGCGTGGAGTGGGCGACGCAGCAGTGCCGCGAGCTGCTCGCGCGCGGCGTGCCGGGCATCCACTTCTACACCCTGAACCGGAGCCCCGCGACGCGCCTGGTGTTCCAGAACCTGCAGCGGAGCCAGGGCCTCCGGTGAGTCGCGCCCCGCTGCGCGTGGCCGTACTGCTCTCGGGCGCGGGCACGAGCCTCGAGAATCTCTTCGAGCGGATCGAGAGCGGGCGTCTCGACGCGCGCATCGAGGTCGTGATCTCGTCGAAGGAGGGCGTGCAGGGTCTCGAGCGCGCGCGCGGCCGCGGGGTGCCCGCCACTGCGGTGCCGCGCAAGTCCTTCCGGGACGTCGGCGCCTTCAACGACGCGCTGCACGCGGTGCTCGAGCGGCATCCGGTGGATCTCGTGGCGCTGCTCGGCTTCCTGTCGCCCTTCGAGACGCGCGGGCGCTACGACGGCCGCGCGCTGAACGTGCACCCGGCGCTGGTCCCGGCCTTCTCGGGCAAGGGCTTCTACGGACGGCGCGTGCACGAGGCGGTGCTCGCGTCGGGGGTCAAGCTCACGGGCGCGACCGTGCACTTCGTCGACGGCGAGTACGACCGCGGTCCGATCGTGCTGCAGGAGGCGGTGCCGGTCTTCGAGGACGACACGCCGGAGAGCCTCGCCGCGCGCGTCCAGGCCGCGGAGAGGCGACTCGTGCCGGAGGCGATCCGCCTCTACGCCGAGGGGCGCCTCGCGCTGCGCGGCCGGCGGGTCTGCATCGCGGGCCCCGCGCCCGGCCCCGGCTTGACGAAGAGCGAATAAAAAGCGAAAACTGGGGCGTGTCCCGCCCCCCGCTCGACGCGCTGCTGCGCGACCTCGGCCATCGGCTGCGCCGCGGCAGCGCCACTTCGCCCGCGGCGCCGCCGCGCCTCCCGACCGGCGAGCCCGAGCTCGACCAGCTGCTCGAAGGCGGCCTGCCCTGCGGTCGCCTCTCCGAGATCTCCGCTTCGCCCGGAGCCGCGCAGAGCTGCGGCCGCACCTCCCTCGCGCTCTCGCTGCTGGCCCAGGTGACGCGCCGGCAGGAGCTCGCCGCGCTGGTCGATGCCGCCGGCGCCTTCGACCCGAGCTCGGCCGGGTCGCGCGGCGTGCAGCTCGAGCGGGTGCTGTGGGCGCGGCCGCCCGCGCGACCGGAAGCGCGCTCCGCGCTGCGCTGTGCCGAGCGCCTGCTGCTCGCCCGCGGCTTCGCGCTCGTGCTGCTCGACCTCGTCGGAGTCGCGGCGCCCTGCGAGCTCTCGCCCGTCTGGCGGCAGCTCGCGCGCGCGGCCGCCGGCAGCGGCAGCGCGCTGGTCGTGCTCTCGGCCGGGCGCATCACCGGCAGCAGCGCCGAGATCGCGCTCGAGCTGCTCGCGCGCCGCGCGCACTTCGGCGGATCGCCCGCGCTCTTCACCGGTCTCGAGAGCGAGGTCGCCCTCGTGCGCCACCGCGCCCTCACTCCCCGCGCCACCCGTGCCCTCCTGCACCGGGTCGCGTAGGCGGGAATCGCGAGGATCGTGTGCGCGTCGCGTGCCTGCGCGTGCCGCAGCTCCTGCTCGTCGCAGAGCTGCGCGCGAGCCCGGAGCTCGCGGGGCGCGCGCTCGCGATCGCCGCAGGGCGCGAAGCGCGAGCGGAGATCCTCGCCGTCTCGCCGGAGGCCGCCGCCCGGGGTCTGTGCGCGGGCCGCACCCGCGCGCAGGCCAGCGCGCTGTGTCCGGAGCTCTGCGTGCGCGTCGCTTCTCCGGCCCTCGAGGAGTCGGCGCGCGCGACCCTGCTCGATCTCGCGCTCGGATTCTCGCCTCGCGCAGAACTCGCGCCGCGCAGGGCGGGCCTCTTCGCGGCGGAAGGCTGCATCTACCTGGACGCCTCGGGCATCGCCGCGCTGTTTCCCTCGGAGCAGGGCTTTGGCGCAGCGCTGTCCCAGCGCGCCTCCGCGTTGGGCCTTCCGGGCGACGTCGGCATCGGCAGCTCCCGACTCGTCGCGCGCATCGCAGCCCTGCAGGCCGTTCCGGCAGGCAGCAGCGCCCGGCCGCTGTCGGGGGAACCTGCGGTGTTCGTCGTCCCCGCTGGCGGCGAGGTGGGGCTCTTCGCGCGCCTTCCGCTCGACTGGCTCGGCGCGAGCGACGCGCTGCTCGAGCGGCTCGCGCGCTTCGGCATTCGCAGCTCGGGTGAGCTCCTGGCGCTGCCGCGCAGGAGCCTGATCACGCGCCTCGGTCCCGAAGCCGAGCAGCTCGCGCGCCTCGCGCGCGGAGAAGGCGGAGAGCTGCCGCTGCCGGTGCCCGCAGGCGCGCGACTGCTCGAGGCGGTGGATCTCGAGCACCCGCTCGATCGCCTCGAGCCGCTCTGCTTCGCGCTCCAGGCGCTGCTCTCGCGCCTGCGCGAGCGCCTCGCGCTGCGCCAGCTCGCGGTGGGCGAGCTCGAGCTCGAGCTCGACCTCGACGGCGGCGGCCGCGACAGCCGGCGCATCGGACTCGCCGCGCCGAGCGCGGATCCCCGGCTGCTGTTGCGACTGCTGCGCGCCTCACTCGAGACGCGACCCGCCGAAGCCGCGGTCGTGGGCCTGCGCCTCTGCGCGCGGGGCGCACCCGCCCCCTCCGACCAGCTCGACCTGTTCCGTCCCGCCGGCCCCGCACCGGCCGCGCTGAGCCAGGTGTTGAACGAGCTGCGCGCGCTGTGCGGCACCGAGCGGGTCGGAGCTCCCGCGATCCCGGACGACTTCCATCCCGATGCGCTCGCGCTCCACCCTTTCCGCCCCGGACACGGGATCGAGAGCCCCTGCGCGGGGCCAGACGGGCCTGCCCCGCCAGCCCTGCGCCAGCTGCGCCCTCCCGTGCCGGCCCAGGTGCGGCTCCAGGCAGGTCTGCCCGCCGAGATCTCGAGCGCGGTCGCGCGCGGGCACGTGCTCCAGCTGGCCGGCCCCTGGCGCAGCACCGGCGGCTGGTGGTCGCGAGAGGGGCGCTTCGCCTACGACAGCTTCGACATCCAGACCAGCGATGGAACGCTGATCCGCCTGCGCCTCGACCGCGTGCGAAAGCATTGGGAGATCGACGCGGTGTACGACTGATCCGAGATCGGGCCGCAAGCTCGGCCCGAAAGACTCGCCCGAGATCCTTGACCCGATCCCCCGCCGCGGCTAAAAGCCCTGCCGGGAGACGAGATTGCATGCCCGAGCTTCGCCACCTTCGACCCCAGCTGGACCACCGCATGGCCTTCTTCCAGGGCTTTCTGCGCCGGCCCGGCCAGGTCGCCTCGATCATTCCCAGCTCGCGCTTCCTCGAGCGGCGCATCGTGCGCTTCGCCGAGGTCCAGCGCGCGCGGCTGATCGTCGAGCTCGGTCCCGGGACCGGCGGCACCACCCGCGCCCTGCTGCGCGCGATGGCTCCCGACGCGCGCCTCGTCTCGATCGAAATCAATCCCGACTTCATCCCGCTGCTCGCACGGATCGGCGATCCCCGCCTGATCGTGGCCGAGGGCAACGCGACGCAGCTGGTCGAGCTGCTGCACAAGCACGGCCTCGCGGCGCCCGATCTCGTCCTCTCCGGGATCCCCTTCTCGACCATGCCGCGCGCGGTGGGACTCCAGATCCTGATCGCCGCCCAGGAGGCGCTGGCCCCGGGCGGGCGCTTCGTCGCCTATCAGGTGCGGGATCGCGTCGGCACGCTCGGCCGCCAGGTCTTCGGCCGGGGCCGGGTCCAGACGGAGCTGCTGAACGTCCCGCCGATGCGCGTCTATCGCTGGGACGTCTGAGCGCAGCCGCGCTCGCTTCAGTCGCTCTCGCCGCGCTCGCTTCAGTCGCTCTCGCCGCGCTTGCGCTGTAGCGAGAGCCCCGCGCGGGGCGCGACTGCGTCCGGACCGCGCACCAGCACATCGGGGCCGAAGCGCTCGCGGATCTCGTCGAGCGCGCGGTTGATCGCGCGGCTGCGGCTGCGCTCCGCGGGTGGCGCGAAGAGCGGGAGCTGCGCGTCCTCCGCCGCGACGATCTGGGTCACGCCGACGCCGAGCAGCCGCACCGGCTCGTCGAGGCCCGCGCGGCGCAGCAGCGCGCGCGCGGCGGCGGCGATCGCGGGACCGTCGTCGCAGGGCTGCGCGAGCGTGCAGCGGCGCGTGCGCAGCGGATGCCCGCGCGGACCCGCCGCGACGCGGCGCGCGAGCTTGAGCTTGAGCACGACGCAGCGCGCGGCGCGCGAATCGCGCCGCAGCCTCCGCGCGACCGCCTCCGCGTGCGCGCGGATCGCCCGCTCGAGCGTCTCGAAATCGCCGACGTCGCGCGCGAAGGTGTTCTCCTCGCTGTAGGACACCGCCTCGCGATCCGGCAGCACCGGGGAGCGATCCTCGCCGCGCGCGAGGCGCGAGAGCGCGAGTCCGCTCGCGCCGAAGCGGCGCTCGAGCGCGGCCGGCTCGGCCGCGGCGAGCTCGCCGACCCGGTGGAAGCCCGCGGCCGCGAGCCGCGCGGCCGCGACCGGGCCCACGCCAGGGAGCCGCGAGACCGGCAGCGGCGCGAGGAAGGCCTCGAGCTCCGCGGGCGGGACCACGAGCAGCCCGTCCGGCTTCGCGAGGTCGCTCGCGATCTTCGCGGCGAGCTTGACCGGCGCGATCCCGACCGAGACTGCGAGGCCCGTCTCGTCGCGCACCGCGCGGCGGAGCCGAGCGCCGACGGCCTCGGGCGCTCCCTGCAGCCGCTCGCCGCCGGTCAGGTCGAGGAAGGCCTCGTCGAGCGAGAGGCCCTGCACGCGCGGCGTGAAGCGGTCGAAGATCGCGAAGATGCGGCGCGACTCGGCCACATAGCGCCGCATCTCGCCGGGCAGGAAGACCGCCTGCGGGCAGAGCCGCCTCGCCTCCGCGGTCGGGATCGCCGAGCGCACGCCGAAGGCGCGCGCCTCGTAGCTCGCCGCCGAGACCACGCCGCGGTCGCCGGTGCCGCCGACGACGACCGGCCGCCCGCGCAGCTCGGGGCGGTCGCGCTGCTCGACGGACGCGTAGAAGGCGTCCATGTCTGCGTGGAGGATCACGCGCTGCATCGGGCGGAGGGCCAGTCTACCGCGCTATGGGTTGGGCCCTTCACGGGGGTCGCGATGAGCGCGGGAGTGCAGCCGACCGGCGCCGAGGGCGTGCGCTGGAACCTCGGGGATCTGTATGCGAGTCCCTCGGACCCGCGCCTCGAGGCCGACCTCGACTCGGCGCTCGCCGCCGCGCAGCGCTTCGAGCAGCGCTACCGCGGCCGCGTCGCCGCGCTCTCCGCCGCCGAGCTCGCCGAGGCGCTCGACGCGCTCGAAGCGCTGCAGACCCCGGTCGCGCGCGCGGGCAGCTACGCGGGCCTGCTCTTCGCGGCGGACACGAGCGAGCCGCGCCACGGCGCGCTGCTGCAGCGCGTCCAGGAGCGCGGCACAGAGATCCGCAACCAGCTGCTCTTCTTCGAGCTCGAGTGGGTCGCAGCGGGGGAAGCGGCCGCGCAGGCGCTGCTCGCCGAGCCCGCGCTCGCGCGCAGGCGCCACTTCCTCGCGTCGCTGCGGCGCTACCGCGACCACGTGCTCTCGGAGCCCGAGGAGCGCGTGATCGGCGAGCTCGCAAACACCGGCCGCAACGCGTTCTCGCGGCTCTTCGACGAGCTCGTCGCGGCGATGCGCTTCCCGCTGCGCCACGCGGGCGAGACGCGCGAGCTCTCCGAGGAGGAGGTGCTCTCGCTGCTCTACGCGCCCGACCGCAACCTGCGCCGCGACGCCGCGCGCGCGCTGACCGACGGCCTGCGCGCGAACGCGCGCCCGCTCGCCTTCATCTTCAACACGCTGGTGCAGGACAAGGCCACCGACGACCGCCTGCGCCGCTATGCGGGCGCGATGGACGCGCGCCACCTCGCGAACGAGATCGCGCCCGAGAGCGCGAGCTCGCTGCTCGCGGCCTGCACGGCGCGCTATCCGCTCGTCGCGCGCTACTACCGGCTCAAGGCGCGCCTGCTCGGCATCGACCGCCTCGAGGACTACGACCGCTACGCGCCGCTCGCCGAAGCGGGCGAAAGGCGCAGCTTCGGCGAGGCGCGCCGGATCGTGCTCGAGGCCTATCGCGACTTCTCGCCACAGCTCGCCGAGATCGCGGGCCGCTTCTTCGACGAGCAGTGGATCGACGCCGAGCTGCGCCCGGGCAAGCGCGGCGGCGCCTTCAGCGCCTCGACCCTGCCCGAGCTCCACCCCTACGTCCTGCTCAACTACACCGGCACGCTGCGCGACGTGATGACCGTCGCGCACGAGCTCGGCCACGGCGTGCACCAGCACCTCGCGCGCGGCCAGGGCCTCTTCGAGCAGGGCACGCCGCTCACGACGGCCGAGACCGCGAGCGTCTTCGGCGAGATGCTCGTGTTCCGGCGCCTCCTGCGCGAGACGCGCGACGCGAAGACCCGCCTCGCGCTGCTCTGCAGCGTGCTCGAGGACGCCTTCGCGACCGTGTTCCGCCAGGTCGCGATGACGCGCTTCGAGGAATCCGTGCACGCGGCGCGCCGCAGCGAGGGCGAGCTCCCGCTCGCGCGGATCGGCGAGCTCTGGATGCAGGCCAACCGCCCGATGTTCGGCGACTCGGTGCGCCTCTCGGACGACTACGCGCTCTGGTGGCTCTACATCCCGCACTTCGTCCACACGCCCTTCTACTGCTATGCCTACGCCTTCGGCGAGCTGCTCGTGCTCGCCCTCCTGCGCCGCTACGACGAGGAAGGGCCGGGCTTCGTGCCGCGCTACCTCGAGCTCTTGCGCGCGGGGGGCTCCGAGTCGCCCGAGACGCTGCTCGCGCGGATGGGCCTCGAGATCGCAGACCCGCGCTTCTGGGACGGCGGGCTCGCGCTGCTCGAAGAGCTCGTGGCGGAGGCCGAGGCCCTGGCCGAAGCGCCGCAGCCGACGCCCGGATCCCGCTAGCCCTCCGCCGCGTCGAAGGCCGCGAGGATCGCGCGGAAGCGCCGCTCGACGAGCGCGCGCTGGCTGCCGTGCGTCACGATCCAGGGCGCGTTCTCGCGGATGCCGCGCACGAGGTGGCGCACGGCGTGATCCGCGGGCACGGCTTGCGTCTCGCCGACGCCGAGCCGGATCGCCTCGAGGTCTTCGGGACCGAAGCGCGCGCGGCCGAGCGCCTCGGGGCGGTTGCGCGCGCTCTCGGCGATGCGCGACTGGGTGCCGGCCGGCAGCAGCAGCGAGACACCGATCGCCTCGCTCGCGAGCTCGGCGCGCAGCGTCTCGCCGTAGGCCATCTGCGCGTGTTTGGTCGCGTTGTAGATGCCCTTGCCCGGGCCGGCCGCGAGCAGGCCCGCCATCGACGCGGTGATCACGATCTGCTTCTCGCCGGGCGCGCGCCGCAGGAGCGGCAGGAACGCGTCGACGCTGTGGATCAGCCCGAAGAGGTTGACCGAGAGGCCCCACTCCCAGTCCTCGCGGCTGCGGGCGTCGAGGCGGCCGATCACGAGGACTCCGGCATTCGCGCACAGCAGGCTGCAGCCGCCGAGCTCCCGCTCGACTGCCGCAGCGAGCGCGCCGGACGATTCGCGGCTCGCGACGTCGACGTGCAGCGCGAGCGCGCCCGGACCGAGCCCCTCGGCCACCGCGCGCGCAGCCTCGAGCTCGATGTCGGCGACCGCGACGCGCATGCGCTCGGCCGCGAGGCGGCGCGCGATCGCGGCGCCGATGCCGCTGCCGCCTCCGGTCACGACGGCCACGCGATCCGCGAGCTCCCGCACGCTTGCCTCCTGCCGCGCAGGCGCGGATCGACTCAGAGGATGCGGACGACTTCGGTCGCCGCGCGCATGCCGCTCGTGACCGCCGCGTGCGCCTCCGGCCCGGCGCGCCAATCGCCGGCGAAGACGAGGCGCGGCGAGCGCTCGAGCCTGCCCTCGAAGCGCAGCTGCCGGGCGCGCGATCCCGCCGCGAAGCGCGGGGCGTGCTTGAGCGATTCGATCCGGTGCGCGCGCAGCGGGAGCGCAGCCAGCGGCGTGCGCTCGAAGCGCTCGAGCAGCGCGGGCAGGAAGCCGTCGGCGTCCGGCGCGGGGAAGTGCCGCAGCGCGGCCTCCGGCAGCTCGACGCAGAGGAGCCCGCTGCCCGGCGGCGCGGCACCGGGACGCAGGTGGGTCGCATGCACGCGCAGCGAGGTCCCCCACTCGGGCAGCGGCAGCACGCGGCAGCCGATCGGCGCCGCGAGCGCGGGCGGGAGCGCGCCGAGCCGCAGGTGCACGCGCACGACGCGCGTGTACGCGACCTGCTCGAGCGCGCCGCGCTCGTCGGGCGTGAGCTTCTTGCAGAGGCCCGTCACCTCGTCGCCCGGGACCGCGACGACCGCGGCATCGGCGAGGACCTGGTCGTCGCGCCCGGCGATCCGGCAGCGCAGTCGCGCGCCGCCGGCCTCGGTCTCGACCGCGACGACCTCGCAGCCGGTGCGCACGCGCAGCCCCGCGGCGAGCGCGGCCGCGAGCTGCGCGTTGCCGTGCGCGAAGCTCGCGAGGCGCAGTCCGCGCAGCCCGCTCGCGACGAGCGGCAGCGCCAGCGCGGCGGAGAGCTCGGAGGGATCGCTGCCCGCGCCGGCGAGCAGAGGCTCCGCCGCGAAGACCGCGGCCTCGGATCCGACGCGCTCGCGGAGCCAGCTCGCCGCGTCGCGCTCGTCCGCGCCGAGCAGCGGCGCGGCGCCCTGGGCGCGCGCGCCGAGGCCGCGCAGCGCGAGCCCGAGCAGCCCGAGCCGCGCGCGCGCGGAGAGCAGCGGCGTCGCGAGCCACCAGCGCGGAGAGTCCGGCGCGAGCGCGTGAAAGGCGCCGGCCCGCAGCACGGCGACGGCGGGACCCGGCAGCGGCCGCAGGCGGTTGGCGATCCCGGCCGCGCGCGCGATCGCGACGAGGTCCTGCGCGCGCGCCAGATCGAAGCTCGCGCCGTCGTCGAGCCGGCAGTCGCCGAAGGCCCGGCTGCGCGCGCGGCCGCCGACCTCGGCCTCGCGCTCGAAGAGCTCGACGTCGTGCCCCGCGCGCGCGAGGCGAAACGCGCAGGAGAGGCCCGCGAGTCCCGCGCCGACCACAGCAATCGAGGCCATGCGGCGCATGGTACCGGCGGCCCCGCGCTCCAGAAGCCCTTGCCAGGATGCGAAAACAGGGCGAAAGTCGGCCGCGTGGCGCCTCCCATCGCGGATCCCGAGGACTACGTAGAGCTGCGCTGCCGCAGCGCTTTCTCGTTCCTCGAGGCCGCCTCCAACCCCGAGGAGCTCGCCGCGCGCGCGGCCGAGCTCGAGTACCCGGCGCTCGCGCTCGGCGACCGCGACGGCCTCTACGGTTCGCCGCGCTTCCACCAGGCCGCGCGGGCCGCTGGGCTGCGCGCGCTCGTCGGCGCCGAGCTCGCGGTGGGCGAGAGCGAGGCCAGCGCGCGGCGCGTGCTGCTGCTCGTCGAATCGTCGCGCGGCCACCGGCAGCTCTCGCGCCTGTGCACGCTGGCCCACGCCGGGGACCGCGCCGGCCAGGCGCCGCGCGTGAGCTTCGCGCAGCTCGAGGAGCACGCGGCCGATCTCGTCGCACTCGTCCGCGCCGACGCGCAGCTCGAGCCGGGCCCGCTCGCGCAGCTGCGCGGGATCTTCGGCGCGGGCACGGCTTCGGGACGCGGCCGGCTCTGGGTCGACGTGTCGCGCCATCTCACGCGCGCGTCGGAGGCGGCGTCGCAGCGCGCGGTCGCGCTGGCCGAGAGCTGCGGAGTCCCGCTCGTCGCGAGCGGCGACGTGCGCCACGCGCGCCCCGAGGGCCGCCGCCTCTTCGACGCCCTCGTGTGCCTGCGCGAGAAGACCTCGCTCGACCGCGCCGGACGCAGGCTCGCCGAGAACGCCGAGCGCTTCCTGCAGCCGCGCGCCGAGATGCGGCGCCGCTTCGCCGACCGCCCCGACTGGATCCGCGCGAGCCGCGCGATCGCCGAGCGCTGCGCCTTCACGCTCTGCGAGCTCGGCTACCGATTCCCCGAGTTTCCGACCGGGCCCGGCGAGAGCCAGGCGCAGGCGCTGCGCCGGCTCACGGCCGAGGGCGCGCGCGGCCGCTACGGCCACCCGCTGCCCGCGCGCGCGCGCGCCCAGCTCGAGCGCGAGCTCGCGCTGATCGAGAAGCTCGAGCTCGCGGGCTACTTCCTGATCGTGCACGACATCGCGCGCTTCGCGCGCGAGTCCGGCATGCTCGCGCAGGGCCGCGGCTCCGCGGCCAACAGCGCCGTCTGCTATGCGCTCGGCATCACCGCGGTGGACCCCGTCGCGATGGACCTGCTCTTCGAGCGCTTCCTCTCCGAGGAGCGCGGCGAGTGGCCCGACATCGACATCGACCTGCCCTCGGGCGAGCAGCGCGAGCGCGTGATCCAGTACGTCTTCGACAAGTACGGCGAGCGCGGCGCTGCGATGACGGCCGTCGCGATCAGCTACCGCACGCGCCTGGCCCTGCGCGAGATGGGCAAGGTGCTGGATCTGCCGCAGGACGCGATCGAGCGGATCTCGCAGCGGCTCTCGGCGCTCGAGTACCGCGACGATCTCGACGAAGTCGGCGCGACGCTGCGCGAGGCGGGCGTCGATCCCGAGGCCCCGCGCATCCGCGCGCTGCTCGCACTCTGCCGCGAGGTGCAGGGCCTGCCGCGCCATCTCGGCCAGCACCCGGGCGGCATCGTGATCGCGGCGGGCCCTCTCGACGAGGTGGTGCCGATCGAGCCCGCGGCGATGCCGGGGCGCCGCGTCGTGCAGTGGGACAAGGACGACTGCGCGGACCTCGGCCTGATCAAGATCGACCTGCTCGGCCTCGGCATGCTGGCCGCGCTCGAGGACACGCTCGGGCTCGTGCGCAGCGCCGAGGGCGTCGAGATCGATCTCGCGAAGCTCCCGCCCGACGATCCCGCGACCTATTCGATGATCCGGCGCGCCGACACGGTCGGGACCTTCCAGATCGAGAGCCGCGCGCAGATGGCGACCCTGCCGCGCATGCGGCCGCGGAACTTCTACGACCTGGTGGTCGAGGTCGCGCTGATCCGCCCGGGCCCGGTCACGGGCCAGATGGTGCACCCCTACCTGAATCGCCGCGCGGGCCGCGAGCCGGTGCGCTATCCGCATCCCTCGCTCGAGCCGATCCTCGCGCGCACGCTCGGCGTCCCGATCTTCCAGGAGCAGCTGCTGCGGATCGCGATGACCGCGGCGGGCTTCTCGGGCGGCGAGGCCGAGGAGCTGCGCCGCGCGATGGGCTTCAAGCGCTCGGTCGAGCGCATGGACCGGCTCGAGCGGCGCCTGCGCGAGGGCATGGACGCGCGCGGCATCCGGGGCGCGGCCCAGGAGGAGGTGCTGCGCGGGATCACCTCCTTCGCGCTCTACGGCTTTCCCGAGTCGCACGCGGCGTCCTTCGCGCTGATCGCCTACGCCTCGGCCTATCTCAAGGCGCATCACCCCGCGGCCTTCCTCGCGGGCCTCTTGAACGCGCAGCCGATGGGCTTCTACAGCCCCGCGACGCTCGTGAAGGACGCGCAGCGCCACGGCGTCGCGGTGCTGCCGATCGACGTCGCCGACTCCGAGTGGCGCTGCGCGCTGCGGAGCCCGGAGGCGGGTCGCGCGCCCGCGCTGCGCCTCGGCCTGCGCTTCGTCGCGGGCCTGCGCGAAGAGAGCGGCCGCGCGCTCGAGGCCGAGCGCCGGCGCGCGCACTTCGCAGACCTCGCCGACCTCACGCGCCGCGTGGCGCTCTCGCGCCGCGAGCTCGACGCGCTCGCGGAGCTCGGCGCGCTGGCCCGGATCGACCCCGCGGCCCGCACGCGGCGCAGCGCGCTCTGGCAGGTCGCGGCGCTCGAGCGCGATCCCAGGTCCCTGTTCGCGGGCTGTGCGCCCGATCCGGGGCCCTCGCCGCTGGCCGAGCTCTCCGCCTGCGAGGAGACGCTCGTCGACTATCGCGCCAGCGGTCTCACCACGGGCCCCCAGGTGATGGCCCACCTGCGCGCGGCGCTGCGCGCGCGCGGCGTGCTCTCCGCGGCGGAGCTCGCGCGCGTGCCGGACGGGCGGCGCGTGCGCACGGCGGGGCACGCGATCGTGCGCCAGCGCCCGGGCTCGGCGAAGGGCTTCTGCTTCCTCACGCTCGAAGACGAGACCGGCTTCTCGAACGCGATCCTGACGCCCGACGTCTTCCGGCGCTTCCGCGCCGCGCTGCACGGCAGCGCGCTGCTCGAGATCGCGGGGCCCCTGCAGAACCTCGACTCCGTGCTCCACGTGCGCGTGCGCGAGCTGCGCCGCCTCGAGACCGGAGCCCGCGTCTCGACCGCGCTGCCGGACTCCCACGACTACCGCTGAGGAAGGCGATCCGCCTACTCGGCGTAGCCGAGCGCGCGCAGCTCCTCGAGCGTCTCGCTCTCGATGCGCCGGAGCGTCTCGGCGTCCGCGCGCGCGGCGCGCGCCTGCCGCCGGCGCTCGTCCTCCTGCGTGAGCTCCTCGATGCGCGCCACGAGCGCGGCCGCGCGCTCGGGAACCTGCGCGGCGAGATCCCGCGTCTCGCCGGGATCCGCTTCGAGGTCGTAGAGCCGCGGGCCGTCGGGCTCGAGCAGCAGCTTGTGGCGGCCGTCCACGAGCGCCGCATAGCCGTGTCGCCGCGAGTTGCCCGAGATGTACTGGACCGCCGGCGGCGGCAGCGCGGGCTCGCCGCGCAGCAGCGCCGCGAGACTGCGTCCCTGGTGCGCCTCGTGCCTCGGCAGGCCGAGCAGCTCGCGCAGCGTCGGCATCAGGTCGAGATGCGACACCGGAAGCGCGTAGCGCCTCCCGGCCGCGATGCCCGGCCCTGCGGCGATCCACGGCACGCGCACGAACTCCTCGTAGAGCCGGCGGTCCGAGTGGAACACGAGACCGTGCTCGCGGAAGCCCTCGCCGTGGTCCGAGGTGAAGACGACGATGCTCCGGTCGCGCAGGCCGGCCAGCTCGAGCGCATGGAGCAGCAGCCCCACGCGCTCGTCCACCGACTCGACCTCGGTGTGGTAGAGCAGGCGCGTGAAGTCGATCTCGGCCTGGCTCATCTCCGGCGCGAGCCGGTTGAAGTCGAGCCAGTCGTTCTTCGGCACGTCGCTCGCGGCCAGGCGCGCGTAGTAGTCGGGGGGATGCGGCAGCTGCGAGAAGTCGAAGGGCAGCGAGGAGGCGAAGCGGCGTTCCGGCGCGTAGACCGCGTGCGGATCCATGATCCAGACCAGCGCGAAGAAGGGCGACCGCGCCTCCTCGCGCAGGAACTTGAGCGGCGCCGCGATCTGGTTGTAGCGGAAGTCGCGGAGGTCGAAGCCCGCGCGCGCGGCCCAGCTCTCGTGATTCGCGCGCAGCCAGTCCTTCTCCCAGACCGGCGGCACTTCGAAGCCCTGGAGCGCCTGGGGCCGCAGCACGACCTGGTTCTCGACGAAGGCCACGCGCCGATAGCCGCGCGCTGCGAGCGACTCGGCCAGCAGCTCCTCCGCCTCGTCGACGAGGTAGAAGTCGTTCTTCTCGGCCGCAGCGCTGCGCGCGAAGCCGTTCGGATGCTGGCCCGTGAAGAGCGCGACCGAGGAGGGCAGCGTCCACGCGCCGTTCGCCCAGCTGCGCTCGAAGAGCGCGCCCCGCTCGGCCAGGCTGCAGATGTTGGGCGTGCGCGCGGGTCCGCCGTAGCAGGAGAGCGCATCGGCCCGCAGCGTGTCGGAGACGATCAGCAGCAGGTTCGGCGCGGGCGCCTCGCGACAGCTCGCGAGAGCGAGCGCGAGAGCGAGCGAGGCGGCGGCCGCCCGCAGGCTCGCAGAGGACGACGTGCGGGAGCAGCGGCGCATGCGGAGCCGGCAGCATATCCCTTCGCGTCCCGGGCGACCGTGCGCAGCGCCCGCTGGGCTATCTTGCGCCGCGCTCCCCGGTCGTCCAATGGCAGGACAGCAGACTTTGAATCTGCGAATCGAGGTTCGAATCCTCGCCGGGGAATCTCCGCAGGCGGGAGGCGCTGCGCCGCTTCAGCGCGCGCTCCCCGACCCCTCCACGGCGAGTGCATCGTAGACGCACAGGAAATCCCGCCAGAAGTCCTCGGACGCGGAGGCGCTCTCGATCTGCGCCGAGAGCGCGGCATTGTTGCGGATCTGCGCCATCGCGCGCAGCACGAGATCGGCCGAGAGCACGCGGCCCGGAGGCGGACCCAGCAGCAGATGGTCCCAGCCCCGGCGCAGCGCGCGCGGGCCCTGCGCGCGCGGAGCCGCGCCAGCGGAGCCGCGCCCTGCTGCGGGCGTCGCCTGGCACTCGGGGCAGATCCCGTGTGTCACGCTCGCTTCCGAATTGGCCTCGAGGTACTCCTCGATCTCGGTCCAGTAACCGAGGTCGCTGCGCACGCGCTTGCAGCCCGCGCAGATCGGCAGGAGTCCGCGCAGCACGCGGACCTGCTCGAGCGCGCGCTCGCGCTCGCTCTTGTCCTCGCCGATCGCGACGATGCCCTCGGCGCGGCCGTTCGCGCCGAGCAGCCGCGTCACGTTCCAGGACACCAGGTGATCGCGGCCGTCGCGCGAGAGCACGCGGTTCTCGAAGTTGCGCGTCTCCGCGCCGGCCAGCACGCGCTCGATGTCGGCCGCGACGCGGGGCCGCGCCGCCTCCGGCAGGAAGGTCGAGAGGTAGTTCCGGCCGAGGACCTCTGCGCGCGAGAAGCCGTAGAGCGCCTCGGCCGCGGCATTGAACTCGAGGATCCGATATTCGAGGTCGAGGCACACGACCACGCAGCTCGCGGTGTCGAGGATCGAGCGCTGCAGGCGCGCGAGCTCGCGGCGCGCGTGGTCGGCGAGCGCCTGGTCGTCGACGTCGCAGTTGGTTCCGACCATGCGCAGCGCGACTCCCCCGGCGTCGCGCTCGATCACGCGACCGCGGTCGAGCGTGTGCCGGTACGCGCCGCCGCCGTGGAGGATCCGATACTCGCAGTGGAAGACGCTCGTCTCGCCGGAGAAATGGCGATCGAGCTCGCGCCGCACGCGCGCGGCGTCGTCGGGGTGGATCAGGCCCTCCCAGAAGCTCACGCTCGGCGGCACGTCGCGCCGGAGGTAGCCGAGCGATTCGATCCAGCGATCGCTGTAGTGGACTTCGCCCGTGCGCAGGTTCCAGTCCCAGGCCCCGTCGCCGACCGCATCGAGCGCGAGGCGCAGTCGCGCCTCGTTCTGCTTGACGATCGGATCGGCGTCGCGCTCGCGGTCCGGCATCGGGGCGGCCTCGGCTTCGCGAATCGGCTGATCGCTCAAGGTATCACGCAGATCCGGGCACTCCGCAGCGTGCTCCGAATCGAGCTAGGCCGCGAGTCCCAGGAGCCCGGCGGTGTTCTCGCACAGGATCCGGCGCACCTGCGCCGGAGCCAGCCCCTCGACCTCGCGCAGGAAGTGGCGAGGCGCCGCCAGGCCCTCCGGGTGCGGCCAGTCCGAGCCGAAGAGCACGCGCTCCGCCCCGATGCATTGCACGAGCGCGGGCACGTCCTGCTCGAAGGAGGGCGCGACCGAGAAGTGCTCGCGGAAGAGCCGGCTCGGCGCGTCCGTGATCGGCCCGCCGAGCCAGCGCCCGGACGCCTCGCCGAGGGTGTTCACGCTGTGGCGGGCCGCCCCGTCCATGTCGGTCAGGAGGCGTGGGATCCACGACGAGCCGTTCTCGATCGAGAGCATCTGCAGCCGCGGAAGGCGGCCGAAGAGGTTGTGCAGGACCAGCGCGGGGACCATGGCCATGATCGGGCGCCGGCCGAAGCAGGTGACCCACTGGAAGGCCGACATCTGCGCCTCCGAGACGTTCGGATCCTCGCCCCAGAGCGGCCCGAAGGCCTGCATGTAGCCCGACACCCCGATCTGCAGCGCGACCGGGATCCGGGCCTCCTCGACGCGCGCCCAGAGGGGATCGAAGTACGGGTCTGCGTCGACGAGCAGGTAGTCGATCTCGCCCGGCATCTCGTGCCTCCGGGGCTGCGCGCTGCGACCGCTGCTAGGGCCCTCCGGGCAGCGAGAAGGGCCGCGTGACGGCGCGCGTGGGTCCGAAGCTGTGCAGCGCGAGCGCGTGCAGGTTGCCGAGTCCGCCGCAGCAGAGCACGAAGATCCGCTCGGGGCTCTCGACGAGGTGCACGTCGCCGCGCGCGTCCACCCTCCCCTTCAGCTGCTCGCGGTGGCTCTCTGGCCACCACGCGAGCGGCAGCCGCGCGTGCTCCCAGAGCTTGGCCTGCACCTCCTCGATCGTGGGGTGAGCGGCGTCGATCACATCGGCCCAGGGCGGAGCGATCGCGACCAGGATCTCCGAGTCCGCCGCGGGCGCGATGAAGGCGTTGGTCCCGGGAAAGGCCAGCGACTTGCCGATGATCTCGAGCAGCTCGCGGCCGTCGCGCGCGCGCGTGTCCGCGACATCGATCGTGCCGGTCACGTCCTTGACCGTGAGCGCGTTGCCCGCGACGCCGCGGCGCTCCGCGAAGGGCGCCCAGGGCGAGCGCTCCTCCCACTCCGCGACCACGATCCCGGTCACGCGCGCGGGCTGGCCGAAGACGCTCTTGCTCGTCTGGCCCACGACCTGCCCGCCGACGTTGCGCATCGCGAGCCGCAGCGCGCGCCCGATCGCCGGCGCGGGCCCGGCCTCGCCGCCGAAGCAGCCCGCGCCGTAGGGAATCCCGAGCGCATGCCGCGCGGGGCCGTTGACGAAGACCCCGGGCACCACGCAGCAGGTCGTCGTGTTGAGCGCGAAGAGGTTGAACTCGGGGTGCGCCATCGCCTCGATCGCCGCGCAGAGCAGCGGCATCGAGTTCGCGGGCGCACCGGCCATCACCGCGTTGATCGCGAGCTTCTCGACGCTGCAGCGTCCCTGGCGCGGCGGAAGCGCGGCGAGCTCTTCGTCCGGGAAGCGCCCCGAGGCCGCGACGTATTCGCGCACGCGCGCCTCGCTCGGCGGCACGAGCGGCAGGCCGTCGCCCCAGCCCGCGTCGGTCGCGAACTTCGTGAATGCGACCGGGTCGGCCTCGACTTCGACGCGCGCGCTCACGAGCCAGTCGAGCTGGCAGCCTTCGGGCCCGCAGGAGCGGTCGATCACGGGGGCGCTGCTCACGGCGGACTCTCGCCTCCTCTCGCGCCTAGGCCTGCGCGCCGAGCACCTCGAGCAGGCCCTCGAAGTGGCTGCGCGCGATCTCGGCCACCTCGGCCTGCGGGCGCGACTCGAGCGGATAGGGCAGCACGCAGACGCGCAGGCCCGAGCGGCCGCAGTTCCTGGCCATGTTCGCCGCGAGGGCCTCGAACTCCTGCGTCACGACGGCGACCGCCGTCTTGCCCTCCTGGAGCGCGGCCACGGCGTCGTGGACGGTCCAGGAGGTGCAGGAGCCTCAATTCCCGAGGCCGACGATCGCGACGTCGACGCCCTTCACGAACTCCGCGAGCTCGCGCCGCGTGCGCTCGCCCTCTTCGCCGACGCGGCTGCCGGCGTCCCACCAGCGAAGCTCTGCGCCGGCCGCCTCGAGGCGCGGCGCCCACTCGCGCGTCGCGACGAGGAAGGATCGCCAGGTCTGGTCGAAGCGGATGCCGACGGTCTTGCCGCGCAGCGAGCCCGCCGGAGGCCCCGGATCGGGCGCGACCTCGGGCGGCGGCGCGGTCGGGTCGAGCACGCGAATGCGTTCCATCGGCGTTCCTCCTCGCTGGCATGGCTGCAGTATGAGCGGGTCGCGCGGAGCGTCAACCGCCGTGACCCCCGTGGTCCGCGGCGCCCTCGGCCGCGCCGGACGCTCCCGACCCCTCGTGTCCGGCGTGCCCTGCGTGCGCGTCGCCGTGCTCGGCGTGGTCGTGCCCGAGCGCGTCGACCTCCTCCGCGCGCAGGAGCTGCTTGAGCAGCGGCCGCGGCAGGCTCATGTTCGTCGCGAAGGGGCCCTCGGGGTGATCGATCAGCCACACGTGCAGCATCTCGGGGCTCTTGTGCTGGAACTCGCCGAAGCTGCACTTCGCGTCCGCATCGGGCCGGCCGACGGGAATCATCCCGCGCAGCAGGCACGAGCCCTGCGGCCACACGTGGTAGTGCCAGAGGGTCAGCGGTCCGCCGATCTGGAGGCCGTGCTCCCCGGGCTCGCGCACGTAGTACATGAAGCCGGCGAGCTTGCGGCCCTGGTTGGTCTTCGCGTACATGAGCACTTCGGGCCGCAGCGGATCGAGCAGCGCATCGTCGAAGAGGTACTGCGTGTTCGCGAAGTGGGTGGGATCGTCTGCGATCGGCTGGAAGCCGTCGCGCTCCGCGCGCGCGAAGTCGAACCAGCCGCGCTGGACCGCCGCGGCGCGGCTGCGCGCGACGAGATCCGCGGCCGCGGCCTGCTGCTCGGGCGTGGCCGGCCGGTCCGTCGGCCACACACTGACCTCGTACATCACCATGCCGGGCAGCTTTTCGGGCGGAAGCGTCCCCTGCGAGAGCGGCCGCCAGCTGCGCGGGCTCACGTTCACGGCCGACACGTAGACCTCGGAGAGCGGGCCCGCCTCCGGCGCGTCCGAACCACAGGCCGCGAGCGCCGCGCAAAGCAGGATCCCGCGCGCGAGCGCCGCCCGGCGGCTCATCGCGCGGCCCAGTAGCGCTGCCAGCTCTCGAAGCACTCGGGCACCGAGCCCTTGCCCGTCCCCAGCTCGGGCCAGCCCGAGCGCGGCAGCTCGAGCGGATTCTGGCCGAACTCGGCGCCGTAGAAGAGCAGGTGCTTGCGGCGCGCGAAGAGCCAGTGGCCGAGGTGCCGCTCGTAGCGGTCCTGGTACTGGATCGCCTGCACGATCCAGCGGCCCTGCTGCACGACCTGCGCGTGGCAGTAGACGAAGCCGTGCGCGTGGTCGTCGTCGTCGAGCTCGATCACGTGCGTGCCGACGTTCAGGATCGAGAGCCCGACCTCGCGCAGGCTGCGATCGAAGTCCGCGCGCAGTGCCTGCCGGCCGCTCGACTCGCGCGAGACGCGCACGTCCGGAAGGTAGAGCTCGACCAGGCGCTCGAGATCGCGCGTGTCGACGCAGAGCGCGTAGCGGCAGGCCAGCTGGCGGATCTCCTCGTAGGCCAGCAGGCGTTCGACGTCGTTCATGCGCGCACTCTCCTCGCCCGGGCGGTGGCTGCCGCGGGCCGACCGCGGAGTCGCGAGTGTATCCTGCGCCGATCCGGGGGAGCGCATGGCCGAGCTCTGCTACGAGACGATCAACTACTCGCCCTTCCTGCAGCCGCAGCTCGCGGATCTGCCGCGCCAGATCCGGGCCGCGGCCGCCGCGGGCTACCGCTGGATCGGTCTCGACATCGCCTCGCTCGAGCAGCACCGCGAGCGCGGCGGGAAATGGGAGGAGCTCGCGCGCGAGCTGCGCGCCTGCGGCGTCGGCTGCTTCGGGCTGCAGCACATCTCGATCGGCGCCGACCGCGCGGCCGTGCTGCGCGAGACGCAGCAGCTCGCCGCCGCGGCGGACGCGTTCGGGCCGCGCTGGGTCCAGTGCGGCGTGACCGATCCGCTCGACGCGCGCGTGGTCGAGCACTTCCAGCTCGCGGCCCTGCGCCTGGCCGAGCTCGGCGCGGGCCTCTCGATCGAGTTCCTGCCCTTCCTGCCGGCCTGCGACATCGCGGGCGCGCGCGAGCTCCTGCGCCGCGCGCAGGCGCCGAACGCGGCGCTCTTGATCGACAGCTGGCACTTCTTCTTCGGCCCGGACGACTGGGCGGCGCTCGAGAGCGTCTCGCCGGCGGAGCTCGCCTGCGTGCAGTTCAACGACCACGCCGAGCTCGCGCTCGCGCCCGCCGCGCTCTACGAGGAGACCGCGCACCGGCGCGTGCTGCCGGGGCAGGGACGCTTCGAGCTCGAGCGCTTCTGCCGCACGCTGCGCGCGCGCGGCTTCGACGGCGTCGTCAGCGTCGAGGTCCTCTCGCGCAGCCTGCGCGAGCTCGCGCCCGAGGAGTTTGCGCGCGAGACCTGGCGCGCGGCCGCGGGCTACTGGACCTGAGCCGGCGCGCGTCGCGAGCCCGAGCGCCGTGGGGCAGAGACCGTCGCCGTCGCGAATCCGACGCCCGCGCGCGCTGCTCGCGTGCCTCGGCGTGCTGCTCGGCCTCGGGCTCTGCGAGCTGATCGGCGCCGTGGGCCTGCACCTGCTCGAGTCGCCGCCGCAGCTGCCGCCCGAGGTCCGCGCGCAGGTGAGCCTCGCCGGCCGCCTCTCCGGGACGATCCCCGATCCCTATCTCTCCTACCGCGTGCAGCCCGACTACCACGAGGGCCCGATCCACACCAACGCCTTCGGGCTGCGCGGAGCTCCGGTGGATCCGCTCCCCGCCCCCGACGCCTTCCGCGTGCTGCTGCTCGGCGGCTCGACCGCCTGGGGCTACACCGCGCGCAGCGACGACGAGACGCTCGCGGCCGAGTTCGCGCGCGCGCTCGAGACCCATCCGCTGCGCGAGCGCGCGCTCGGCCCGCGCCGGATCGAGGTCTTGAACGGCGGCGTGCCGGGCTACGTCGCCTGGCAGTCGGCGCTGCTCTACGACCTCCACCACCGCGCGCTGCGCCCGCACGCCGTCGTCTCGCTGGATGGCTCGAACGACATCTCGGGCGCGGTGCGCAACGGAGTCGCGGGAGCGCCGATGCGCTATCGGCTCACGCGCAGGCTCTACCTGCGCGAGCGGCCGGAGCTCCTGCGCGGCATCGGCGACTGGATCCTGTACCGGCTGCAGCGCTCGAAGCTCGCGCTGCTCTTCGAGCGCCTGGATCCGCCGAGCGTCGCGGAGCTCGGCGCGCCGCCGCCCGAGGCGGTCGCGCGCGCCTACGCCGCGGCGCTGCGCCACCTCTCGGAGACGGCCCGCGCCGAGGGCGCCGCGGCGCTCGGCGTGTTCCAGCCCGTGAGCCACCTCGTCCGCGGCAAGCCGCTCGATCCCTTCGAGCGCGCGGTCAACGAGCACGAGGAGCGCGACATGCCCGGCCGCGACGCGTGGTACCGCGCCTGCGCGGAGGCGATCCGCGCGGAGTTCGAGCGGCTCGCGGCCGAGCGCCCCGGGCTCTGGCTGCTCGACGCGAACGCGGCCTTCGCGGGCGCGAGCGAGATCGCGTTCACGGACCCGGCCCACCTGACCCCGGCCGGCAACCGCCTGCTCGCGCGCGCGATGGCAGACGCGCTGCTCGAGGGGCTGCTGCGCGAGCGCGGCTGACTCCGGCCGGAGCGCGGGCGCGGCGCGGGTGTTGCGCGGGGGCGGGTTCCTGCGCAGCCTGTGTGCCGATGCCGCGCGCGGTCCGTCTCGAAGACTTCGACATCGACGACCTCCAGCTCGAGCCCGCCGCCGAGGCCGAGTGCTTCGCTCGCCTGCGGCGCGAGTCGCCGGTGCACCGCGACGCGCGGCGCGGCGCCTGGTGGCTCACGCGCCATGCCGACGTGCGCGACGTCTCGCGCGAGCCCGCGCTGTTCTCCTCGGAGCCGAGGGGCCCCTGGCACCCCTTCGAGAGCCGCTTCTCGATGCAGGCGCAGGACGGCCCGCTGCACCACGCGCTGCGCAACGTCGTGAGCCGGGGCTTCACGCCGCGCCGTGTGGCCGAGCTCGAGCCGCGCGCGCGCCGCTATGCCGACGCCGCGATCGACGCGCTCGCGAGCCGCGGCCACGGCGATCTCGTGCAGGACGTCGCGGTGCCGGTGCCGATGCGCATCATCGCCGACATGCTGGGCCTCGGCGGCGCCGACCTCGCGCTCTTCGGCGCGTGGAGCGAGGCGGTCGAGTCGCTGACGAGCGGCGATCGCAGGCCGGAGCCGTCGCGGCTCGCGACCTGCGAGCGCTTCGCGGAGCGCGTGCGCGAGGTGGTGATCGAGCGCCGCGCGCGGCCGCAGGAGGATCTGATCTCGGCGATGCTCGCGGGCAGCCCGGAGCTGCTCGAGCCCTTCCGCCGCGATCCCTTTCCGGGCGTCGTCGCGGGCGACGGCGTGATGGGCTTCATCGCGTTCCTCGTGCTCGCGGGCAGCGAGACCACGCGCCACGCGATCGCCGGCGGCATGCGCGCGCTGATCGAGCACCCCGAGGAGCGGGAGCGCCTGCGGCGCAGGCCCGAGCTCCTGCCGGCCGCAGTCGAGGAGATCCTGCGCTGGGTGTCGCCGGTCCGGACGATGCGCCGCACCCTGCTGCGCGACGCGGAGCTGCGCGGCCAGAAGCTCGGCGCGGGCGAATCCGTCGTGATGATCTACGCCTCGGCGAACCGCGACGAGCTCGTCTTCGAGGCGCCGCAGCGCTTCCGCATCGACCGCGAGCCGAACGAGCACCTGGCCTTCGGGATGGGCACGCACTTCTGCCTCGGCGCGAGCCTCGCGCGCATGGAGATCGCCGTCGTGATCGGCCGCCTGCTCGAGCGCCTGCCCGAGCTCGCGCTCGCGCCGGGCACCCGGCCCACGCGCGCGGCGAGCCCGATCGTCAACGGGCTCGCGCGGATGCCGGTCGTGAGCGGCGCCGCGCGCGCGGCCTAGACGAGCGAGAGCCAGAGGCGCAGCAGATGGCGCGGAGCCGCCGGGTCGTCGGCGTAGGCGCTGCGCGCGTGGACGACCGAGTGATTGCTCACGAGCTGGAGATCGCCCGGCCGGAGCTGCATCTCGAGCGACACCTCCGGGCGCTCCGCGAAGGCCTCCCACGCGTCGAGCGCCGCGCGCGCGAGCGGGTCGAGCGCCGCGCCCGGGTGGCGCTCGACCGAGCGGAAGTAGTCGAGATGGATGAAGCTGCGCAGGCGCTCGCCATCGAAGCAGCAGGGGCGCACGGGCGTGTGCGCGATCGCGGCGCCCGCGGGCAGGCGCGCGTCGAGCAGGAAGGTCTCGCAGAGGCGCTCCGCGAGCTCGGGGCGCGTCGCGAGCAGGTGATCGAAGACGCTCGCCGACGAGACGAGGCGGCTCTCCCCTCCCTGCGCCGAGCTCCGCAGGCAGAGCAGCCCGACCGCGTCGGCCGCGTCGCAGTGGAAGCGGATGCGCCGGTTCGTGCGGTAGAGGCGCTCGTCGGCGTGCAGCGCCTCGGCGGAGAGGTCGCGCACGTGGCCCAGCAGATCGCCGTCCGGGTTCTGCGCGCCCGGCACGCCGAGGTGGGTGCCGAGGCCAAAGAACGCGAGCTCGGCCTCGGCCTGCGACCACTGCTCGACCGGAAATCCGCGCACGAGCACGAAGCCGAGACCGTCCGAGAGCGCGCTGCGCCAGCGCCGGATCGCGCCGCCGAGCCCGGGAAGCGGGAAGTCCTGCTGCGTGAGCTCGCGCGTCTCGCGCGGCGTCGAGCGCGCGTGGTCGACGGCGGCCCGGAGCTCCGCGACCTGGTCGGGGCCGAGCTCCTCGCACCACGCGCGCGAATCGGCGAGCTCGGCTCCGAGCCATGCGGCGCGACCCGCGACCGGTCGCCGCGGGCAGCCCGTGTGCGGGCGCTCGAAGTAGTGGCGAAGCTGCTCCCCGAACGAGTACATCCGCGCGGCTCCCGCCGAAGGCTAGGCCGAGGCCCGCGCTCCGTCAGCGCGGCTGCCGCCGCGCGGCCAGAGGCGCCCGCCGCCGACCCTTCCGCGATCGGCCGCGACGCGGCATCGTCCCGGAGCGGCGGCACTCCCGGCGGCCGCAGGGAGGTCCCGATGTCCCGACCCCGCGCGAATCGGCAATGGCGGCTCGCGAAGCGGCCGCAGGGCAGGATCAGCGAGGCGAACTGGAGCCTGCAGGAGAGCGCCGTTCCCGCCCTCGCCGACGGCGAGGCGCTGGTGCAGGTGCTCTACCTCTCCTGCGATCCCGCGATGCGCGGCTGGATCGAGGACCGCGCGAGCTACCTGCCTCCGGTCGGGATCGGCGAGGTGATGCGCGCGGGCGGTGTCGGGCGCGTGATCGAGTCGCGCATGCCCACCTTCGCCGAGGGCGACCTCGTCGAGGGCATGTTCGGCTGGCAGGAGTACGCAGTCGCGAAGAGCGGCCCGCTGCAGACCGCGTCGCGGCTCGCGCCGGGCATCGAGCCGCGCCTCGCCCTCGGCGTGCTCGGCATCACCGGCCTCACGGCCTACTTCGGCCTGCTCGACCTCGGCGTGCCGCAGCCCGGCGAGACCGTCGTCGTGTCGGGCGCGGCCGGCGCGACCGGGAGCGTCGCGGGCCAGCTCGCGCGGCTCGAGGGCTGCCGCGTGATCGGGATCGCGGGCGGGCCGGAGAAGTGCGCGTGGCTCACGGGACCCGCGCGCTTCGACGCCGCGATCGACTACAAGCGCGAGGAGGTCGGCGCGCGCCTGCGCGAGCTCGCGAGCGACGGCGTCGACGTCTTCTTCGACAACGTCGGCGGCGCGATCCTCGAGAGCGTGCTCGCGCAGATCCGCCGCAAGGCGCGCATCGTGCTCTGCGGCGGGATCTCGGGCTACAACGACGCCGAGCCCGCGCCGGGCCCGCGCACGCTCATGAACCTCGTGATCCAGCGCGCGCGCATGGAGGGCTTCCTCGTGCTCGACTACGCCGCGCGTTTCGCGGAGGGCCGCGCCGCGCTGAAGCGCTGGCTCGACGCGGGCGAGCTCGCCCACGAGGAAGACGTGCTGGTCGGAATCGAGAGCGCTCCCCGCGCGCTGCTGCGCCTCTTCGAGGGCAGGAACCGCGGCAAGCAGCTCGTGCAGCTGGCCTAGACGCGCGCCCGCGCGCGAGGCCTCAGTTCGTCGCGCTCGAAGCGCCCGACTCGCGCCCGCGCGCGAGCTGCGCGGTCTGCACGCAGCTCAGCACGAAGCCGCAGCTGAAGAGCGCCATCAGGAGGCCGAAGGCCGCGCTGCGCACGACGCTTCCGTCGCGCACCGCGTCGTCGACGAGGTTCACGAAGAGCGAGAGCAGCGCGGCGAAGATCCCGGTGGCCGAGAGCGACTCGAGCAGCGCGCGGGCGCGGCCGGCCGGCAGGAAGGACACCGCGAGCCAGCCCGCGAAGACCAGGCCGACCGCGCCCCAGCCGATCGGGGTCAGGGTCTCCGCGAGCTGCGACAGGGCGCCGGACATGCGAGTGTCTCCCTCATCGCCGTGCTTCGGCCGATCCGCGCGGCGACTTGACGCCGCAGCGCGACGGCGCGCGCCGGCCGCTAGCCGCGCAGGTGCGCGCGCGCGCGCGCGGCGAGCCGCTCGGGCGTGAAGCCGAAGTGCTGCGCGAGATCGCCGCAGGGCGCCGAGGCGCCGAAGCGGTCGATCCCGTAGACCAGCCCGCGCGGGCCGGTCAGGCGGCGCAGGCTCTCGCCGACCCCGGCCTCGACGGCGACGATCGGCGTGCCGTCCTGCGGCAGGAGTCCGCTGCGGTAGCTCTCGGGCTGCTCGAGCAGGAGCTCGACGCAGGGCACCGACACCACGCGCACCGCGAGCCCCTCGGCCTCGAGCGCCTGCGCGGCCGCGCAGGCGAGGCCCACCTCCGAGCCCGTCGCGGCGAACACGAGCGCGGGCGCGCGCGCGGGCTCGCGCAGCGCGTAGCCGCCCTTCCAGACGTCGCGCAGCGCGAAGCCGGCCGGCCGCGCGAGCGCGGGCAGCGTCTGGCGCGTGAGCGCGAGCAGCGCCGGCCCGGTCGCGCGCTCGGCGATCCAGGCCCAGGCCGCCGCGGTCTCGATCCCGTCCGCGGGCCGGAAGACCGGCAGATTCGGAATCGCGCGCAGCGCGTCGAGCTGCTCGATCGGCTGGTGGGTCGGACCGTCCTCGCCGAGGAAGATCGAGTCGTGCGTGAACACGAAGACCGTCTTCGCGCGCATCAGCGCGGCGAGGCGGATCGAGGGCCGCATGTAGTCGCTGAAGATCAGGAAGCTGCCGCAGTAGGGCCGGAAGGTCCCGTCGAGCGCGATCCCGTTCGAGATCGCGCCCATGCCGTGTTCGCGCACGCCGAAGTAGAGGTTCGCGCCCGCGAAGGGATCGGCTCCCGCGCCCGCGCCGGGCCCGACGCTGCCGCGGCCCTTCAGGATCGGCGGCGCGGCCGAGCCCGCGAGGTCGGCCGAGCCGCCGACGTACCAGGGCGCGAGCTTCGCGAGGCGCTCGAGCACGGTCGCGCCGTGCTTGCGCGTCGCGTCGTCGACCGCTGCGAGTCCCAGCGCGAGCTGCTCCGCGAGGTCCGCCGGCAGCGCGTCCGCGCGCGCCGCCTGCCACTGCCGCGCGAGCTCGGGCTCTGTCTCGCACCAGCGCGCGAGCTCGTCGTCGGCGCGCTTGCGCGCATCGCGTTTCGCCTGGATGCGCTCCGAGAGATAGGCGCGCACGTCGTCCGGCACGAGGAAGGTCGGCGACTCGGGCCAGCCGAGCGCCCGCTTGGTGAGCTTCACCTCCTCGGCGCCGAGCTTCTCGCCGTGCGCCTTCGACGAGTTCGCGCGGTTCGGACTGCCGAAGCCGATCGTCGTGCGCAGGATCACGAGCGAGGGGCGCTCCTGCTGCGCGCGCGCGGCCTCGAGCGCGCCGCGCAGCGCGCGCCAGTCCTGCCCGTCGACGCGCGCGACCTGCCAGCCGTAGGCCTCGAAACGCCTGCCGACGTCCTCGCCGAAGCAGAGCGAGGTCGGGCCATCGATGCTGATGCGGTTGTCGTCGTAGAGATAGATCAGGTTGCCGAGACCGAGATGGCCCGCGAGCGACGCGGCCTCCGAGGCCACGCCCTCCATCAGGTCTCCGTCGGAGACGATCCCGTAGACGCGATGGAGTCCCGGCCCGCGCCCGTCCCGCGCGAAGCGCGAGCGCGCGAGGCGCGCGGCGAGCGCCATGCCGACGCCGTGTCCGAAGCCCTGGCCGAGCGGTCCCGTGGTGACCTCGACGCCCGGCGTGTGGCCGTACTCGGGGTGCCCCGGCGTGCGCGAGCCGAGCTGGCGGAAGGCGCGCAGGTCGTCGAGCGAGAGCCCGCAGCCGAACAGGTGCAACAGCGAGTAGAGCAGCATCGACGCATGGCCGTTCGAGAGCACGAAGCGGTCGCGCAGCGGCCAGGCCGGATCTGCGGGGTCGAAGCGCAGGTGCTGATCCCAGAGCTCGAAGGCCGCGCGCGCGAGGCCCATCGGCGCGCCCGGGTGTCCCGAGCTGGCCTTCTCGACGGCGTCGACGGCGAGGAAGCGGATCGTGTTTTCGATGCGCTCGCGCAGCGGATCGGCGGGGATCTGCGTCATGGCGCGAACCATACCGCCCGGGTTCCGACGCGGGTAGCACGCGGCGCGCGCGGCGCGGGGCGCCGCGCAGCCGCGGACGAGACTGCGTCTCGCGCGGAGCCCGGCGCGGCGGGCGGCGAGCGCAGCGAGGCCGGAGCCTTCTCCAAAATTGGAGTTGACTCCAGGATTTCCGCATGCTTTGCTCGACGGCGTGAGCTCGCAGAGCGCCGCCAGCGATCCGACCCCGCGCGCCCCGGCCCCGCGCGCGGAAGGGCGCCGCGAGCGCCGCAAGCTCGAGCTCCGGGAGCGCATCTACACCAGCGCGGCGAGGCTCTTCCTCGAGCAGGGCTTCGCCGCGACCACGGTGGACCAGATCGCGGCCGCCGCCGACGTGGCCCCGGCCACCTTCTTCAACCACTTCGCGAGCAAGGACGCGCTGCTGCACGAGCTCTCGCGCGAGATGCTCGACCTCGTCCAGGCGCTGATCGAGGGCCAGCGCAAGCGCGCGGTCCCGACGCGCAAGCGCCTCGCGGCGCTCGCCGACCAGGGGGCCGCGCTGCTCGTGCGCACCCAGGCGATCTCGCGGGACGTGCTGCTCGACCTGATGCGCTTCACCGCGCCGCCGGGCTCGGCGGGCCCGGTGCTCGCGCGGGTGCACGGCAGCTTCGGTGAGCTCCTGCGCGACGGACAGGCCGCCGGCGACGTGCGGCGCGACGAGGACGTGCTCTTCCTCGCCGAGATGATGGTCGGCGTGTTCTACGCGGCCGTGACGAACTGGCTGAACGATCCGAGCTACCCGCTCGACCAGAGGCTGCGCCGGGCGGCGGACTTCATCGGGGAGGCGATCGCGCCGCCCGGCGCCGCGCCTCGCCGGACCGCACTGCGCAGCCGGCGGAGACGCAACCCATGAGACGCACGCTCGCCTTCGGCCTGGTCCCGCTCTGCGCGCTCTTCGCAGGGGCTGCGAGCGCGCCGCCCGCGAGTGCCGGGGAGCGCGACTGGGTCCTGCACGAACGCGACGAGAGTCCCTCGCGCGGCTACAGCGTCTACCGGCGCCAGCAGCCCGGCGAGGACTTCTCGACCTGGCGCCTCGAGACGCGGCTCGCGGAGCCGCCGGAGCTCGTCGAGAGCGTCACGCTCGCGAATCTTCTCGAGGGGCGCCGCGTGCCCGCGGACCGCCGCCAGCGCCTGCTGCGCCGCGAGGGCGACGTGTTCTGGGTGCACACCGAGATCGACGTTCCCGTCGCGGCGGACCGCGACGTCGTGCTCCGCATCGAGCGCCGGCGCGATCCCGCGACCCGCGCGCTGCGCATCGAGTGGCGCGCGGAGCCGTCGGCGGGCCCCGCGCCCGCGGAGGGCGTCGTGCGCATGGAGATCTCGAACGGCTTCTGGCACTTCGAGCCGGCTCCGGGCGGAGGCACCCGCGCGATCTACGAGAGCTATGCGGAGCCCGGCGGTCCCTTCCCGAAGTGGCTGGTCGACTCGATGAGCTCGGGCCAGGTGCGCGAGGGGCTCGAGCAGCTGCGCGGCTCGCTCGCCGAGGCCGCGGACGAGCTGCCGCCGGTCGCGTCGAAGTCCGTCGGCGGCTGACGCGGCGCGCGCCGCGAGCGAGCCGATCCCCCGCGACGGGAAGGCGATCCGGCGCGGCGCGCCCGAGGGGTCGACCGGGCGCGTCTGCGCGCGGGTCCCGCACTGCCGCGCGATCGCGCTGCCGGCGCCGGGTAGGCAAGCGCCGGCCTGCCGCATATGCTGCGTCGACGCACTCGATCGAGGGAGGCAGCGATGCGGGATTCGCGCGAGCCGGAGGGAAGGGCGCTCGAGAGCGGCAGCGGTGCCGTGCACTTCCGCGATCTGCCCTGGGAGCAGCCGGCCGTGAACCGCGGCCAGCTCCCGAGCGAGCTGCTGCGCCAGGCCGAGCAGGGCGGCGCGCGGCGCAAGTGGCTCGTGCGCGGCGCCGGCGGCTTCCACACGAGCCTCTCGGAGTTCGCGCCCGGCTTCCGCATCCCGCCCCACAGCCACGACCACGACGAGCTGCTCGTGATCCTCTCGGGCAGCTGCCGCATCGACGGCGAGGAGCGCGAGCTCGTCGCGGACGATCTCGCGGTGCTCGCGGCCGGACACGCCTACGGCGTCCAGGTCGGCGCGCAGGGCCTGCGCATGCTGACGATCCGGCGCGCCGCGGCGCAGGCGGCATTCGGCTCCGGCGCGCCGCGATGAGCTCGGGCCGCGACGGCTCGCTGCGCGGCCGGCGCGTGCTCGTCACTGGCGCCGCGGGCTTCATCGGCAGCCACCTCTGCGAGCGCCTGCTCGCCGCGGGCGCAGAGCTGCGCGCCTTCGTGCGCTACCACTCGCGCGGCGAGCTAGGCTGGCTCGACGAGCTCCCCGCCGAGCGGCTCGCGGCAGTCGAGATCGTGCGCGGCGACCTGCGCGATCCGGATGCCGTACACCAAGCGGTGTCGGATCGCGAGATCGTGTTCCACCTCGGCGCGCTGATCGCGATCCCCTACTCGTACCAGCATCCGCACGACTTCGTGCAGACGAACGTCGTCGGAACCGCGCATCTGCTCGACGCCTGCCGCCGCGCGGGCGTCGCGCGCCTCGTGCACACCTCGACCTCGGAGGTCTTCGGCAGCGCGCGCCGCGTGCCGATCGACGAGTCGCACCCGCGCGCCGGCCAGTCGCCCTACGCGGCGTCGAAGATCGCGGCCGACGCGCTGGCCGAGTCCTATCACAGGAGCTTCGGCCTGCCCGCCGTGATCCTGCGCCCCTTCAACACCTACGGCCCTCGCCAGTCCGCGCGCGCGGTGATTCCGGCGATCGCGAGCCAGTGCCTCGCGGGCCGGGAGGTCAAGCTCGGCTCGCTCCACCCGACCCGCGACCTGACCTTCGTCGACGACACCGTCGAGGCCTTCCTGTGCGCGGCGGGCGCGCCGGGCATCGAGGGCCGGGAATACAACCTCGGCAGCGGGCGCGAGATCTCGGTCGGCGACCTCGCGCACCTCCTGATCGAGATGACGGGCGGCAAGTCGCAGCTCGTGGCCGATGCCGCGCGCGTGCGCCCCGAGAAGAGCGAGGTCGAGCGGCTCTGCTCCGACAACCGGCGCGCGCGCGAGGAGCTCGGCTGGAGCCCGCGGCTGCGCCTCGAAGAAGGCCTCGCGCGCACCCTCGCCTGGATCGAGCAGAACCTCTCGCAGTTCCGGATCGGGAGCTACGAGACCTAGCCAGACGCCCGGGCCGACGAGAAGCCGAAGTCGCGCAGCGAGCGCCGCTGGCGGCGCTCCACCGCGCCGCAGGGCTCGGGGTGGGTCGGGATGCCGAGGCGCTTCGCGCGGATCCCCGCGGCGACGAGCTCGCCGACCCGCACCCCGCGCAGCGCGGCGGGGATCCGCGCGACCGCCCTCGGCCCGCACCCGCGCCTCGGGCCCGGCGCTCGCGACCCGCCAGCTCGGGAGCACTCCGGAGCGCGAGGCCGGGCCGATCCCCCACCCGGGTCTGCGCTGCGGGATCGGAGGGCTCTGCGGCTCCCGTCCCGCGCTCGCGGCTCAAGCCCGCTGCGGGCTCCCCGATACGAGAGCAAGACCTCCCCCCCCGAACCAGGAGTTCCTCCGAGATGCCGACGCCGGAGGCCGTGCTCGCCAAGCTGCTCGAGCGCGCCGACAAGCTGCCCTCGGTTCCCGCGGTCGCGGCCGAGGTGCTGCGCGTCTCGCAGCGCGAGGACTGCAGCATCGAGACGCTGGTCCGCGTGATCTCGCTCGACCCGAGCCTCTCGAGCCGGCTGCTCAAGCTCGCGAACTCCTCCTTCGCGGGGAGGCGCGCGCCCGTCACGCAGCTCTCGGCCGCGGCGATGCTGCTCGGGATGCGCACGGTCAAGCTGATGGCGCTCGGCTGCTCGATCGCCGCTGCCTTTCCGAGCGACGGCACCGGCGCGCTCGACGTGCGCAGTCTCTGGCGCCGCAGCATCGTGCGCGCGGTCGGGGCGCGCGCCTTCGCCCAGCAGCTGCAGTCGCCGCTCGCCGACGAGGCCTTCCTGTGCGGGCTGCTCTCGCACGTGGGCCGTCTCGTGCTCGCGCGCGCCTTCCCGCAGAAGTACGCCGCGGTCGCCGCGCGCAGGCAGGGCGACTGGGCGAGCCCGGAGGACGAGCGCGCGGTGTTCGGCTTCGACGGCGCGGCCGCGGGCGCCGCGCTGCTCCGGCACTGGTCGCTGCCCGCGCTGCTCTGCGACGCGATCGCGGCGTCGGGCGCGCCCGAGAGGGCGCGCGCGGACGGCGACCCGCGCTCGCAGGAGCTCGCGGGACTCGTGCGCCTCGCGGCGGCATGCGAGGACCTGATCTGCGGCAGCCATGCCGCCCAGGCGATGGAGCGGCTCGAGGATCTCGCGGAGGGCCAGCACAAGATCGACGGCGAGACGCTGCAGGGCCTGCTGCTCGAGCTCGAGAGCGGGATCGCGCAGACCGCGGACGCCCTCGAGCTGCGCATGCGCGCGGTGCGGATGCCGGAGATCCTCGCGGAGGCCCAGCAGGAGATCGTGCGCGAGAGCCTCGGGCTCGTGGCCGAGGTCGCCCAGCTGCACCAGTACGCGGAGACCCTCGAGCAGAAGACCCAGGAGCTCACGACGCGCGCGACCACGGACGCGCTCACGGGCATCCCGAACCGGACCTCCTTCGACGCCTTCCTGCAGCGCTGCATGGAGGAGGCCGCGCTCTCGAGCCGGCCCCTCGCCTTCGGCGTGCTGATGCTCGACGTCGACCACTTCAAGCGCTTCAACGACACCTACGGGCATCACGTCGGCGACGAGGTGCTGAAGCTCGTCGCGCAGACCCTGCGCAAGGTGATCCGAGGCAGCGAAATCACCGCGCGCTACGGCGGCGAGGAGTTCGCGGTCGCGATGCAGGGGACGCGGCAGGGGCTCGAGATCGCGGCCGAGCGCCTGCGCAGCGCGGTCGAGAACGCGAAGCTGCAGGCCGAGGGCGCAATGCTCTCGGTCACGGTGAGCGTGGGCGGCGCCTGCGTCGACGACCTGCGCGGCTTCGACACGGCGCGCCTGATGCAGCGCGCCGACCGCTGCCTCTACGCGGCCAAGCGCTCCGGGCGCAACCGCGCGGTCGTGCAGCTCGCCACCGACGACGAGTAGTCGCGGCCGCCGCCCTGCGCCGCCGCGCCGCGCTGGTCGACCACGCGGCGGCCGCGCCGCTCGCGGCGCCGCTCGGGGCGCAGCACCCGGGCGCGGCCCGAGGCGTCGCGCGCGCGCAGCCCCGGAGCCGGCTCCGCGCGCAGCAGCCGCGCGAGCGCGAGGCCGCTGTGCAGCGTGCAGGCGCCCCCGAAGAAGTAGATCCAGAGCTCGGCCATGACCTCCCCCGCCCCCCTGGTGAGTGCGCCGGGGAGGTCGGAAGGTGACCTACGCGAGCTGCTCCCAGGCGAGCGGCGCCCCCTCGCGCAGCGGCACGCGCAGGCGGCGGCCGAGCACGCGGTCGAGCTCGGACGCGGCGATGCCCGAGGCGGGCCGGCGCTCGCAGAGGTCGGCCTGCGAGAGCCGCGCGCCGGCCGGCAGATCGCGCGCAGCCCGGAGACCGCGGCGCGCGAGCCGAAGCGCCTCGCGCTCCGCGGCGCTCGCGCGTTTCTCGCCGTCGCCGAGCGCGGACTCGACGCAGCGCACCGCCGCGACGAGCGCGGCGAGCTCGCCCGGCTCGAGCGAGGCCTGGTGGTCGGGCCCGGGCAGGTTCCGGTCGAGCGTGAAGTGCTTCTCGATCGCGACCGCGCCGAGCGCGACCGCCGCGCAGGCGACCTGCCAGCCGAGCGTGTGGTCCGAATAGCCGACCGGGAGCCCGAAGCGCTCGCGCAGCGTCTGCATCGCGCGCAGGTTGCAGTCCTCCGGCCGCGCCGGGTAGCAGGAGGTGCAGTGCAGCAGCGTGACCGGCCCCGCCCCGGCCTCGGCGAGCCAGCCGAGCGCGCGCTCGACCTCGGGCAGGCTCGCCATGCCGGTCGAGAGGATCACCGGGCGCGCCTCGCGGCCGATCCGGCGCAGCAGCCGCGGGTTCGTGAGCTCTCCCGACGCGACCTTGAAGCGCGCGACCGGGATCGCCGCGAGCAGCGCGACGCTCTCCTCGTCGAAGGGCGTCGAGAGGAACTCGATCGCGTGCGCGGCGCAGAGCGCGGCGAGCTCGCGGAACGCGTCGAGGTCGAGCTCGAGCGCGCGCAAGAGCTCGCGCTGATCGCGCGCTCCCGTGCGCCGCTGGTAGGCGGCGGTCGCAGTGCCGGCTGCGGCCACGTGCTCCGCGCGGAAGGTCTGGAACTTGACCGCGTCCGCTCCCGCGGCCGCCGCGACGCGCACGAGCTCGCGCGCGCGGCCGAGGTCGCCGTCGTGGTTGACGCCGGCCTCTGCGATCACCGCGCAGCGCGGAGCGAGCTGCGCAGGAGATGCGTCCATCTGGCAAGGGTCGGCCTCCCGCGCGCGCGCTTGAGCCCGACGCCGCGGCGCGGCCGCGCGCGGAGCGCTCCGCCGCAGAACTCCCGAGCCGACCACCCGGTGTCTACCCGAGCGCTCCGGGGGTCCCGCTCGCGGCCCGGCTCAAGCTGCCGCGCAGCGAGCCGATCGAGCCGGTGGCGCCGCAGCGCGATCGCTGGCTGCTGCGGCACCGGAGCGGCGTCTTCAGCCCGGGCCCCCCGCGAGTCGAGAGCAGCGAGGCCGGCGCGGCCGCGCGCGCGGTCGAGACACCGCGCGCCGCGCGGAACGGGATGGAGCACGTGCGCCGCCGCATCGCCGTCGTCAGCGGAATCCGCTCGGAGTACGACATCCTCTACGCGGTGATGGATGCGATCCGGTCGCACCCGGAGCTCGAGCTCGAGGTCGTGCTGACCGGCGCGCACCTCTCCTCGCGCTTCGGCGCGAGCGCCGAGTGGGCCCTCCGCGACGGCTTTCCGGTCGCGGAGCGCATCGAGAGCCTCTTCGATTCGGACACCGGCTCGGGTCGCGTGCGCGGCGCCGCGGTCCAGCTGCTCGGCCTCTCGCAGAGCGTGCTGCGACTCGCGCCCGACTTCCTCCTCGTCTGCGGCGACCGCGAGGAGGCGATCACGAGCGCACTCGTCGGCGCCTACTGCAACGTGCCGGTCGCGCACCTCGCCGGCGGCGATCTCGCCGTGGGCAACGTCGACGACTCGGTGCGGCATGCCGTGACCAAGCTCGCGCACCTGCACCTGACCTTCTCCGAGAAGAGCGCCGAGCGCGTGCGGCGCCTCGGCGAGGAGGAGTGGCGCGTGCACGCGGTCGGCAATCCCGCGCTCGATCGCTTCCGCAGCGCGCCGCCGCTCGAGCGCCGCGAGCTCGAGAAGGAGCTCGGCTGCGCGCTCGGCGCGGGCCCGCTCGCGCTCGTCGTGCAGCACGCGATCAGCAGCGAGAGCGGCTCCGGCGCCGACCAGCTGCGCACGACGCTCGAGGCCGTCGCGAGCATCGGCTGCCGGGCGCTCGTCGGGATGCCGAACTCGGACGCGGGCAGCCGCGCGATGCTCGAGGCGATCCGGGAGCAGGCCGCGCTCTACCCGCAGCTCCACCCGATCGGAACGCTGCCGCGCGACGTCTTCGTGAACCTGCTGCGCGAGACCTCGGTGCTCGTCGGGAACAGCAGCATGGGCCTGCTCGAGGCGCCCTTCCTGGGCCTCCCGGTCGTCAACGTCGGGCGCCGCCAGGGCGGCCGCGAGCACGCGCAGAACGTGCTCTTCGTGCCGCACGAGCGCGGCGAGATCGCGGCCGCGATCCGGCGCTGCCTCTCGGATCCCGCGCTGCGCGAGCGGATCGAGCGCGCGCCCCAGCCCTTCGGCGACGGCCGCTCGGGTCCGCGCATCGCGGAGCTGCTCGCGCGCGCACCCGAGCGCGAGCGCCTGCTGCTCAAGCGCTGGACCTACTGATGCCCGGGACGCCGAGCCTGCGCGTGCTCTTCGTCTCGAGCGGCAACCTCTGCCGCTCCCCGATGGCCGAGGCCGTGCTGCGCGCGCTCGCCCGCGAGCCCGGCGCGCAGACGGCTGCGAGCCCGGCCTCGGCCGGCCTGCGCGAGGTCCAGGCGGGGCGCCCCGCGGACGAGCGCGCGGTCGCGGCCGCGGCCGCGCGCGGCTACGACCTGCGCGCCCACCTCGCGCGCGCGCTCTGCCGCGAGGACTTCGAGCGCTTCGACGTGATCGTCGGCATGGGCCCGGGACACCAGACGGAGATCCTGAAGCGCAGGCCACCCGGGAGCCCGGCGGCCGTCTGCTCGCTGCCCGACTTCGTCGATTCGCCGCATCCCGCCGAGATCCCGGACCCGAGCGCCGGGACGCTCGAGGACTTCGCGCGCGCGCTCGACTGGATCGAGGCCGGCTGCCGCGGGCTCGAGCGCGCGCTGCGCCCGGTCGCCGCGCGGCGCAGCGCGCCCGCGCCGGAGCTCGCGTGCTCGCGCTGATCCCCGCGCGCGGCGGATCCGTGGGCATCCCGCGCAAGAACCTCGCGCCGCTGGCCGGGCGCCCGCTGATCGCGTGGACGATCGAGTGCGCGCGGCGCGCGCGCGGCGTCGAGCGCGTGCTCGTGAGCACCGACTGTCCCGAGATCGCCGAGGTCGCGCGCGCCTGGGGCGCGGAGGTCCCCTTCCTGCGCCCGCCCGCGCTCGCGGGCGACGACGCGCCCGCGATGGCCGCGCTCGCGCACGCGCTCGACTGGCTCGCGCAGCGCGAGAACGCGCGCCCCGAGTGGATCGCGTGGCTGCAGCCGACCTCCCCGCTGCGCGCGCCCGAGGACCTCGAGGCGGGCTTCGAGCTCGCGGCCAAGCCCGGGGTCGACGCGGTCGTCTCGGTCTGCGCCGCGGCCTCGCATCCCTTCTGGACGAAGCGCATCGAGTCCGACGGGCGCCTGGTCGACTTCGCCGAGGGCGCGCCCGAGGTGACGCGCCGCCAGGCGCTGCCCCCGGCCTACGCGCTCAACGGCGCGCTCTACCTCGCGCGCCGCGAGGCGCTGCTCGCCCAGGGCGGCTTCCAGGGCGAGCGGACCTACGCCCTCGTGATGCCGCGCGAGCGCTCGCTCGACATCGACACGCCCTTCGACCTCGAGCTCGCGGGCTGGCTGCTCGCGCGCGCGCAGGCGCGCACCGCCTCGATCACCTCGCGCTGATCGTCCTCGGACAGGCCCGTGCTGCAGGGCAGGCAGAGCACCTCGCGCTGGAGCTGCTCGGCGACCGGACAGCCGCGCTCCGACGCGAGCGGCGCACCCGCGTGCGCGGGACTCCGGTGCAGCGGCTGCCACAGCGGCCGCGTCTCGATTCCCCGCGCGCGCAGCGCGGCCGCGAGCGCGACGCGATCGCAGCCGAAACGCCCGGCGTCGATGCGCAGCGCCGAGAGCCAGCAGGAGCTCCGCGCCCAGCTCGCCTCGGCGGGGAACGAGAGCCCCGCGACCTCGCCGAGCGCCTCGGCATAGCGCCTCGCGATCG
>Ga0187893_10002533_pt1 | contig 39851 bp, 34 predicted proteins | sample MA1701074metaG_FD_139574 | JGI IMG/M metagenome (GOLD analysis project Ga0187893, IMG submission 139574) | White microbial mat communities from a basaltic lava cave in the Kipuka Kanohina Cave System on the Island of Hawaii, USA - MA170107-4 metaG ...
CTCGGCCGAGTCGAACAGGACCTTGCCGTTGACGTTGATGATCCGGACCCGGACCAGGTCCTCGTTGAGGTCCAGGTAGTAGCCGATCAGCTCTTGGAACTTGTAGAAACCAGAGGCGTAGTAGGTCTCGTACCCGACGCAGATCGGCTTGGCCGTGAGGCTCGCGAACAGCTCGGCCCGCCGCTCGATGTCCCGGCGCAACTCCACCCGCTTGGTGAGGATCAGGTAGAGCGCGTTGATCGTCAGGACGGCGACGATCACCGACGACAGGGCGAAGGCGGTTCGGGTCTTGAGGCTGTTCAGGCGGAGCGCCATGGCACCCGTGAAGGCGAGGGAAGTTTGCCGGCCGGAATGATACTAGAAAGGAGAGGGCTTGTATCAGGTGGGCCGGTCTAGAATGGCCGCCCATGCCCATACTCGCCCGCATCCTGAGGGAACGCGGGCTCGTCGGCGAGGACCAGGTCGAGCAGGCGATCCAGCACCAGGTCCTGTATGGCGGCCGCCTGGGCACCAGCCTGCTGGAGCTGGGCTTCATCACCGAGGAGGGCCTCACCCAGGGCCTGGCCCGGCTGTATGGCGTCCCCGGGGCCACCGTGGACCCCCGGGAGATCACCCCGGAGACCATTGCGCTCCTGCCCAAGTCCCTGACCGCCCGCTTCAAGGTCTTCCCTTGGAAGCTCAAGGGCAAGACGTTGTTCCTGCTGATGATGGACCCCCAGGACCACACGGCCGTGGCGCGGATCTCGCTGTCGCAGGGATACATCGTCAAGCCGCTGGTGGTCCCGGAGTTCCGGATGGTCCAGCTGCTGCGGGACCACTACGGTGTCGACGAGCGCTGGCGCTTCGACGACACGTACCGCCCGCCGGTCTTCGAGCCCGTGGAGACGACGCTGGATGACGCCGCCGCCCGCTTCGAGTGGGCCAGCACCCGCGACGAGGTGGTCGAGGCGCTGCTGGCGTTGTGCCTCAACTACTTCAAGCGCGTCGCGTTCTTTATCGTGCGCGAGCCCTGGGTGGTGGGCTGGGCCGGAATCGGCGAGGGGATGGAGCGCGGTTTCGCCGCCAGCCTGCGCATCCCCCTCGACCGGCCGTCGGTTTTCCGCGACGTGGTGCGCGACAAGTCGGTGTTCATCGGCCGCCTGGGTCCCGAGGAGGAGAACAAGCGTTTCCTCAAGGCGATCGGCAAGCGGCTCGGCACGGCCGCGCTGTTCCCCGTGCAGGTGCGCGGACGCGTCGTCAACCTGGTCTACGGGGATGGCGGCCCCGGCGGCAACGTGCGCGGCGAGCTGGGGGAGCTGATGGCGCTCGCCCAGAAGGTGCCGCGGGCCTACCTCAGGATCATCCGACGCCGCATCGCCGACGCCCGCGAGGCGCGGCAGGGCGCGCCCAACGAATGAGACAATCGGCCAACGTCAACAAGGAGTCATAGCGAGTGAGCGAACGCAAGCAGGAGATCCGCCGTCGCCGCAAGCGCCGCGAGGAGCGGCTGAAGGGCCGCAAGAAGGCCGCGATCGCGGCCGCGGCAAAGAAGCCCGTGAAGAAGTAGGTGGCCCAGGGCAGCGGGGAGGGTCCGGACGCACGCCGGCCCCTCCCCGGCTTCCTGGCTGCGTTCGGGTCGCGCAGCTTCCGGGTGCTCTGGTCCGGCGCCTTCCTGTCGTCGGTCGGCACCTGGACCCAGGACGTCGCGCTCAACTGGATCGTCCACGAGCGCTTCCTCGATCCGCGCTACCTCGGTTACCGCAGCTTCGCCTCCGACGCCCCGCTGATCGCGTTCATGGTGCTGGGCGGCGCGGCCGCCGACCGCATCGACCGCCGCCGCATCCTGCTCACGTCGCAGTTCCTGCAGATGGCCTTCGCCGCGGCCCTGGGCGTGCTGTATGCCACCGGCCGGCTGGGCGTCCTCCCGATCCTCTTGTTCGCGTTCCTGACCGGGCTCGCCCAGTCACAGTCGGCGCCCACCTACCAGGCCGTGCTCACGACCCTGGTGCCGCCGCCCCAGATCCCCAGTGCGGTCGCGCTCAACTCCCTGCAGTTCAACCTCTCTCGCACCATCGGCCCCGTGCTGGCTGGCCTGCTGCTGGTGCATGCCGGAGCCGGCTGGTGCTTCGCGGTCAACGCGCTGTCGTTCCTCGCGGTGATCCTGGCGCTGTGGCGCATCGAGATTCCCTCGCCGCGGCTGGCCGGGCGCGAGAGCCTGTCACAGAGCCTGGTGGCCGGCTTCCGTCACGTGCGCGAGAGCCCCGTGCTATCGCTGTTCATGGGCCTGGCCGCAGCGGGGAGCTTCCTGGCCTTCCCGCTCCTGACCTACCTGCCGGTGATCGCCGGGGACGTGCTGAAGACAGGCGCCCGGGGTTACAGCCAGCTACTCTCGTCGTTCGGATTGGGCGCGATTCTGGGTGCCCTGGCGACCGCGCATCGCGGCAAGGCCCCAGCCCGAGGTCGCGCGCTGCTGCTCGGATTCGGCGGCTACGGCCTCGCCAGCCTGGGCGCTGTGCTTCTGCCCTGGCAATCGGCCGCGATGGCCCTGCTGTTCGTGGCCGGCTTCAGCCTGGTCACGTCCTTCTCGATCCTGAACTCGCTGACGCAGGAGGTTGCCCCCGACGAGTTCCGGGGCCGGGTGGTGAGCATCTACGGCCTGTTCTTCCGAGGCGGCATGCCGCTCGGCAGCCTGGTCGCGGGCTTCCTGGTGCACAGCTACGGCGCGCCCATGACCCTGGCGGCGTTCTCGGCCCTGCTCAGCGTGCTGGCGGTCGTGGTCGCGATCTCGAGCCGGCGCTTGAAGGCCCTTTAGGCGTCGCGCTCCGCCGTCGCCCCCACGGCCCGAGCGCGCCTTTGCAGCAGCGCGCGCTCGCGTGCGTTCCTCGTGAGGGACGCCGCCCGCTCGAACTCGGCCCGCGCCTCGTCGATGCGGCCCAGCTTCGCGAGCAGGTCGCCGCGCACGCTGGGCAGCAAGTGATAGCCCTCGAGTGAGGGCTCGCCGGTCAGCGCATCGACCAGCGCCAGGCCCTCGGCCGGGCCGAACGCCATGCCGACGGCGACGGCCCGGTTCAGCTCGACGACCGGTGAAGGCGTGAGCCGGGCGAGCGCGGCGTAGAGCGCCGCGATGCGCGCCCAGTCGGTCTCCGCTGCGGTGCGCACCCGCGCGTGGCAGGCGGCGATCATGGCCTGCAGCCGGTACGGGCCGAGCGGGCCTCCGAGCGCCTCGGCTCGGGCGAGGGCCGCCAGCCCGCGGCGGATCAGGAGCTGATCCCAGCGCCCGCGGTCCTGCTCGAGGAGCAGCACGGGCTCGCCCGCAGGGCCGACCCGCGCGCGGGAGCGCGAAGCCTGGATCTCCATCAGCGCGACCAGGCCGTGGACTTCGGTCTCCTGGGGAGCGAGCTCGGCGACGATGCGGCCCAGGCGCAACGCGTCCTCGCACAGGCCCGGACGCAGCCAGTCGTCGCCGGTCGTGGCCGCGTAGCCTTCGTTGAAGACGAGGTAGACCACCTCGAGCACCGACCCCAGCCGCGCCGCAAGCTCGGCGCCGCGGGGCGCCTCGAAGGGGACGCGCGCCTCGGCCAGGGCGCGCTTGGCACGCACGATGCGCTGCGCGACGGTCGGCTCCGGGACCAGGAAGGCGCGCGCGATCTCGTCCGTCGTCAAGCCGCCGAGCAGGCGGAGGGTCAGCGCCACGCGGGCCTCACCGGAGAGGACGGGATGACAGGCCGTGAACATGAGGCGCAGCAGGTCGTCGCCGATGTCGTCGTCGATCGCCGAGTCCAGGTCCGCCACGCCCGCTTCCTGCCGGGAGTCGAGCTCGCGGCCGAGCTGCTCGTGCTTGCGCTCGAGGAGCTTCCTTCGGCGCAGCAGGTCGATGGCCCGATGCTTGGCCGTGGCCATCAACCAGGCGCCGGGGTTGTCGGGGATGCCGGCAATCGGCCAGTTTTCCAGGGCCACCACGAGGGCGTCCTGGGCCAGTTCCTCCGCCAGGCCGATGTCGCGCAGCATCCGCGCAAGGGCCGCGATGAGCCGCGCGGATTCGATCCGAAAGACGGCTTCGATCGTGCGATGGGCGTCGGTCGCCGTCACGGCGACCGATTAGACCACCGAGGACCCCCGGCGCCGAGCCGCGGCCGCTACTTTTTCGTCCCGACCCCGATATCGCGGAACCGCTCGACCGCCTCGCCGGGGCGAAGTCCTCCAGCTCGAAGAGCTGGCGGACCTCGATCTCGCCCTGCTTGCCTTCGGCGGCCGGGTTGGGGAAGCGGCGGACCCACTCCAGCGCCTCTTCCCTCGATTTCACCTGGATCAGCGTATACCCCGCGATCAGCTCCTTGGACTCCGCGAACGGCCCGTCCACCACCGTGCGCTTCGCCCCGGAATACTCGACGCGCCAGCCCTTGGAGCTGGGCTGTAGCCCGGAGGCATCGAGCAGGGCGCCGGCCTTCACCAGCTCCTCGTGATAGCTGGCCATCGTCGCCATGAGCTTCTCTTCCGGCATAGCGCCCGCTTCTGAGTCGGGCGTGGCCTTCACGATGATCATGAACCGCATCGCCCTTGCCTCCTTCAAGCCAACGCGGGCTTGCGCGCCACGCTCTTGGTGACTTTCATGACCAGGGACGCGATGCCCCACGTGAGCAGCGTCGGGACGACCATGCCGATCGTCAAGTGCGCAGCCAGATGGAGCCACTGGCTCTGGCCGCCGAAGCTGAACTCGGGAGCGGCGAAGATGTTCGGGAGGCCTGCGATCGCCAGCAGGATCCCGATGACTGCGATCCCGTGGAACGGAACGAGCTGCAGGAACAGCAGGGGCAGGAGCTGCTTGTAGCTGCCGAAGCCGATCCGGTGGACCGCGACGCCGTAGTAGAACGTCCCGGCCCAGAGCACGACGTTCATGGGCAGCCAGCGGACCGCGGAGTCGGGCACTCCCGCAAGGGAGAGCCCGAGGCGCAACAGGCCGACGCCGACGATCAGCGCGAGGAACAGCTTCTGGAAGGCGAGGTACTGCGAGAGCGTCTTGCCGAACATGGGGACTTCTCCTTGACTTAGAACGTCCTGAGGGGGATGAGGGCCTTGAGGCGATTCTCACGGAGGTAGAGGCCGAGCCAGACGAAGGCGCCGAGAACGATGTGGACCACGAACATGTCGCCGACTCGCCAGTGGGTGCAGATCGCGCCGCCGATGCAACCGGTCAGCAGGATGGCGCCCAGGCTCGGGGCCGCCCTTCAGCTTCAAGGCGGCGCTGAACAGCAACAGGCACGAGGCCAGACCCGCGAGCACCCGCCCGGCCCACACGGCTCTGCCGCTCGCCGCCATCACTTCTTCGCGGCGATCTGGGCGCGCTGCCGCTCTTCCTGCTCCCGCAGTTCGGGCGTGAGCGCCGGACCGAAGTCGTCCGCCTCGAACACCTGGCGGATCTCCACCTCGGTCTTGTCGAACGGGGCGCGTTTCAGCCATTCGATCGCCTCTTCCTTCGACTTCACCTGCCAGAGCCAGAAGCCGGCGACCAGCTCCTTCGCTTCGGTGAAGGGACCGTCGATGACCGTTCGCTTGCCACCGTCGAATCGGACCCGGACGCCCTTCGAGGTCGGGTGGAGCCCTTCGCCCGCCAGCATGACGCCGGCCTTGACGAGCTCGTCGTTGAATCTCCCCATATCCGTCAAGAGCTTCTGGTCGGGCATCACGCCCGCCTCGGAGTCCTTGTCGGCCTTGACCAGCACCATGAATCGCATCGTGAAAGCCTCCTTTTCCTGCGGCTCTATTGTCACGACGAACGAGCGACCGCCTGATCGACACCTCACGATGGATCTTTTTCGAGATGGTGCCGGAGGCGGGACTCGAACCCGCATGGGTTTCCCCACACGCCCCTCAAACGTGCGTGTCTGCCAATTCCACCACTCCGGCAGGGAGATCGGTGGGCGAACGAACCTCGAATTCTAGGGGCCGGCCGCGGTGCTGTCAACGAACGCGCCCCGCTCGTCGCCTCGCCGACTCGCCAGGCCCGCGGCCGCGAGGACGATGATCGCCGGAAAGCACTCGAGGGTGTAGCGCGCCTCCGGGAGAATGCTCGACAAGCACAGCGACCTTGCCACGATGAACGTGACGAGCAGCCCGCCGCAGAGCACCCGCCTTCGGGCGATCAGCGCCGCCCCGGCCGCGGTCAGCAGGAAGAGGTTCAGCAGCCCCAACGAGGCCGTGACCAAGGTGTCGCGCGGGCTCTTCGGGAAGCGCCACCAGTATTGATCGACGGGCAGAAGCTCCACCCTCGGGCGCAACCAGATGCTCGCCAGGCGGAGCAGGGGCACGTACAGGCAATAGCGCAGGGGCGACCGCCGGATGCGCTCGTCGGCGAGCGCCGCGAACTGGTTGTCCAGGGCCGGAGTCAGCGCGCGGGTCGTGTTCGCGACGTCGAGGAGCGCCTGGGTTCGCCGCGCCTCCTCGGGGGAATCGATCGCGCGCGCCGGGAGGGCCGTGAGCTCCACCGGCGCCACCCCGATGCGGTGATAGACCTCTCGCACAGAGATCTCGTCCACGAGCCACGTCTGCATCCAGCGAAGGATCCCGTCCACGTGCTCGTGCGGCTCCTGTGCCTGCAGCGGCGCGAGGGGCTGGAGCCGGTGGAAGACGATCCAGTTGCGGACCGTCCAGGGCAAGAGGGGCGAGAGCGCGGTGGCGGCGAGGATCGCGGTGAAGAGGGCCCACTCCCTGCGCCGCCGCGCCCGGCGCCACGCCTCTCGCCCGAGATATCCGCAGATCGCGAGGAGCAGGATCCCGGTATCCACGCGGACCAGGATGCCGGCCGCCAGCGCCGCGCCGCACAGGAAGGCGGTCTTGATCGGCGGCGCTCCGCGATCCTCCTGGGGGGAGACGGCGCAAGGCGCGAGACCGCGCGCCAACAGCAGCAGCGCCAGGGCCGTGAGGAAGACGGCGAGGGTCTCCGCGTAGGCGCCCGCCGCGTACTCGGCGAGAAACGGACACAGGGCGGCGAGCGAGAACGCGGTGCGCGCGGCACGCTCGCCCACCAGCGTCCGCGCCAGCTCGCTGGTGAGGAAGCAGGTCCCCAGATCGACCGCCACCTGTACGGCCAGCAGCGGCAGGAAGCGATCGACGCCGAAGACCGCGAACACCAGGGCTACGAAGGCCGAGTAGCCTGGAAGCCGAGAGCAGATCCGTACCGGCTCCCCGTTGGGGTCCGTGAGGGCGACGCTGCCGTGCGCGAGCAGGTTCTTCGCGACGTCCGCGTAGTAGACGGAGTCCCCGCCCGTTTGCGGCAGTGCGATCACGTAGAAGAGCCGCAGGGCCAACCCGGCGCCCGTCGCCGCCAGGAAGAACGCCTTGTTCCGCGCGATCAGCGAAAACAGGAGGGGCTCCCTGGTGAGGATACATCGGCGGAGGCTCGACGAATCGTGCTCTACTCTCGGCCGTGCCGCGCGCCCGCCAGGCCGGTCCGCTGCTGCTGGCAGTGAGCGTGTGGCTGCTCGCGCGCGTCGAAGCGGCCCGCGGCCTGGTTCCCGCGCTCGGGCTCTTCACCGGCCCGCTCGGGCTCGCGCTGCTGGGTCTCGGCCTCGCGGCCGGCGTAGCGCGATTCCGGCGCGGTGCGGCCGGTTGGGCTCTCAAGCCCAGTCTCGCCGTCCTGTTCGTCGTCGCCTTTCTGCTGGCCGCCGGGCTCGGCCTCCACCACGTCTCCCGGCTCGCGCCGACGGGCGACGAGATTCGCTACCTGATCGTCGCGCAGAGCCTCTGGCGCGACGGCGACATCGACCTGCGCGACAACTTCGATCGCGGCGACTACCGCGAGTACGTTCCGGAGTTGCGGCGCCCGCTCGGCATCCGGGGCAGGAAGGGGCCGCTCCTGCCCCTGCACCGGCCGGGGTTGCCGGCTCTGGTCGCACCGGCGTATGCGCTTGCCGGCCGCATCGGCTGCGCCGTGCTGCTGGCGGCGCTCCTGTCGGCCCTGGGGCTGGTCGTCCGCCGCCTCGCCCTGCGGGCCACGCGCGACGAAGCGGCCGCCTTCGTCGCCTGGGCGTCCGTGGTCGGTTCGCCAGCGCTGTCCTTCGCCGCGTTCCTGTACCCGGAAGTCCCCGCCGCCCTGTGCGTAGCGCTTGCCCTCTCCCTGATCGCACCCGACGCGACCGCTGGCAGGGCCGCCGCGGCCGCGCTCGCGGTCTCGTTCCTGCCGTGGCTCCACCCGCGGCTGGCGCTTGGGGCCGTGGCCCTGGGCGCCGTCGCGCTGGTGCGGCTGCGGGGCCGATCCCGAATCGCTTTCACGGTTTGCGCCGCCGCTATGGCCGCGGGCTTCGTGCTCTTCAACAAGTCCGTGTACGGCGCGTGGGTTCCGATGCGGGCTTACAAGGGGACGCTGGGCCGCGCGCCGGTCGAACAGGCCCTGACCGGCCTGTTGCTCGATCCTTCCTTCGGCCTGCTCGTCTACGCCCCGGTCTTCGTGCTGGCCCTGGCCGGCCTCGTGAGCGTAGTCTTGGGACGGAAGCGGGAGGGCTTCGTTCCCGCTCTGCTGCTGGCCGCGCTCGTGGCCCCCGTGGCCAGGTTCGGGCACTGGTACGGCGGTTTCTCGGCCCCGGCGCGGCTCGTCACCGCGGCCGTCCCGCTGCTGGCCGTGCTGGCGGCCCTGCGCTACGCAGAGCACGGGCCGTCGCGGCGCGGCCTGGCGCGTTGGGCCGTGCCGCTCCTCGCTGCGGGCCTGGCGCTGACGCTTTTCCTGTTCGCGGCTCCCGAGCGCAAGCTCCACGTGCAGGGCCGCGACAGCGAACCGCGCGCATGGAGCGCCCTCGCCGGCGACGTCTCCCTGGCTCGCTACCTGCCGCGTATGGCGCGACCGGCCGATCCGGAGGCCCCGACGCCGGACGCGCCCGCCGCCGAGAAACGCGTCGCGATCGTATGGGGCGTGGCGCTCCTGGGGCTTTTGGCGCTGGATCGTCTTGCAGCGAGAAGCGACCGCGTAGACCGCGCGTTCCGCGGGGTGACGCTGCCGGCGGGGTTGTTCCTCCTGCTCTCGCTCGCCGTTGACGGATGGGCGCGGCAGGGTGAGATGCCGACATCCGCGCCCCCGACGGTCGAGGACGTGGAAGGCGGCGAGGACGCGGAGTAAGGCCCTTGGGCTCGAGGCAAGGCGGCCGGCATCGCGGCCCGATCCTCGGAGGCATCGGCGCGATGCTGGCGGGCATCGCGATCGCGGTGCTGATCGCGGCCGATCCGTCGCGCATGGCGGCGGGCGTCTCGCCCTGGGTCGGAATCGCTGCCGCATCCGTGTTCTTCCTGGCGGGCGCGATCATGGTCGGTCACGAAAGCGGACTCCTCGGCAGCCACCAGGTCCTCGCCAGCGTCGTGCTGGCCATTTTCATGACCGTTTTCGCCGCCGTCTCGATGATCTTCCCGCCCGGTGGGATCTTCGTGGTCTTCCTGGCCGTGAACGCGTGGATCCAGGTCTATCGCGCCGTTCACCAGGCGCTGACGGGCCGCGATCCCTTCGCGGGGATGAGCCAGGAGAAGCAGCTCGGCATCGGCTGCATCGTGTTCCTGCTCCTCGCCCTGCTCGTCGTCGTCCTCGTCTGGTGGCGTTCCGGTCGCTAGCGCGCGCCCATGCCTACAGATCCCGCAGGATCTCCCGCGCCGCGTTGGCGCCGGGGCCGCCGGTCACGCCGCCGCCAGGATGCGCGCCCGCGCCGCACAGGTACAGCCCCGGCACGCGCGCGCGATAGCGCGCCCAGCCAAGGGCGGGCCGCATGGTGAAGAGCTGGTTGAGCGACGGCTCGCCGTGGGACGGGTGGCCGCCCGTCAGGCCGTACGTGCGTTCGAGGTCGGAAGGGGTGAGCACCTGGCGCCCGACCACGAGGCTCGAAAGGCCCGGCGCGCATTCGTCGAGCAGGCGCAGGACCGTATCGCCCAGCTCGTTGCGGCGTGCGTCCCAGTCGCCGCTCTTGAGCTTGTAGGGCGTGTACTGGACGTACACCGACATCACGTGCTTGCCGACCGGGGCCAGCGACGTATCCGTCAGGGTCGGGATGGTGACGTCGAGCCACGGCCGCGCCGAGATCTCGCCGTACTTCGACGCGTCGAAGGCGCGCTCCAGGTCGTCCAGCGACGGGCCGATGTGGATGCGGCCCTGGATCAGGGCGCTGTCGCGGGCCGCCTTGAAGGTCGGCGGGCCCGACAGCGCGATGTTGACCTTGGAGGCCATGCCCTTCTGTTGGTAGTTCTTGAGGCGCCGCCGGTCCTCGGGGTCGAGCAGCGCCGGATCCAGGAGCTTCAGGAACGTGCGCTGCGGATCCGTGCCGGAGACGACCGCCTGCGCCGGGATCTCCTCGCCGCTCGCCAGCACGACGCCGGCGACGCGGCCCTCCTTCGTGGTCAAGCGCGTGACCTCGGCGCCAGTCCGGATCTCGGCGCCCAGGCGGCGCGCCGCGTCGGCGAGGGCCTGGGTCAGGGCGCCCAGGCCGCCTTTGACCAACACGGTGGAGCCCGCGCCGTTGCCACCGGTCGCGGCCGCGTGAAGCAGGAGGTTGGCGGTGGTTCCGCCCGACCAGGGGCCGGCCATCGCCCCTGTGATGCCGCGGGCCGCGATGGCGGCGCGCAGCGCCTCGGTCTCGAACCACTCGTTGACGAAGTCGGCCACGGCCATCGGGCCCCAGCGCAACAGGTTCTGCGCGTCGTCGCGACCGAGCGCGCGCACCGAGAGACCGAGCCGGCCCATGGGCCAGGCGTCGCCCAGCGACGCCTTCTCCAGGTCGGGCGGCGTGACCTCCAGGAGTTGCGCCAGCACCTTGGAGATGCGTCGCAGCGACGCGTCGAAGGCCAGGTACTGCTGCGCGTCCTTCGCCGAAAAGGCGCCGATCGACGCGGCGCTCTTCGCGGGATCGCCGTAGAGCGCCAAACCCCGACCGTCGGGCTGCGGGGCGAACAGCCGCGGCTCGGGCGCCATCGTCTCGATCTTGAGGTCGAGGTCCGAGACGACCGACGCCCGCAGCGGCCCCGCGGTGTGGGCGAGGCTCGAGGCCTTGAAGCCGGGATGGAACTCCTCGGTGACGGCTGCGCCGCCCACGACGTCTCGTCGCTCCAGGACCAAGGGCTTCCGGCCGGCCTTCGCGAGCAGCGCGGCCGTGACCAGGCCGTTGTGGCCGCCGCCGATGACGACGACGTCGTGCTTCACTCGCCGCCTCCGTTCACGTCCTTCAGGATCTCGAGGGCGGCCAGGCGGCCGTTGGCGCCCATGATGCCGCCGCCGGGATGCGTGCACGACCCGCACATGTAGAGGTTGCGCACCGGCGTCCGGAAGCGCGCCCAGCCCGGAACCGGGCGCAGGAAGAAGAGCTGTTCCAGGCTCAGCTCGCCCTGGAAGATGTTGCCCTCGGTGAGCCCCCACTCGCGCTCCAGGTCGAGGGGCGTCACCACCTGCTTGTGCAGGATGATCTTGCGGATGTTCGGCGCGAAGCGCTCGATGGTGCGGATCACCGCTTCGCCGAAGGCGTCCTTCTTCTGGTCCCAGTTGCCCTCGCGCAGTTTGTACGGCGCGTACTGCACGAAGCAGGACATCACGTGCTTGCCCGGCGGCGCGACCGACGGGTCGGTCAGGGACGGGATCACCATGTCCATGTACGGGTTCTTCGAGAAGTCGCCGTACTTGGCGTCGTCGTAGGCCCGCTCCATGTACTCGACGCTGGGCGAGATCGACATGGCGCCCCGCAGGTGGGCGCCCTTGCCCGGCAGGCAGGTGAACTCGGGCAGCGCGTCCAGGGCGAGGTTGACCTTGCCCGACGAGCCGCGCAGCTTGAAGCGCTTGACCTGGGCCAGGAACGCGTCGTCGAGGACGCCGGGCTCGATCATCTTGAGGAACGTGCGGTTGGGATCGACGCTCGACACCACGAGCGAGGCGTCGATCTCGTTGCCGTTTTCCATCACGACGCCGTTGGCGCGCCCGTTCTTGACCCGGATGCGGGCGATCGGCGCCTCGGTGCGGATCTCGACGCCCGCCTCCGCCGCCGCGCCCGCGATCGACAGGCTGATCTGGCCGGTGCCCCCGCGCGAGAAGCCCCAGGAGCGGAAGGCGCCGTCGATCTCGCCCATGTAGTGGTGAAGCAGCACGTAGGCGGTGCCGGGAGAGCGCACGCCCAGGTAGGTGCCGATGATGCCTGAGGCCGACATGGTGGCCTTCAGCGGATCGGTCTCGAACCACTGGTCCAGCATGTCGGCGGCGCTCATGGTCATGAGCTGGACCAGGTTGTGCTGGTTCTCGCGGGACAGGTTCAGGAAGCGCTTGCCGAGGCCTGCCAGCTTGAGGAACCCGGGGATGTCGAAGCCCATCGGGTCGGGCGGCACCATCGACAGGATCGGCTTCACGAACTGCGCCATCTCGGCCATCGACTTCGAGTAGTCGTCGTAGGCCTCTGCGTCGGTCGGCGACCAGCGGTAGATCTCGCGCCGCGTGCGCGCGTGATCGTTCATGCGCCACAGGTAGTTGCCCTCGAGCGGCGTGAAGGTGCCGTCCAGGGGCAGGATCTCCAGGCCGTGGCGGGGCAGGTCGAGGTCGCGGATGATCTCGGGCCGCAAGAGCGAGACGACGTACGAGCAGACCGAGAACTTGAAGCCGGGGAAGACCTCTTCGGTGCAGGCCGCTCCGCCCAGGACGTAGCGGCGCTCCAGCACCAGGACCCTCTTGCCGGCCTTCTGCAGGTAGGCCGCGGCGACCAGGCCGTTGTGCCCCCCGCCTACGATGACGACGTCGTACTTCTGGGCCATGGTGGCTCTTTTACGACCCCTTCTCGATCCCGATTTCTTCGAGCACGCCCTTGATCAGGAGCGGCCAGACGGTGGTGGCGTCGGCGAAGACCTCGGCGAAGCGGCCACCTTCGGCGGGCGGCACGAACTTGCCCCAGGACACGCCTTCGGAATACGTGCAGCCCGACAGGCCGCCCCAGTGGACCGGCTCGGGGCAGATGCGGACCGCGTACTGGTAGCGCGGCGGCGTCAGGTCCAGGCCCAGGCGGTGGTTGCTGATGTCGATGTACGGTCCCACTTCCTGGGCCCAGTTGCGGGGCACGCCACCGCCGATGGTGAAGATGCCCAGCCGCCTGGCACCCACGGCGAAACGCGCGAAGCTGTTGAGGTCGAGGAACGGGTTGTAGCGCGGCACCGCGTCGAACAGCTTCAAGGGGTCCGTTTCGCCCTTCGCCTGCAGACGCTTCATCGCCCAGGTCGAGAGGTCGAGGCCCAGCTCGGAATCGGTGAACGCCGGCACGTACACCGGGACCTTTTTCAAGAAGGCGCTGCGCAGGACACCGTGGCCCTGCGGGTCGTCGGCGAGCACCCGTCCCAAGGCGCGGCAAATGATCTCGCTCGACAGGTCCCTTTCGCCGCCCAGCGTGTCCATCGCCTTCGCCGAGAACTCCTCGACGTAGTTGAGGTTCGCCTCCATCTCGAGCGTGTCGTAGACGCGGTTGTAGCCCTTGTCGAACAGCTCTTCGTCGCTCATGCGCGGGTCGTGGCGGTAGTGGGTCATGCCCACGGCCTCGGACAGCCCGTGGGCCATCAGGGCGCCCGTGGAGACCACCGCCTGGACCATCCCGCTGTCGATCATCTTCTGGATGACCTTGCCCATCTTCGCGATCGTCATCGCTCCCGAGAGCGTCAACACCACCTTGCAGTCGGGGTCCTTGACCATCGCCGCGGTCACTTCCAGGGCTTCGCCGAGCGAGCGGCCGCTGAAGGCGGTCTTCGACATGCCGCGCAGCAGGTCGGAGAAGGAGCGCACCTTGTCGAGGTCGAGGCTCTCGAGCGGCACGAGGCCGTCGCTGCGCCCATCGTGGAAGTCACGAGCCTTGGTCATCGCGCTTGGATGTCCTCCTGGGATGCGGTCGAAAGCGTGATCGTATGCGGGGTTGCGTGGCGCGCGCAAGGCAAGGGGAGGGGCCCTCATGACCTCCGGTTACGACGCCAGGCGCCTCGCGTAAGATGCCCGCATGTCACGCGACGCGCTCAGCGCCGACATCCACCTGCTGGGCGACACGCTCGGCGAGACCATCGTGGAACAGGACGGCCGGGCCCTCTACGAGCTGGTCGAAGACATCCGCGCCCTGTCCAAGGCGTTCCGCTCGGGCGACCTTGCCGCGGGCCAGAGGCTGGGCGCCCGCATCGCCGGCCTCAGCCCGGCCGAGGCCCATGGCGTCGCGAAGGCGTTCGCCGCCTACTTCCAGCTCGTCAACCTCGCCGAGGAGCAGGAACGTCTGCGCGTGCTCCGGTCGCGGCTCAAGAGGGCGGAGCAGGAGAACCAGCCGGTCGAGGAGACGTTGGCCGAGGCCGTCCTCGGCCTGGCCCGCGACGGCATGGGCGCCGACCAGACGCAGGCACTGCTCGACCGCCTGTGCCTCATGCCGGTGTTCACCGCGCACCCCACCGAGGCCAAGCGCCGCACCATCCTCTTCAAGCTCGACCGCCTGACGGCACTCCTGGCCCGGCTCGAGTCCGCGGAGCTCGTGCCCGACGACCGGCGCGAGGCCCTGGAAGGCCTGCGCGAGGAGATCGTCTCGCTCTGGCAGACCGAGGAGACGCGCGCGCACCGCATCTCTGTCCTCGACGAAGTGCGCAACGGCCTCTACTACTTCGAGAGCTCGCTGTTCGACCTGGTGCCGCGCCTGCACCGCAAGTTGCAGCACGCCCTGGCCGGCGCCTATCCGGGACGCGACTTTCGCATCCCAGCCGTGTTGCGCTTCGGAAGCTGGATCGGCGGCGACCGCGACGGCAACCCCTACGTGACGCTCGAGGTCAGCGAGGACACGCTGCGCGAGCACCAGCTCATCGCGCTGCGGCTCTACCAGCGCGCCCTGGAACGCATCGGCAACCACTTGAGCGCCTCGTCGCGGCTGGGCGTGAGCGGGGCCCTGCGCGAGGGCCTCGAGACGGACGCTCAGACGTTTCCCGAGGAGGCCCAGCGCGCGCGCCAGCGCTATCCCGACCAGCCCTACCGGCAGAAGCTCGCCCTGGTGCGGCGCAAGCTGGGCGCGACCCAGGAGGCGGCGACGCGCGCGTGGCGTGCCGACCACCGGCCGCGGCCCGGCGAGTACCGGAGCGCCCGCGAGTTCGTGGCCGACCTGCGCGTGGTCCAGGACAGCCTGCGCGCCCACCGCGGCGCCCGGCTGGCCGACGGCCGGCTCGCCGACGTGATCGTCCAGGCCGAGTGCTTCGGCTTCCACCTGGCGACGCTCGACTTCCGCCAGCACGCGGCCCGCCACTCCTCGGCCCTGGCTGAAGTGATGGCGCGCTACGGCGCCCACGGCTACGAGGCCTGGCCCGAGGAGCGGCGGCTCGAGATGCTCACGGCCGAGCTGGCCGGGGCGCGGCCCCTGACGCCGGCCCACCTCGACTTCAGCCCGGCGACCAACGAGACCCTCGAGCTGTTCCGCCTGGCGCGGCGCGCCCTCGAGCGCCTCGGCCCCGAAGCCCTCGACAGCTACGTCATCAGCATGACCCGCAACGCCAGCGACGTGCTGGCCGTGTTGCTGCTGGCTCGCGACGCGGGTGTGGCCGACGCCCTCGACGTGGTGCCGCTGTTCGAGACCATCTCCGATCTGCGCAGCGCCCCCGAGATCCTGGCGCGGCTGCTCGACAACCCGGCCTATCGAGCCCACGTGGAGCGGCGCGGCGGCGCACAGCAGGTGATGATCGGCTACAGCGACTCGAACAAGGACGGCGGCTACCTCGCGGCGAACTGGGAGCTGCACATCGCCCAGCGCCGCCTGCCCGCGGTGTGCGAGGAGCGCGGGGTGAGGCTCACGCTGTTCCACGGCCGCGGCGGCACCGTGGGCCGCGGCGGCGGGCGCACCAACCGCGCGATCCTGGCCCAGCCCCCCGAGTCCGTGCGCGGAAAGCTCAAGCTGACCGAGCAAGGCGAGACGGTCACCGCCCGCTATGCGGTCCCGGCCCTCGCCGAGCGTCACCTGGAGCAGCTGCTGCACGCGGTGATCGTCGCGAGCGCCAAGCGCCCCCGTGCCAGCCCGTCGCGCGGGGGCCCCTGGGAGCTGGCCCTGGCCGAGCTGTCGACGCGTTCGTGGGAGGTGTACCGCGCCCTGGTCGGCGACCCGCTGACGCTGCGCTACTTCCGCGAGGCGACGCCGATCGACGCCATCGGCCAGCTCAACATCGGCTCTCGCCCGGCGCGCCGCTCGGGCGGCGAGGGGATCGAGGACCTGCGCGCGATCCCGTGGGTGTTCGCCTGGACCCAGAGCCGCGTCACTCTCCCCGGCTGGTACGGGGTGGGGACCGCGATCTCCGGCTGGGCGGCGGAGGACACCTCCCGTTGGGAGCTGTTGCAGGAGATGTACCGGGTCTGGCTGTTCTTCCGCACGGTCGTGGACAACGCGCAGATGTCGATGCGCAAGGCCGACATGCGGATCGCCGAGTGGTACGCGTCCCTGGCGGCGCCCGAGGTGCGGGATGCGGTGTTCCCGCGGCTGCGCGGCGAGTTCGAGCGCACCGAGTCGGCGCTCTTGCGCCTGACCGGCCAGCGCGACCTGCTGGATCACGAGCCCTGGCTCCAGCGTTCGATCAAGATCCGCAACCCCTACATCGATCCCATGAACGCGGTGCAGGTGGCTCTGTTGCGGCGCCTGCGGGAGGCGGCCGATCCTGCCGAAGCCGAGGGCCTGCGCCTGGCCGTCCTCGTCAGCGTCAACGGCCTGGCGGCCGGGCTGCGGAATACCGGATGAGCGCCCGCGCGAAGACGCGCTGTCCCTGGGCCGGCAGCGACCCGCTCTACGTCGCCTACCACGACGAGGAGTGGGGCGTGCCCCTCCACGACGACCGGCGGCTATTCGAGATGCTGAACCTGGAGGGCGCCCAGGCCGGGCTGTCCTGGATCACGATCCTCCGCAAGCGCGAGCGCTACCGGGAAGTCTTCGAGGGCTTCGACCCGCAGCGCGTGGCCCGCTACGACCGGCGCCGCATCGCAGCGCTCCTGAAGGACCCCGGCATCGTACGCAACCGGCTGAAGGTCGAGGGCACGGTGCGCAACGCGCGCGCTTTCCTGAAGCTCGTCGAGCAGGCCGGGTCCCTGGACCGCCACCTGTGGAGCTTCGTCGGCGGGAAACCGAAGCGGAATCGCTTTCGCTCCATGAAGGACGTGCCCGCGGAGACCCCCGAGTCGAAGGCCATGAGCCGGGACCTGAAGAAGCGCGGCTTCACCTTCGTGGGCCCGACGATCTGCTACGCGTTCATGCAGGCGACGGGGATGGTGAACGACCACCTCACGACCTGCTTCCGGCGGGCGGGCTAGCGCCGCCCCATGTCGTCGAGGATCGCCTGGGGCCCCGGCGGCCGGCCCAGGAAGTCGCGCAGCACGTCCCGCGACGTCTTCTCGAGCCCGAAGCGGAACAGCCGCTCCGAGAGCCACGCGTAGTAGCCCGGATCGCTGCAGGGACTCGGGCCGCGCAGCTCGACGGCCCTGGCGCGCATGTCGGCGGCCAGGATCGCGCCCAGCGCGTAGTTCATCATGTAGCCCGGCCCGTTCACGAGCTGGCCCCGCCGCGCCCACCACGAGAGTTCCGGGTGCGGCCGCACGTGGAGGTAGCGGCTCGTCAGGTCGGTCCACACGGCGTTCGGGTCGGCAGTCGGATGGCGGTGCAGCCGCAGCTCGAACAGGCCCCACGCGACGTCCAGGGCGATGCCGGAGTACTTCGCCTTCAGGTTGTCCGCCGTAGACGCCTCGCGGCCCAGCCATTGGCGCTGCCACGCCGGTTCGTAGGCCTCGAGGGACGCTACCTCGGCCAGCGCCTCGGTGAAGGTGTCGCTGTCGGGCCAGTCGGCGTAGGTCGGACGGGTGCGGATCGCGGCGATGTGGATGGCGTGGCCGGTCTCGTGGAGCAGCTCGTTGAGATTTCCCAGGCCGCCGGCCCGATAGGTGGCGAAGACCGAGGGCTCGCCCGTGGACCAGGCGCCGTCGCGCCACTGCGGCCGGGCGCCGAAGTCGGTGAACGCGACCGCGGTCTTGCCGGGGCGCGGCTCGAGGTCGTAGCGGACGCCCAGCGCGTCCACGTCGGCGCCCAGCGCGCGGTGGAACGCGTCGTTCAGCGGCCGCAGGCGCTCGCGCGGCAGCGCGTCGGCCAGGGCGCGCCCTGCCGCGTTGCCCGCGTAGGCGAGGTCCCAGGGCTCGATCTCGGCGCCGGCGCTGAGGTCGCGCCAGGCCTCGAGGATCGAGACCAGCCAGGGTTCGAGGTCGTCTCTGGGTATCCCCAACGCATCGAGATTGCGGTCGATGGGCGAGCCGCGCTCGCGCCAGTGCCGCGCCGAGAGCGGCAGCATGACGCGGTAGGGACTCCTCGGCCCGCCGTCGCCGTTCACGCGCTGGAAGAGGGGCAAAAGCGACAGGAAGATCGCCTTGCGGCGCGAGGGGTCCGCTTCGCTGGCGGCCATCTCGAGGATCGTCAGCCGGTCGTAGCTCGCGCCCTCGAAGCCCAGCTGGCTCGCGGCCTGGCTGTAGCACGCGTACATCCGCTCCTGCAGGCGCGCCAGGCCCTCGGCTCCGCGGGCCAGGGCCGCCGGGTCGTAGTCGCACTCGGCAGCCGTGCTGCGGGCCGCAGATCCCGAAGTGGGGCGTGGCGCCGGCAACGTGCCGTCCTTGAAGAGCCGGATCATGGTGCGACGCGCACGCCGATCCTCCTCGTCCAGCCCCGAGTCGCTGCTCTTCGCGTAGGCGTCGGCGGTCTGCCGGTACAGCGCTGCGTAGCGCGCCCGCCATTCGCCGGCAAAGGCGCCACGCGCGTCGGCGAGACGCACGCGGTCGTGAACCTCGCGCAGCTCCAGGAACTGGGCTTCGACGTCGTGGAAGGCGACCGGAGGTGTGCCGGCCAGCAGCAGGACGGCAAGGGCGTGCTTCAGAGGGCGGGCCCCCAGAGCCGGATGCGGCCGTCGGAGAGCGCCACCGCGATGTGGTCCTGCCCGGCGTACAGCGCCACCGCGGCGAAGCTCTCGCCGCCCTGGCCCCACAGCACCGCCGCGGGCGAGGGGTTGCCGACGTTCCACAGGTGCACGGCGTTGTCCTGGGCTACGCTCGCGAGGTGCCGGGCATCGGGGAAGTACGCGAGCGAGACGGTGGGCTTGGAGCGGCTGGGCTGCGCGACGAAAGTCTGCTCGCGCTTCTCGACGTCGTAGACGCGGATGGAGCGGTCGTGGCTCGCGGCGGCGATGTGGCGGCCGTCGGGGCAGACGACCAGCAGGCTGATCTGCGCCTCGGGGCCGCGGATCGAACCCAGCAGCCGGCAGGTGTGGGCATCGACTAGGCGCAGTACCTTGTTGGCGTGGCCCGTGACGAGCCATCCGCCGCGCGGCCCCACGTAGGCCAGCGCGGTGACCCCGGCGGGCTGGCGGAACAGCTCGCGCCGCGACTCTCCGGCACGCGCCAGGACCAGGTCCCACAGCTTCAGGTTCGCGTCCATGCCGCCGCTCGCCAGCGTCGTGCCGTCCGGCGAGAACGCCAGGGCGCCGACGGAGCTGTCGTGGCGCAGCTTCACGGGAATCTCGACGCCCTGCTCCATGTCCCACAGGTGGACCGCCCCGTCCAGGTGGCCCGACGCCAGGAGCCGCCCGTCCTGGGAGAACGCGAGGCAGAGCGCCACGGCGTCGTGACCCGTGCGCTGGTGCATCTCGCTGCGCAGCACGATGCGGCGCACGCGCGAACGCAGGTCCCACAGCCGCACGGCGCCGTCGGTGCCGCAAACGGCGAACAGGTCTCCGACCGGGGAGAGCAGGGCCGTGGAGGTGCCCGGCGGCTCCCCGAACAGCGCGAGCTCTCGAAACGCCGCCGAGCCGCTGACGCTCAGGGCTTCCAGGAAGCCCGTGGCGAGGCGTGGCGGAGGCGTCAGGGTGGCCGCGGCCACCGCAGGGCGAAGGGTGGCTGCGGCGACCGCCACCTGAGGTGCTGGGCGTGTGGGAACCTGGGCCTGCGGCGACGGCGGTGGGGCCGTGCTGCGCGGCGACGTCGGCGCGTCGTGAAGCCGCTCCTCCAGGTCGCGCATCAACGCCATAAGCTCCGAGCGCGAGGGTTCGAGGGCCTGGGCGCGCCGTGCCGCGGTCATGGCGCCCTCGAGGTCCTGGCGGGAGAACAGCGCCCTGGCCTCGTCGAAGGCCCGGCGATAGGCGCCCTCGCGCGCTTCGGCCGTCATCGGGCGCTCGCCCGACGGCGTCAGGCCCAGGATCATCTGCAGCGCGTCCGCCATCTCGGCGCAGTCGCGGAAGCGCCCCGCGGGATCCTTGGCCAGGGCGCGCTCGGCGATGGCGCCGACGCCCGGCGGCAGGCCGAGAGCGGCCGGGTCCAGGGGCGGCGGCGGCTCGTGGACGATCTTGTAGACGAGGGCCGCGATGGTCGGCGCGTCGAAGGGCCGCACGCCCTTCAGCAGCTCGTACAGCACGATGCCGGTCGCCCACATGTCCGCCCGGTGATCGACCCGTCCGCCGCGCAGGACCTCGGGGGCCATGTAGCTCGGCGTGCCGAGCACGAGGCCGGTCTGCGTCATCGCCGAGTCCTCGAGGCGCGCGATGCCGAAGTCCACGATCTTCACGGATCCGTCCCGGAGCATCCGCACGTTGGCGGGCTTCACGTCGCGGTGGAACACCCCGCGCTTGTGGGCGAAGTCGAGGGCCCGGCAGATGTCCACCACGATCCGGATCTTCTGCATCACCGAGAGTCGATCAGGCGGCTCCATGGCCTGGGCCAGGTCCATGCCCTCGAGCAGCTCCATGGCGATGAACAGGGTGCCGTCCACCTCGCCCAGCTCGAAGATCGTGACGATGTTGGGGTGCTGCAGGCGCGCCGCGGCGCGCGCCTCGCGCTGGAAGCGCGCCATGGTGTCGACCTGCTTCAGCAGCTCCGGCGCCACGGTCTTCAGGGCCACCTCGCGGTCCAGGATCGGGTCGCGAGCCCGGTAGACGTGGCCCATGGCGCCCTGGCCCAGGGAAGCCACCACCTCGAACTTGCCGATCTTCTGCGTGGGCGTCTCTCTCGGGAGGGAGGGGACCGCGGCGCCTATGATAGCGTCTCGCCCGATGGCCCGCATCGCGCTGGCCCTGTCCCTCTTCCTCGTCGCCGCGGCGCTCGTGATGCTGCTCCCGATGCCCACCTTCGGGCTGTGGTTCGTGCGGCTGGCGCTGCGCGAGACGAGCCTGGGCCTCGTGGTCCTCGCGATGCTGGCGGCGGGCCTCGCGGGCCTGGGTCAACGCCGCTCGCCGCGGACGTCCGTGGCCGCCCTCGCCTTGGCGCTGCTCAGCGGCATCGGTCTCGCACGACCGCTGCTGACCGCGGCGCCCGCCTTCGAGGCGAACGGAGTCGAGTTCTCCCTCCGGGAGTACCTGTCCGGCGTCGCCGCGCCCGAGGTTCCCGTGCGCGAGTTCGTTCCGGCGCCCGGCCTGGCGGCGGATATCTACAGGAACCCCGGCGGCGACCGGCGCCCGCTCGTGGTGGTCGTGCATGGCGGCAGTTGGCAGCGCGGGGACAAGGGCGAAACCGCGCACATGAATCGCGTGCTGGCGGGAGCCGGCTACGTCGTGGCCGACGTGACGTACCGCTTCGTGCCGGCGCACCGATTTCCCGCGGCGGTCGCGGACGTGAAGTGCGCGCTGGGCCGCCTGCGCGAGCGCGCCGACGAGTTCGGCCTCGACCCGCAGCGAGTCGCCCTGCTCGGACGCTCCGCCGGCGGCCAGATCGCCCTGATCGCCGCGTACTCGATGGGCGACGCGCGGATCCCGCCGTCCTGCGCGGTGGGCGAGGCGCCGGTGTCGGGCGTCGTATCGGTGTACGCCCCCACCGACCTCGCGTGGGGGCATGCGAACCCTGCGGTCCCCGACGTGATTCACGGAACCGAGTCGATCGAGGCCTACCTGGGCGGTCCGCCGGCCGCCGCTCCCGAGGCCTACGTGCTCTCCTCGGCGACGACCTGGGTGGGGCGGCCGCTGCCGCCCACGCTCCTCGTCCACGGCGAAGGCGACCAGCTCGTCACGGCGGAGCATGCGCGCCGCCTGGCGGCGGCCCTGGACGCGGCCGGCCGTCCCGTCGAGCTGTTGCTCGTGCCGTTTGCCGAGCACGGTTTCGACCGCCGCCCCGGCGGCATCGGCGAGCAGCTCGCCCGCGCGCGGATCCTCGCGTTCCTGCGCGGCATCTGACCGCGAAGGAACGGTCCGATTGGCCAACGCGGGCCGTTCGTGAGACACTGTGCGTCCTTCGCGCTCCACACGGGAGCCGCATGGACGGCGGCATTCCCGGCAATCCCCCCGTAACAGCAGATACAGCCGGCTCGAATACTTTCAAGAGGACACGAACGTCCATGCCTTTCTCCACTTTCGGGCTGCGGCCCGAGTTGCTCCGCGGCATCCGCGAGCTGGGCTTCACGCGCCCGACACCCATCCAGTCCGAGGCGATCCCGCCGGCCCTCGCAGGCCGTGACGTGCTGGCCTGCGCCATGACGGGGAGCGGCAAGACCGCGGCGTTCCTGTTGCCGATCCTGCAGCGCCTCGCCGACAAGCCGCGCCGCACCACGCGCGCCCTGGTGCTCACACCCACGCGAGAACTGGCGGCCCAGATCACCGAGCACCTCACCGAGCTGGCGGTCCACACTCCTGTCACGGGCGCCGCGATCTTCGGCGGCATGAGCATGGGGCCGCAGGAGCACGCATTCCGCAGCGGCGTCGACGTGATCGTTGCGACGCCCGGGCGCTTGCTCGATCACTTCCGCCAGCGCTATGCGACCTTGCAGGGCCTCGAGGTCCTCGTCATCGACGAAGCCGACCGCATGCTCGATATGGGCTTCCTGCCCGACATCCGCCGCGTGCTCAAGCACCTGCCGCCGCGGCGTCAGACGCTGTTCTTCTCGGCCACCATGCCGGGACCCATCGTCGAGCTGTCCCGCGAGATGCTGAAGGATCCCGCCACGATCCAGCTCGATCGCCGCTCGACCCCCGCGGTGGGCATTACCCAGGCCGTGTATCCGGTACCAGCGGAACTCAAGTCCGCGCTGCTGGTGGAGCTCGTGAAGCGCGGCGACATCCGTAGTGTGATCGTCTTCACGCGCACCAAGCACCGGGCCAACCGGCTGGCCGACTATCTGGCGACCCACGGCGTGCGTTCGGGCCGCATACACGGCAACCGCAGTCAGGCGCAGCGCACCGAGGCGCTGCAGGCGTTCAAGGCCGGGCGCTTCCCGGTGCTGGTGGCGACCGACATCGCGGCCCGCGGCATCGACGTCGAGGCGCTGTCCCACGTGATCAATTTCGATGTGCCTGCCTCGCCGGACGACTACGTCCATCGCGTCGGCCGCACGGCCCGCGCCGAGACCACCGGGGACGCTTTCCTGTTCGTCTCGCCGGCCGAGGAGTCGAGCTTGCGCGCGATCGAGAAGACCATCGGCAAACGGCTGCCCCGCGTCACGCTGGCGGGCTTCGACTACGCGAAGAAGCCCGCGGAGAAGCTCGAGATCCCGCTGGCCGATCGCCTGGCCGCGATGCGCGAGCAGCGGCGCCGGGCGCGCCCCCACGCGCCGCGGCCCCAGGGCCCGCGTCCGCACGGCCAGGGCCACGGCGGCCACGGCCAGCGCCCGAGCGGAGGCCAGGGCGAAAGGCGCCACGGCCAGGGTCACGGAGGGCACCGGCCCCCGCGCCGTTCGCGCTAGGGGCGCGGGCCCTCCGCCCGCTGCAGCACCCTGGCAATCGCGGTGATGGTGTTCCAGTTGCGCGTGGTGACCGGTACGCCGAAGGCGCGGTCCAAGGCGCCGAGATAGCGGATGGTCTTCATGTGCCGCCGGTACACCCCGACGACGAACCGGTCCTGCCTCGCGAGAATCCTCACCAGCCACTTGCCGCTGGACGGCAGGCTCAAGGGCGTTGACGGCGCCGATCGGGGCGACCGGGACAGCACGCTCGCGAAGCGGACAACGTCGGGGCGGACCAGGTAGCCCGCGAAGAAGTCGCGGGACATCAGCCGGGCAATCTCGCGCCCTTGGCAGGTGATGATCTCGGTATGGAAAGGAAGCCTGCGTGCGAATTCAGCGCGCAGTTCCGCGCGGCCGACTCGCTTCCGGATCACGAAGGTGCCCGCCGCACCGATGTTGACGGCGTCGAGATGCTTCAGTTGTTCGGCGAGTGTGGTGGGCCGGAAGGTCTTGTGACCGCCGACGTTGACGCCCCGCAAGAGAACCACGAGTGCCGTCAAGGAACGGCCACTGCGGATCTTGGGCGGCCTGTCATTTCAGTCCCAGCACTTTGCCGCCAACCAGGAGGCGAATCGCCTCCTTTGGACGCCTGAGTTTCGTTTCCTCGCGCTTGGCGGACTCGATCCAGGCGATATACCGCCGGCGTTGCGAGGCTGCCAACGCTTCGAAGTGGCGCAAGGCTGTCGGGTGATTGTTCAGCGCTGCCTGGATGTACGCCGGAAGTCTTGAGGGCAGCGGAAGCCGCGGTGACCGAGGACCATAGCCGCGGTCGGTAGGGGGGCGTTCGATTCCTGGGGGTTTCAGTCGCTGCGCGGCATTGAGTTCGGCGTAGCGCTTCCGATTCACAGCCGACCATCGGCTGTCCGCTCTTCGCGGCGTGAACTTTAGCGCGTACCGCCGGTCATCCAGGCGCTTCACGAGACTGTCCACACAACCAAAGCACAGCGCCTCGTCACGCGCGTCCTTGTAGGCGATTGAGGCATGGCCAGTATGTCGCTTGTGGAAGATCAGCCAGACCTCAGACTCTCATGAATTGTGCTCGGTGAGCCAGTCGCGCCACCGTTCGATCGTCCGCACCAGCAATCTTCATGGTTTCGCTGGGCTACGCGACTTAGGGCTACCGCTCACTTCCGTTGGTCGCGGGCCACGACTGAGGATGGCCCTCTCGTGAACACGTCGCCTAAGGTGATCGGGCAGGGCGGGCTCAACACCGAGCAAATCTTCAACATCTGGCGCGACGCCGCCCACGACCTGGCCGGCCGCATCGAGCTGTACGTGTTGCGCGAGAAGGCGGCGTCCCTGGAGGTCGCCCGCCAGCAGGCGGCCCGGCCGTGGGCCGCCCGTGACCTGAACGAGGGCGACAAGAAACTGGACCAGGACTCCTGGTGGACGCCATCGCGGCCTACACCCGGGGCCTCGCGATTTCGCCGGGCTCGCTGCGTGCGGTCTACAACCGCGGCCTGGCGCACTCGCGCGCCAACATGCACCGCGAGGCGGCGGCCGACATGGGCGCGGCGATCGCCCTCGAACCGGGCAACGCGAAGGCCTACCTCCATCGAGGAGCCGCCCGCACCGCCCTGAAGGAGACCGACGGAGCCTTGGCCGACATGACGGAGGCGATCCGCCTGGACCCTAAGCTGGACGCCGCGTTCCTGGGCCGCGCCCGGCTCCACGTCGATGCGAAGCGCGTGTAGTCGTCCAGGGCCAAGGCGTGGGAGCCGCGGCGGGCCTGGGCTTCGGCCCGTTGCAACAGCGCGTCGTTGTCGGCGGGGTTGCGCGCCAGGACCTCGTTGTAGTCGTTGACCGCCGAGCGCAGGGCGTTGGCCGCCTCGGGCGCCGGGCTGCCGAAGGCCATCAACGCCGGGGTGAAGAGCGCCGCCGTCCTGATGAACCGCGGGGTCTGCCAGGCACGCCTGGGGAAGACCGACCTCGCCATCGCGGACTACACGTCGGCGATCACGGCCGACCCGGCCTCGGCGCTCGCGTACTGGAACCGGTCGCAGGCCTACAGGAAGAAAGGCCTGGCCACCAAGGCCGCCGCGGACCGCAAGAAGGCCCTGGAGCTGGACCCCGGCGTCGCGACCCGACCGGACCTGTTCTAGCCGAGCCGGGGCAGCGCCAGAGAACCCGGGCTCCAGGCCGAAAGCGCCAGGCCTCGGCGGGAGGGCAGGGAGGCTGTGGCGTAGGCAGCGTTCTGCGGGCGTGAGAAGATCCCGCGGTAAGCCCCATGGAGCCCCTGGCTTCGGAGCCGCGCCTCTACGCGCTGCGGCAAGGTGTGGACGAAATCGGGTTCGTCGCGATCGACTCGACGATCGGCGGGCGGGCACGCGGAGGGCTGCGGCTGCTGGTCGACGTCGGCGCCGAGGAGCTCCAGGACGCCGCGCGGACCATGACGCTCAAGTACGGTTTTCTGGGCCTGCCGCAGGGCGGGGCGAAGGCTGGCCTGAAGGCCGATCCCGAAAGCCCCCTCGAGGCCCGCCACGAGAGGCTGCGCGCTTTCGCTGGCGCGGCGCTGCCTCTGCTGAAGGAACGCCGCTACGTGCCCGACGCGGACATGGGGACGCGTGCCTCTGACATCCGCTGGATGATGCAGGCGGCGGGGCTGCCCGTCGGCCCGCGCGAGTGGCGGAGCGACGGTTCGGGGGTCTACACCGCCGCCTCTTGCCTGGCGGCCGCGCGGGCCGCGCTCCTCCGGCGCGGTCGCGCCCTGGCGGGATGCCGTGTGGCGATCGAGGGTTTCGGCCAGGTGGGTTCGGCTCTGGCCAGCCTGCTCCACGCGGCCGGCGCGTCGATCGTCGCGGTTTCCACGTCCCGTGGCGCGCTCCACGCTCCCAGCGGTCTCGACATACCCCGCCTCGTCGCTCTGGCGGCCGAGGCCGGCAGCACGGTTGTCGAGAGATGCCCAGGAGTCGAGCGCCTCGCGCGGGAGGCGCTTCTGGAGCTGCCGGTCGACGTGCTGTGCCCCTGTGCCCGCCGCCATTCCATCCACGTGGGCAACGCGGCGCGCGTCGCGGCAAGTGTATTGTGCGCGGGCGCCAACGACGCCGTGGCGCCGGACGCGGAGCGGGAGCTGTGGCGGCGCGGCGTGGCCGTGCCGCCCGACTTCATCGCCAACTGCGGCGGTGTTCTCGGGGGCACGCTCGAGTTCGCGGGCGTCGCTCCGGGACGGGCGCGGCGGCTGATCGAGCGCGTGGTCGAGCCGGCCGTCACCCACTTGCTCGCTCGCTCCGAGCGCGAGGGAAAGGCGCCCAGGGCGCTCGCGGAGCCCCATGCCCTCGCGCGTCACGAACGCGTCCGCCGGGCCGCCGAGCGGCCGGGCCTGTCGGGGCGTGTCCTGGCTCTGGGTGTCGACTGGTACCGGCGCGGCTGGCTGCCGGGAGCCCTGGTCGGGGCCGTGGCGCCGGCCTATCTCGAACGGAGGCTCGACGCGTGAATCTCGACGAGGGCCTGCGCGGCCGGCGCTCGATCCGGCGCTACGCGGAGCGCGACGTGTCCGACGCCTTGCTGCGCGAGGTGCTGGACCTGGCGCGCCACGCGCCGTCCTCGATGGATGACCAGCCGTGCTGCTTCGTGGCGATACGCGCCGGCGACAGCAAACGCCGGATCGCCGCGGCCAAGAACGCCCACTCTCCTCCCGACAAGCGTGCGTTTCCAGCGGATTTCGTGAGCGACGCCCCCGTCGTGGTGGCCGTGTGCGTCGAGCGCGCGCGCGCCCACGGCCGCGTGCGGGAGAACGGCGTTCTGGCCACGGCCTTCCTGCTGCTGGCCGCGCATGCCCGGGGCCTGTCGGGCGTGTACCTTTCCGCCTACGAGTCGGAGAACGACACGCTCGCGCCCCAGATCGCCGCGCTGCTCGGTCTACCCGACGGCATCCAGCCCGTGACCCTGGTCCCCCTTGGTTTCCCGGCCGAGGAGCCGGGCGCCAAGCGCCTTCGGCCCCTCGACGAAATCGTGCACGCCGAGGCGTACGGAGGCCCGCGATGATTGCGGCCGAGCGGGCGATCCGCGTGCCCCCCAGCATCGAGGCCTTCGAGGCGGCGATCGACAGGAGCTGGGACGCTGCCCACAGCGTCGTGTTGCGCTACCGCGCCTGCAGCTCGAGGGCCGACGCCGAGCTGGACCCGCTCTTCGCTGAGCAGCTCCGGAGCGCCAGCCTGCGTGAGGGACTGCGGGTGTTCCCGCTTCTCGTGTATCGGGACGTCGCGCTCGACGTGCTCGACGCGACGTCGCTCATGCAGACGGGCACACACAAGTCCGTGGACGGGTGTGTGACGACAGCCCGCTGCCTGCACGCCGGACACCGGCGCCTCGTGTTCGAATCCGGCGGCAACACGGGTACGGCCTTGACCGTGTACGCCTCGCGAGCCGGTCTCGAGACGTTCCTGTTCGTGCCGGCGGACAATTTGCCGCTCCTCGATGCCCGAGTCTTCGCGGGGCCCGGCGTGCACGTAGTCGCCGTCGAGGATGCGGGCGCTGTGAAGGCGGCGGCCCGGGCTTTCGCGGAGCGCGAGGGGATCCCGCGGGTTCCGGAACTCGCCTGGCGCCACGAGGCATCGGCCCTCATCGGCAGCTTCGTGCTGGAGCACGTCCTCGCCCACGGCCGCCCCGACCACCTCGTGCAGGGCATCAGCGCCGCCTTCGCGCCGATCGGGATCTACCGGATGCTGACACCCTTCCGCCAGCGGCTCGGAGGCCTGCCGGCCTTCCTCGGCATCCAGCAAACCGCCAACTGCCCGATGGCCCGGGCGTGGCTCGAGACGGATGCGCCCGGGCGGAGCGTGCCGCCCCTGGCGACCACGAACGGCCTGTTGGCGCGAGTCATGTACGACGAGGCGCCCCGCAGCTACGGGACCTTCGAAGAGCTGCGAGGCCTCCTGCACGCCAGCGCCGGCGACCTGACCACCATCAACCGGGCCGAGTTCGAGCGCTGGCTCGACGTGAGCATCGAGGGGCGCACGCCCATCGAGCACCTGGCCCGTCACGGTGTGGCGATCGCGCAGCGCGACGGCGAGGTGCTCGAGAAGGCCGGGCTCATGGGCCTGGCGGGGGCGCTGCGCGAGATTGCCGCAGGCCGCTTCCGTGCCGGCAGCCGGCTGCTGGTCAACCTGACGGGCGGAACGGCGCAGCCGCGCGGAGAGGTGGTTCCGGAGCGGACGATTCGAGTGGGCGAGGTCCTCGCTTGAGGCGCACACGCCGTCCCGCGATCCTGCTCAAGGACGTGACGCTGCGCGAGGGTCTCGACACCCCTGGCGTGGCGTTCGACCGCAGGGCCCGCGCCCGGATAGCAGCGACCCTCGAGGCCGCAGGGATCCGGGAGGCCGAGGTCGTCGCACCCAGCCGCGTGGCGGGCGACGTCGAGCTGGCCAGGAGCCTGCCGAAACGCTCGCTGCTCCTGACGGGACTCGTCTACGCGAGCGGACCGCACGCGGCCGAGGAGGTCCGGACCTGCGCTGGAGTCCTGGACCGCGTGGACCTCCTGATGCCGCTCTCCCCGCGCCGCGCGCCGTTCTCCGCCAGGCAGAAACGGGAGCTTCTGGTCGCGGTGCTGCGAGCCACGGGCGGCCTTCCCCTCGAAGTGGGGGCCGGCTTCCCCCACGCGTTCGCGGCGGACCCCGCCGGCCTGATCGCCATCGCGCGCAGCGCCGTGGACGCGGGAGCGCGTCGCATCACGCTCTACGACACGAACGGCAGTGCCGAGCCCTTTGGCGTGTACGACCGGGTGGCCCGCCTGGCGAAGATGCTTCCGGTGCCGGTGTTCTTCCACGGTCACGACGACCTGGGCCTCGCCACGGCCAATGCCTGGGCCGCGGTGCGGGCCGGGGCCGTGGGACTCGACGTGACCGTGAACGGGCTGGGCGACCGCGCAGGCAACGCGAGCCTGGAGCAGGTCGCGACGTTGCTCCACGTGCGCGGCGTGGCGACGGGGTTGCGGCTGTCAGCCCTGCCGGCCCTGTCGCGCCTCGTGGCCAGGGCCAGCCGCGTGCCCGTGTCGCCCCTCGCCCCTGTCGTGGGCGCCTACGTCTTCGCGCATCGCTCGCCGGCCCACCTGCCTGTGCCAGCCGAGTTCGAGGCCTTCGACCCCGTGCTGCTGGGCGCGCGCCGGCGTCTGCAGACGGCCCCGCCGCAGCGAGGAAGGAGCTGAGCGCCGTGTCAGAGGAGAGGTCTTCCACGCGACCCAGCGTGCTGCTCTTCAACCCGGCGCCGCGCAGCGGCTTTCAAGCGCACCGCCGTGTGGAGCTGCCGCTCTCGGTCCTGTGCCCCGCGACGACCCTGGACCGCCTGGGCTACCGCGTCCGGATCGTGGACCAGTTCGCGGACCCGCACTGGGAGAGCGCTCTGGAGACGGCCCTCCAGGAGCGTCCGATCTGCCTCGGCGTGACCAGCATGACCGGGCCCCAGATCCTGCGGGCGGTCGAGATCTCGCAGCGCGCCAAGCAGCGCTACCCCGAGCTGCCGGTAGTCTGGGGCGGCATCCACGCGAGCCTGCTGCCGGAGCAGACGCTGCGCCACCCCACGATCGACGTGGTGGTGGTGGGCGAGGGCGAGGCGACGTTCGCCGAGTTGGTGAGCGCGTTCGAGACCGGCGCCCCGCTGTCCCAGGTGAACGGCATCTTCTACAAGGACGGCGGCCAGGTGCGCACCACACCCAGTCGCGCGTTCGTGGACCTGGACCAGGAGCCGCCCCTCTCCTACCACCTGCTGGACCTCGAGCTGTACCGCCGCCGGCTCTTCGGCGTCGACCACCTGACCCTCAACAGCAGCCGCGGCTGCACCTTCCGCTGCGCGTTCTGCTGGGACCCCGTGATGCACCAGCGCAAGTGGCGCGCGATGCAGCCGGGGACCGTGCTCGACCACATGCAGCGCCTGATCCGCGACCACGACATACGGGGCTTCCTGTTCTCCGACGACCACTTCTTCATCGACCTGGAGCGCGCCCGCGGCATCCTGGAGGGCGTGGTGCGCGCCAACCTGGGGATCACCATCAGCAAGCTCCAGGTCCGCGCCGACACGATCTGCCGCATGGACTCGGAGTTCTTCGAGCTGATGGTGCGGGCGGGCGTGAAGCGGTTCACCGTGGGCATCGAGTCGGGCAACCAGCGCGTTCTCGACCTGATCAAGAAGGACATGACGGTGGAACAGGCGCTCGAAGCCAACCGCCGGCTGGCGCCCTACCCCTTCGTGCCGCTCTACCTCTTCATGATGGGAATGCCGACCGAGACCCCCGACGAGCTGCGGCAGAGCATCCGGCTCGCCGACCGGTTGATCGAGGAGAACCCACGGGCGGTCAAGACCTTCAACATCTATACGCCGTATCCGGGCACCGAGCTCTTCGGCGTGGCTCTGCAACGGGGGCTCAGGATGCCGACCCGGCTCGAGGACTGGGCGGCCTTCAACTTCCGCAACGTGCAGAAGGACGCCGCCTGGATCGAGCCGGAGACGCGGCGGCTGGTCCGGGACCTCGATTTCCCGCTGATGTTCCTCGGCGACCAGTTCACGGACCCGTACCGAGGGACGAACCCGGTTGTGGTCTCTCTCAGTCGTCTGTACGCCCCCCTCGCGCGCTACCGCGTCCGCAACCTCGACGTGCGTTTTCCGCTCGAGTCGCGGCTCGTGCGCTCGCTGGGAGTGTTCGGGCGCCAGGACTAGTTTGCCCGCGGGCGCGGACTACTGGGATGGCGTCGCCTTGCACTGGCTCACGGCGCGCCCGCAGCGCCTTTGGCGCGCGTACTCGGACCTCCTGAACACGCGCCTGTGCGAGGCCTGGCTGCCACGCGAGCCGGTGGGGCGCCTGCTCAAGACGGACTTGTTCGACGAAGCCACGTCGGCGGGGCTGGCGCCCCTGATCGCACGGCACGCCCGCCAGACCGTCGGTGTCGACGTCTCGGCTCGGATCCTGGAGGCGGCGCGCCACGCTCCGCTCGCGCGCGTCGGCGCCGACGTGCGCCGGCTGCCCTTCGCCGACGCGAGCTTCGATTGCGTGCTCTCCAACTCGACGCTGGACCACTTCGCCACGCTGGAGGAGCTGGCCCGGGCTCTGCGCGAGCTGGCGCGCGTGCTGCGGCCGGGCGGCGAGCTTCTGCTCACACTCGACAACACCGCGAATCCCGTCGTTGCGCTGCGCAACGCCCTGCCGTCGGCGCCTCTCGAGCGACTCGGCCTGATCCCATACCGGATGGGCGCAAGCTGCGGCCCCGCCCGTCTGCGGGGCCTCGTTCTAGCGGCTGGCCTCGAACCCCTGGAGCTGGGAACCACCATGCACTGCCCGCGGGCGCTGGCCGTAGCGCTGGCGCGGCTCCTGGACGGGGCGGGCAGCGTTCGCTCTCGCGCCGTCTTCTTCACCTGTCTCCAAGCCTGGGAGCGGCTCGGGCGTTGGCCGACGCGCTTCCTCACCGGCTACTTCCTGACGTTGCGGGCCCGGAGGACGATCTCTTGACCGCACCCAGCCGGGGGCGGCTCGGGCTCGCGGCCCTGCTCCTGGTCGCCTCCGTCGGCGCCTTCGCGTGGCTCGCCACGAGGGGTGGTTTCGGGTGGCAGCCGAACGTGCGCATCCCGCCGCCGTCTCCGTTCTCAGCCGGCGCGGCGAAAGCCGAAGCGGGCCCCGACGACTTCTACGCCCGCCGCTTCGGAATCTGGGGAGCGCGGCGGGCGCGCCGCCAGCAGGCCCGGACGAGTCTTCAGGCGAGCGAGCTGCGCTGGGTGACCACGGCGCAGGATGCCCGCGTCGCGCTGATGGTCTCGGAAGCGACGGGCTTTGATACGTGGGGTGTCGAGACCCAGGTCGCGGAGATCCCGGCGGGCTGGCACACGGGCCGGCACAGCCACGGCGAGGAGGCGATCTTCATCGTGAGCGGCGACGGCTTCGCCGTGGTGGACAGCACGCGCTACGATTTTCACGCCGGCACGACGCTCGGCTTACCCTACGGGTCCGCCCACCAGCTCTTCAACACCGGGAGCCTCACGGCGCGCTACGTCTCCGCCAGCTCTGGGCCCTTGGAAGAGCACCTGGGGCTCTATCGCCTGGAGCAGTTGGAGAGCTGCGGGCCGACGCAAGCGGTCCCGGAGCTACCGGTGTCGCGAGATGGCTACGATCGTCGTGGCCGCAGGATCCGGCTGCTCTGGGAGCAGGCGAGCTACCGAGAGGGCGCGGTCGGCCTCCGCGCCAGGGCCGAGGCCTGGCTTCGGGCGGGCCTGGACCTGAGAAGTCGGAGCGGGGACGGCACGCGCGCCGAAAGCGGCCGCGCCGCTGAGCTAGCGAGTCGGCTTGGCCATCACAGCGGCTGGATTCGGACCATGGGCGAGCCGGGCGCCCAGGGCTTTCCCAACCGGCTGGTGCTGATGAGTGGGCTGCTGATCGATGCGCCCGGGTCGAAAAGCGGCAGGCACTCGCACCTGGACGCGATCCTCTACGTGGTCGCCGGGCGCGGCTACAGCGAGGTCGATGGCCGCAACCTGCCGTGGGAGGCTGGCACGTCCCTCCACCTGCAAGGGCCTCAGACGTCGCACCAGCACTTCAACACGGGCGTCGAGCCGGCGATGATGCTGCGGATCGCGAGCGGCCTGCGCCCGTCGCTCGATGCTGTCGTGGCGGACAGCTACCCCATGCTGTGGTACGAGGCTCAGGGCCCGATCGGCGCGGAGGCCGCCCACTGAGCGCCCCGCTCGTCGTCTTCTGCCTCGATTCTGCCGATCCAGACCTCCTGCTGCGCTGGGGCTCCGACGGCAGCCTGCCGTCCCTCGGCTCGCTGCTGGCTCGCGGCTGTCACGGCCGACTCGACGGCCCGGAGCTGTGCATCAAGCACGGCGCCTGGACCGGGATCTACAGCGGCCTGTCGCGCCGGGAGCACGGTTACAACCGGCGCATCCAGCTGCGGCCTGGCAGCTACGAATTGGTGGTGCCCGCCCAGGTCGATCTGAACAAGCTGCCGTTCTGGACGAGCCTGCCGGCAGGCTCGAGTGTCCTCGTCCTCGACGCGCCCGAGGCCTCGCCCACACCGGGACTGCGCGGCGTCCAGCTCACGGACTGGGCGGTGCAGAACTCGAGGGCCGGCCCGGCCACCGAGCCCGCGGCTCTGCTCCGAGATCTGTGTGAGCGTTTCGGCCCGCCGGGTGCCCTCAAGGCCCCACAGGTCGCGGACGCCGCCCACGCCGCGGGCTTTCTTGCAGGCCTGTCAGACCAGCTTCGCCGCAAGGGCCAGCTGTGTCGTTCTCTGTTGGCTCGCGGTCCCTGCGACGTCGCGGTGATCGGGTTCGGCGAGGCGCACACGGCGGGACACTACTTCTGGCCCTACTGTGCAGAGGCGCAGCTCCCGGGCACCGCCCACGAGCCCGCACCGGTCGGGCTGAGTGCCGGCATGCGCGAAGCGTTCCGGGCCATGGACCGGGAGCTCGGCCGGCTGCTCGAGGCTCTGCCGGCCGACGCCAACGTCTTCGTCGTCTCCGACGTCGGGTTCCAGGACGGCTGGCCGACCGAGGAACTGACACACGCCTTCACGCGTGTCCTGGGCTACGAAACGCCGAAGCCGGCCGCCGTGCTCTCCCGTCTCCACAGGCGACTCCACGATGTCGTCCCGGAGGCCTGGCGGCGCCGGATCGGAAGAGTGCTGCCTCATCGCGTTCGCGAGCGGCTGAATGCCGGCCCGCTGCGAATCCGCGCCGATTGGAGCCGGACGACGGTCTTTGCGCTGCCGTCCGATCACAGCGGTTCCCTGCGCGTCAACCTCCGGGGTCGCGAGCCTCTCGGCATCGTCCGTCCGGGCGCGGAGTACGAGGCGCTCGTCGGTCGGCTGCGCTCCGACCTGCAGCAGCTGGTCGACACACGGACGGGCCGACCCGCGGTGGATCGCGTCGTCGTCACGGCAGAGGCTTTCGGGCCCGGCCCGCCCGAGCGGCTGCCTGATGTGGTGATCCACTGGGCCGCGACGCCTCACATGATGGGGGAGGTCAGCCACCCACGGGCCGCCCTCCGCCAGGAGCGGGGCGGCCTGGGGCGACGCACCCAGCACAGCCGTAGCGGCTTGTTCGTGGCGGCGGGTCCATCCGTCACCGGTCGCGGGCCAGTCGGCCCGGTCTCGCCGCTCGCGCTGGCACCCACCTTCCTCAGCCTGCTGGGCCTGCCACTCCGGCCCAGCATGACGAGCCGGCCCCTCTTCGAGCTGATGCGCTCCGAGGGCTCCGCCTAGCGCCTGTCTCGGTACAGGGCCCGAGGGCCAGCGGCTTGCCATCCTTCTCCTTGAACTGACGCTGCCGGGGCCGGCGTGGACCTTGTCAGGTGCATCCGCTTGTTCGGCGGCACGCTCCGCCACCTATGGCCGGCTGATCCACTTCCGAAGGTACGCTACCGCTTGAGCAATGACCTGGCGCGGCCGGGGCACCCCAGCATCGCGGTTCCCCGAGCCCAATTCGAGATATCCGAGTACTTCGTCTCTGACCCGGGTCGCCTGGCAACCGGATTCCTCCGATACCACCGAGCCATCAGGGGCCGTACGCCGTACCGCAAATGGTCCACCCGCAGGACCGGCAACCTGAAGTGCAGCGCCATCGCTACACACGAACACCACAAAATCGGTTGGTCGCATGACCTCGAGCCAATCCAAGGCGTGACGTGCGTCGGGAAATTCCATTCTCGAGCCATCCTGGTCGCGCATTTCCACAACAGGATGAGCGCGCCGGTAGGCCTCCTTCTGGGCTTCCACCTCCTGGGGTGTACGTGGATAGAAGCTCTTCCCTAACTCCGCCAAGCGAGGGTGGTCAGTATACTCGGCCCTCAGAATGCCGACCCAGAAGGCAAAGGCCTCCCGGGTCATCGGATATAGGTCATGCGGCTGCAGCAGAAACTCAGGTGGTGACTGCTGCTTGAGGGTCCATCCAGCGCCGGATCGTCGGCAGCCTCGACAGGAATACTCACGCTCGGAGTAGGGAAGCTTGACCCCATCGATCCCGCGATAGTCGGAGTCGATGATCCAAGCCAAGGCTCGACAGTTGGGACACTCAACCTCCGATAGGCGTGGAGGCGTCACCCCGCTCCCTCCTCAAATGCCCGAGGAACACCGCGGATAGGCTGCGGCGCCGCCGCTTGCCGAAGGGCGAGCGCGAGGGCGGGCGCGCCGAACACCTGTTAACCGTCGCGCCCGCCCGAGAGGCGCCGTCAGCTTGATCCGCTTGTTCGACGACGCGCCTGTTGGAGCAAGACCGTTGCCGTGAATTAATTAAGGAACGTGACATCACGGGGCCTTCGGAGAGGGGACCGACGAGGCTTTCTCACGTGCCTCTAGGCCGGTAAGGCCGAAGCCAGCTGCCGCGCCCAGAGCAAGGGACATGAAGATCCACCGCTCGTAGTCGGCGGTTGACGGCGCCCCAGTATGACCAAAGGTGAGGACGGAGAGATAAAGCGTGTAGACCACGCATCCGATGGTGATGCTCAGAGTTCCAGTCGACAGCGCGCGCCACGAACCCCAGCCGCGGCGCGCTAGGGCTCCCTGTATCGCCAAAGCGACCATACCGACAAGGCGAGACAAGGCCAACGAGAGGAAGAAGGCACCGCCGGCAAAGATCCCCATCCCGACCTCCGCCTAGGGTTGCGTAGCGTTCGTCGAACACATGGATCAGCGGCGGCGCTCCAGGCTCGCCGTGCGCCTTCCGCTGCACTTGTTGGGCGGCGGCGGGTCACAGGAAGGGTGTGACCGTCACCAAGGGTCAGTGGGCGCGGTTGTTCCATCTGACACCAGGACAAGTGCCGATATTCAGTCGGCCTTGAGCTCGACAATGAGCACATGGGTGTCGGTGTCGCCGATGTTCTCACCGATGTGAGAGTGGGCCGTCCCCGACGAAACCTGACCAGCCGTGACTTCAACAACGACCTCCCGACCGCCGGACAGCGTGAGCTTGCGTCTAAAGGAACTAAGCGCACACAGGACATAGTCAGGGTGGCAATGGGGCGTAGTTCGCTGGCCCGGAGAGTCGCGGTACTCCAGGACTCGCACCCGTTCGTTCTCCATTACGACCCTGTACTTGTCACCGTCAGTGACTACGGGGTCTCGAGACGTATCGGTCAGCTGCTGGATGTCTGCTGTGGACAAGTCTGTCACAAGTCCTGCTCCCTTCTTGACTGTGGTAAGACGCTCACCCTCGCTGAACGTCCGCCCAACACGCGGTTCAGCGGCGAGGGCCGCGGTTCTGTTGCCGGCGCGGCCCTCGTCAGGTTCATCTCGTTGTTGGGCGGCGCGCCGCGCTCCTATAGGCGGTCTCCATACTCCTTGATTGCAACCGCAAGGGCCGTGTCAAGCCAGCGGGCGAAGGAGTCCGCAATTTCGAGGTCCGTTGTCCGATGCGTGAAGACGAACGGCTCAAGGGAGCACACGAAGAAGTCCTGCGACGCGTACTCCCGGTCCTCGGACTGTTCATAGGTCTCAAGCCTAGCAAAAGCCGTTGCTTCCATGATGCCGGAGAGGTCGCGCCCAACATGGTGAAAGGACACGACGAACACGAGCCGCTCGCGCTCCGCTCGGATCGAAGCCTTGACGAAGTAATGCTCCTCCGTGAAGTTGGCGTACTTTCCGGCTTCGTTGGCCGACTTGATGACCTCGTACCTGTACCAGTGAGCGTTGCCACGATCTGGGCCGCCGTCCGTAACGTGGATCTCCGGCTCTGCGAGCTCCGCTAGAGGCACTGATAGCCGACTGAGGGCCTGCTCGACGACTCTCCGCGTACGAGCGCGCAAGGCGAGGGCGACGCCGTTGACCTTCCGGAGCTCGGCCTGCTTCGCTTGTTTGCGACGGCCAAACTTCTCGGCAAGGCTCTCGATTACCGCGGCGGTAAGACTCCGTTCGCGCGCAACCTCCGCATCCACGTCGACACTGAGCGCCTGGAGGATGGCAGCCCTCTCAAGGCGCGCGAACATAGCTGCAAGGCTGGAGAGGTCTCCATAGTCGGCGGCCTGCAACGCGTCGAGGTATTCGACGCGAAGATCTCGGTCCACAACGAGTGGAAGAAGCTCGGTACGCAACAGGATGAGCGTGATCAGGGTGCGAGCGACCCTGCCGTTGCCGTCTTGGTACGGATGGATCTGCGTGAACCTATGGTGGAGCCACGCGGCCACAAGGATCGGATCTTCGCCGGAATACGTTGAAAGCCACGAAAGCAGGCGTTCCATTTCCGAATCCGCCTGCACCGGAGGGCAGTACTCATGGATGGAGCCATCAGGGCGTCTAGGGTTGTTTGGATGTTCTTTGAAACGCCCCTTAAGCAGGGGGATCTCGTGACGGGTGCCGAACTGATCGATGGCGGTCGTCGCCTCCTGGTGAGTTGTCAGGATGGCATGTAGTTCGTGGACGACTCCCTTCGTCAGCTCGCGATTGCGGGCCACGCAGTCCATCACCAACTGAACAGCAGCCTCCTGATCCCGTAGGATGTCGATTAGTCGTGAGGGTTCGATGTCGGTGCTGGCACGTGAAACGAGATCCTCGACAAAGCCCTTGGCCACTAAGGCTTCAGTGGTCCCTCGATCCAGGTCGTAGAGTCTCTCGAGAATGCCGGTCTCGACGCTCAATCGTCGGACCAAACGATCGGTAAACCGCCGAAGGCTTCCTTCGCTCGACTGGGTGAGGCGGAGCTTCGAGGCGCGCCACGTGTCGTAGAGCGGACGGGTCGCGGCGAGATCGATCGCTCGATCTTGATCGCTTAAGGGCTCGATCGGCTTCCACTTGTAGTCACTCACCCATCACCTCTCGGCGCGACCTTCCAATCGTCCGCCCAACACCGGGGATAACCTGCGAGGGCCGCGGTTCGCATTGCCAGCGCGGACCTCGGGATCTTCCCTCGGTTTCGTAGACACGCCTGTTTTACGCGACTCGGGTCTCATACTCAACGGGAGAGACGAAGCCAAGCGACGAGTGAGAGCGTCGGTGGTTGTAGAAGCCGATGTACGAGCGGACGCAGGCCCGCAGCTGGTCTCGGTTTGTGAAGCTGACGCCGTGGATGACAGTCAGCCTTGAGGGAGTGGAAGAAGGATTCGGCGTGGGGGTTGTCGGCAGGGCATCCGCCGCGTGTCATGCTTTGCAGCACGCCGAGGGCCTTCAGGCGGTCTCCGAGGGCGGTGGCTGCGTACTCGCTGCCGCGATCGCTGTGAAAGATCAGCCCGGGTCTTGGCTGTCGACTGCGCGTGGCTTGGTCGAAAGCCGCACGCGTGAGCAGCGTGCCGCGCTTGGGTCCGAGGCTCCAGCCGAGAATGCGTCTGGAACACTGGTCCATTACGACAGCGAGGTAGAACCACCTGCCCTGGACCGGCAAGTAGGTGACGTCTGCGACCCAGATCTCGCCAGGCCGCTTTGCCTGGTGATTCCAGAGCCTGTTGGGGTACTTGTCGTAGAACCGATGCAGGCGAGGGTTCGAGCGATAGATCCGGGCGACGCGAGCTCCAGGCCTGCCTCACGCATCAGCCGCTCCACGCGTCGTCGGCTGACAGCCACGCCTCGCGCCTTCAGCTCTCGATAGATCCGCGGACTTCCATAGGTCTCGCGGCTCTCCACAAAGATGCTTTGGATGGCTTCGAGTAGCGCCCGGTCCTGCTTCCGCCTTGCACTCTCTGTGCGTGACCGCCACGCGTAGTACCCAGCGGGAGTCACCTTGTAGAGGGTGCAAAGACGCTTCAGCGTGAACGCTTCCCGCTGACCGTCGATGAAGGCGAAGATGTCTGCCTTCTCTCGGAACAGAACCGAATGGCTTTTTTAGGAGGTCGTGCTCCTCCTGGAGCAGAGCGTGGGCTTTTTCCAACGCCTGCAAGCGTTTTAGCTCCCGCACAGGTGCCTTCAGAACCTTGACCAGCACCTTGCTACGTGGTTCCGCGCCCCGCAGTCGGCCCTCACGTGCCTCCTGCCTCCACCGAGACAGCATCACCGGGTGGAGATCCAGTGCTTTGGCCACAACCTGAACCTCCAAGCCTGGAATCTCAGTCAGCTTCACCGCCCGCTGCTTGAACTCCAAGCTGTAGCGCGGAAGCTTCTTCGCACTCAATCGTGCCGCCATCTAGACACCTCCGGGTGTTATCCCGATGTGTCTACTCTATCGAGGGAGGTTCCCTCGTCCGCTGCATCTTGTTGTTCGGCGGCTCGTCCCTTTCCCGGTGCCACGCAGGTCTCAGTACTATCCGCTCACTCAGAGGCAGTCCCCAAAGATAGTGCA
>Ga0187893_10002534_pt1 | contig 39842 bp, 32 predicted proteins | sample MA1701074metaG_FD_139574 | JGI IMG/M metagenome (GOLD analysis project Ga0187893, IMG submission 139574) | White microbial mat communities from a basaltic lava cave in the Kipuka Kanohina Cave System on the Island of Hawaii, USA - MA170107-4 metaG ...
GCCTCGTGCGGACGGGCGAGCTGCGCTCCGTTACCTATGGCTGCACTCCGCTCGCCCGTCCGAGAAAGACGGAGAACCAACGGACTCTCATAGCGGCTGGTACATGAATTGGGGGCAGGTCAAGCGAGTATGGGTAAAACACGGGGGTCCACACCTCTTGGAAGAACCGGCGTGACTGTTAAATCGAAGCGAACCCGCCCGTGGTTGGTATTCACAGCAGCGGTAGCGGCGGTCCGATTGATTGCCCTATGGATCCTCGTAAGCGCTGAATGGGGTCATCGGCAAACCATCGGCTTGCTTTGGTTCATCGCGTTCTTATATCCAGAAGCGTTCTTGCTTCCCAAAGAGTTTTCATGGACTGCGGGGTCAGCAATTGGATTTACGTTAGTTCTAATTTTGGGTACATCGCTTTTTGTGTTCCTTGTCTATGTGATTGACAGAGTTTTGTCGCGAATCGCTTAGCAGAGCATGGCGGGCGGCCCTTCCCCTTCGGAAATGGGGCAGTCGATGACCGCGACGAGCGAATTCACGCCGAGAGCCTTGATGTGGTCGATCTTCAGCGGAAATCGAATCTGTGGACACCATACCTATTTCATTGACGATAGGTCGAGTGCGTGGTAACGCCGTCATGCCTTCCGGAAATGCGGTGGAAGCTTAGCCGCGCAGTCTCCCTTCATTCACGCAGAAGGACAGGTCGGCGCATAAAAAAACCGGGCGATCGAATGTTCGACGCCCGGTGAAGGTATTTCGGTTACGTCGGGCGAATAAACTCGCCGTCTTTCTCAACCTTGCGGACACACTTGCGCGACTGGCGGCGTTTGCGCTCCGAAGGCTTCTCATAATAGCTGTGACGCTTCATATCGCGGATAAGACCCTCGCGCTGGCAAAGGCGTTTGAAACGCTTCAACATCTGCTGTACCGACTCATTCCCGCGAGGTCTGACCTTGATCAATCGATTCTCCAGCGCCGAAAAACGGCTAACACGCTCCCATCGATCCTGTTACCGCCCGTACGGCCAACCGTTCGATGAGCCCTTCATCCTAGACCATTTCATCGGTCCCTGCCAGCGGCCGGATTCAGATTTCACAGGCCATGTACAAGCTACGGGATGACAATGACTTATGGCAGTGGGCGGGTTGACGCAGGGCTGAGGGGGGGTGGAACTACTGCGTTCGCGGATTGCGACTCCCAATGACCGCTCCATGACTGTTGCGGTACTGATCGGGGCGCGTCCGCGCGGGCTGAAGCCCGCGGCTCGATTAGAGGATGAACCGGCTGAGGTCGGCGTCCTGGCTGATGCCTGCGAGGCGCTTGTTGACGTAGCCTTCATCGATACGAATCGTCTCCCCGCGGCGGTTGGGGGCCTCGAAGCTGATTTCTTCCATCAGGCGCTCCATCACCGTCATCAGGCGGCGCGCGCCGATATTGTCCATCGAATGGTTCAATCGATCCGCGATGTCGGCCAGAGCGATGACGGCATCGGAAGTGAACTCGATGAGAACGCCTTCCGTGGCCAGCAGGGCGGTGTGCTGCTTGGTGAGAGCGTTCTTGGGTTCGGTCAGGATGCGGATGAAGTCATCGCGGGTGAGGTCTTCGAGCTCGACGCGAATGGGGAGACGGCCCTGCAATTCGGGCATCAGGTCGCTGGGCTTGCTGCCGTGAAACGCGCCGGCGGCGATGAACAAAACGTGGTCGGTCCGTACAGGTCCGTAGCGCGTGCTCACCGAGCAACCCTCGATGATGGGGAGCAGGTCGCGCTGCACGCCCTGTCTGGAGACGTCAGGGCCGTGAGTCTGGGCGGGCGACGCGAGCTTGTCGAGTTCATCGAGGAAGATGATGCCCGCGTTCTCGGTACGGCGGATGGCCTCCTCCGTTACCTTGTCGCGATCGATGAGCTTGTCGCATTGTTGCGAAAAGAGGAGCCCTCTCGCTTCGCGCACGGCCACGGTCCGCGACTTGGGCTGGGAAGGTACGAGGCGTTCCAGAAAGCTCTGCATGTCGGGATCGAGTTGTTCGATGCCGAAGGTGGCCATCATCCCAACGGGCGCGGGCCGGTTCTCGACGTTCAGCTCCACCATCCGTTCTTCAAGTTCTCCGGCCGCAAGCTGGGCGCGCAGTTTTTCCCGGCTTCGCTTCCTCCGTTCGGCCGCCTCGCCGTCCGATGCGCCTTGTTCCATATCAGTCCCCGGCGCGGATGGGAATTGAGGAATCAGGGCATCGAGCAATTGCTCCTCCGCCCGCCGCTGGGCCTCTTCCCGCACAACTTCGGTCTGCAGGTCGCGTTCGATGCGGATGGCGATTTCCAGGAGGTCGCGGACCATGCTTTCCACGTCTCGCCCGTGGTAGCCGACCTCGGTGTACTTGGTGGCCTCGACTTTGAGGAAGGGTGCGTTGACCAGTCCGGCCAGCCTGCGGGCGATCTCGGTTTTCCCCACTCCGGTGCGCCCGATGAGGATCATGTTGGCCGGTCCGACTTCGTCGCGAAGACCCTCGGGCAATTGCCTCCGCCGCCAGCGATTGCGAATCGCCACGGCCGCGGCGCGCTTGGCCGCCTGCTGCCCGACGATGTATTTGTCGAGCGCTTCGACGATCTGTTGCGGCGTCAAATCATCCATCGAGAGCTCCACTCATTTCGCCGATCGCCAATTCCGCTCCAGTTGATCAAGGGTCATGCCGTCATAGTTTGCCGCGAGCGCCTCGGCGGTCGTTTGTCCGTTCTTCAGGCCTTGAATAAACCCTGAAAACCGCTGTCGCCCGAGGGCCTCCAGATGAGCGATCAGACTGTGCGCCAAGGGATACTCGTAGACCTGGATCGGGGCCGTGCTCTCCAAGAGTCCATTCAACGGCCAATCGTACCGCACAAACTGCCGCGCCAACAGCGCCGCCTTTCCGCCCGCATCGCAACGGGCTCCGAGGACGCGCTCCGAAACCAGCTCCGCGTAACCCTCGTTGACCCAGTGTGGAATCAGGCGAGATGAATACAGGCGGTGGAGGAATGCGTGCGTTCCTTCGTGCACCAGCGTGCCCGCGAAGAGATCAAAGTCGGCCGCCGTTCTCCCCTGACGACGCAACACCACGTGGACGTGCCCATTTTTCTCGATCGACCGCGTGTAGCCCACGGCGTTGGAGCCTTCGAACCCGTCGAAATACCGGGCGAATTTCCGAAAGCGGGCCTTCGATCGCCAGCAGAACATGGGGCACTTGGCCGGGAACACTTCGTCCGCAGGTGCAAGATCAAACTGCGCACCGAGAGCCGCGTACATCGCCTCCGCCCAGTTCGTCAGGTTGTCGCGGTACTTCTTTTCCCAGTCCGTCCAGATCAGGAAATGTTCTGATTCCAGCAGGACGACATCTTTACCCATGACCTCCTGCACTTTATGCCCGAAGGTGCGGTAGGCCTCCATCAACTTCGCCCGCACCTCCTCCGTCGGACGCCCCATCAGGACCGTTCCTGCATCCGGGAACGTCGAATACTCGGTATCGGATGAATTTCCGCCGTCTCCATCATCAGGAAGAGAGTTCGTCGCTTCGTCCTCAAAAGGGCTGTTATCGACCCCGCCCTTCTCTTTGGCGGCGCGATAGTCATCGAATGCTCGGAGAATGGGCTCTTTCAATTCCCGGTTGAGGCGTTCGGCGTCGCGAAAGGCCTGGGCCGCCACGTCATTCCGATCATGGCGCAAGGCGAGTCTTCCCAGGTCGAAGGCGTCCTGAGCCGTCAGCTTGTCCTCGCCCCCGCGCTGGTGGACGAGCAAAGCGCGCTTGACGGCATAGGCCGAGCCGAATTCAAGCTCAATCCACGAAAACAGATAAGGCTTCTGCTCGTGAACCAGGACCAGGGCGTGCTCGGAATGATCGACGACCAACCCGCTCAACGATCCTCCAGCCCTCAGCTTCAGATCGACGCGGATTGTTTCGGTCTGCCCCCTAGCCGCGCCGCCGACCGAAACGATCAGGCCGCAGCAGATGGATGGAAGGAGCGTAAACCTAACCGGAGTTTGTGGAAAAATGACGCGCAACTTAGTCGCCGTCCCGCGTGTCGGCATCGTCGAGGGGAGCATCCGAAGAAACCACGGTCAATCCCGGATAGCGTCCCTGAAGCTGGCGGAGCTGGTGGCGGCTGATGCAGACTTTCAGCTCAACGCCCTCAGTTAGATATCTCCGCGCCAGAACGTCGGAGACCTTGACCAGTTCGGTCATGGCCTTCCCATCCGCGTGGGCTAGGCGAATGATCGCCTCGACCGAGTCGCCCTTTGCCCGTTGGGTGACCTCGCGGACCAACTTGTCGAGTCCCTGCCCGGTCAGCGCCGAGATCGGCAGAATATTCCTGCGATGCTGCGCCAACATCACCGCCATCGCGCTGTGATCGGCGATGTCCACCTTGTTGAGCAACGTCAGTTGGGGAATCTTCTCGCAGCCCAACTCTACCAGAACGGCGTCCACGGACTCCATCTGCTGCCAGGCCGCGGGCGATGAAATATCCACCACGTGCAGCAGCAAGTCCGCGTGGATTGCCTCCTCGAGCGTCGCCCGAAAAGAGGCCACCAACCCGTGCGGCAGATCACGAATGAAGCCCACCGTATCCGAGAGGAGAACGCTTCGCCCCTCGCCCAACGACCAGCGCACCGTCTTGGTGTCCAGCGTGGCGAACAGCAAGTCGGCCGCGAACTGGCCCGCGTTGGTCAGCTTGTTGAGAAGCGTGCTCTTGCCGGAGTTCGTGTACCCCACGAGGGAAACCGTGAACTGATCCGACCGCGATCCGACTTCGCGCTGCTTTCGCTTATCGATCTCCGCGATTTCGCGGCGCAGAAAAGCGATGCGATCTTTGACCACGCGGCGGTCGATCTCAATCTGCCGTTCGCCGGGCCCGCGCGTACCCACGCCGCCGACCGCTCCGGCTGCGGTGCCGCCGCCCGCGCCGGCGATACGCTCCAGGTGCGTCCACAAACCGCGAAGCCTCGGGGCCGTGTATTCGAGCTGGGCGAGCTCGACCTGCAACTGCGCCTCTTTTGTTTTAGCGCGTGACGCAAAGATATCGAGGATCAGCTCGCTTCGGTCGATGACTTTTCGCCCAACGATTTCCTCCAAACCACGGATCTGGCGAGGGGCAAGATCGTTATCGAAGATGACCACGTCGGCCTGCGTTGCCTCAACGCGCTCGGCCAATTCCGCAACCCTGCCCTTGCCCATCGCGGTGGCCGCCGAAAGCTCGGTGCGCTTCTGGATCGTTGTTTCCACGACTGTGACGCCGGCCGATTCGGCGAGCGCCGCGAGCTCGCCAAGGGGATTACGCAAGTCCGCCTTGGTGTTGGGGAGCAGCACGCACGCGAGGATGGCTCGCTCGTGCCGCTTGGTCGATCCATCGCCGAACGGGTCGCGCACTGGTCGCACCGATCGAGTGGAATCGCGGTGATCAGAGGGTTGTTGTGAACGGATGGAATGGCGCATCTTTCTACACGAAGATCATAACATTCCGAAGGGCTGATGACAAGGGCGAAGGGAGCGATCTACGCGGTCGATTCCTATTGTGCCGCATTGCGACCAGCCCGCCAGCGCCGCCGAATTTCGCCACGAATCAGCGCCGCTTCGCGAGAAGTGAATTGGACGATCATTTCCCTGTCGCGATGCCATTCGAGTTGCCAGAATGGGACCGCTAATCGCAAATGCCACCAGCCCCCACTGACTTTGCGATAGCGCATTTTGCGCAAATGAATTCTCTTGAACCGGTTCCACGGAATGACCCCCGCATCTCCCGGTCCACGCCGAATGGCTAGACCATCCAGGGTGATGAGCCACTGAGTGGTTCCCTTTGGGGCACGCTCCGTCTGCCGCGTATGGTATAGCATTCGACTAATTTGCACGAAGATCAGCAGCAGGATCACCGTCGAGGCGCCACCCCCACCAAATCGGCCAGTCTTCCAGGTTCGATACCCTAGGTAAGCGACGAAGCTCATCATCGCGAGGATGATCAACGACGCCAAAACGCGCTCATACCACCTTCCGATGAGCAACATTCCCGGCAGGGAGTCTCGTTGAATGTCCTGCCATCCGTACAACGCGAACATGGTCGCGTCGTACTCGAAGCCACACTCCGGGCAGCGATGGTGGCGCGGGAGTCCCGCGAGGTCGTAACCACAACGCGGACAGTGTTGCAGCCGCAGGATATCTCGCGGGTTACGATGCTCCATCAGATACCTCTATCGCCAGGATCGACTTTTCACGACCCGATCGGCATAATCTACCGCATGCTCGAACGATCGCCGACAACGCAACTCTCCGATCGCAAAGCTGCCGCCGACGATGTGACTCGAATGGTGGATATGGTTCGAGAAATCAGCCTGCAAACCGACCCGCAGGCCATGGTCGAGGTCTTCCGCCGTCAGACGCCTCAGCTCTACGGCGGCGAAGGCTCGGTGTCGATCAGCCGACGGGACCTGAAAGCCCCATTTTATCGCCTGACCCGAAGCACCCGCTGGACGGAGGCCATCAACCCCTGGCAGCAGCGCGATCGTCTACCGTTGCTCCGCGGCGGGCTGCTCGCCGACCTGCTGTATGCCGATCGCGCGGGCGTCATCAAAAACGTGTCCATTCCATCGACCGACCCGAGTTACGATCAACTGTGCGACGCCCGCTCGCTGCTGTGCCTTCCGTTGTTCGACGGGGGCGTCTCGTTGAACATGGTGGTGCGCTGGTCGTCCGACGCCCACGGCTTCGACCACGTTCGTCTGGCCGACGCCATCTTGACGGCTAACCTCTTTGGCCGGGCGACCAACACCCTGGTCATCGCTCGCCGCCTGCAAGTCGCCAACGCCGAATTCGACTACGAAATGAAACAGGTCGCCGACCTGCAACGCTCGCTCTTGCCGGCGCGCTTGCCCGCCATCCCGAGGCTGGACATCGCCGCCGCGTATCAGACGGCCGCCCGCGCGGGGGGTGATTATTACGACTTTTTCGACCTGGAAGACGGCCGATGGGGAGTCTTGATCGCTGACGTGAGCGGACATGGCACGCCCGCCGCCGTGGTAATGGCCATGCTCCGCACGCTCCTCCACGCCCGGTGCAACCAGCGGGCCACGCCCGCGCAGACCCTGGCCGTTATCAACCAACACCTCTGCGAGCAGGCCCAGCGTCACGACGGCATGTTTGTCACAGCATTTTACGGAATCTACGACCCCCGCGACGGATCGCTGGTCTATTCCTGCGCCGGTCACAATCCGCCGTTGCTCGTCGGGCGCGGGGCCGTGGTCCGCGAATTGGATGAAGCACAAACGGTCCCTCTCGCGGTCCTGCGCGACTGCTCGTTTCCGGAAGAGCGCACGGTTTTGACGCCGGGCGATACGCTGCTGCTCTACACCGACGGCATCACCGAAGCCACCGATGAATCCGGCCAAATGTACGGACGCGAGCGACTTTTGAGCTGCGTCCGCGAGGATGTTCCCAATGCACAGCACATCATTGACTGCGTCACGATGAAGCTGCTGGGGTTTACAAAGGGCGGCGCTCAGCAGGACGACCAGACCCTCGTGGCCATGCGGGTGAACTCCTGAGGCGGCGCCATTTGACGACTATTGCAGCGGGCGCTACGATATTCGGATCGTGCCGTCGGATGGCGGCGAAGGATGGCAGACGTGTCCGTTCGATTCACCAACATCTTGCTGCCTACAGATTTTTCCGAAACATCCCGTCCGGCTCTCACCTGTGCAAAAGACCTGGCCGCCGTGTTCGACGCCCAGCTCCATTGTCTGCACGTCGTGGACGACGCCTATCAGTATTGGAGCGCGATCGGACCGGAAAGCCTTCCCGTCGGACCGCCCCCCGAAGAGATGCTTCAACTCGCCAGGACGCGGATGGACAAGTTTTGCGCCGAGCACCTGTCGGGCCTGAAGAACCCGGTGAAGATTCAAGTCGCCTATGGCCGGCCGTTTGCGGAGGTCATCGCCTACGCCCGCGAGCGCGGCATCGACCTGATCGTAATGGGCACGCACGGCCGCGGAGCCATCGCCCATGCGCTCCTCGGCAGCACGACGGAGAAAGTCGTCCGCAAATCCCCTTGCGCCGTTCTGACCATTCGCACCAGCGAACAAGCCTTTGAAATGCCGTAAACCGCCTTCGCTCTATTGCAAAGCGTTAGAGATCGGAAGGCGTTAATCCAGTTCGCTTGGCGATGCGAGCGAGCATCCGCGGTCCGATTTCTTCGTTCTCATGGAACGCGAACACAACGTCCGGCCAGCCAGCCCGTTGCAAAGTGCGATGTGATCCTGATTGACGCTTGATCGACCAACCGATGCGGAGTAACGCAGCGAGAACTCGCGATGCCCGGGTTGAAGGCCAGTCACCCACGGTCAGGCAGCGACAATCGAAAAGACGGCATCCACCTGAGGCAGTGCTTCGCCGTGCTCCAGCCGCTCCGCGAGAACGCGAAGCGACAATGCCTGTGCCCGCGTGACTGCTTCGTCACGCGACGCGCCGTACGTCAGCACGCCGGGTAATTCCGGGACCTCGGCGATCCAACGACCGTCGGATTCTTGTTCGACTTCGACTTTGAACATGCCCTCAGCTTACCTTATTTCGACCTGGAATTCAAGACTCGTATCACTTGGTTAACGCAGGTAGAATACACTGCAAGTAAACAATCAAGACGAATCGGGTACAAACTACCATGCAGACAACCATCGAGAATCGGGACGAAGGCGTATCGGCCATGCGCGTTCGCCAAAATGCAGGACCCGCTGCGGTCGGAGCAGCATTCCTCCTTTACTTCGGCTTCTTTCACCTGGCCGAGCCGACGGGCACGGAGCTCTTTGACCGCGCCTCATGGGTTTTCTATCACACTCTGCGAATAGGCGGAGTAGCGATGGCCGTCGTCGCGGTTTGGTCGTTGCTGGGTCAGCCGATCACGCTGGCGGTGGATGCCCTGATCACCGTTGCGATCGGCGCGCTGCTGATTCTCACCGGGATCGGCATGGTGGTAGACGGCGGGGGCATGATACAGACCGCCATCAATGTTGTTTGCGGCGGCATGTTCATTTCCTCCGGTGTACGGAATTGGCGCGATTACCGTTTACTCTGCGCGACTCCGGCGTCCCCCGCTTCGACGATTCCAATACCTTCCTCCTCCTCCTCCTGGGGCGAATCTCGAAGTGAGGGCGTCTCGCGCCGAGAACAGATCGTTCCGCGCCGCGAAACGATCGAACCGAGCGCGCCTCCGCCCGAAGGGTTTTTGGCTTCTCTGGCGAAAAAGCGGCCACCTCCCAACGATGATGACGATGATGAAGGATAGCCCCACGTGAATCGAACCGAGCCCGATGGGACCAGCTTCGATCCCGCTCTTGCGCGCTACTCGCGACAGATTCTGTACGAGAAGATCGGCGTGGAGGGGCAGCGACGACTCTCAGCGTCACGCGTCGTGCTGATCGGCTGCGGTGCATTGGGCACCGTCCTCGCCAACACGCTGGTCCGCGCCGGCGTGGGTTTCATGCGGATTTGCGACCGCGATTTCATTGAGCGCGACAATCTTCAACGCCAGGTGCTCTTCGATGAGGAGGACATCGCCGCGGGGTTGCCCAAGGCCGAGGCCGCGGCCGTCAAGCTCCGTCGCATCAACTCCGCCGTGACCATCGAACCGCTGGTCATCCACGTCAACCCGGAAAACATCGAGCGTCTCGCCGACGGCGCGGAACTCCTCCTCGACGGCACCGACAATTTCGAGACCCGTTTTCTGATCAACGATTTCGCGGTCAAGACGCGACGGCCGTGGATTTACGGGGCCGTGATCGGGGCCACCGGATTGTGCATGACCGTCATCCCGCACGACACCCCGTGCCTTCGATGCGTGTTTGAGGACGCGCCTCCTCCGGAGATGAACCCCACCTGTGATACCGCGGGAGTGCTCGCCCCTGCCGTCAACCTCGTGGCCAGTTTGCAGGCCGTGGAAGCACTCAAGCTTCTCCTCGGCCGCAAGGACGAGATCAATCGCCACCTTGTTCACCTCGACGCCTGGTCGGGCCGGCTGATGAATATGAAGGTGCAATCCTCCTATGAAGACGGCAACTGCCCCTGCTGTAAACGAAGCGAGTTTGAGTATCTCAACGGCAAGTTCGCCGCGGCCACTACGACTCTCTGCGGGCGCGACGCTGTGCAGGTCCAGCCCGGCGGCTCGAACCGGATCGACTTCGCCGCCATTACGCAAAAGCTCCAGCCCGTATCCACCGGGCCGGTGACGCACAATCGTTTCATGCTCAAGGCCGCCGTGGATGGTTACGAGCTTACTCTTTTCCCCGACGGCCGGGCCATCATCAAAGGCACCCATGACCCTGACAAAGCTCGATCCCTCTACGCCAAGTACTTCGGGGCCTGAATCCCAAAGCAGCGACCCGCATCTTCGCAACTTGATCCGATAATCGGTCGATAACACGGCAGTGAGAAGGCCGCCGCGCCGGTCAAGGTGGGGGATCGAACCACCGCGCATCATGTGCCTGGCCTGCGCCGAGGCACGCGAAAATTGATCCTGCGGGGGCGATAAGGTAAGCTTTCTATGGGGATTCGGCCGCCGCCCGAAGCAGCTCGATGAAAGACATGGCTCCAATCCCACAAGGAATGAAGGTTTCGCGGATCGCCTTCGCGGTGACCATGTCCGACGCCCCTTCAAGAGTTTCCGATGTTGCCTCGCGATGGACGACGCTTCCCGGCGGGGTGATTGCCGGGGGCGAAATTGTGCTCCTGGCCATCAAGCCCTCTTTGTGGCGACCGGTCTTCGATTCCGCGGCGTGGCTTGCGGCCAGCGCCGTGCTCGCCGTCGCCTTGACTACGCTGGGCCTTCCTCTGCCGGGTTTGTCGCTGACGACCACGGCGCAGCTCGTGCTTCTTGTCGGCTTCGCCGGTCTGGGTTTCGCGCTGGCCCGCTGGACGGCAACTTGGCACGTCTTGACCAATCGCCGCATCATCGATATCCACGGCATCCGCACGCCGAAGATCGCCGCGTGCCTGCTCGTTCATGTGCGTAATACGTACTTGCACGTTTCCGCGCTCGAGAAAGTGACATGCCTCGGCACCATTACGTTCGTCACCGATGAAGCTGACCATCCGCCGCACGTGTGGCGGTCCATCACCCATTCCGACGAAGTCCACGCCAAAATCCGCCGAGCCATCGAAAACGCCATCGACTCCGCCGGCGCGTAATGCAGTTTCCGAGTTTGAAAAATCGCTCTCCTTGATGGGAAAGGCTAGAAGCTATCCCAAAACTCGATTACTCGGGCGCGCGGGCGTGTCAAACGCATCGCCACCCCAGGGAATTCGAAGGTCCGCGCGAACTGAAGTTCGCGGCTCGTAGGGTTTTGGGATAGGTTCTAGCCAATCCGCTGCCCGAAGGAGAACTCCACCATGTTGCCGTCGGGGTCTGGAACGCCGCAATAGTACCCCACGATCGGGCCGGCGTCCGTGGGAGACCAAAGACCCTCTAATCCATCCTCTTGCGCCCTCGCGTAGGCGATATCGACTTCGCCGCGTCGGTCCACGGACATCCCGATGTGCTGCCACGGCGGCTGGACGTTCTGCTGGTATTCTCCGGCGAGCAGGACGAAGACGAACTTGGGCGGGTCTTCTCCCCAGCCCAGCCACACGACGTGCCCACCGGCCTCGCGACGTTCGTGGATCACCCGCAAATCGCAGTAACGGCCGTAGAACGCGACCGCGGCGGCCATATCGCGGACTTGCAGGGCTATGTGCGTACACTTCACGCGCGACTTCTCCGTGCAACGTGCCGAGCAGCCTACTCACCGTTCACCGAAAGTGCCATCTCTCGCAAACTTGCCCCGCCGTCCTTGCCGACAGGGCGGCATTCGATTCTTCTACGCCTGGCTTGCAGCTTTCGCTACGGACTTGCTACGAAGGGGCGCATGTTGAACCTTTTCCCGCTGGTGATCGTCGGTCTGTTTGTCGGCCTGGTGGGCGGAATGTTCGGCGTCGGCGGCGGCATCATTCTGATCCCGGCGCTGACGGAGGTCCTCGGCCCCAATCAGCACGTTTATCAATCGACGGCCATGATGGTCAACCTTTTCGTCGCCATCCCCGCCGCCTATCAGCATCACTGCATGCGGGCCGTCGAAGTCGCCACCGTCCTGCGGATCATTCCCTTCGCCGTCGTTTCCGTCGTCGCCGGAGTCGCGGTGAGCGAATTGCGGTTCTTTGCGGGCGAAGGCGAGGCCTATCTTCGAGGAATCTTCGGTTTCTTTCTGTTTTCGTGCGCGACGTACGACGTCTATCGGCTGCTGCGTAGACGAAAAACCGACGCCGCGGGTGACACAACGCCTCCAGCCACGAACCGCCCAAAGTGGGGGGATGTCGCTGCGGTGGCCCTGCCCACGGGGTTCGCCGCCGGCCTACTCGGAGTTGGAGGCGGAATCCTCGCTGTGCCGTTGCAACGGAGGTTTCTCCACACTCCGATCCGCACGGCGATCGCCAACTCCGCGGCCATTATCATTGCCACGAGCTTCGCGGGCGCACTGGTCAAGAATTTCGCGGTGATGTCTGAGATTGAAGAACCGCTCGATCCCTTGCTGCTGGCTATGGTTCTGATTCCCACGGCGATCGTGGGAAGCCTGGTGGGAAGCCGTTTCACTCATCGCGTACCGGAACGGCTCGTTAAGGCAGGATTCGATCTGCTTCTTCTATTGGCCGCCATCCGGTTAACCGTTAGCGCCGTCCGGTCGCTTGCCTGACCAGAGGAACATCTTCCATTCGGGTTGCGGATCAAGGCGAGCAAAGGGTCGCAGGTCGCGTCATTTCCAATCGCAAAAGTCGATGCAGTGACCCCTGCCCCTTGAACTGATGAAACTCTTCGCCCATCAGACGGAACCCCGCCCTCTGATAGCATCGTAGCGCCGCGACATTGTCCGGAAAGACAATCAGCGCCACGTGAGTAGCATCCCGGCGATCAAAGGCCTCGGACAGCAACGCCTGCAGCAGGACGCTCCCCACACCACGACCGCGCTGGTCCGGTCGTACGACCACATGACCCAACCATAAGCGATCGCTGCCCCTTCGCATCGGGTTGACCTCGCCATATCCCAACGGCTGCCCCCCGTGGCCCTTCTGCAGTACGAAAGCCTGTCCACCTGGCTTTTCCCAACCTACAATTTTCTCCGCGGTCAGGGGGGGCGTTGTACTCGGAGCAAGCCATCGAAGCTGCTGCTCACCCTTCACCCAACGAACGATCGACGCGGCGTGACGGCGACCGAACGGCATAAGCCGCCATCCGTTCCATTTCTTTTCCGCGGGATCCACGCTGGCGCGGCGATCCCACGAATCGCGGAACAACGATTGCGGGTTCAGGTCAAGTGCGGGATTCATCGGAATCCCATCCTATGGAACTTGCCGGGAACACACCCGTCGCCGTTTTGGACTCGGACGAAGGCGTGTACAAGGCTTCCTCCGAGAAAATGGAAAAACTGCCCGAGACTGGAGTCGAACCAGCACGTCCTTACGGACACAAGCACCTCAAGCTTGCGCGTCTGCCAATTCCGCCACCCGGGCGCCTGCGCGCCCCTAAGTCTATTCGCGCCGGCATCGGAGTCAATCTTCGTGCGAAATCCCAATGGATAGAGATGTTGCGCAAGTCTGCGACAGGGCAAGTCGAGAGCGACGGAAAGCCCCTACGATCGGAATGGAACCGTAAAAACGGCCGGAGCGGCGGGCCCTCGCCCGCCGCTCCTTCTTAGCCTAAAGGGAACTTGGGAACTTCCCTATGGATAGATCAACGAATCGGTCGACGAGTATTTGCCTGGACCGTTGCCAAACGCGTTCTGGCCTGGGTAGGGCGGATCCGACTCACGATGCGGTGAAACACCGTGAATACGGTTCCACGAGAAGACGCTCCATTCGTTCGTCATCAACGTATAGATGTTGTCATTGTCAATCCCGCTGGCCGGGATTCGAATGAAGGCCGCGTGACCATCGCCATAGAGTGCGTTCTGGCCTTCCCCGTTGGCCGAGCCGCCGTGATTGCTGGAGTTGAAAAGGCGCCAGTTCTTGGGCGAATCTTCGGTCGTAATGTTTCCGCCGTTTTCGCCGGAAGTTGCGAACCTCTGATCGAGGTTCGACTCCAGATAGAACGGCCCTTTGTCCGCCGCGATAATCTGACGGTTGTCCATGCCTTCACGCGGCTGGGTATCCCGTGGCCCGAAGGGAACCTGATAGCCGTAACTGATGTTGTTGTAACCTACGAAATCGTAGTACAGGTCCAGGTTCTCCGTCGGATCCTCAGTATCGCCGCTGCTGGGACAGGTGAACTGCTTTACGGTGATGTCGCCGGAGCGAACCAGCAGCCAATACGCCCTGGTCACCGAAACTTCCTCACTGCCTTGGTTAGGCTGATTGGGAGTTGGCGACGTCGAGGCGATATGTCGCTCGTAACCCACCTCACTGGGCTCCGTGGGAGGCTCGTTCACCTTGTTTCCCGCTAGATAGTCGATGCCGCCGTCATCAATTTGACCGCCGTGGAACGGCGGGGCCATCCACTTTTCCTGATGGTCGTTGGCGTAGATTTTGCCCGTCGTTCCAATGCCCTTCACGTTCGACGCACATACCAGCCGCTTGCTCAGTTCGCGAGCCCGCGACAGGCTTGGAAGCAAGATTGAGATAAGAAGTGCGATGATCGCAATGACCACCAAAAGCTCGATCAGGGTAAATCCTTTGAATCTCTTTTTGACCATATGGTATCTCCTCTGCTCAAAACACTCGGCGGACCCGCCCGGGGACTCCTGGCGAGTACGGCCACGCCCTCAACCGCTCATTCCGGTGAGGGACAATGCGCCGCCCCAATACCGCCGACCCACCATCACTCCGGTTGCCCGCCCCCCTCAATGCGCTGCGCAGGGGGCGCTGGCAAGCCAACTACTCCGACAAACAATAAACAAATACGATTCCCAATCAGCCCGTTGATTCGTGGATGGCCTGTGCACACGAACCGGAAGCCGCCCCACACAACGGGTTTTCAGCCGCGATCGTAAGCGCTACTCCATGTCGCTTTCGGTGAGGACATACCTCACACTAGCACTAGAGCAAACTACGTCACGGTGAGTTCAGGATTAACCGGAGGACTTAGGGGAAGGATACTAATATAACAAATATCTATGAATGACTGATATACATATCCAGCCGCCGAAACCAGCGGCCAACTGCCCCAGTTAAGTCTGATACAACCAACTCACCTGTATAAGTGTACTCGGACCTTTATCACCTGTCAACAACTTATTGCACGAAAAACATCAAGATTATTGGATAACCATTAGACCACCTATTTATCATAACTAATTGAATTGCAATAGTTTACGAACTGATTAAACGGTGTGTGTTTTCAAGTTATTCTCGCTGAAACTTTGGTCGCTACCTGTGAACAAGATCGATGCGCGACCAATCAGTCACTCCGAGTCCTTCTTGCTGGGCATAACTCAGAAAGGCAAGAGGCTGGTGGGGATTCTTGATGGTGGGGAGGCCCTTTTCCCGCCGCAAATCGTCCAGCACCATGAGGGCAATACTATCTGAGGCTACGGGGTCAAACGATGCTAACAGGACTCCCTCGTCGCTCACGTTTGGTTCGCTGGGTTCGGGACCTTTATCGAAGACGATACGCAATGCATCCACAAGACAGAGGCGAAGTTTCGAGCGGATCTTGGGTATGCCTACTATGTCCGCGATGTAGGGCGAGCAGCCGTTTCGATGATATCTGGCCGGGTGCTTGATCAGACCGTGAGACAGATTTTTCAGGCAACAAGTCAACCCGGCAATGTTGTGGCTTTTCAGATAAGGAACATCGATGATCGCGGTGACCTGATCGACCACGGAAGCGAGTTGGTCCGAACCGCTCCCGAAATCGGTTTCCTGCTCCGCGAAACCACTGATCGCCGGCGTTGTTCCATTGCGACTCTCCACTTCAGAGGGCGCCTCGATGCAGACGATCTGCGCTGCCGGCCAGCCGGCTGCGACAATCGATGCAATCAAAGCCTCAGCAACGACGCCCGTTGTGTTCAGGGCGACCTGGCCTGAACGATTGAACTTCAAACCTATGACATCGTCCGCTTTGAGAATCGAGCGCCAGGCGGCCGCGCTGGTCGGCTGCTGCGTCAGGGTAGTCAGCGCCCCCTCCAACATTTCGCCGAATAAGGCGCGATGCACTTCGGGACCATTCACCACGAGCCTATTCTGTACTCTCACAACTTTCGACACCGTGCGACTCACCGACTCCGGAACGGGCCGCTGCGACGCCGACACGTCGAGCGGGCTGAGCATCCCGCTGCCCGCAATGGACGCAGCGACGCCAAGAAACTCACGCCGAGAGACCCCCGCCCGTGAGGCGCCGGAAGATTGAGATGTTCGATCGTCGTTGGTCATCATGCACCGCGCCGCAATGCTTCTGTCGGTGCTATGTCTATCGGAAGCTCGCTCAGGGCACGTGAGACGGCGTGGCCTGCACACAGATTGATCGAGGCAGCATTACAAGCGAAAATGTCAACGAAACCCGGAAGGATGAACTTTTCTGTAGAGCCTTGCTAGGCATCGAATCGGCGGAAGGAGCAACGACCCTTGAACAAGCCTCTTCGGCTCGCCGTGTGGTCCGGGCCGCGCAACATCTCCACGGCCATGATGCGCTCCTGGGGAAACCGTCCGGACTGCTTCGTCTGCGACGAACCTCTGTACGCGCACTACTTGAAGGTGACAGGCATCGACCATCCCGGTCGCGAGGAAGTGCTCGCCCACCACGAGACCGACTGGCGGAAAGTCGTTGCCTGGCTGACCGGCCCGGTTCCCGAAGGAAAAACCATCTTTTACCAGAAGCACATGTCCCACCATCTGCTTCCGGAGATCGAGCGCGAATGGCTCGACGAGCTTGTCCATACCTTCTTGATTCGGGACCCCCGCGAAATGCTGACGTCGTTGTTGAAGAACCTGCCCAAGCCCAGGCTTGCAGACACGGGTCTTCCGCAGCAAGCGGAGCTCGTGCGAGCCGTTCGCGAGAAAACAGGTCGCGTGCCACCCATCGTCGACGCCCGAGATGTTCTTACTTCGCCGGGTCCGATGCTCCAGCGGTTATGCCGCGCCGTGGGCGTGGCCTTTGACGACGCCATGTTGCAGTGGCCCGCGGGACGCCGAACGACGGACGGCGTATGGGCCAAACATTGGTACGCCGCGGTTGAGCAATCCACCGGGTTTGAGCCCTATCGTCGGAAAGAAGAGACCGTACCGGACGAACTTCAACCTCTCCTGACACAATGCATGACTTACTATGAAGAAATGCACGAACTGCGACTTCGGGCCTGACGGCCGCCAAGTTGCAGCGCCTCAACGCCGACCCGCTCCCTGATGGTCGCCGTTCTGTTATATTGCCCAATATGACGATGGATTCGGACAAGAAACCTGGGCGGTATGACTTCGCGGCGATTGAGACGCGATGGCAGCGGTACTGGGAAGAGCACGCCACGTTTCAAACTCCGAATCCCGGCGAGCCAGGGGCGGACATCAGCAAACCCAAGTTCTACGTTTTGGACATGTTCCCCTATCCGAGCGGCGCGGGCCTGCACGTGGGGCACCCTCTCGGTTATTGCGCGACGGACATCGTGACGCGGTACAAGCGGATGAGGGGTTTCAACGTGCTGCACCCCATGGGGTTCGACGCTTTTGGTTTGCCCGCGGAGCAGTACGCCGTCGAAACCAATGTCCACCCGGCCGTCACCACGCAGAAAAACATTGAGATGTACCGGCGGCAGCTCAAGATGTTCGGCTTCTCCTACGACTGGAGCCGGGAGCTGGCTACTTGCGATCCGGCGTATTACCGCTGGACGCAGTGGATGTTCGCGCGAATGTATGAAAGCTGGTACGACGAGGAGCGGCGATGGACGGGTCCGCATGGGGAGACGGTGCTCGGGCGGGCGAGACCGATCGCGGAGTTGATGGCTGAGTGGGAGTCGGGGCGGTGGGGTGTGGATGCGTCGCTTGGACTTGTGAGATCGAAGAACGTCACCCGACGAGAGTGGGCGGGGCTCTCTAGTTCCGAAAAGCGCCAAGCGATTGACCGCCATCGGCTGGCGTACATTGACGAAGTGCCGGTCAACTGGTGCCCGGCGCTGGGTACGGTGCTGTCCAACGAAGAAGTGGACAATGAGGGACGCAGTGATCGGGGGAGTCATCCGGTGTTTCGACGTCCGCTGCGGCAATGGATGCTGCGGATCACCAAGTACGCGGAGCGACTGCTCACCGATCTAGATGAACTCGACTGGCCTGAGCCGATCAAGCTGATGCAACGGAATTGGGTAGGCAAGAGCGAGGGGGCGGAAGTTACGTTTGCACTGGCAGACAAGCCGCCAATGGCACCCAAGGACCACAGCTCACAGAGCAGTGGCACACCGTCCATTCGGATTTACACGACGCGGCCTGATACGTTGTTCGGGGCGACGTACATGGTGCTGGCGCCGGAGCACCCACTGGTAGAGCGGGTCACGACGCAGGAGCAGCGCAGCGCGGTTACGCAATACGTCGAAGCCGCCAAGCGCAAATCGGATATGACCCGCACCGCGGAGAGCAAGGAAAAGACCGGCGTATTCACCGGTGCGTACGCGATCAATCCGGTGAATGGGGAGCGGATCCCGATCTGGATCGCGGACTACGTGCTGATGGGCTACGGCACGGGGGCGATCATGGCCGTGCCGGGAAGTGACGAGCGCGATTTCGAGTTCGCGTGCGCGTTCGATTTGCCGATCGTCGCGGTGGTGAAACCGATACCGGCCTGGATCGAAGAGCGGATCGCGGTGATGGGATCACAAATCGACCGTGCCGCCGCGGATGGATTTGCGAGAGTGGAGAGCCAGGCACCGGAGCTTGCGGAAAGCATCGCCGAGCATCGCCGCAGGTCCGAGGGGCTTGGTCATAAAACGGTAGCCGAGCTGCGCGAACGCAAGGGCGCGGATTGGCTCATCGAACACTATGTGAAGAATCCCAAGTCGTGGGGGGCGGCTTTCTGTGAAGAAAGTACGGCGGTCAACTCGCCTCCGTCCGGTGTCAACACAAGCGTTGCCGGTAAGGTGTGTGATCTAAACGGGCTCTCCACCGCCGACGCCAAAAAGAAGATCACGACCTGGCTGGAGTCGAACGAATTGGGGCAGGCGACGGTAAATTACAAGCTGCGCGACTGGCTGTTCAGCCGCCAGCGGTACTGGGGCGAGCCGTTTCCGGTCTTGCACGGCGAGGACGGGCAGACGGTCGTCGTCGAGGACAACGCGTTGCCCGTGGAACTCCCGCCGATGAAGGACTTCAAACCGAGGTCGTCCGCGGACGATGTGACATCCCCGCCCGAACCGCCGCTGGGGAGGGCGCCCCAAGAGTGGCTGGAAGTCCGGGACCAAGGCAAGAATTTTCGCCGCGATGTGAACACGATGCCGCAGTGGGCGGGTTCGTGCTGGTATTACCTGCGGTTCATCGACCCGCGCAACGCGAGGGAATTCTGCGACTCCAAGGCAGAGCGGTATTGGATGCCCATCGACCTTTACGTCGGCGGAGCGGAACATGCCGTGTTGCACCTGCTCTATGCCAGGTTCTGGCACAAAGTGCTATACGACCTTGGATCGGTCTCCACCCGTGAACCATTCAAGAAGCTGTTCAACCAGGGAATGATCCAGGGGTTCGCCTATCGCGATCGACGGGGGATGATCGTGGGACCGGATGCGGTCGAGGAGCGCGGCGAAGATTGCTTCGTGCTCAAAGAAAACGGCGAGTCGGTGGATCGGATCGTCGCCAAAATGAGCAAATCGCTCAAAAACGTGGTGAACCCGGATGAGATCATCGCCCAATACGGCGCGGATACTTTCCGGCTCTACGAGATGTACATGGGTCCGCTGGAGACGTCCAAGCCGTGGAACACTCGCGACGTGCCGGGGCTATTCAAGCTCTGTCAGCGAATCTGGCGCTTGTTCGTGGACGAGGCGAGCGGCGAGTTAAGTGCAGCGATGACGAGCGGACCGCCCGACGACGCGTCGCTGCGTGCGTTGCACAAGATGACCAAGCGTGTGACGGAGGAAATCGAGTCCCTGAAATTCAATACCTCAATCGCGGCGATTTTTGATTTCGTCAATGTGCTGACGCCCATGAAGCAGCGGTCGCGTGCGGTGTTGGAGCCTTTCGTCCTCGTGCTGGCGCCGTTTGCGCCGCACCTGGCCGAGGAGTTGTGGTTGCGGCTGGGCCATGGGAAGACGCTGGCGTATGAGGCTTGGCCGGCCTTTGATGAGAAACTCGCCCGCGACGAGCAGACCGAGATCGCGGTGCAGGTGGGCGGGAAGATCAAGGCGCGAGTGATGGTTGCGGCGGATGCGGATGAAGCCGGCATCCAGGCGGCGGCGCTGGCCGATCCGAAAGTTGCAGCGGCCATCGCCGGAAAGCCCGTCCGCAAGGTGATCATCGCCAAGGGACGGCTGGTGAACATCCTGGTGTGAGCCGCATCAAAGGGACGAGAGATTCCGTGCTGCGCTCAGAATGACAGCGGCTTGGCATTCGCCCGGACCGAAACCCTATGCCGATTGAAACCGAGCTGAAGCTGCGGGTGGAATCGCACGAGGAAGTGCGTCGGCGGCTGCAAGAGGCCGACGCGAGCCTTATCGAAACGGGGTTGGAGACGAATCGAATCTACGATCGTCCGGACGGATCGCTTCGGAAGCGCGGATGCGGTCTGCGGTTGCGCTCGGTTCTGTTCGCGGATGGTAAGGAAAGCCGCGCCACGTTGACCTTCAAGGGCCCGCGACGCGCAATGGCGTTCAAATCACGAGAGGAGCTTGAGGTGGGCGTGGACGACGCCGACGCCATGGAGCGCCTTATGGAAGGAATCGGGTTCGTACAGGTATTGCGTTATCAAAAGCGCCGCGAGAGCTGGCAGCTTGATGAATGCCGGGTGGACCTGGATGAGCCGGCGCGGATCGGGCTGTTCGTTGAGATCGAGGGTCCCGATGAGCGGACCATTCGCAGAGTGCAGCACAAGCTGAAACTGGATGGCCAGGGCGACGTGGCCCCGACCTACGTGGGTATGCTTGTCGCGTTCTGCAAGGCCAACGGAATCACAAGCCGCACTCTCGACCTGCCGTAAGGCACTTGGAGACGTATCAATAGAGACCGGCGGGAACTAGCTATCCCGCCTTAACACGTTGAAGCCCCGCCGGTCTCGTGATTCGAAAGATCAGGAAAGCTCACGATCGCGTTGAAATTTTACGCTTCTTCGCCAAGGGGTCCCGAAGCGCATCATCACAAGGCCCAAGGCCGTAAGCATCCCGAAGGAAGATCCGGGCGTGCAACCGCAGCTCGTCCCGCAAAAACGCTGTAGCGAACGATGGCAACGGTCCACGATCACGGTAATGTCAAACGAGCCCTCACCGAGCAACAGGCCCTCTTCGCTGAACAGCTCCACCGTGATCTCGCACTCCACCTCCCGATTGATTGCCGGGGCAGTAAACACGGGGCCGACGAAGCCGCCGCCGCAACTGCTCGACCATTGCAAGTTAGGATCGTTGGTGACATCGACGCTGTCGCCGTTCTCTTGGACGAGGGCGACGGAAAACGTCGCTTCCTCCCACTCGCTCAGGACTGTGCCCGAGCTATCCGTCCGCTCAATTTGCAACGTGCCCGTCGGGCGCGGCTCGGGATCATCTAACTCACAGGCATCTCCGACACTGTCGCCGTCAGCGTCGGCCTGGTTACCATTGGACCTTTCAGGGCAGTTATCACAGGCGTTGCCTACCTCGTCCTCATCGGCGTCGAACTGATTGGGATTGGCGAGCTGTCTGCAATTGTCGCAAAGGTCGCCCACTCCGTCGCCGTCCGTGTCGGTCTGGCTGGGATTACGCCGCGCATCGCAGTTGTCGCAGGAATCCCCAAAGCCGTCCGTATCCGAATCGCGCTGGTTCGCATTGGCCTGCTCGGGGCAGTTGTCGCACACGTTGCCGGCGCCGTCATCATCGCCGTCGGCCTGATTGGCGTTCGGATCGTCCGGACAGTTATCGCTCGCATCCGGAATACCGTCGCGATCCCGATCGGGCGGTATTTGAGGGGGATTCGGCGGCGAGGGCCTGGTGCAGCGGTCATTGAGCTCATCACATATGAGATTGGCGGCACAAGGCGCGGTGCCGGCCTGACAAACGCCGTTGACGCAGGTCTCCACGCCGTTACAGAACAGGCCGTCGTCGCAATGCGCGTTCGTGGAGCAAACCAGGCAGATGTTTTGTGCTTCGTCGCATGCCTGACCGGCGGGACAGGGCGGCGTGCCGGGCAGGCAAGCGCCGTTGTCGCACGTTTCAGCGCCGTTGCAGAACAGGCCGTCGTCGCAGTGAGCTACGATGGTGCAAGGACCGCACTGGTCTGTACCCTCGTCGCACGGCCGGCCGCCGAGGCAGGGTGGATCGCCCGGCTTGCAGAGGCCGCCGTCACATCGTTCGACACCGTTGCAGAACAGGCCGTCGCGACATTGGTCATTGTTGGTGCAAGGCCCGCAACTATCTCCGCCTTCATTGCAAATCAGGCCGGGAGCGCAGGGCGGGGTTCCGGGGCGGCAGACGCCCGTCTCGCATCTTTCGGACCCGTTGCAGAATAGTCCGTCGGTGCAATGGCCGTCCGTGGAACACTCTCCACATCGGTCGAGGCTCTCATTACAAGCCTGACCCACGGGGCACGGGGAAACGCCGGGCCGACAAACGCCGGCATCGCACGTTTCTGTGCCGTTGCAGAACAGGCCGTCGTCGCAGTGAGCAACGGTAGAGCATGGGCCGCACTCATCGTCCTCCTCGACGCAGGGTCGGCCGGCGCGGCACGGGGGATCGCCCGGCTTGCACAGGCCGCCATCGCATCGTTCGCTCCCATTGCAGAACAGCCCGTCCTGACACTGCTCGTTGGTCGTGCAGGGTCCGCAAGTATCTCCACCTTCGTTGCAAACCAAGCCGGGAGCGCACGGCGGAGTGCCGGGACGGCACACGCCGACGTCGCATCTTTCCGGTCCATTACAGAAGAGTCCGTCGGAGCAGTGGGCATCCGTGGAGCATTGCCCGCATCGATCGAGGGTCTCGTCACAATTCTGACCCGCGGGACATGGCGAAACGCCGGGCTGACAAACGCCATTGTTGCACGTTTCAGCGCCGTTGCAGAACAGATCGTCGGCACACTGGGCGTTCGTCGAGCAGGGGCCGCACTCGTCGTCCTCCTCGTCACAGGGTCGGCCGGCGCGGCAGGGCGGATCGCCCGGCTTGCAGACGCCGCCGTCACATCGCTCAACGCCGTTGCAGAACAGACCGTCGCGGCACTGCTCGTTATTCGTGCAGGGTTCGCACGCGTCGTCGTTCTCGTCGCAAACCAGTCCGCCGGTGCAAGGTGCAGTGCCTGGACGGCAGGTACCGTTTTGGCATTTTTCAATCCCGTTGCAGAAGAGGCCGTCGCCGCAGTGCGCATCCGTCATGCACTGTTCGCATCGGTCAGTGTTTTCATCACACTCCTGACCGGCCAGACAGGGCGAAACGCCCGGACGGCAACGGCCGTCCTTGCACTTCTCGGCGCCGTTGCAGAACAGACCGTCGGAGCAGTGTTGATTGGTATGACATTCCTCGCACGCGCCGGCGGACTCGTCGCAATCCTTGTCGCCCGGACAGGGATCGGGGCCGCTCACACACCGGCCATTCTGGCAGGCCTCCAGGCCGTTGCAGAAGACGCCGTCGTCGCACTCGAGATTGTTTACGCACGGACGGCATCGGTCCGATTGCTCGTCACAAACTTTGTGCGAAGGACAGGGGTTGGTGCCGGGCACGCACGCGCCGTCGCGGCACTTTTCCAGGCCGGTACAGAACAGACCGTCCCGGCACTCGGAATCCTGCTTGCACTCGTCGCAGGGTCCGTCGTCATCATCATCGTCTTTGTCATCGTCATCATCCTTGCCATCGTCATCATCATCCTTGCCGTCATCGTCGTCGTCATGACCGTTGTTGTCATCGTCGTCATGACTGTCGCCATGATCGTCATCATCGTCGCCGTACCCTCCCGCAACGACGGCGTTTCCACCTTCGCGGCAGATATCTCCTTCATCGCACGGCAGCGGACCCGGTCGGCAAGCGCCATCGACGCACTTTTCAGAACCATTACAAAATACGCCGTCATCGCATTGGGAGTGAGCGGTACATGGTCTGCCCGTGTCCGGTCGACAGGGGCCGACGTAATCGTGGGCGTGGTGAGCAAGATGCGCATCGACCGCCGCGCGAGGCAGCGTCAGCGTCCGGGCATTGGCCGGATTGCCCGGGGGCACGTGACAAAATGTCGCCATTCGCGGCGGATCACCTTGCCCGTCGGCGATGGCCAAGGACGGCAACGCCAAGCCCACAAGCAGGACGAGGATACGACCGCCAAAAATGCGTAAAGCGCAACAATTCGTGGGGCGCAAAAATGCGCCGTTGAAGCGTCCGGACAACATGTCTTCTCTCCCCTAACCGGCGACCATGCAGTCTTGGTGACATGACAAGGTCACTATTTCTTGGCTCATGTTACCCAATCTTCGCTGCGAAGTCAATAAAATCGTAGGTTTGTGGGCGAAAAACGCATGTCCGAAAAAACACACGAGCCTTATCGCACCTGCGAGCGCGATGAATACAATGGAGCGTAGTATCGGACCAACGGCGGCTTCGTCCGCAAAACAAAAATGATTATCGCTCTTGCGCAAATCAATCCGACGGTTGGAGACATTGAAGGGAACACCGCCCAAATTCTCGCGCTGATGGAGAGCGCGCGAGGCGCGAAAGCCGACGTCTTCGTGACGTCGGAGCTTGCCGTGTTCGGCTATCCTCCGAAAGACCTCGTGTTGCGACGTGAACTGGTAGACAGAAACGTAGCCGCCACGCAGGGGATCGCCTCCCGCTGCACCGACATGACGGCGATCGTGGGCTATGTACAGCCCGATCCGACAGGGTCAGGTAAGGGCATCTATAACGCCGCGGCGGTTTGTCGGGAGGGAAAGATCGCGACTTCGTACGCGAAGATGCTGCTGCCTACTTACGACGTATTCGACGAATCGCGGTACTTCAGTCCGGGACATGGCGTTCGCACACTATCGCTGAAAACTCGTCATGGTTCGCGCACCGTCGGCTTGACGATTTGCGAGGACCTCTGGAACAACCGCCAGTTCGAGGGGCGGAAAGTGTACGGCGTTGATCCGATCGCCAGAACCGTGGAGGCCGGGGCGGAACTGCTGATCAATCTCTCCGGGTCACCCTATCGGACGGGCGTCCAGCAGGAGCGGGAGACGTTGTTCGCGGCACAGGTCCGCGAATATGGCGTGCCCCTGGTTTACGTCAATCAGGTCGGCGGAAACGATGATCTTATTTTCGACGGCGGCAGCGCGGTTTTTAGCAAGGATGGGGCAGTCGTGGCCCGGGCGAAGTCCTTCGCGGAAGACCTGCTGATCGTTGATCTTGATTCTCCCTCATCACGGCAGGTCGAGCCGTGTCCCGATCGGATCAACGGGATTCGGCAGGCTTTGGTCCTGGGCATTCGCGACTACCTGCGCAAGTGCGGTTTTTCCGACGCCGTCCTGGGGCTGTCGGGGGGCATCGACTCAGCTGTCACGGCGGCGCTCGCCGTGGAAGCCGTCGGCGCCGAGCGCGTGCATGCCGTGGCCATGCCCTCGCGCTACAGCAGTCCGCACAGTCTGGAGGATGCCGAGCGCCTCGCGCGAAATCTCGGTATTCAACTCACATCCATTCCCATCGAAACCGTCCATCGCGCGTATGAACAGACGGTGTCGCCGCACTTTGCGGGTCGGGTGCCGGGCGTCACGGAAGAGAACATTCAATCGCGCATTCGCGGCAGTCTGTTAATGGCCCTGTCCAACAAATTCGGCTGGCTCCTTCTCACGACCGGCAACAAGAGCGAGCTTGCCGTCGGTTTTTGCACTCTTTACGGCGATATGTGCGGAGGGCTCGCGGTACTCCTCGACGTTCCCAAGACCGTCGTCTACGAACTCGCCAAGGAGATCAATCGTCGGGCCGGGCGCGATCTGATCCCCACCCGCACGATTACGAAGCCGCCCTCGGCCGAGTTGAGAGAGCATCAAACCGACCTGGACACGCTTCCGCCCTATGAAATCCTTGATCCCATTCTGGAGCAGTACGTGGAACGGGAGCGGTCCATCGAGGAAATCGTGGCCGCCGGATTCGACCGCGCCATCGTGCAGCGCGTGGCGCGGATGGTCGATGGGGCCGAGCACAAACGAAAGCAGGCCCCAGTCGGATTGAAGGTCACCAGCCGGGCGTTCGGCACGGGCCGGCGCATGCCCATCGCCGCGCGCTTCCGCTAGTTCGCGATACTTTCCCGTTGCGCTTTATTATGCCGAGAAAGTTCCTCTCCCTAACCCGAAACAATAAATTCTCAAAATAAGCGGATTTTGTCCTTGACCTTAGAGGTAGGTATAAGGTGTAGACTATGGGCATGGTGACGACGTTGATGAGCAGGAACGGGCTTTTCACGATCGGCCAGGTGGCTCGCGCCGCAGGCGTGGCGGCCACCACGCTGCGCTATTACGAGCGTGAAGGAATCCTGACGCCAACGGTTAGAAACGGGGCGGGATACCGTCTCTACAATGCCCAGGCTGTCGAGCGCTTGCAGTTCCTCCGCTCGGCTCAGGCCGTCGGCTTCACCCTCGACGACATCCGCACGCTGCTGCAACTCGAACAGGACGAGAAAAAGTCCTGCAAGAGCGAGGTGCAACGGCTTCTGGACCAACGCCTCACGGAAGTCGACGAGAAAATGAAGGAACTCAAACGCGTCCGGGAAACCTTGGGGCGTGCCCTGGACGATTGCCGGCGCTCAACTGTTGAATGCCCGGTGTTAAAGGAACTAAGCCCCAGGAACAAACACAAGGAGATGAAAAAATGACGCGAAGAACGTGGATTACGGCGGCGATCACCGCCGGGGCAGTCGGTCTTGTAAGCCTTGCCGGTTTTGCCGTAGCAGGCTCGGACCGAGCGGATTGTCCAGGGAAAATCGTCTGTCCGCTCACGGGCAAGCTCGTCTGCAAGGACCAGTGCCCGGCGCGTGACCCGAACCGGCCCGACTGTCCGGGTCAGATAGTTTGCCCATTGACCGGCCAATTGGTCTGCAAGGACCGCTGCCCGGCAAACGGCGCCAGCGCCTCGAACTCTGACGCGAAAGCCCCCTGCTCATGCTGCAAGAAGGGCTAGCGGCGCTTGATATTCAGGTAGGTCCCGCCCTGGCTCGTGAGCCACGGCGGGACCGCTGGGCTTGGCTGCGGACGCTTACGGTTGTACCGGCGGCGGTGCTTCCGCTTCTGCCGAGTGCAACTTGCCCCTTGTGCCTCGCAGCTTACGCTGGCATCCTCTCCGCGCTCGGTGTTGGGTTTTTCCTTGACGACCGAGTTCAGAGGCCGCTCATCGCTCTCTTTCTAAGCATGACGCTCGTAAGCGTTGCTTGGGCAGCAAAAAAGCACCGAAGCCCCGGGCCGTTTCTGGTGGTGCTCTACGGTTCCATCGCTGTCGTCGCCGCCCGTCTTGTTTGGAATATTCCCCTGGTCGCCTACGCAGGCGCCGCCTGTCTCATTGCCGGTACTGTGTGGAACATCGCGCTTCGGCGGGTTGCCGCTCCGATGTGCCCGCGTTGACCCGAAGGTCCCAGTTGCTCCGCGCCGCCGACGGATTCGACAGGTTTGCGCACGCTGGGTAACCTGCGTCTTCGATGCACGACAGGACGGCGCAAATCGGGCGGGTGAAGATTGGCGGCGGAGCACCGTTGGCGCTGATCGCCGGGCCGTGCGTGATCGAGTCCGAGGCCCATACGCTCAAACTGGCCGAGGCAATCCGCGATATCTGCACCGCCTTGAAAATGCCGCTGGTGTTCAAGGCGAGCTTCGACAAGGCCAATCGCTCGAGCATTCAGAGCTTCCGCGGGCCGGGCCCGAAGGAAGGGCTGCGCATCCTCGGCTTGGTGCGTAAGCAGCTCGGCGTACCGCTGCTCTCCGATATTCACGAGCCGCAGCAGGCGAGTGCGGCGGGCGAAGTCCTGGACTGCCTGCAAATCCCGGCGTTCCTGTGCCGACAGACTGATCTTCTCGCCGCCGCGGCCGCCACCGGACGCTGCGTAAACGTCAAAAAGGGCCAGTTCCTGTCACCGGACGAAATGGGCAATGTCGCGGCCAAACTCCGCGAGTCGGGATGTGACAACTTCCTGTTTACCGAGCGCGGGACGTTCTTTGGGTACAACCGCTTGGTCAATGACATGACCGCGATCCCGCGAATGCAGTCCTTCGCTCCCGTAGTCTTCGACGCCACGCACAGTTGTCAGCAACCGGGCGGCGCGGGAAACATGAGCGGTGGGGAGCGACAGTACGTCGGCACATTAGCGGCGGCGGCAGTGGCCGCCGGTGCGGACGCGATGTTCCTGGAAATCCACGACGACCCGACCCACGCTAAGAGCGATCCGGCCACCGTCTATCCCCTGGGTCAACTCCGCGGCCTGCTTGAACGGGTACAGAGTATCGCCGCAGCCCGCGTGTGACGGGCGGGCTCACCGGGTGCTCTCTGCTTGACTGCTCAAACATTTTGATATATATTAAATTGGAGAAGGCGACTTGCGGTTCCGATGGAACGAATGGAATATCGAAAAGGTAGCTGGTCATGGAGTGACGCCCGACGAGGCTGAGTGGGTTGTTCAGTCCGCCAAGCGGCCATACCCGCAGCGGCACAGTGACGGACGTTGGCTAGTGAGGGGCCGGACGGAATCTGGACGGCTGCTGCAGGTTGTGTTTCTAATTGACGAGAGCGACGATGTTTACGTCATCCACGCCCGGCTACTAACTGACAAGGAGAAGCGGCGTACTCGCCGAAAGAGAAACCGATGATACGAAAAAAACCGTTCTCAGAATTAACTATCAATGATCTCGAGAAGGCCACGGCGGACCTGGATCGAGAATTCATCGCTGATTCCTTCGGCATCCTTGACGAAGATAGCCGACGCCAATGGCAGCGAATCAAGAAAAAACCTGGTCGGCCGCGGCGAGGGCGCGGCGCCAAAGCGATCTCCGTGACGGTCGAAAAATCGTTGCTGACTCGCACCGATCGGCTCGCGAAACGCCTGAAGGTGTCTCGCGCCGCGCTGATCGAGCATGGGCTACGAGCGGTTCTACGTCATGCAGGCTAGACGGCGCCCCGGCCGCCGTCAAAGGCTCGTCACGCAGTCGATTTCGAACTTGGCGCCGGCGAGAACCAGTTCCTTGACCGCAACCGTGGACCGGGCCGGCGGGTCGTTGGGGAAATAGGTGCGGTAGACTTTGTTCATGGTATCGAAGTCGCCGGCCCCGGTGAGGAAGCACGTACACTTGAGGACCTTGTCCATGCTCGATCCCGCCGCCTCGACGGAGGCCTTGAGGTTGTCCAGGGCCTGGCGACACTGCCCCTCGAATTCCACTGACGTCAGTTCGCGAAGCCCGGCTTTGGTGCCCAGCACGCCGGAGACGTAAACAAGTTTTCCAAACTCAACGGCTCGGGAGAAGTTAGGGCTGGGGCTGCCGCCGACCACACGGCGCTGAGGCTTCGTATCGTTCCCCGATGCGTTGGCCGCCGAGACTTCGGTCAAAGCGAGCACCGGCGCCGCCAAGGAAACCTTACCCATGAATTCCCGTCGTGATTGGTTGTTGCTGTCCATGTTGATCCTCCATTTCGGAACGAGTTAAAAAACAATTGCCCGATCGCAAAGCGTATCAGGACGCGACTCACAACCCAAATCCACTAACGGGAGGTGTCCGTCAATTCCCGGCGGTCACTGCCCCGAGGATCACCAGAGTGAGGTTGTAGGCGGCATGACACCCGGCCGCCGGACCGTAGCCGCGGAACCAGAAAATTGCGGCCAGGTAAACGCCTGCCATGGTGCGAAAGAGGAAACGCACGGCATCAAACGGTTCGGCTCCGATAGGTGGATGGTGGTGAGCGGCGAAGACCAGCGATGATAGCAGAATCGCCGTCACTGCGACCGCGGCCCGATCCAGGCGTAGTAAATCCACCCCGATCATGACCATCAGGGAGATGAGAATGAGCCGGAAAAGCAGTTCTTCATAAATCCCGGCGCCGATGCTCAGAGCCATGCGCTGCAGAAGGGACGATTCGCTGGAGGCCGCCATCAGCGGAACGGCCCAGTTCAACAGCAACAAGGGAACACACAAGGCGAGGGACTCGACGTACATCAACCCCACTCTCCCCCACCGGATAGACCATTTGTCGCCGGATGCGATGTGTGTGGCCAAAAGAATGACGATGACCGCAAGCCCCGGCGCCCACATTCCGACCTGCCCAAAAAGCTCAAAGAATCGGTGCAGAAAATCGAACGCGATGACGCGCTCCTGTCGCCCGAAAGAGGCGATTTCGTAAAACAAGATCAAGGGCAAGAGAAACATGAGCGCGTCGAGGGGACGGGCGAGCGTTCCGCGCCTGGCGCGCTTCGCGGCGGGTCGTTGTCGTGGAGCCATCGAGGGTATATCGTGGCGATGAACCGATGAGTTGCAAGAGCAAGACCATTCGTGAGATCTACGACCGCCTGCTGCGCGCCTACGGCCCGCAGCATTGGTGGCCGGGAAGGTCGAGCACGGAGATCGTCGTAGGCGCCATCCTGACGCAGAACACCGCCTGGAGAAACGTCGAGCGAGCCATCGCAAACTTGCGCCGCGCGAAAGCCCTGACCTGGCGAGCCCTGCGCGACCTGCCGGAAAACAAACTCGCCGAACTCCTCCGCCCTTCGGGAACCTTTACGGTAAAAGCCAGGAGGCTTCAGGCCTTCGTCCGGTCCTTGTGGGAAAACCACAACGGGTCGTTGCGGTCGCTCCTGAAAGGAGCGATGTCCCCAACACGAGAGCGATTGCTATCCATTCACGGCATCGGGCCTGAGACCGCCGACGCCATCCTCCTCTACGCCGGCAATCGCCCGACCTTCGTGGTGGACGCCTACACCCGTCGCGTACTTCGCCGGCATCGCCTTTGCGACGGCAAAGCCGATTACGAGTCCATCCGCGAGCTGTTCCACGCGTCTCTCCCGCCCAATGCTGCCCTTTTCAATGAATATCACGCGCTGCTGGTGGTCGTGGGAAAGAAACACTGCAACAGCCAAGCCCGGTGTGAGGGGTGTCCACTCGCGGATATGCCTCATGATTCTCATTTGTAAGGCGGGAATCACGACGCTTGCGGCTAGGATTGATTCCCAGTAGGGTACCCGCATCGAACATGCTCGACCCCAAAGGCGGGGTCGGCGCTTTATTTTTTTATCGAGGAGATACTGATGAACCGTCGTATGATTCGTTCGCTCACTTCGTTGGTTGTCGGGTTTATCTGCCTGGCGGGATTGACCGGCATGGGTGGATGCTGTGGCAAGAAGTGCGGCCCCTGTGGACACGGATGCGCCAAGCCGTGCTGCAAGAAGCCCTGTGACCAGCCGGCTGAGCCGAAGAAGCCGTAAGCATTCAATTCGTCCTTGAGTGCCCGACGGTGGCACGGCCAAGCTCAGCAGACCGGTCCTTCGCGACCGTGCCCGCGCCGGCTTGATCGTGCCACCGCTCTTTTTTGGGTTGGCGAATGGCCATGCAAAACGACGCCCGTTTCAAAGAGGCGATAGAAAAGTTCGACGCGGCCAACGGTGAGGATCCCCGCACCGAGCTTGTCGATGGGGCGGCGAGCCCGCGGGAACTGCTTTTCTCCATTCGAGTGTACGAATGGGTGCGAAAGCTGGTGGTCGAGCCGTCGGAGGAACTATTACTCTCGGCCCGCGCGCACACCCTGCGGCGCTGGATGATTCCCCGAGATCGCTATCCGATGACCACGCCGGGCTATCACCAGTGGCGGGATGCCCTGGCCGCATTTCACGCCGACCAGGCCGCCTCGATTCTCAAGCAAGTCGGATACGACGAGCTCACGATCGCTCGCGTTCGAGCGCTTATCACCCGCCAGGACTGGCGAACCGATCGGGAAGGTTGCGCATTGGAGGATGCCGATTGCCTGGTCTTTTTGGAGACCAAGCTGGCGGACTATCTGGACGAGTGGGACGAGAAGAAAACCGTGAAAATCCTCAAGAAAACCCTGCGCAAGATGACCCCTGCGGGACTGCAACACGTCGCCGGACTACGCCTCAACGATCGCTGCGCGGGACTCCTACAGCAGGCAAAGTCGTAAACAATACCCTTCACATGGGGACGCACCCGCGTACAAAAGTCGAATCTTTGCCGCGGGTCAACTGCTATCTCGACCCGGCCCGGGGCGTTCGTTTCTCTTCCTTCGCCGGCGCGGTCGGTTGGATGACGTTTCTTTGGATGGCCGCGGGTTGCGTGCCGATACCCACCAAGGTCATACCCGCGTCCGTGCGCCGGGGGATCGCCCCGAGGAAGCTCAGGATCTTGTCCGACAGGCCCAACAACGCCGCGTTCTGGCTGCAATCCCGGTCCGGCGTGCCCCGGACGAAGTCCGCCTGAGTACAATCCGGATCGAAACAGCCGAACAAACCGCAGGTTCCCTGGTTCGGCGGCGTGCCGCACCAGCTGTCGTTTTCACAGATGTTGTTGCCGTTGCTGCACCGCCTAACGCAACAGCAAGAGCCAGGGCCGTCGCACGAGTCGGATTTCACCCCATTGATGCGGGCATATCCCTTGTTCGTGTTCAGCAGCTCCAGCAGGAAGTTGTTGGGCGCGTCGTAGTTGCTCAGCAGCGTCTGGTCCCAGCAATTAATGCACCGCGAGGTGCCCGTGCGGTCGTCCTCGTTTTCGTTCCAGATGACGATGTCCGCGCGAGTGATCACCGGACCGCTGGTGTTGGTGCTGTTGGGCCGCAGATCGACGCTCACGGGATACAAGGTCAGCTCGGTATTCAGCGTGACCGTCGTCGCGGGCGTCAGGCGGCTGAAGGCCGTGGAGCTGACGGCATAGAAATCAAACAGAAGCCTGTCCCAGGCCAGGGCGTATTCCGCGCCGTCTAACGATAGCGTGGTGGGATCGGCACCGCAGAGACTACCTGGCGCGGGATTGGTCACGCACGGAAACGCGTAGGTGTTGTATTCCCACGCGGAGCGGTTGCGGTAATCCACGATCGTCGCGTGACCCGACAGATGGTTCCAACTGATGGGGTTTCCGTCGCGGTCCACGGCAAAGGCGACGGCGAAGGCGCGGATGATGCGGTCGCCGGGCAGGCCGTCAGGATCGGGACGACCCGGCGGCGTGCCGGGGTCAAGACCGGTCAGCGGCTGACAACCCAAAGAGCCGTCGCCGCGCGACAAGGACATGAAGACGTTCTCGTTCGGGGTAAGACAAGTCACGCAGTCATAGGAGTTCCAGCCCGGATGGGCCCGATCGATGCCGGGGATCGCTGCCAACGGATCGTCGCCGTTGATGAAGTGCCACTCCACGCACACGTCACGGTTGAGGTCGTTGACCAGAGTGATAAATGTATCCTTGTTGAGGGCAAACCCCGGCCCGGCCGTCGTCGCAGCGGGGCTGTAGCCCACTTCAAGACCGGAGTAGTACAGGATGCTGCCCTTCTCGCTGACGCTCAGGCGCGGTTCGATCTGACAAGTCGCCGAGCAGGTGTCGCCGGGGTGTGTGTTGCCGTCATCGCATTCCTCGGAAGGGATGTCTTGGCAGACGGCAGCCAGCAGGAAGCCGTCGCCGCACTTCGCCTTTTTGCACCCGATCGTGCAGCAGTCGGTGTTACTGGTGTTGCCGTCGTCGCATTCCTCGCCGGTATCTACGACGCCGTCGCCGCAACAGGAGCACGGCTCTGTCGCGTATGTGCCTCGACAGGCGTTGGGACCACCTGACCCTTTGGGCGCGCATCCGGACGTCCCCGCATCCGTTCCGTCGCAGGTCTCGCCGGTATCCGCGACGTTATCGCCGCAGGACGGTTTGTGGCAGTTCGTTCGACAGGCGTCGGGCGTGGTATTGGAGTTGGTGGCGCCGTTGTCGCATTCCTCGCTTGGTTCCTTCACGCCGTCGCCGCAGCACGAACAAGGTTCTGCATCGGCTTCGTCACGGCAGCTCGAACATGCGGTGGTGCCCAGATCTGTTCCATCGCAGGTCTCACCGGTATCGGCGACGTTATCGCCGCAGGACGGCTTATAGCAGTTCGTTCGACAGGCGTCGGGCGTCGTATTGGAGTTGCTGGCGCCGTAGTCGCATTCCTCGCTTGGTTCCGCGACGCCGTCGCCGCAGCAGGAACAAGGTTCTGCATCGGCTTCGTCACGGCAGCTCGAACATGCGGTGGTGCCCAGGTCCGTCCCGTCGCAGGACTCGCCGTCATCCACGACGTCATCGCCGCAGGACGCCCGAAGGCAGTTCGTTCGACAGGCATCCGGGTCTGTATCGGAGTTGTTTGGCCCAAGGTCGCACTCCTCGCCGTGGCCCGGCTGCTGGGCGAAGTCCCCGCAACAGGTGCAATCGGCGCGACATGCGTCAGCAAGGCCCGATCCCGCGGCGGAGCAGTTGGAGCCCCCACTCGCCCCGTCGCAGTACTCGGCGTCGAAATTGATACCCGGGTCCGTAACGTCATCACCGCAGGATGCGCGGGTGCAATCCGTTCGACAGGCGTTCGGGGCTGTATCCGAGTTGGCGGCGCCGTCGTCGCATTCCTCGCTGGACTGGATGATGCCATCTCCGCAACACGTGCATTGATCCGGCGATCCCGGGGCCCGACAGGCGTCCGGATCACCTGAACCTTGCGCCGAGCACCCCAGAGTGCCCGCATTCGTCGTATCGCAGGTCTTGCTTCCGGAGATATTGCCGGATCCGCAGAAGGCCAAGGCCGTGCCCGCATAAAGCAGATTCGCTACGACCGCGCATAAGAGCGATTGTCCAACTCGATTGCTTACCATCTGCGTTCCCCCCCGACTAAGTTCTCAAGGCCAAATAGGAAGGCACCCCTTCCCATCTAGAAATCATCCACATTCCCTTACAAACGAAAAGCTAGGTAATGAATGTTTAGCACAAATCAGCTAGGTGACGCAATGGAAAACTTGAAATTATCCTGTTTTACAAAACAACGGTAGTCCGGTAATTGTTTACGCTGTTTGTTAAACTAGGTAATTACTAACGCGCATGAGGTCGCACGAAGGCGCTGCGATTTTTTTCCGTCGATCTTTTCGGACTATCAATCCGAGTGGCGGATGGCATGGCCAAGCGCAGCGCGGCCATGCCTTCTCCTTAGGAATGAGGACGCGAAGTTTCCGCCCTGTCGATGCGAGCGAATATCGACGACTAGCGGGTTATCTGGACCCTTCTCTCGGCGCTCGCTTGTCTTCCTTCAGCGGGGCCGTGGGTGTGATGACGTTTCTGCGGATCGCCGCCTCCTGCGTGCCGATGCCCACCAGAGTCATGGCCGCGTCCGTGCGCCTTGGGGCCGCGCCGAGGAAGGTCAGGATCTTGTCGGACAGACCCAACAGGGCCGCGTTCTCGCTGCAATCTCGATCCGGCGTGCCGCGGCGGAAGTCGGTCACGTCGCAGTCCGGGTCGAAGCAGTTAAACAATCCGCAGGTCTGGGGGATGCCGGGAGCAGCGCCGAAGGGCGGGCAGTCGCCGGAGTTTTCGCAATCGTCGGCGGTGATGCTGCACTGCTGGCGGCAGCAGCACGATCCGGGGCCGTCGCAGGAGTCGGCCCTCACGCCGTCGATGCGGGCATACCCCTTGTTCGTGTTCAGCAGCTCCAGCAGGAAGTTGTTGGGCGCGTCATAGTCGCTCAGCAGCGTCTGGTCCCAGCAGTCGATGCACCGCGAGGTCCCCGTGCGGCCGTCTTCGTTCTCGTTCCAGATGACGATGTCCGTGCGGGTGAGCACGGGGCCAGTGGTGTTGGTGCTGTTGGGCCGCAGATCCACACTCACCGGATACAACGTCAGTTCCGTATCCAGCGTCACCGCCGTCGCGGGCGACAGGCGGCTGAAAGCGGTGGAGGTGACCGCGTAGAAGTCAAACAGCAGCCTGTCCCAAGCCAAGACGTATTCCAAGCCGTCCAAGGACAGTGTCGTGGGATCGGCACCGCAGGGGTTACCCGCCACGGGGTCGGCCACGCACTGGAAGGCGTAGGTGTTGTACTCCCAAGCCGAGCGGTTGCGATAATCCACCACCGTCGCGTGACCCGAGAGATGGTTCCAACTGATGGGGTTTCCGTCGATGTCCACCGCGAAGGCGATGGCGTAGCCGCGGATGATGCGGTCTCCCGGCAGTCCGTCGGGATCAGGACGGCCCGGCGGGGGACCGGGATCGAGGCCGGTCAGCGGCTGGCAGCCCAAAGAGCCGTCGCCCCGCGCCAAGGACAGGAAGACGTTCTCGTGCGGGGTGAGGCAGGTCACGCAGTCATAGGAGTTCCAGCCCGGATGCGCCCGCTCGATGCCTGGGATGGCCGCCAGCGGATCGTCACCGTTAATGAAATGCCACTCCACGCACACCTCGCGGTTGAGATCATTGACCAGGGTGATAAACGTGTCCTTGCTGAGGGCAACCCCCGGCCCGGCCGTCGTCGATGCAGCGGGACTGAACGCCACCTCCAGACTGGAGAAGTACAGAATGCTGCCCTTCTCGCTTACGCTGAGACGCCGCACGCAAGCCTGGGCATCGCAGGATGTGCCGTCGCCCTGGTACTCTCCGCCGAGACCTTTGCCGCCACTGCACCGCTCCTCCGTTACGTCCACGCAACCATCCTCGAAACCAGCAACTTGGAAGTGATTATTACCGACACAGCACGCGCCAGTCGGCGGCCTGCCGCATTCGATCTCGTCGCACGTCTGACCGGGGTAGAAAGACGTGAACTTTTCGTCGCAACCCGTCGCCGAAACATTGTCCTCACAAACCGAGAAGTGACCAGCAACGCTCAGTTCAGAGCAGCACGCGCCGGTTTCCAGAGGACACTCTGTAGCCTTGCATAAACTTCCCGGTGATTGCGAAGTCCCGCCTTGTCCAAAGCAAGCGGAAACAGTTATCTCGCTGCAACTGCCATCGTCGAAACAACACGCGGCCCTCGCGCAAGCGCCTCCTTTGTCCAGGCCTTCCGCCACCGCGCCGAAAAAGCATTGTGTTCCGGGGCCCTGCGCCGTTCCTCCTTGTGCAAAGCAATCATCCGCCTTCAGATCACTACAAGCGACCTCGCCGCCGGCTACGGCACAGCCTGCTACAACACAATCAACGGGCACGCAGCAGGCTTGCGGACACTGGTCGCAATTGATGCCGTCGCCTTGATAATTCCCACCCAGCACTGCGCAGTCACTTGAGGTGGTGTTCATGCATCCGGGAGCTTCTAGTCCTCCTGCGGTTGCGGTAATCCCTAAGCCGCAGCAAGCCCCGGTCGGCGGCGTGCAGGTATTCGATTCGCAAGTCGTAAGGTTCCCCTTGTACTCACCGCCGGCCTCGGTGCAGCAGGTTGCGTTCAGGACTCTTTCACAGCTCCCATCCCCAAAACAGCACGCGCCCGGCGTCAGTGAGGGACAGTTGTCACAAGTGCCCACAGCACAGGTTCCTGGAACGCTGTTGCACTCGCACGTACCACAACCACCGGCAACGGGCACACAACTTCCATCCGCACGGCAGCAGAATAGTTCCGGCTGCCCCTCGCTGGGAGAGGCGGCCGCGGCAGCAATTAAAAAAGCAATGATCCGCGCTGTCGGACTACGGAAACTCCACGATTTGTGCGCCTTCATTTCCCCGCCTCTCCAATTTAGATGAAGTAAGATGGCGCAAAACGAGCGCCGTCTACTACACTGAATCCCGTATTCTAGTGAAAAACGGCCTGGTGAGACAACCAAAAATCGCTGCCGATGGGTTTCGCGGGCTTGGGTCTTATTATCGGGTTGTTGCCGTTTTTATTGGACGCGCGCACTGAATAGTCGTTTACGCGATCGCGTCGGCGTCTAGTGGCATGGCCAAGCGCAGCGCCGCCATGCGTTTTCGTCGGAGCGAGGACGCGAAGATTCCGGGCTTTCAATGCATAACGACAGTCTGGCGCCTATCTCGATCCCTCTCGCGGTGTTCGCTTTTCTTCCTTCAACGGGGCCGTGGGGGGGATGACGGTTCTTCGGATGGCCGCGGGCTGGGTGCCGATGGCCACCAGGGTCATGCCCGCATCGGTGCGGCCTCCCGGGAAGGTCAGGATCTTGTCCGACAGACCCAGCAGCGCCGCGTTCTCGCTGCAATCCCGGTCCGGCGTGCCCCTGATGAAGTCCGCCTGAGTGCAGTCCGGATCGAAGCAGTTGAACAGCCCGCAAGTCTGGATGCGCTGGGTGGGGCCGGGCTGGAAGACCGGACAGTCGCTGGAGTTCTCGCAATCGGCAGCGGTGATGCTGCACTGCTGGCGGCAGCAGCACGAACCGGGGGCGTCGCAGGAGTCGGATTTCACCCCGTTGATGCGGGCATACCCCTTGTTCGTGTTCAGCAGCTCGATCAGGAAGTTGTTGGGCGCGTCGTAGTTGCTCAGCAAGGTCTGGTCCCAGCAGTCGATGCACCGCGACGTACCGGTGCGATCGTCCTCGTTTTCGTTCCAGATGACGATGTCCGCTCTCGTGAGCACCGGACCGCTGGTGTTGGTGCTGTTGGGCCGCAAATCCACGCTCACGGGATACAACGTCAGCGCCGTATCCAGCGTCACCGGTGTCGCGGGCGTCAGGCGGCTGAAGGCCGTGGAGGTGACGGCGTAGAAATCAAACAGGATTCTGTCCCAGGCCAGGGCGTATTCAAGACCGTCCATCGACAGCGTCGTGGGGTCGGTGCCGCAGGGCAGTCCCGGGGTCGGCTGGAGGATCACACACGGGAACGCATAGGTGTTGTATTCCCAGGCCGAGCGATTGCGGTAATCCACCACATCCACGTGGCCGGACAGATGGTTCCAACTGATGGGGTTTCCGTCGGGGTCCACTGCGAAGGCGATGGCGTAGCCGCGAATGATGCGGTCTCCGGGCAGTCCGTCGGGATCAGGACGACCCGGCGGCGTGCCGGGGTCCAGGCCGGTCAGCGGCTGGCATCCCAGGGAGCCGCCGCCCCGAGCCAACGACATGAAGACGTTTTCGTGCGGGGTAAGACACGTCACGCAGTCGTAGGAGTTCCAGCCGGGATGCGCCCGCTCGATGCCGGGGATGGCCGCCAGCGGCGGATCGCCGTTGACGAAGTGCCACTCCACGCACACCTCACGGTTGAGGTCATTGACCAGCGTGATGAACGTATCCTTGCTGAGGGCAAACCCCGGCCCGGCCGTCGTCGCCGCGGGGCTGAAGCCCACTTCAAGACCGGAATAGTAAAGGATGCTGCCCTTCTCGCTGGCATTGACCCGACAATCCGGTATGAACACCCTCTTGCATGTGTTGTTCGTCAGGTCGCAGAAGCTGTCGAAGCACTTGCTCGGGTCCGGCGGGCAGTCAGCGTCGGTGCAGCAGTTGGCCGCACAAGACGTCGAAGCGCCCGACGGTGTGCCGCCCTTTTCCACGCAGCACACGGGTGCAAGGTCCTCGCAGGAACCGTCGCCGAAACAGCAAGCTTGATCCGGCTTGCACTCCGTGCCGAGACCTTGGAAGGCATTCACCGTCGTGCAATCGTCCGGCGTTGTTTGTGTGCAGCCGTTCTGTTCACAACAAGCGCCGGTGCAAAGAGTTACACACACAGATTCAGCGCTAGCCGCGCACGCGGCGGTCCATCCGGTCCGGCAGCAATCCACGAGACCAGGAACCTCACAGACGGCGTTGCAGCAGGTGGAGTCTTCGCAGCCAGGGGTCGGATGGTCTTCGCAGCAGCTTCCCGTGGCATCGGCGCAGACCTCCGCCTCGCACTTAGCTCCGCAAATGAAGAA
>Ga0187893_10002535_pt1 | contig 39839 bp, 40 predicted proteins | sample MA1701074metaG_FD_139574 | JGI IMG/M metagenome (GOLD analysis project Ga0187893, IMG submission 139574) | White microbial mat communities from a basaltic lava cave in the Kipuka Kanohina Cave System on the Island of Hawaii, USA - MA170107-4 metaG ...
AGGCCCACGGTCATCAGGCCCGCCTCGATGATGCGCGCGGTGGGATGCGCGACGCCCGCGAGCAGCGCGTCCGCGTCGCCCGCCTTCACCATCATGCCCGCGTGAAACAGCGGCTTGGCCACCAGGCGCCGCGCGATCTTCGCGGCATCGGGACGCGCGGCGAGATAGAGCGCCGCGTAGCGCTCGAGCGCCTGCGCAGACGGCGTCTCGAACACGATCGCCTGCGCGATGCCCTCGGCCTCGATGCGGCGCGCCGCATCGCGGATGCGCGCATCGCCGCCTTCCGGCAGGACGAGGCGCTTCAGGCGAGCTCCCGCGGCGGGATCAGAGCGGGGCCACGGCGAGCGCCTCGGGCCGGCCGGCCTGCGCTTCGCGGATCGCCTGCCAGAGGCGCTGCTGGCTCGCCGGCATGTCGAAGCGCTTCACGCCGGCCTGGCGCAGCGCGTCCAGCACCGCGTTCATCAGGCAGGGCATGGAGCCGGTGACGCCCGCCTCGCCGACGCCCTTTGCGCCTAGCGGGTTGGTCGCCGTCGGCACCGGATAGTCGGTCACCTTGAGCCCGGCGACCAGGCCCGCGCGCGGCATCGCGTAATCCATGAAGCTGCCGGTGAGCAGCTGGCCGTTCGCGTCGAACACCGCCTGCTCGAGGAAGATGTGGCCGGCGCCCTGCGTGATGCCGCCCTGCATCTGCCCCTCCACGATCTGGTGGTTGACGATGGTGCCGGCATCGTCGCAGGCGACGTAGGCGACGACCTGCGCCTCGCCCGTTTGCGGGTCGATCTCCACTTCGCAGATGTGGCAGCCGTTCGGAAACGTGGATGGAACCTTGGGCCGGTCGCGGAAATCGAGGTCGAGCTTGCCCGGATGCTTCTGCGCCAGCGCCGCGATCGCGATGCTGCGGTCGGTGCCCTTGATGCGGTACCGGCCCGCGCTGAATTCCAGGTCCGCCAGCGCGCTCTCGAGCGCTTCGGCCGCGAGCGGCATCCCGGCCCTGACGATCTCCTGCGAAGCCATATGCATGGCGCTGCCGATGCCAAGCAGCGTGCGCGAGCCGCCCGTGGGGTTCGCCGTCATGAAGTACTCGGGCTCGGAGGTGCGCAGCCGGATCTTCTCGATCGGCACGCCAAGCACGGCGGACACGACCTGCGCAAGCGTCGTCTCGTGCCCCTGGCCGTGGTTGTGCGTCGCCGTGCGCAGCGTGAGCGTACCGTCCTTCTCCCAGCTGATGTGCGCCTGGTCGAAAGGCGCAAAACCGCCCGCGGCCGAGGCCTCGATATAGGTGGAAATCCCGCGGCCGCGAAGTCTTCCTTGCCTTTCGGAGAATTTTTTTCGTTCAGGAAATCCCGCCCAATCCGAAACAGCAAGGGCCTTCTGCAGAACCCCTTCGAAATCGCCGCAGTCGTACTCGAAGCCGGTGACGATCCTGTAGGGAAACTTCGACTTCGGCACCAGGTTGCGGCGGCGGAACTCGGCCGGATCGAGCCCGAGTTCGTGCGCGGCCTTGTCCACCAGGGATTCCATGGCATACGAGGCCACCGGGCGCCCGGCGCCGCGATAGGCCGCGGTGGGCACGGTGTTAGTGACGACGATCTTCGCCTCGACGTAGACCGCCGGCACGTCGTAGACCCCGCTCGCCACGTTGACGAGGTTCACCGTGTTGATGAAGGAGCCGGTGAAGGCGAGGTAGGCGCCGGCGTTGGAGTAGTACTCGAAGCGCATCGCCAGCATGCGCCCGTCGGCGTCCAACGCAAGCTCGCCCTTGTGCACGATGTCGCGCGCCTGCTCGTCGGAGACGAACACCTCGGAGCGGCTGCCAACCCACTTCACCGGCCGTCCCAGCGTCTTTGCCGCAAGGCAAAGCGCGCCGTACTCCGGATAGGCGTTGAAGCGCACGCCGAAGCCGCCGCCGACTTCCTCGGCGACGATGCGCACCTTCTCCGGCGGCACGCCCAGCATCGCGCCCAGCTGCTGGCGCATCGGCCCGGCGCCCTGCGTAGTCGCGTGCAGGGTGTAGTGGTCGGCGCCGGTGTCGTAAGTCGCCGTCGCCGCGCGGGGCTCCATCGGATTGCCGACCACGCGCGAGTGGTAGGCCGAAAGCGAGATCACTTTTGCCGCGCCGGCGAAGGCAGCCTTGGTGGCCGCCTCGTCGCCGCCGGCGAAGTCGAGCACGAGGTTGCCCGGCACCGACTCGTGCAGCTGTGGCGCACCCGCCGCAAGCGCTGCGCGCGCCTCGACCACCGCCGGCAACTCCTCGAATTCGATCGCCACCGCCTCGGCGGCATCCTGCGCCTGCGCCGCGGACTCGGCCACCACCAGGGCGAGCGGCTCGCCGACGAAACGCGCGCAGTCGGCCGTCAGCGAAAAGCGCGGCGGCACGCGCTGGTCCGCGCCGCCGCGGCCCTTCATCGGAGCGGCGGCGGGCATCGGATTCTGGCCGGCGGCGAGGACATCCTTGCCGGTGAGCACCGCCAGCACGCCGGGCATGGCGAGCGCAGCGGCCGCGTCGATCGACAGGATCTTCGCGTGCGGCCGGTCCGAGCGCAGGAAATGTCCGTAAGCCTGGTTGGGGAGCATCCAGTCGGAGACGTAGCGCCCCTTCCCGGTGAGCATGCGCTCGTCTTCGAGCCTGCCCTTGTATCCACCGCCGAAAGAAGTCATGGCGGGGATTTTCTACCAGTTTTTCAGGTCTTGGATAGGGCGATCAATATGCTGCACGGTGCGTAGTCGAGAAGCGACGCGCCGACCGAGCCTTTCCACCAGCGGGCCGCCCAGGAGGTGCTCTGGTTGTGGCCGATCACGATGAGATCGGCGCCGACCTCCTTCGCCGCGCGGCAGATTTCTTCCACCGGTTCGCCCACCGCGAGGTGGCCCGCGGCTTTGAAACCCCGGTCGGTGAGGCTTTTGATGCCCTCGTCGAGCACCACCCGGGTGCGCTTTTTCTCGTCTTCGAGCAATTCCTCGGGCACGAACCCCTCTGTGAGGAACAGGCTCGGCGGCATGCTCGCCACCGCCAGCAGATGCGTTTCCGCGTTGAGGAAACCCGCCAGGTCGGCGGCCTCGAACAGCGCCCGCTTGCCCTCCGCCGAGCCGTTGTATGCGAGAAGAATCTTGCGATACTTCATGCGCGCCTCCGTCGGTTCACTTGATCAGCAATCCTACCTTTTCGATGGTCGTACGCTCGGATTTGTAGGTTTCTGCCGCCCACCTGGCGTAGTCCTCGCTCGACTTGTACCAGTAGACCTGGTCGAGTTGCGCCAATACTTTCATGTGCTCCGGGTCGTCGAGCGCCTTGCGGAAGGCATCGTGCATGAATTTCTGGATTTTCGGATCCAGGCCTTTCGGCGCCACAAAACCGTAGGGCGAGTACGACACGATGTCGATGCCCAGTTCCTTGGCCGTCGGCGCGTTCCACTTGGTGCGCTTTTCGCCGAAAGTCACCAGCAGCCGGAAGGTCCCGGCGTCCACGTGGCGTCCCCAGCCCGTGGCATCCGATTGCGACATGACGTGACCTCCCATCAGCGCCTGCGTGGAGTCGGCGTTGCCCTTGAACGGTACGTGCAGCATCTGCACGCCGGTTTTCACCTGCAGTTCCTCGATCAGCAGGTGCGGGATGCGAAAGGCGCCCACCGGCAGCTGCGAGATGGTATAGCCGTCGGGTTGCGCGGTCTTCGCCATGATGCCGGGCCCGAGCATGCCGCCGGCGCCGGGCTTGTTCTCGACCACGATGTTCCGGCCGACATACTTCGATGCGATCTGGGCGAACGCGCGCAGGTGCTGGTCGGTCGAGCCGCCGGCCGGCCAGGGGCAGATCATGACGATCGGCTTGGCGGGAAAATTTTGCGCGAACGCAGGAAAAGCGATCGCTGCGCAGGCGGCAACCAGTGCCGTTCTAAGCGCTCGTACCTTCATCGAGTTCTCCTCCTCGTGCGGGTTCGGGGAATTATATCCTCTAGAATTACTGCTCCATGCTCGATATTCAGCGTCCAGATCTCGTCGCCGGCGTGGCCGGCAGCGGCACGATGGGCCGCGGTATCGCGCAGGTGCTCGCGCAGTGCGGCGTGCGCACCCTGGTGTTCGATTCCAAGCCCGGCGCGGCGCAATCCGCCAGGGACGCGATCGGCAAGACGCTCGTTGGACTGGTGCAGAAGGGAAGAGCTTCCCAAGCGCAAGCGGATGCGACGCTGGCGCGGCTCGAGATCGTCGATTCGCTTGCGGCGCTCAAACCCTGCCACGTGGTCGTGGAAGCGATCGTGGAGTTGCTCGCACCGAAACAGGAACTGTTCAAGGCGCTCGAGGCAGTGGTCGGCGAAAGCTGCGTCCTTGCCTCGAATACATCGTCGCTCTCGGTCACCGCAATGGCTTCAGCCTGCGCAAAGCCCGGGCGCGTCGCCGGCTACCACTTTTTCAACCCGGTGCCGGTGATGAAAATCGTCGAAGTCGTGGACGGCGAGCTCACCGAGGCCTGGGTGGGCGACGCGCTCATCGCGCTGGCGAAGCGTTACGGCCACAAGCCGGTGCGCTGCAAGGACACGCCGGGCTTCATCGTCAACCACGCCGGGCGCGGCTACGTGCCCGAGAGCCTGCGCGTGCTGCAGGAAGGCGTGGCCGACTTCGCCACCATCGACCGTATTCTCGTGGACGCCGCAGGCTTCCGGCTCGGGCCCTTCGGCCTGCTCGACCTGGTGGGCCTGGACATCGCCCACGGCGTGATGAAGTCGATGCACGCGCAGTACTACGGCGAGGCGAGGTACCAGCCCTCGTTCCTCGCCGATCCGCGCGTCGCGGCGGGGTTGCTTGGACGAAAGAGCGGCAGAGGCTGGTACAAGTATGGCAGGGATGGAATCGCGGAAAAAGTTCCGGAAAAGGAAATTCCCGCGAAAAACGCCATGCCGGTGTGGTGCGTGCCTGAATTGAAGGATTTTCTTTCCAGATTCACCAGACTGGAGCCCAAGCCCACCCCCGAGTGCGTCTGCATTGTCGCTCCGCTCGGCCACGACGCGACGACAACGGCAATCCGGTTGAATCTGGATCCGACGAATACGGTCGCGGTCGACCCGCTCTTCGGCTTCAGCAAGCGCCGCACGCTGATGACCACGCCGGTGACGAAACCGGCGGCGCGAGATGCGGCGCATGCGCTGCTCGCCGCCGATGGCGTGCCGGTGTCCGTGATCCGCGATTCGGCGGGCTTCGTCGCGCAGCGCGTGGTGGCGCACATCGTCAATGTCGGCTGCGACATCGCGCAGCAGGGAATCGCTACGCCCGAAGACCTGGATTCCGCCGTGATGCTCGGCCTGGGCTACCCGAAAGGCCCGCTCGGCATGGGAGACGCTGTCGGCGCGCCAAAGATCCTCGCGGTTCTCGAAGCCATGCATGCGTTCTACGAGGAACCGCGCTATCGCCCCAGCCCCTGGCTCAAGAGAAGGGCTAAGCTCGGTATTTCGCTCTCAACTCCGGAGTAAAAAAATGCTAGACGCGTACATATACGACGGCATTCGTTCCCCCATCGGCCGGCACGCGGGCAAGCTTGCCGGCCTGCGCCCGGACGATCTCGCGGGCGAAGTGATCGCCGAAGTCGTCAAGCGCAATGGCGTCAGGCCCGGCGACATCAGCGACGTGATCCTCGGCTGCGTCACGCAGGCGGGCGAAGACTGCCGCAACGTCGCGCGCTTCGCCACGCTGATGGCGGGACTCCCTCCGAGCGTGCCCGCGGTGACGGTGAACCGCCTCTGCGCCTCGGGCCTGCAGGCGGTGGCCGACGCCGCGCGCGCCATCACCGCCGGCGAAGGCGACCTCTACATTGCGGGCGGCGTGGAAAGCATGTCGCGCGCCCCGTTCGTCATGGCGAAGGCCGAGTCGCCCTATTCCCGCGACGTGAAGATGTACGACACCACCATCGGCTCCCGATTCACGAATCCGCGCTTCCGCAAGCAGTACGGCGACCAGGCGATGCCCGAGACCGGCGACAACGTGGCGAAGGAATTCGGCGTCTCGCGCGAACAGGCCGACCAATTTGCCCTGGATTCGCAGAAGAAGTATGCAAAGGCCGAGGCGGAAGGATTTTACAAGGGAGAAATCCTGGAAATAAAAATTCCGAACAAGAAACGCGATGCCCCGCCCACCATCATCATGCAGGACGAGCACCCGCGGCGCGACTCCAGCATGGAATCGCTCGCCAAACTCAAGCCCCTGTACGAGGGCGGCGTGGTGACGGCCGGCAATGCCTCCGGGGTGAATGACGGCGCTGCGGCGCTGGTCATCGCGAGCCGGGCCTGGGGCGAGAAGAACGGCAAGAAGCCGATCGTGAAAATCCTTTCCGCTGCTTCCGCCGCAGTGGAGCCGCGCATCATGGGCGTCGGGCCCGCGTATGCGATTCCCAAGGCGCTCGAGCGCGCGAAACTCTCCCTCGGGGACATGGACATCATCGAAATCAACGAGGCTTTCGCGAGCCAGGTGCTCGGCTGCCTCGCCTTGATGAAAGTGGATTTCAAGGACCCGCGCGTCAACCCGAATGGCGGCGCCATCGCCATCGGCCACCCGCTGGGTTGCTCGGGCGCGCGCCTCGCGCTCACCGTGTCGCGGCAGTTGCAGGAAACCGGCAGCAAGTATGCCGCGGTGTCGCTGTGCATCGGCGTCGGCCAGGGGCTCGCGGTGGTCCTGGAACGCGTGCAATGAAGCGGGAGAAAATCAAGGCCAAGTTCGCCTGGGACGATCCGCTCCTCCTCGACCAGCAGTTGAGCGAGGACGAGCGTATGGTGCGCGATGCGGCGCGCGCATATTGCCAGGGCAAGCTTGCGCCGCGCGTGCTGGAAGCGTTTCGCCACGAAAAGACCGACCCGAAAATCTTCCCGGAGATGGGGGCGCTCGGGCTGCTCGGTCCCACCATCCCCGAACAATACGGCGGCCCCGGCCTGAATTACGTCAGCTACGGCCTCATCGCGCGCGAGGTCGAGCGCGTCGACTCGGGCTACCGCTCGATGATGAGCGTTCAGTCTTCGCTGGTGATGGTCCCCATTTTTGAATTTGGCACTTCCGTTACAAAAGAAAAGTATTTGCCCAAGCTCGCATCCGGTGAATGGATCGGCTGCTTCGGACTCACCGAACCGAATCACGGCTCCGACCCGGCGTCGATGATCACGAAAGCGAGGAAGGTCAAGGGCGGCTACAGCCTGAGCGGTACGAAGATGTGGATCTCAAATTCTCCGATCGCGGACGTGTTTGTGGTGTGGGCGAAGGATGACGAGGGCGCTATTAGAGGTTTCGTTCTGGAAAAGCGATTTAAAGGCTTGAGCGCCCCTGCCATTCACGGCAAAGTGGGCCTGCGCGCCTCGATCACCGGGGAAATCGTGATGGACGGCGTGTTCTGCCCGGAGGAAAACGCGTTTCCCGAGGTGCGCGGCCTGAAAGGCCCGTTCACCTGCCTCAATTCGGCGCGCTACGGCATCGCCTGGGGCGCGCTTGGCGCAGCCGAAGACTGCTGGCATCGCGCGCGCCAGTACGTGCTGGAGCGCAAGCAGTTCGGCCGCCCGCTCGCCGCCAACCAGCTGATCCAGAAGAAACTCGCCGACATGCAGACTGAAATCACGCTCGGCCTGCAGGGCTGCCTGCGCCTCGGGCGCATGAAGGACGACGGCACCGCGTCGGTCGAGATCACCTCGATCCTGAAGCGCAATTCCTGCGGCAAGTCGCTCGATATCGCACGCATGGCGCGCGACATGATGGGCGGCAACGGCATCTCCGACGAATTCGGCGTCGCGCGCCATCTCGTCAACCTCGAAGTGGTGAACACCTATGAGGGCACCCACGACATCCACGCCCTCATCCTCGGCCGCGCCATGACGGGGATCCAGGCGTTCAGCTAAGCAGGGACAAAAAGCATCGAAGCGCTGAAGAAGAAATTCCGCGACGGCCGCCACGCCGAAGCGATCGCGGAATGCGAGGCCCTGTGCCGAACAGAGCCGGACAATTACGAGATCAAGAGATTGTGCGCGATGATGCTCGCGCTCGTGAAAAGCCACGGCCGCGCGCTGGAACTGCTGCACGAGATCCGCAACGCCGGGAAGGACGACGCGGACGCCCTGTTCAACATGGGCGTTTGCCAGCGGGAACTGGGAGATATCGGCAGTGCGGCACAGACCTTCAAGGACTTCGCCGACCGATTTCCCGGGCATTCAGACGGCTGGGCGAGCCTGGCCGATTGCCAGGTGCGATTGGGGAAATTCGAGGAAGGCATAGGATCGGCGGACCGCGCCATCAAGCTTGATTCGTCCTCGCAGCCGGCATGGACCATCCGTGGCGACGCGCTGCAGCGTCTCGGCAAGCTGCCGGAGGCAGTCGCCGACTACAAGGCGGCGCTGAAGCTGGCGCCCGCCGACGGTGAAACCTTGAAGAAAGCCTCGCTCTGCCTGCTGCAACTGGACCAGGGCAGCCAGGCCATCGAACTCTGCCGGGACAGCCTCAAAGTTCATCCGGAAATGCTCACGGCGAAAATCGGCGCCGACTGGGTATTGAGCAAGCTCGTGCCGTTCTGGCATGTGCCGATGATGAACGATGAGGAGCGCAACAAGGCCTATTACGACGGGCTTGAATCGGTGGTCGCGCCGGAGAAGGTCGTGTTTGAAATCGGCACCGGATCGGGCCTGCTCGCGATGATGGCTGCCAGGCTCGGCGCAAAGACGATATATACCTGCGAAGCGGTCGGCCTGGTTGCCGACACGGCGCGGAAAATCGTCGCGCGCAACAACTATCAGGACCGCATAACGATTCTCGCAAAATCCTCTCAAGCCGTTCGGCTCGGGACGGACCTGCCTGCGAGGGCGGACATGCTCGTTCACGAAATTTTCTCCAGCGAGTTGCTTGGCGAGCATGTCCTCCCCGCGATCGAGGATGCAAAACACCGCCTGCTCCGGCCCGGCGGGGAAGTCCTGCCCTCGGCGGCAAGCATCATGATCGCGCTCGTGGGCGGCGACGATCTCGGCAAGTCCCTTCATGTCGCCGAAGCGTTCGGCTTCGACCTGCGGGACTTCAACGCCATCCATCCCAGGAAGCAGCCGCTCTACCGGGAGGACCTGGCGCCGGTTCTGTTGAGCGACGGCATCGAAGCTTTTCGCTTCGATTTTCGCAAGGAATCGACCTTTCCCGGTGAAAGAAAGCAGATCGAGATCACGGCGCGCAAAGAGGGGCTTTGTTACGGGGTCATCCAGTGGCTGCGCATCGAAATGAGCCGCGATGTGCGCTACGAGAATCACCCGTCGCGACGCCGCCCCAGCTCCAACTGGCAACATACGATTTACGGTTTCGAGGAGCCCATTCGGCTTGCCGCGAGTTCGATCGTGTCCGTGACCGCGACACACGACCGGTCGCGATCGTGGTTCGAACTGGCCGCATGACGATCGAACTCGATCATGTCATCGTTTCGGCGCGAAACCAGCGCGCTTCGGTCAGGCTGCTCGCCGACCTGCTCGGCGTACGCTGCGCCAAAACTGGAGCCGGACCTTTCTCACCCGTCTACCTAAACGGCGGCCTGACCCTCGATTTCGTCGACGACGCAGGGCCGTTTCCCGTCCGGCACTTCTGCTTCCGCGTCGGGCAGAAGGAGTTCGATGCGATCCTCGGCCGCATCAGGGCGGCCGGGATCAGGTTCCGGAGCACGGTGCGCGGCCCCGGCGATACGCAGTTGAGCAAGGAACTCGGCAACGTCTACTGGAACGAGCCGGACGGGCATCAATGGGAAATCCTGACGGTGAGCTATGCGCGGCAGAAATAGGCTGTCGCCGATCCTGCTGCTTGCCTACGCGGCGGCAAGTCTTTTCCACCACGTCCATAACGCCGAATTCCTGCACGAGTATCCGAGCATGCCCGCCTGGCTCACGCCGGCCGGGGTCTACGCGGCATGGACGCTGGTGAATCTGGTCGGTCTCGCGGGCTACTTCCTCCTGCGCTGGAACTACCCGCTGGCCGGGTTGGCGCTGCTCGGAATCTACGCCGCGCTGGGTCTCTACGGGCTCGCGCACTATGCCGTCGCGCCGCTGTCCGCGCACTCGATGACGATGCACCTGAGCATCGCGGCCGAAGCCGTCACGGCGGCGACTCTGCTGATCGCAGTGACACTGGAATGCTCCAGACTGCGTCCGTCCTGAGGGCCACCGCCCTCCTGCTCGCCCTGGGCGTTGGCGCGCCTGGGCTTGCGCAGCAGCACCTGCCAGCCAACGGCCTGTTTCTGATCGCCAAGCCCGGACTCGTCGATCCGAACTTCGCCAGGACCGTGGTGCTCGTGACGCAAACCGAGGACGCCAGCACCGTGGGCGTGATCATCAACCGGCCGAGCGCGCTCAGGCTGTCGCAGTTTCTTTCGCAGGAATACGCAACGCAGAACTACCGCGATGCGATCTACAGCGGCGGACCGGTAATGCAGCAGGCGATTGTCGCAGTCTACCGCACCGAGACAGTGCCCGGCGCGGCGGCATTCCACATTCTGAAGAATATCTACCTGACGATGCATCCGGACAATATCAAACTGCTGCTCGCCGCTCCCAAGGCGCGGTACCGACTCTATGCGGGATTTTCGGGCTGGGCGCCGCGCCAGCTCGAGAGCGAGTTCAAGCGCGACGGCTGGTTCGTGCTGCCCGCCGAAGAAGCAATGGTGTTTCGCAATAGCGCCGAAGGCTTGTGGGAGGAGCTGGTGGAGAAGGCGCAACGCCGCGGCCCCCGGGCGGGCAATTCCGGCGTTACAATACCGACGAAATGGTTCGTGCCATGAGACTATTGCTTGCCTTCGCCGTGCTTGCCGGTGCGGCGCCGTGGTCTGCGCCCGCGCTGGCGCAGGACGACGAAGCGATGCTGCTCGTCGCGCATCCCGCCTTCCGCGACATGGACTACCGCCAGACGGTGCTGTTCGCGGCGCCCGGACCCAGCGGCGGCCACGTTGGCGTGATCCTTAATCGCCCCACTCGCCGTTCCCTGGCGAGCCTCTTCCCCGAACACGAGCCTTCGAAGAAGGTGATCGACCCGGTGTACTACGGCGGGCCGTTCTCGCGCGGCGCCCTGGTAGCGCTGGTGAAGACCGACGCGGCGCCCGGCGCCGGCTCCGTGCAGGTGATGAAGAACCTCTACATGGCGTTTCGCGTCAACACCATCGACCAGGTGATCGAATCCAGGCCGAACGACGCGCGCTACTACGTGGGCTACGTCGGCTGGCGGCCGGGCGAACTCAAGTCGGAGATCGACCGCGGCATCTGGTCGGTGCTGGGGGCGGATGTCGACGTGGTCTTCCGCAAGGACGTGGATGGCCTGTGGGAGGAAATGCTTCAGCAGACCAAACGGATCAGGGCGCAATCAGGGACAGACCACGTTTTCCAGACTTCCGGGAAAACGCGGTCTGTCCCTGATTTTCAGGCGGCGGCTTTGACCGGCGATTTCTCGAACATCGTGCGCGATCCGCGGTAGTCCACCCGGATCGTGTCCCTGGGCGCGAAGCGCCCTTCCAGGATCGCCTTCGCCAGCGGATTCTCGATCTGCGACTGGATCGCGCGCTTGAGCGGCCGCGCGCCGTAAACCGGGTCGAAGCCGGCCTTGGCGATCTCGGCGACCGCGGCGTCGGTGATGTCGAATCCGTAGTTCATCTTAGCCAGCCGCGCGGCAAGGAACTGCAGCTGGATGCGCGCGATCGAGCGGATGTCGTCGTCGGCGAGGCTGTGGAATACGACCACCTCGTCAATCCGGTTGACGAATTCGGGCCGGAATTGGGTCTTCACTTCGGCCATCACGGCGACCTTCACCAGGCCGTAGTCGCTGCCCGCCATCGACTGGATCATTTGCGAGCCGAGATTCGAGGTCATGACGATGACGGTGTTCTTGAAATCCACAGTGCGGCCCTGCCCGTCGGTCATGCGGCCTTCGTCGAGCACCTGCAGCAGCGCGTTGAATACGTCCGGGTGCGCCTTTTCGATTTCGTCAAACAGGATCACGGCATAGGGTCTGCGGCGCACCAGCTCGGTCAGCTGGCCGCCTTCGTCGTAGCCGACATAGCCCGGCGGCGCGCCGATCAGGCGCGAAACGGAATGCTTCTCCATGTACTCGGACATGTCGATGCGGATCAGGTGGTCCTCGGAGTCGAACAGGAACGCAGCGAGCGCCTTGCAAAGTTCCGTCTTGCCGACGCCCGTCGGTCCGAGGAAGAGGAATGATCCGTAGGGCCGGTTCGGATCTGAGAGCCCGGAACGCGAGCGCCGGATCGCATCCGCGACCAGGCGCACGGCCTCGTCCTGGCCGACCACGCGCTCGTGCAATCGCGCTTCCATTTGCAGCAGCTTTTCGCGCTCGCCCTGCATCATCTTCGACACCGGGATGCCGGTCGCGCGCGACACCACGTCGGCGATCTCCTCGGCCCCGACCTGGGTTCGCAGGAGTCTTGATTTTTTTTGCTCGGAATTCTCGGAACTCTTGAGTTGACCTTCAAGAGCCGGGATTTTTCCGTACTGGATCTCGGACATCGCCTGCCAGTCGCCCCTGCGCTTGGCGCCTTCCATCTGCAGGCGCAGCTTCTCCAGTTCTTCCTTGACGTGCTGGCTGCCGGCGACCTGCGCCTTCTCCGCCCGCCAGATCTCCTCGAGGTCGGCGTACTGTTTTTCGAGCTCTTTTATTTCCTTTTCTATCAAGGAAAATCTTTTAAGAGAAGATTCATCCTTCTCCTTGCGCACCACCTCGCGTTCGATGCGCAGCTGGATCAGGCGCCGCTCGAGGCGGTCCATCGCCTCGGGCTTGGAGTCGATCTCCATCTTGATGCGTGCCGCCGCCTCGTCGATCAGGTCGATCGCCTTGTCGGGCAGGAAACGGTCGCTGATGTAGCGCTGCGAGAGCTCGGCCGCGGCGACGATCGCCGGGTCGGTGATCTCGACGCCGTGGTGCACCTCGTAACGTTCCTGCAGGCCGCGCAGAATGGCGATGGTCGCCTCCACCGTCGGCTCGCCCACCAGCACCTTCTGGAAGCGGCGTTCCAGCGCGGCGTCCTTCTCGACGTATTTGCGATACTCGTCCAGCGTGGTGGCGCCCACGCAATGCAGTTCGCCGCGCGCAAGCGCGGGCTTGAGCATGTTGCCGGCGTCGATCGCGCCTTCGGCCTTGCCGGCGCCGACCATGGTGTGCAATTCGTCGACGAAGACGATGGTGCTGCCTTCGTCCTGCGCCAGCTCCTTCAGCACCGATTTCAGGCGCTCCTCGAACTCGCCACGGTACTTGGCGCCGGCGAGGAGCGACGCCATGTCGAGCACCAGGACGCGCTTGTCCTTCAGGCTCTCGGGCACCTCGCCCTCGACGACGCGCTGCGCGAGGCCCTCGACGATCGCGGTCTTGCCCACGCCGGGCTCGCCGATCAGCACCGGGTTGTTCTTGGTGCGCCGCTGCAGGATCTGGATGCAGCGCCGGATCTCCTCGTCGCGGCCGATCACCGGATCGAGCTTGCCCAGCCGCGCGCGCTCGGTCAGGTCGAGGGTGAATTTCTTCAGCGCCTGGCGCTGGCCTTCGTCGGCCTGGCCGGAAACGGATTGCCCGCCGCGGACCTGTTCCACCGCCTTCTCGAGGGCCGGCTTGGCGAGGCCAGCCGCCTTCAGCAGCTTGCCGGTCTCGCCCTTGTCGGCGGCGCAGGCGAGCAGGAAGAGCTCGGAAGCGATGTACTGGTCGCCGCGCTTCTGCGCATCCTTGTCGGCGACGTTCAGCAGGTTGCCGAGGTCGCGCGATACGTGTACTTCGCCTGGGGTGCCCTCCACCTTGGGCAGCCTGCCGATCGCCTGGGTAAGCGCCTGTTTGAGCGCATTTGGATTGCCCCCGGCCTGGGCGAGCAGCGGCGCAATGCCGCCGTCCTCCTGGTGAAGCAGGGCGAGCAGCAGGTGCTGCGGTTCGATCTGCTGGTGGTCGCGTCCCAGCGCGAGGCTCTGCGCCTCGGCGAAGGCCTCCTGCAGCTTGGTGGTTAACTTTTCGTATCGCATCGTGTTGATCGCAAAAGTCTTTTACTCGATGCCAGATGGGGGCCGTTTGGCCGAATTCAACCCGTTCAGGCGAGAGCCCGGTAGCTGGCGATTCCCAACGCGGTAAGGGCAAGCGAGCCGAACAGGTGCAGCGCCGCGTGCAACAACGCAGAGCCCATGGCGCCGTCGAGCAGCAGCTGGACATTTTCCGCCGAGAAACTGGAAAAGGTAGTGAGGCCGCCGAGGAACCCCGTGATGCAGAACAGCCTCCATTCCGGCGGCAGAGACTGGTTGGCAGAGAAATACGCCACCGCAATGCCAACGAGGTAGCCGCCGATCAGGTTCGAGGCCAGGGTACCCATCGGCACCGCAGGGATCTGCGCGTTCCACAGGACGCTGAACATCCAGCGCAGGATGCAGCCCAGTACGCCGCCCAAAGCCACCGCGAGGAAGGCAGCTCCGGTCATTTCCAGCGTTCCGCCGCCTCGTCGTCCGCGGTCTTCGCCTCCACCCAGCGCGCACCGCCCGCGACCTGCTCCTTCTTCCAGAACGGCGCCTGCGTCTTGAGGTAGTCCATGATGAACTCACATGCGGCGAAGGCGTCGCCGCGATGCGCGCTCGCCACTGCCACCAGCACGATCTGGTCGTTCGGCTGCAACACACCGTAGCGGTGGATCACGGTGCAGTCCATCACCCGCCAGCGGCCCTTCGCTTCCTCGACGATCTTCTCGATCGCCCGCTCGGTCATGCCGGGATAGTGCTCGAGCGTCATCTGCACGTCGCGCACCAGGCCGACAAAGCTTGCGACCGCGCCGATTTTGCTGTTTTTTGAAATGTTTTTTATTTCGAGCCCAGTGTCAAAATCACCCGTTTGAACCGAGACTTTCATCCGCCGGTCACCGGCGGAAAAAACGCCACCTCGTCGCCCGCATTGATGGGGGCGGCCGGCTGCACCATGTCCTGATTCACTGCAGCTCTGAGAAGAATTTTTGTCGAAAACGAATTTTCATAGACGCCACCCAGGCCTCCCAGGTGGCGGCGCAAAGCGGCGACCGTGGCTACGCCCGCGGGCAATTCGATCTCCTCGGCATCCTTGCCGATCTTTTCCCTCAGGCTGGCGAAATAAAGTACTTTGACTTTCACCTGTACAGCTCCGCATACGGCAGGAAGCGGACGCGGTCGCCCTTGCGCACCGCGTGCTGCGCCGGATTGTCCACCAGCCCGTCGGCCCAGGCGGTCGACGTCAGCACGGCCGAATCCTGCGTCGGATACAAGTCCAGTCCGCCCTGCGCATTCCATTTTACGCGCAGGAATTCGCGCCGCGCATCCGGCTCGGGCCAGTCGAAATCGGCGCGCGCGTCGATCGCACGCGCAGCGACCTCGGCGTGACCCTGGGTTTTGAGCAGGAATGGCCGCACGAAGATCAAGAATGTGACGAAGCTGGACACCGGATTTCCAGGCAGGCCGATGAATGCGGCGTTCTTCACCGTTCCAAAAGCCAGGGGCCGCCCCGGCTTCATGGCGATTTTCCACATCAGCAGCGAGCCTTCCGCTTCGACCGCCGGCTTGACGTGGTCCTCATCGCCCACCGATACGCCGCCGGAGGTGACGATGATGTCGTTCTCGCCTGCCGCGCGGCGCAACACCTCGCGCGTCGCATCGAGCCTGTCGGGCACGATGCCGTAGTCGCGCACCTCGCAACCGAACGCCGCAGCGAGGCCATTCAGCGTGAAGCGATTGGAGTTGTAGATGCGCCCCGGCGGCAGCGGATCGCCCGGCATCACCAGTTCGTCACCGGTGAAAAAGAGCCCCATGCGCACCTTGCGGTAGACCGGCAGCGTCTCGATCCCCACTGAAGCCGCCAGCCCCGTGTCCTGCGGGAGCAGGCGCTTCCCGGCGGTGAGGACCGTACCGCCCTTGCGAATATCGCTGGCGGTCCATCTTATCCATGCGCCCTTTTTCGGCGACTTCTGTATCAGGACCGAATCACCGGCAGCGGTCGTGTGCTCCTGCATCACGATCGCGTCGGCGCCCGGTGGAACCGGAGCCCCCGTGAAGATCCGCGCGGCCGTTCCGGGTTCCAGCTGCCTGCCCACCGAACCGGCGGGAATGCGCTGCGTGACCTTCAGCTTTGTCTCGCCGGGACCCAGATCGGACAGGCGCACGGCATAACCATCCATGGCGCTGTTGTCCATGGGCGGCACATCCATCGTCGAGGTCTGGCCGCGCGCCAGGACGCGGTTCAGCGCTTCCATGGCCGGCACCTGCTCGAGCTCCGCGACCGGCCGCGCGCCCGCGAGCAGCGTCGCGAGAGCTTCGTCCACCGAGAGCAGGCCCTTGTTCATGCGAGATTCTGGTGCGCCACGATGTAGGCCGCGATTCCCTGGTGGTCGTTCAGGTCGAGCTGCGGCAGTTTCGTCTCCAGCTTCGTGTCGGTCGCGATGGCGACGATGTGCGGATCCTTGGGATGCAGCAAGCCCTCGCCGGTCTGCGCGCGGTAGACCTCGAGCTTCGGGATTGGCGCGAACTTGAAGCCTTCGACGATGAGCAGGTCGCAGGGCGACAGGTGCTTCATCTGGTCCTCGAAGCTGGGTTCCTGCGCGCCGCGCAACTCGTGCATCAGCACCCAGCGGCGCGACGAAGTCACCATCACCTCGCTCGCGCCGGCGTGCCGGTGGCGGTAGGAATCCTTGCCCGGGACGTCGACGTCGAAGGAGTGGTGCGCATGCTTGATCAGCGACACGCGCAGGCCGCGCTTCACGAACAGCGGAATGAGCTTTTCAATCAGCGTCGTCTTGCCGCTCCCCGACCAGCCCGCAAATCCGAAGGTTTTCATCGAACTGCGGACTCTACCGCAAGCGCGGCCCTCAGGCCGGCGTGAAATCCAGCGCGACGCCGTTGATGCAGTAGCGCAAGCCGGTCGGCGGCGGGCCGTCTTCGAAGACGTGTCCGAGGTGGCCGCCGCAATCGGCGCAATGGACTTCCGTGCGCACCATGCCATGGCTGCGGTCGACGGTGGTTTCCACCGCGCCGGGCAGCGGATCATTGAAACTCGGCCACCCGGTACCGCTCTCGAACTTCAGCCGCGATTCGAACAGCGCCTTGCCGCAGCCGGCACAGGCGAAGCGCCCGGGTCGCTTCTCGCGCAGCAGCGCGCAACTGCCGGGCGCTTCGGTGCCGTGCCCGCGCAACACCCGGTATTGCTCCGCCGAGAGGCGCTTGCGCCACTCGTCCTCGGTGTGCGTGACGGGATAGGTCTTGTTCGTCGCCATGCAGGATTTTCAGTCGGAGCGACGAAAGCCGCAACTTAGTCTATTCGATTATCTGCCAGCGCTTGCCTTTTGCAAACATGGTCGTGCACAAATTTGGCACAGTCAATCCAATGCGCGCGCCTAATACTGCCGCGGATCACATTCCTTTCGATTTGCGAAGCAATTGGAAAGCGACATTAATACTCTTTCCCTCGGTCTCGGCAAGCTTCCTAAGTTTCGGACCAAGGGAAGCGACCTTGTCTGGATGATATTGCTGCAGGAGTCGGCGCCTGCATTTCTCGATGTCTTCCCATGGGGTATCCGGCTTGGCGTCAAACACGCGGAATGCCTCTTCCAACGTCATTGGCCCTTCCTGGTTACGAGCCTTGCTTGATTCGCTATCTGGCTTGTCAAAAGCAACTGAAAAAACGTCCTTCACGTAAGTTGCCCGAAATCCGATATGGCATTTAGGGCAACGGAGCTCGGAAATCCCCGGCACGATAGAAATGCGGAGATTCTGGGCACAGCCTTGGCAAACCACCTCCGTAGTACGCGGCTTGTCCTCTTTTTCCGCGCTCGATGCGGTAGTCCGAGATGAGCCCTTCTCTTCTGGCTCGGAAAGTCGAGCAATCGACTTCTCGACCATGCGCGCTATCGCTTTTTCCTTGCTCGTCTGCCGTAATTTCAACTCATGAGCCAGCCTGCTGAGTTCAATTGCGTCGTCCTTGGCTTGCTCATATAACTGGTTGAGCTCGGTGACGGAATGACGGAAATAAGGCCTCGCCGTCATCCCACTTGGACCTCTTCTGGCTCTGCATCTTGCTTAAGCGGGTCCACTTCTCGGTGTTCGACCCAAATGGTGTTATCTACCGACTCGGAGCCCAGGGGCTCAATACCCATCCTTTTGAGTGTGGTGAAAAGATCCTCAAGCACCGCATCCTTTCGAAGCACGAAGCTCGACGCAAAGCATCTCCAGAACACCCAACCGGCTCGCTCAAGCACTCTCTGTCGTGTCATGTCGTCTTGCCATTGGCCAGGGCCGTGGAAGCGGTCTCCGTCACACTCAACTGCAAGGCGTCGGTCTTCCGCACCCTCCACCACGATATCGATTCGGTACTCACCAACACGGACTTGGGGCCGGATGCGGAAACCACGCTTGACGATGGAGTCGAACATCTCCCGCTCGAAATCAGATTCGCAAAGCTCGCGCAGCGCCGCGACCTTGCGGACATCCTGCCGGAAGGGTTGTCGAAAGTGGCGCATGAGCCGACCATTCAAGCTTTCGGTATTGATGTCCATATCCGCAATAGATCGAAATAGGATCATTCGATCCTTTGCTCTCGAAGCCGCTACGTTGAAGCGCTGCTCAAGCTCAAGGCGCGTCGCAAGCGCGCGGTCACTCTTTTGTAAAACCATGGACATCAACATGATGTCGCGCTCACGGCCCTGAAAGACGGGAGGCGCTCCGACCGAAATCTGCCGCTCCACCATGTCATGCGGGGCGACGCGTTCGCGAAGAAGTTTGTCGATGAATGGTGCCTGTTCGTTCCCTAGAAGCGTCACCACGCCGATAGTTCGGCCTCGCATGGCTGGAGAGGCGAGAATCGCTTCGATTTCGGTCACGATGGCTCGCGCTTCAGGCTCATTTATATCGCCTTTGCGGTAGCCGCCGCGCACAAACACATCAACGAGCGGCGGATCGAGGCGCTCACTCTGCTTTGGAACGCGCAGTGGCTTGATACTTCCTTCGTAGAATTCGCGATTTGAAAACTCGATAATGGCGGGTACACAACGGAAATGCTCCCGTAGCATTACTGAGTTTCCCGCAAAAACCACCCGAGCAAGATCGTAGATAGATTTGTCGGGGGTCATCTCGCTACCGTGGGGCTGCTCCTTTAGGAAGCGTGCCGCGAGCTCCTTGATCTTTTGCTCCGCCATCCCCACGGCCGATGGCGAGACCTGCTTGTGGTCGCCTACGACGAGGAGTTTTGCTCCTCGCAAAAGAGTCGGCAGCGCCCAGATATCGGATTGAGATGCCTCGTCCACCACGACGAGTTCGAAAAGTCCTACCTCCGGCGGGATCGTCTCAGAGACACGCCATTGAGGCATTACCCAGCAAGGGACAGCTTGGTAAGCCTTCCGCATGGCATCGCGGGCGGTCTGTCGGTGACGTACTGCTCGGATACCGCGACCGGTCGCACCAATGGCTTGAACGGCGTTCAAATAGCGTTGGAGTGCCTGTCGGATGGATTCGGGAGAATTGTTGAATACTCCAAGCCAGGTCTTTGCAGCCACAAGGTCGCGATAAGTCTTCGCAAGGTCGAGTTCCGATGTTCGGCGTTGGTCGAAAAGACCCTTCAACTCCGCGTGCCCGTCAATCAACTCAAGGAACGTCTTTGCACAACGCCAGTTCCAGGCCTCAAGCCAAGTTGAAGGCGTTAGCGGGTCGGTCGTGTCCTGCACCGGCTCAATTCGGAGGCGCGCAGCCCAGCGTACGGCACCGGATTTCAAGATGAGCGAAGTTACGCGCTCAACCGTTAGTAGATCGGCCCGAAGGGACGAGACCCGTCGTAGCTCGACCAGGAGTTCCCGCCAACGCTCTGTAATGGCGCGATCCTCGGAGGCCGGGGCTCCAAGGAAGTGATTCAGAAAGTGGCGCATCTCACGTACTACTGAGCCAGAGGCCGGTTCGAGCTTCTTAAGAATGTCGCTCACCCGGAGCATCGCATGTGCAAGCCGCCCCTTGTCGAGGTGCTGGTGAAGTATCTTCTGTAGCGCGAGCAGTGCCTCGTCCTTGTCTTTTGGCAAACTCTTGACCGTGGAAGCTCCAAATACTCGTTCGGCGCGTTCGTGAAACTTGCCATCAAAACGCGTTGCAATTTCGTGCACGACGAAGACGTGCTTTTGCATCTCAACGATGTCGCGAAAAGCCTGTGCGGGCTTAGCATCGGCTACGGCAATGCCGCACTCGGCTGCCACTGCGTTCCAGCGCGAAACCAGCTGCCGGGTCTCAAGCGCGTGCTGTGCGCATACGCTGACATGCGCCCAGTCCTCGCTGGACGTAGGCTTTAGCCCCGCGACTGTGACCTGCGTGAGATGAGCGCGCACGTCGCTCTTACCGAAAGGTAGGAAAAAGGCTCCTTTACCTTGTGCGAGCCGACCAACTGCCTCAACGAAGTCTTCTAGAAGTTCTGCGTCTGGCGGCAGGACCGTAGGTCTCGAAAGTAGGGCACGGCGCGCCTTCTCATGAGCTGCAACGTCAGTCGAAACTTGACGCAGGGCCGTTGTAAGCGCGCTATTGCGCGCATCACTGAAGGCCGCACGGAGCCGTTCGGTCCACGGAAATGCCGCCCCACGCATTTTGGCAAGTAGGTCTTCAGCCTCAGCGAGTAGCGCGTGGAGTTCCTGAGCGCTGCGGAAGGTTTCGGTAGTCGCGTCAATGAGCGGTGTTAGATTTCCGTTTTCCATGCTCTTGTCTATCTGTCTGGCGCGAGCGAGATCCTTATGAATCGCGAGGGCCTCATGCTCGTTGGGAAATCCATCTGCCCCAGGAATCACGCACGGTAAGTACTCTAGATCCTTGCCGAGGCGAATTCGTGCAGCACGCAGAGCCGCGATATCGGCATCAGAGAACTGGAGGTTTCCATTTTTCTTTGAACTCACGGCGTCATCCAACCAACCGTGCCGAGGTTCGTTCTCAAACACAGTCTTCGCAAGCTCCTCGGGAGTAACTTCGCGGTCGGCAAGCTTTACGCGCGTCATGTGCTTTTTCGCGTAATCACCGATACGATGGTCGAGGGCGGCTAGTCTCTGGTGCAAGCTAGCAAGGCGCGCCTCATGCTCGCGAATTTCCCCTTCCAGCTTGCCGGGGTTGAGCGCGTTCACCCGCGTAGCAATAGTCTGTATTGCATGCTCGAACTGCTTCATTCCATCGCGCTCATCGGAGAGAAGCGCGACACTCAGGACACGCACCTCCTCGGGTAGCTTGTCTTGGAGCACCATTAATGCGGACTCGCCCTTCGCCGTGACTAGAACCCGCTTGCCCTGGGCAAGAAAATGGCAAATAACATTGGCGATGGTGTGGGTCTTTCCGGTGCCCGGCGGACCTTGAACGACAACACCATCGTTCGTTTCGAGCTTTTCCACGATGGAAACCTGCTGGTCGTTGTAGGGCATCGGGAAATAGAGCTCGCGCACGCCTTCAGCGTGCTCGCTAGAGGACAGCCCTCGGAACTGCACGCCAGGACGTGGCCGGACGACCGTATCGCCTTCAGACACAAACCCCTGGAGCACGGCCGGGATCTTTGCTCCGTCCTTAAGCCTCTTTTTCAGCCGCCGTACATCCTCGACGAATATGTGCTCGGAACGCTTACGGCCAAACAGAACCCAGGAATCTGTTACGGCCAATTTGTCAGATGGAGCAGGTACCTTCGGCTCGGCTTGCAGTTCGAGGTAGACACCAGACGGGTCAAGGTGTGTAACTGCGGCACGAAGCACTGGTTCGTGCGAGGACGCCTCGAAGGGCGAGATGCGATGCTCGGCAGTTGCCTGTTGCTCGCGCCAGAACGCCTCAAGTTGGGTAACGCCCCGTACCTCAAGCTCCGCATAGCAATCGAGTTCGAGCACAGGTTCTACATCCCGTGGACGCACCTCAAGTTCGAAATTCTTATGATTGAGCGATACTTCACACGATTGAGTGATAAGCGGATAGCGAATTGCGGTTGGCGAGCCTTGCGCTTTCCATGTCGCTACTCCAATGCCCCAGCACAACTCTAGGGGCGTCTCCGCCCCTTCTGTGGCCATTGCCTGGTGGAGCGAAAAGAGCTTGTTGTAAAGCGAGATGGTCCGGCGCCGGCTACGCTCGGTGACAGCCCATGGCTCCCAGAGCTCCGAAACGTACCAATCGAACGATTCGCGAATTCGAGCCTCGTCCTTAGGCGTGCGAGGGGATACATCGTGGCTTTCGTCAGTCGCAATTTCACCGCGAAGTTCTGGGCGCTTCTCAGGACTTTTCGAAACGACTACCCAGGGCGCGAGCCCATCGTCTGGCGAAGGAGGTGGGATTTCCTTAAGCCGCGGCACTCGAAGCCAGACATCGTCACCCTCGGAAACAAGATTAAACAGCGCGCCAGGCAAACCTTGAAGCTCTTCCTGAAAGGCCCGGAAAAACTCATCCGGCACGACAAAAACCGCCCGCTTCTTCAGCTTCTCTACCTGCTCAATGTATTCGAGCAACTGGATGAGTCGCTCGTTTGGCTGCGCCATTTGTCGTTGTCTCTAGTTAGCCACCCCGGATACATTTATCGACTAAACGCGTTCTCCGGGTTCAAATTATCGGATTGAGCAATGAGGGCTTGAGGATATGGCGCTTCCTACTCTGGTTTTAGCTTAGTCAACAGGTCCACCAGCGTGTGCATGTCGGTATAGGGTTCAATGCCGCGATGCGCAGTGTGGATGTGCGCAAGATGGACGGCCCGTTGCATTGCAAGGTCAATATGTGGCCGTGTCCGTTCGAAATGTCCACCCTGCCCCTTATCGTACCCGGGTAAGTGCACTCGTAGTCTCTCGTATACCTCATTCCGGTGGACAGGTGCGAGGATGTCTGCAAAGTGCAGTAGGAGCCACAATTCAAAACATGGCACCGAAGCGATCGCCTGGAACGTGACGTGTTGCCCTAGGTCACTTCGCATCTTCTTGTGCAGCGATGCAGCCTTGGTGAGCGCGTCGTGATATGTGCCGTGATTGTCGCGGTCAAATACCGCGTAGACCTGTTCGAACGCCTTTGGCTGGATCTGCTTTGCTGGGTCCCCGTTTAGGAACAACTGCTCGGCATACTCGACCACCTGCAGTGGCTGCGTACCGAGGGCGCTTGGCTGCACCTGAACATTTGCCGTATGCAGCCGAAAGTGGGCGCGAATCTCGCAAAAATATTGAGGTTCTGTCTTGCTACCCTCGCTTACGATAAGAATTCGGTCATACGATGCGCGCCGTGCCCTCTTTCTTGCAAGCTTGGCAGCCTGACGCGCCTTGGGTTGATTGTCTTTCCCCATCCGGTCATTTCGCTCCGCTGACCGGCAAATCTGAACCATTGAAAAATGGCACTGCACCGTAACGTCCCGCGAGGTAGCCCCGCTCAAGCGCCTCCCTGTTCCGTGGGCTGAAATCGCTCAGCGGATAGAGCCGTGTCGCCTGCGATGAATCCTTCTCTGTGAACCAAATTTGATCGCGACGGAACAGCGCCTGATCGAGCAACGAAGTGTCATGCGTGCTGAATATGAGTTGTGCACCATGCGGATTAAGTTCGGCGCTTTGGAACATCCCAATGAGGCGGCGCACCAGCAGTGTGTGCAGGCTGCTATCTAGCTCGTCCACAATCAGCACCCGCCCATTTCGAAGCACATCAAGGACGGGGCCAGCTAAGAGATAAAGCCGCTGTGTGCCCATCGATTCTTCGTGCAACTCGAATTTCGCCGAGCCGCGTTTCGTCTCATGTACGAATTGCGGCATGACCATTTCCTGTTCTTCGCGGCTCACCTTTGCCGGTTCGCCAGTCGCGCTGAACGTAATGTGTTGAAAAAATCCCTTACGCGGCACTGCGACGATATCGCTGATGCTAATGTCGGCAGACGACAGGAAGTCGCGAATTGAACGCTTCCCGGGGACGTCTTTCAGCCATTTATTCGTGAATTCCGGTAGTGGCGACTGGCCCGCTGGAATGTGGGAGATTTTCTCTACGATCCAGGTAAACACCGGTCGAAGCAGTTCGCTGTTGAGTTGCACTGCCGTAGAGAGAAACAAGGCATTGGGGCGCGTGGAGTCCTGCCACAGTTTCCGTGGCCCTGTCAGGTGCGAGCTAAACTCGTAAGTCGTCGCTCCAGTGCGCGCATTAAAGGTTCGGGAAAACCATTGTTGCGGCTTCGGCGCTCGGTAAACGAGTAGCCACTCGTTCACTATTCGTTCGGGCGTGAGGGAAAAGCCGTACTGATACCGAACACCGGCCTCAACGAAGGTAAGTTCGAATTCCGTGGGTTGCGTGCTGAGCTTGGTGTCGAGCCTGAACGGCTGGACATTGAAAGTCTGCCCAAGTTGGATGACAGTTGCCGACTCAGCAATCAACGCGCGCATGAATCCGAGCGCCTGCAGCAGATTCGACTTGCCGCTCGCATTGGGTCCGTATACGGCCGCAGTGCGAACTACGCGCCCCGGAGCCTTAAGCCCAGTAGCCGCGACATTCGTACTCGCGAGCTTTTTGTCGACCGACGCAACCAGGCTTAGAACCTGTTCGTCGCGGATTGAGCGGTAGTTCTTAACGCGGAATTCGAGGAGCATGTCTGTTTAGACCAATCTTTGTAATAACTGCATTTATTGCATAAAATGTGCAAAAAATCCAGATATTTGTGTTTTGACTCTAAAATGGCCTAATTCGCGGATTGTCCGAAAAAAATGCCTCAATACTGCTCATCGAGTGGCGTCGAACGTTCGATCAAATCTAGCGAGGCGCAGATGACGATTCATACAATTGAAACAATGACGGGTCGATTCGACTCGGTTTAGCTTTTCAAATCAAGTATCTATTGAGATCTACGGGGACCTAGCCAAGGGCGGCAGGGACATTCACGTGTCTCTGAATGAAACAGCGGCTGCAGTTTTGCGGCGGCAAGCAGGTGAGCATCCGCAGCGGGGTTTCGCCTATCGCGATGAACCGCTCAGGAGCGTTTACACGAAGGTGTGAATGAACGCGCTAAGGCGGGCAGGCATCGAGAATTTTCCGCTGGCATGACCTTTGGCATACGTGGGCAAGTTGGCTGGCGCAGAAGGGCGTACTGCTGAACGACATTCAGGAGATCGGCGGATGGGAAACGGCGGTGATGGTGCGGCGTTACGCGCACCTTTCTCAGGCGCACCTGGCGCATCGAGCAGAAGTCTTGGACGGGCGGATAGACACGAATTCGGCACGGTCGCCAAAATCATGAGTCTGTAAGTCTTTGAGAATTGGTGGCCAAGGGAGTATGCGAACCACCGACACGCGGATTTTCAGGCCGTTGCACCGCCACAGGAGCTACCGGCGCCCGCAGTGCATCCAAGACAATGAGCGTCGAATTGTATCGGTCGCCTGAGGAACCTGTCGAAGTCGAAATCGAAGACGCTGAGCTTGCTGCCGGCGCGATCCACGGCATCCATCTCCAGCATCTGGTTGAAGTCGCAGTCGTAGACGCGGCCGTCGTGGCCGACGCTGATCAGGCTGCGGCACATCACGCCTTCTGCCGCGGTGGGATTGTACGCGGCAAGGAGCTTCTGCATGTAGGCCTCGTACTGTCCCGATTTCTCCAGGTGCAGCTTGAAGCGGTTGATCGGCATGTTGGTGATCGTGTACAGGCTGTTGAACGACAGGCCGTACCTGTCCTTGAGTTCCCGCTTGTAATCGGCCTCCAGGCCCGCCTGCGCCGCCGGCAGGTAGGGGCCGACCGGGTTGTAGACGAGGTTGAGCAGCAGCCCGCTGCCCTCGATCCCGTAGCCGACGGCATTGAGGCGCCGCATGGCTTCGATGCTCTTGCCGAATACGCCTTGCCCGCGCTGCGAATCGGTGAAGAACTGCTGGTAGTAAGGCAGCGACGAGACTACCTCCACGCGGTTTTGCGCGAAGAACTGCGGCAGGTATTCCTTGCTCTCCTTCGTCACCGGATGTCCGTCCAATTGCACCGTCAGGTTGTGGCGCACCATAACGTGCTTGCCGATCGCCACTGCCTTCTCCACGAAAGCGTCGAATCCGGGATGCAGCTCCGGCGCCCCGCCCGTGATGTCGAGATTGGAGATCTGCGGATGCCGCTCGAGGATCTCCAGGCACCGGGCGATGCCCTCGGGCGACATCTTCTCCGTGCGCGAGGGCGAAGCATCGACGTGGCAGTGCCTGCAGACCTGGTTGCAGGTCTTGGTGATGTTGACCTGCAGGGTCTCGATCGAGACCGGCGGCAGGTCGGCCGGGCGGACAGGAAAAACGAGGTTCACAGCACCAGCTTCTTCAGATGGTTCTGCATCTGCACCGAGTGCACCAGCGTGATCCCGGCCTGCATCACGGCAGCAACATGCACCGCCTCCATCATCTGTTCCGGGTTGGCGCCCGTCTCCAGGCACTGCGTCGTATACGCATCGATGCAGTAGGGGCACTTCTGCGCGTGCGAGACAGCCAGGGCGATCAGCGCCTTCTCGCGCTTGGTCAGCGCGCCGTCGGCGCCCGTGACATCGCCGTAGTACTTGAAGAAATCGTCGGCGAGCTTCTTCGCGTGCTGGCCGATGTCGCCGAACTTCTTCAGGTCTTCGGATTCGTAGTAGCTGCTCATGGTCATCCTCTAAACATTTTCCTGGAGCCGGTATTCCGGGCCATTCGCAATACGGGAAAAGTATGACAGCCAGGCCGCGGAGCCCTCCGGCCAGTTTCGCAGGAACTCGCGCTCCCAGCGAACCGTGTCGTAGGCGATGGCGAGTGAGTCGACCCAGGCGCCGCTCACCTTACAGCCATAGAGCAAACGATGTGGAGAAGGCTCGACGCCGATGCGCGTCAGAATGCCGAATCGCGTCGCCAGTGCGTTCGGCATGCCGGCCGCGCCGTTATTGCTCACTACCTTGTCGCCATAGCGCCGCGTGGCCGGGAGGCAGGTGTGCGTGCTGGCGAAGACGTCGACCTTCGCCTCGCGGAACGCGGCGTCGCGCCAGGGCTGTTCGCGCGGATCGTCCAGCGCCGGGGGATCAAAGCGCCAGCCGGCCAGCGCTTCCGCGTCGCCGTGCACCACGCCTATCGCAGCGCCGCCAATCCTGTATCGCGCCACCATGGGGAGGGCTCCAAGACGGGCGAGTATGTCAGGGTGCCTTGCCGCGGTCCGTTTGAGAATGGCGTGAATTCCGTTGGACCGCTCCACTACCTCGTCGTCGACGTTCGCTGGATAGGCGCAGCCGCAACCCGCCTCGTCCGAGGGCTGCGCGAACTCCGCCTCGACGTTGCCGAGGATCGCATCGTGCCGCAGCACGCGCTCGTTGATCGCGCGAAATCCGGCGTCATCGATATTGAACCAGTTGAAATCGCCGTTGAAGCAGATTCTCACCTCGCCAGCTTCGCTCGCGGCCATGACTTCTATCGCATCGAGCGCCTGGCGGTTTCCATACAACCCGCCGACGACGTACAGCGTTTCGGCGGCTCGCTCAGGCGCGCCGGCGGTGGCGGCCGCCCCATAGCGGTAGCCGATCGGGCAGACCCGGCCTGGCGCTTCCGCCATCCTCAAGTTCATGGAATCGTCGCGACGAGGGAAAGCCGCATTCTGACAGGTTCAGCCGTCGCGCTTCCGCCGCGATGTCGCTACCGAAGAACGGCCGTGCTACTCCGGTACGCGACGCACATCCACGCGCGTCAGCCACTTGACGTGCCGCGGCCCTGGCTTTAGCTGAGTCGAAACGCTGGAGGGGCGCTCCTGCGCGAAGGCCGCCGTCGCGGCAACCGCCAATCCGAGCAGCAGCCCTCTCATTTTCCAGCGTTCGGAAAAAACAGCTGCTCGCCGCCGATCTTGTATCCGGCGATGGTCTTCTGGCCCTCGGACGAGATCACCCAGTCGACAAACGCCTGGCCCATGTCCTTCTTCACGTGCGGGTGTCTGGCCGGATTCACCAGCATCACGCCATACTGGTTGAACAGGCGCTGGTCGCCTTCCACCGAGATCACGAGTTCGCCGCGGTTCTTGAAGGACAGCCATGTGCCCCTGTCGGTGAGCGCGTAAGCGTTCATGCCCGAGGCCGTGTTGAGCGTCGGCCCCATGCCCGACCCCGTGTCCCGGTACCACGGCCCCCTGTCCCTGGCGATGTCGATGCCGGCCGCCTTCCAGAGTTCGAGCTCGGCAAAGTGTGTGCCGCTTTTGTCGCCGCGCGAAGCGAACGGTGCGGCCGCCGTTCTTACTTTCTGCAATGCAGCCACGATGTCCCTGGTGCCGCCCACCTTGGCCGCATCGGACTTCGGTCCCACCAGCACGAAGTCGTTGTACATCACCTCGAAGCGCCGGACGCCGAATCCTTCGGCCTGGAATTTTTCTTCCAGCGGCTTGGCGTGCACGAACACTACGTCGGCGTCGCCACGCTTGCCCATGTCGAGGGCTTGCCCGGTTCCCAGTGCCACCACCCTCACCTGGATGCCCGTTTTTTGCTCGAATACCGGCAACAGGTGCCTGAACAGGCCAGACTGCTCGGTAGAAGTCGTGGAAGCCACGGTAATGAAACGTTGTTGCGCGTCGACAGAAAAGGAAAAGAACAAAGCAAGCGCTAGAAGAAATCTCGTCAAACCCACGGCAATTCTCCTTTGATGAAGGCCGCGGCTTCCACCGAGGCCGGGTGGGAAAAAAACTGGTCGACGGGCGCGCGCTCGAGCACGCGTCCCTGATGCAGGTAGATGACTTCGTCGCCCAGGCGCCGCGCCTGGCCGAGGTTGTGCGTGGCCATGACGATCTTGGTGCCGGAGGCGTCGAAGGCCTTGATCACGGTCTCGATCTCGCGCGTCGCGCTCGGATCCAGGCTCGCTGTCGGTTCGTCGAGGAACAGCACCTCGGGATGCAATGCCCAGGCGCGGGCCAGCGCGAGACGCTGCTGCTCGCCGCCCGAGAGCACACGCGCGGGGCGATCCGCCAGCTGCGTCAGGCCGACTTCGCGCAAGGCTTCGTCGGCGCGGCGCTCGCGCTCACCCGCGGCGACGTCCGCCGCCTGGAGCGCATAGAGGACGTTGGCGCGGGCAGACCTGCGCAGCATCACCGGGCGCTGGAATACCATTGCCTGCTGCCGGCGCGAGCGCCGCCGGTCCGCGTCGTGCCAGGAGACCTTGCCTGCGGTGGGCTCGAGCAGTCCGTGCATCAGGCGCATCAGCACGCTCTTGCCTGCGCCGTTCGCCCCCAGGATCACCGTGTTCGGCCCGGCGCCGATCTCCAGCGACAACGCCGCGATGATCTCGCGGCCGCCGGCCGAGAACGACGCCTGGTCGAGACGCAGCGGCAGGATCATCCGACCCTCCGCTGCGCCGCTTCTTTCACCATGTCCGCCGCCGCATTCAATGCGAGCACGATCGCGATCAACACGATTCCCAGCCCGAGCGCGAGCGGCAGGTCGCCCTTGGAGGTTTCCAGCGCGATGGTGGTGGTCATCACGCGCGTCACGCCGTCGATGTTGCCGCCGACGATCATGACCGCGCCGACTTCGGCACAGGCGCGCCCCAGGCCCGCAAGGACCGCGGTGACGAGCGAGAACCGAATGTCCCAGACCAGGGTCAGCGCCGCCGGCAGGCCCTCCACGCCCAGCGAACGCAACTGCTCCTCGTACTCGCGCCAGGCGTCCTCGACCGCCTGCCGGCAGAGTGCGGCGATGATCGGCAGAATCAGCAGCGTTTGCGCCACCACCATCGCCCCGGGCGTGAACAGCAGCCCGAGGCTGCCCAGCGGCCCTGCGCGGGACAACAACAGATAGACCACCAGGCCGACCACCACCGGCGGCAATCCCATCAGCGCGTTTAGCGCAACGATGGCGACGCGCCGGCCGGGAAATCGGCCGACCGCCAGGGCAGCGCCCAGCGGCAGGCCGAGCAGGGTCGCCGCCAAGACCGCGCTCAAGCTCACCGCCAGACTCAGGCCGACGATCTCCCAGAGGCGCAGGTCCAGCGTCGCCACCAGACGCAGCCCGTCCAGGGCACTATAGGAGAATCCTTGCATATCAAGAAGAAGGTATCTTCTATAGGGTATTTACCAAATATGAAGTTTCATGCATATTTGATGCATGAGCCGGCTGAAGGCGGACATCGTCTGGCGGACCGAGGGCCCGAACGCGGTGCGCCTTGACCCCCGCCTGCTCGACCTGCTACGCGCGCTGCAGCGCAATACCACGCTGCGGGCGGCAACCGATGAGCTTGGCCTGTCGTACCGGGCCGCCTGGGGATTGCTCCTGGATGCCGCTAGCCTGACCGGGGCGCCGCTGGCCGAACTGCAACGAGGCCGGGGTGCGCGATTGACGCGCTTTGGCAGCACATTGCTGCAAAGCGACGATCGCCTGCGGGAGGCGGTAGGCTCGCTAAGCGACCGGTTGTCACTTGCCCCTGAACCGGGTGCTGCCGGCAGTGGCTTGCCGTTGCGGCTGGTGGCGAGCCATGACCCGCTGCTGGCGGAATTTTGCACGCGTTTTGCGCGCCCGACCGGCCTGATCGAGGATGCGTCTTTCCGCGGCAGCGAGGCGAGTCTTGCGCTCTACTCGCGCGGCGGCGCCGACATTGCGGGCTTCCATGTCGACAGAGGCAGCGACGCGGGCGCACTGCGGCGATTCCTGAAGCCCAGGCGTGACCGGCTGGTGCGATTCGCGGATCGCGAACAAGGCTTGATCGTCGCACACGGGAATCCGAAGAAGCTCATGAGCATGGCCGACGTGGCGAACAAACGGGCGCGCTTCGTCAATCGCCAGAAAGGCGCAGGTACGCGCGCGCTGGCGGATCGCATGCTGCATGACGCCGGCATTCTTCCCGAGCGCGTCCGCGGCTACGGAACCGAGGAATACACGCACCTTGCGGTCGCCGCGACGATCGCCACCGGTCGAGCCGAAGTGGGGCTCGGGGTCCGCGCCGCTGCCTCGCAATTCGGCCTGGGCTTCGTGCCGCTGGTCGAGGAACACTACTGGCTGGCGATGCGAGAGCGAACGCTTGCATCTGCCTGCGCGCAACAACTCATCCGGGGCCTCGCCGGCAAGCAGCTCTCGCGCCTGGCGCGCGGGCTGCCGGGCTACGACCTGAGTGGGGCAGGAAAATTGTTCCTGGTCGAAGAGGCTCTGTCATGAGAATCAGGAAAGCCGGAATTGTCGCGGGCCTTGCAGCGGCATTGGCAGCCGGAGCGGCGACGGCTGACGAAGCACAAGTCGCCGTCGCCGCCAACTTCGCCGCGCCGATGAAGCGGCTTGCCGAGAGATTTTCCCGGGCAACGCCGCACAAGCTGTTGATCAGCGTCGGTTCCACCGGAAAGTTCTACGCCCAGATCAGCAACGGCGGGCCATTCGACGTGTTTCTATCGGCGGACCACGAAACGCCGCTGCGCATGGAACAGGACAAACTCGCGATCGCGGGAACTCGATTCACCTACGCAGTCGGAAGGCTTGCGCTGTGGAGCCCTGCGGCGGACCTGGTGGATGGCAACGGGGAGGTCCTGCGCAAAGCGGCCTTCAAACGCCTCGCCATCGCCAACCCGAAGCTGGCCCCCTACGGGGCCGCCGCGCAACAAACACTGGAAAAGCTGGGGTTCTGGTCCGCGGTTCGGAGCAAGCTGGTCCTGGGCGAAAACATCGCCCAGACGCTGCAATTTGTCGCCAGCGGAAACGTAGAACTCGGCTTCGTTGCGCTTTCACAGATCCAGGAAGGCGGAAAGGCGCCGGCCGGCTCTCATTGGCTCGTGCCACAATCGCTCTACGATCCGATCCGCCAGGACGCCGTGCTGCTCGCGCGAGGCGGCAGTAATCCGGCCGCGCGCGCCTTCCTCGAATTCCTGCGCGGCCCTGCGGCCCGGGAACTCATCCGCTCCTCCGGGTACGAGTTGCCGTGATCACCCGACGATGATGCTGGGCGAGCACGATTCTGCTGCAATCTGGCTGACGCTGCGGCTGGCGGCTACCGCTACCGCGTTGCTGCTCATATTGGGTACGCCCATCGCCTGGTGGCTGGCACGCACGCGATCATGGATGCGGGGGCCGGTTGGCGCCTTGGTGGCGCTGCCGCTTGTGCTCCCGCCAACGGTGCTCGGCTTCTATCTGCTGGTGACCCTGGGGCCGGCGGGCCCGCTTGGAGCGGCGACGCAGTCGCTTGGGCTGGGACTCCTTCCTTTCACCTTTGCAGGTCTTGTCGTCGCCTCGGTGCTCTACTCGATGCCCTTTGTCGTGCAGCCCCTGCAGGCGGCATTCGAGGCTATCGGTGACCGTCCGATGGAAGCTGCAGCCGCTCTGCGGGCGAGCCCGCTGGATCGATTCTTTACCGTCGTGCTGCCACTCGCGCGGCCGGGGATCTTGAGCGCGACCATTCTTGGATTTGCTCACACGGTGGGTGAATTCGGTGTCGTACTCATGATCGGCGGCAACATCCCGGGCCAGACAAGGGTTCTCTCGGTAGCGCTCTACGACCATGTCGAGGCACTGGAGTACGCGCCGGCGCACTGGCTCGCGGGCGGCATGCTGCTGTTCTCCTTTCTGGTCCTGCTGCTCGTTTACGGCTGGGGTCGCAAACCGCGCGTGGAACCATGAGCGAATTGCGTGTCCGACTGCGGTTATCGCGCAAGGACTTCACGCTTGACGTCGATCACCAGGCGCCCGCGCATGGGATTACCGCTCTATTCGGTGCGTCCGGTTCAGGCAAAACCACCATGCTGCGATGCATCGCCGGCCTGGAGCGAGCCCCTGAAGGTGTCGTTACATTCGCAGGCGAATCCTGGCAGGACGAGCCCCGGCACCACTTCACGCCAACACATCTGCGTGGCTGCGGCTACGTATTCCAGGAGGCAAGCCTGTTTCCGCATCTCTCTGTGCGCCGCAACCTGGAGTATGGGGAAAAGCGAGTTCGGCCGGACCAGAAGCGCCTCGCTTTCGAGCGCACAGTCGAACTGCTGGGGGTCGCACCCTTGCTTGCCCGACGGACGGACAATCTCTCCGGAGGGGAACGACAGCGCGTGGCTATCGCACGCGCCCTTCTCGCGAGCCCGCGCCTGCTGCTGATGGACGAACCCCTCGCATCACTCGACGCGTCGCGCAAGGGCGAAATTCTGTATTACATCGAGCGGCTGCGGGACGAGCTGGGGTTGCCGATCGTGTACGTGAGCCACGCAGTCGACGAAGTCGTACGTCTCGCGGATCGCGTCATCATGCTGGCGCACGGCAGAGTCACCGCCACGGGATCGGTACAGGACACGATTGGGCGGCACGAAGGAGGCGCCGTTATCGACGCATTCGTCGCGGATCAGAATCTGGAGTGGGGCCTGGCGCGCCTGGAGTTCCCGGGCGGCCAGTTGTTCACGCCTGACATCGACGCACTCGCGGGCGAACGCGTGCGCGTGCGCATTGCGGCCCGCGACGTCGCTCTGGCGCTCTCTCGCCCCGCCGACTCGAGCTACCTCAATGTTCTCGCCTGCGCGGTGACCGGAATCGGCACGGGCGCCGGCGCCAGCGTTGATGTGCAACTCGATGCAGGCGGCACGCCGCTCATCGCGCGCATCACGCGAAAGTCAGCAGCCACCCTGGGCATCGCACCAGGCAAGCCCGTATTCGCGCTCATCAAAGCGGTGGCCGTGGATCGCCAAAGCGTCGGCTACGCCTGAGGCGCGGCGTAGGCCGAATACAGCAGATCGAAGATGCGCCCCGCTTCCGCGAGCAGGGAATCGTCGCTCTTGGCCTTTTCCTTGATCCCCCGCAGCATGGTTTCCAGGCCCTTCGCGTCAGCGACAGGAATGCCGCCGACGTCGAGAAAGTGGACCGCCGAGCCGATCTTGGCGAGCGCGGCGTCGCTTTCGAGACCGAAGCTTTCCAGCAGCACTTCGTAGGTGACGCGGTTCTTGACGTGCGTGAACTGCGCGCCGTCGAAATCGAAGCCGATCGCGCCTTTCGGGCGCTGGCTCGGGCGCTCGAACCAGGCGAACTTCGCCTCGCGATCGATGAAGCGCTTGATCAGCCAGGCGCTGGCCAAGCGATCGACCCAGAGGTTGGCGCGCGTGGCCCAGGTGCGCGCGCGATAGCGGCCGGCGCTCCGCGAGCGCAGCTTTCTTTGCGAGGATCTTGGCTCGCCGCCGGCGTAAGCCTCGCCGAACCGTTGCTTCAGGGCGGCAAGCGCTGCCGCGGCCTGCGCCTTCGCCTCCCCCGGGAAGAAGTCGCTCTGAGCGACCTTTTCAAAAGAGCGCTCCAGGCGCTGCACCGCGGTCTTGGCCCTGCGCGGGCCCAGCCGCTCGATAGACCGCCTTGCGGCCTCGATGCGCTCGACCAAGGCGCCGAGCACGGCGCTGCGATCGAACAGGTTTCGTATCTGCCCGAGCTGCTCGGTGGTCTTGGGCCTGAGCTCCACCCGCATGGCGAAACCGCCGTCGGCACGAATCTCGGACTCGATCTTCTCCAGCGCCGCGCCGCCGGCAGCTTCGGCCGGCAGCACGTACAGGCCGTCGCGCAGCACGCCGCAACCCGCTTCCTTGAGGGCGCGCCAGGCGCGCATGCGGAGGGTGGAGTTGCGCGCCGGCAGGCTGAGCACCAGGGCTTCGAATGATTGCATCTTGTTATAGATATCACAGAATAGTGCTAAAAGATAGAAATACCCGTTGACCCTCCCGGGCCTCGCGCGTAACTTGCGGCTCATGTAGGACGCGACGGCAACCCGCCGCCGCACCCTAGCCGGGTCGAAAGGCAGACACCCGGCTCCCAGGACGAACCCGTCCCAAGCGCTGCTCCCAGTCCCTTCGGGGAAGGAGTGCGTCATGAGTAACGGAACCATCGCAGTACTGCTTTCCGCTTCAATCCTGTCGATCGCCGGATTGGACCAGCCCGGTGCGGCCAGCGCACGCGATCGCGCCTGGCAACTGACCCGCGACGGCGTGATCGCGGGCAAAACCGCGGTGCCGATTCCCGGATGGGTTCTGGCCCGGGCGTCCTTCGCCTGCGCACCCGACCTCGCGGTCGGCCCCAAGGGGGAGGCCGTGATCACCAGTAACGTCGTGCCGACGCTCTGGCGGGTCGACCCGGCGACGCTCGCGGTCACCGAGCATCCGCTCAAGCTCGATACCGATAGCGACAAGGATGTCGGCTTCACCCGCCTGCTCTATTCGCCAAAGCACGCGGCGTACTTTGCGGTCAGCCAGGCCCACGGCTCTCTATGGCGCATCGACACGCAGCTGCAGCGAGCCCAGAAAATCGGCTTTACCCTTTCGAAGGAGGATTCGACATGCGCTACCAACTGAAACAGATCTACTGCCGTCCCTGGACCATGAGCGGGCTTTCGCTGAAGCTGATCGAGAGCCACTACGAGAACAACTATGGCGGTGCGCTGCGGCGCCTGAACGCCATCAGCGAGCAGCTCGAGTCGCTCGACTGGGAGAATGCGCCCGGCCATGTGATCAACGGCCTGAAGCGCGAGGAGCTGATCGCGCTCAATTCGACGCTCCTGCATGAGCTCTATTTCGCCAGCCTGGGCGGCGACGGCCGGCTCGCCAACGCCAAGGCGATCTCCGAGGCGCTGGCGCGCGACTTCGGCTCGGTGCAGAAATGGCGCGCGCAGTTCTCCGCCATGGGCTACGCGCTCGGCGGCGGCTCGGGCTGGGTGCTGCTGTCCTGGGTGCCGCGCGACGGCCGCCTGATCAACCAGTACGCCTCCGACCACAGCCAGTCGATCGCGAGCGGCGTCCCGATCCTCGCGCTCGACATGTACGAGCATGCCTACCACATGGATTTCGGCGCGAACGTCCGTGCCTACGTCGACGCATTCCAGCGCAACATCGACTGGCCCGCGGTCGAAGGCCGCTACGAGGACGCGGCCAAGGCGCTGCCGCCGCGCCCGCTGGTGCAGCCCGAGTTCGGCGACTTGCCGGGCGTCGGCGTCGAGGAGGTGCGGGCGATGCTCGCCGAAGGCAAGCCGCTGCAGCTCATCGACACGCGGCCGAAGCACTTCATCTCGAAAGACAAGGACATCGCCGAGGGCGTGACCTGGCGCGACCCGGAGCGCGTCGGCGAATGGATGGGCGAGCTGAAGAAGGACGAGCCGGTCGTGGTGTACTGCGCCTACGGGTTTCACGTCGGCTGCCGCACCGCGGTCGCGCTGCGCGAGGCGGGCTTCGACGCGAAGTACATGAACGTCGGCCACTCCGGCTGGCGCGCGGTCGGCGCGCCGGTGAGGATGTACGGCTGACGTGCGCGACATGCTCCTGCTCTCGCGCGCGGACGTCGAGCGCCTGCTCACGCCCGAGGCGTGCATTGCTGCGGTCGAAGACGCCTTTAGCCAGCTCGCGCTCGGCGGCGTGCCAGCGCCAGGCATCCTCGGCCAGCACGCGGCCGAGGGCAGCTTTCACGTCAAGGCCGGCTTCCTCACCGCCGATCGCCCGTACTTTGCGGCAAAGATCAACGCGAATTTTCCGCACAACGGACCTCGCCACGGGCTGCCGACCATCCAGGGCGTGGTGCTGCTTTTCGACGCGGCAAACGGCGTGCCGCTTGCGGTGATGGACTCGATGTCGATCACGGCGCTGCGTACCGCAGCGGCAAGCGCCGTCGCGATGAAGCACCTCGCGCGCAAGGAGTGCGAGACCGCGCTGATCTGCGGCTGCGGCGGGCAAGCATCGGCGCAGCTTGCCGCGATGCTTGCCGTCCGATCCCCGTCAAGGATCCTCGCCTACGACCAGGATCCGGCAAAGGCGGCCCGGCTGGGAACGCCGGTGTCCGACCTGGCCGAGGCCGTCAGAAGCAGCGACATCGTCGTTACCTGCACGACCGCGCGCCGCTTCTTCATCACGCACGACATGGTGAGGCCGGGCACGTTCATCGCCGCGGTCGGCGCCGACAACGAGGACAAGCAGGAAATCGATCCGCGCCTGATGGCCAGCGCCACCGTCGTCACCGATCTCACCGAGCAGGCGAGCCGCATCGGCGACCTGCACCACGCCGTGGCGGCAGGGGCGATGCGTCTCGACCAGGTGCACGCCGAGCTCGGCGACGTCGTGGCGGGGCGCAGGCGCGGCCGTGCAAGCGAGGACGAGATCATCGTCTTCGACTCGACCGGCACCGGCCTGCAGGACGTCGCCGCCGCCATCGCGGTGTATCGTCGCGCGGTCGACACCGGCGGCGCCATTTCTTTTCAACTCGGACAATGAAAACACTGGGAGCCATCCTCATGACATCTTCCATCGCGCTGTCCGCGCACGCGCAGACCGAGAACTTCGACGCCACCGGCGCGGGGGCCCTGCCCGCCGGCTGGGTCGCCGGGGTCACCGGCAAGGGCACCCCGCGCTGGGCGGTCGAAGCTGACGCGACCGCGCCTAGCCCGAAGAACGTGCTGCGCCAGTCGGGCAGCGGCACGTTTCCCTGGTGCGTGAAGAAGGATGCGACTCTTGCCGACGGCTTCGTCGAAGTGAAGTTCAAGCCGATCGCCGGCCGGCAGGACCAGGCGGGCGGCGTCATGTGGCGCTGGAAGGACGGTGACAACTACTACATCGCACGCGCGAACGCGCTAGAGAACAACGTGTCGCTCTACTACACTGCGAACGGCAAGCGCATCACGCTAAAGTACGTGGACGCCCCGGTCGCGGCGAATGTCTGGCACACGCTGCGCGTCGAGTTCGCCGGAGCGAAAATCAAGGTCGTGCTGAACGGCAAGACCTACATTGAGCTGCAAGACGGCCATATCGCCGGGGCGGGCGCCGTCGGCTTGTGGACCAAGGCGGACAGCGTGACCGCGTTCGATGACTTCAGCTACGGAAAGTAAGCCATGGACAGCAATAGCAATGCAGCAATCTCCGCATCCGGACTCAGGGCCCTGATCGGACACGAGACGCCTCCCATCGTCATCGACGTGCGCCGCAATGAGCGCTGGCAGGAAGCTTCGGATCTGATCGACGGCGCGCTGCGCCGTGATCCAGCTCAGATCGAGCAGTGGAAAAAAACCCTCCCTGCCGGCGCCGAGGTCGTGGTCTATTGCGTGCACGGCCACGAGGTGAGCCAGAACGTCGCCACGGCGCTTCGCGCCGTCCTGCCCACGCTGGGCGCAAAGTTTCTCGAAGGCGGCATCGAGCACTGGCGCGCCGAAGGCGGCGCGCTGAGGGCAAAGCCAAAGGGCGCCTCCACGCGCTGGGTGACGCGCGAACGGCCCAAGATCGACCGCATCGCCTGCCCCTGGCTGGTGAAACGCTTCATCGACCCGGACGCCGAATTCCTCTACGTTCCCACGCCGGATGTGAAGAAAGTGGCAAGCGAGCGCGAGGCGGTGCCCTATGACGTCCCCGACGTTGAGTTCTCGCACGACGGCGAGCTGTGCAGCTTCGACACGTTCATCTGGCGCTTTCGCCTGCGCGACCCGGCGCTGGACGATCTCGCCACTATCGTGCGCGGCGCGGACACCGGCAAGCTCGGCCTCGCGCCGCAGGCCGCGGGACTGCTGGCCGTTTCCCTGGGGTTGTCGCTTGTGTTCACGAATGACCATGAGATGCTGAAGCACGGCATGACCATGTACGACGCCCTCTACCGCTGGTGCAAAGAGGGGAAATCCGAAACTCACACATGGAATCCGGAGGCCTACAAATGAATCCCGCAATCCTTCCCCTGCCCTTCGACCCGGCGCGCCTGCGCCGCCTCTCGGAACGACTGCTGCAATCCCATCATCAGAACAACTACAGCGGCGCCGTAAAACGGCTACCTGCGATTCGCGCTGAACTCGCCGCGCTCGATTGGGCAACCGCGCCCGCCTACCGCGTGAACGGCCTGAAGCGCGAAGAGTTGATCGCTGCCAACTCCATGGCATTGCACGAACTGTACTTTGCCTGCCTCGGTGGCGACGGCAAGCTCAAACCGGCCGGAAAGCCAGCCGGTTTCGGCGTGGGCCTGAAGCGCGACTTCGTGTCCTTCGAGCGGTGGTTCGCGGAATTCACGGCGCTAGCGACGGCCATGGGCGGCGGCTCAGGCTGGGCGCTTTGCTCCTGGTCCGCGCGCGAGAACAGGCTCATCAATCACTGGGCCGCCGACCACACCCACCTGCTTGCTGGCGCGACGCCCATCCTCGCGCTCGACATGTACGAGCACGCGTATCACATGGATTTCGGCACAAACGCCAAGGCCTACGTGGCAGCATTCATGGAGAACATCGACTGGGATGGCGTCGCCTTGCGCTACGCCGCGGCGGTCTCGGGCTCTACGGCCGCACTTGCGGTAGATGCAGCGGAAATCCAGAAAGCGAAGTCCAAGCGCATCGATGTGCGGCGCAAGGGCGCGTACGACGCCGCGTCCGAGGTAATCGAAGGCGCCGTGTGGCGCGACCCCGAGAAGGTCGACGAATGGGCCGCTGAGCTGGCGGGCTCGGAGGTCGTCGTTTACTGCGTCTACGGGCATGAAGTCGGGCAGTCGACCGCCGCTCGCCTGCGCGATGCGGGCGTCTCCGCACGCTACCTGGCCGGAGGCATCGAAGACTGGAAGGCAGCCGGGCGGCCGCTGGGACGCAAGGCGTGAGCGGCGAGCAAGCGCACGGCGTTTCCTTCGGCGAGGCGCTGCGCATCTGGCTGAAGATCGGCTGCCTCGGCTTCGGCGGCCCGGCGGGCCAGATCGCGCTCATGCACCGGGTGATCGTCGACGAGAAGAAATGGGTCGACGAGGCGCGCTATCTCCACGCGCTCAACTTCTGCATGTTGCTGCCAGGTCCCGAAGCGCAGAAGCTCGCCACCTACGTCGGCTGGCTGCTGCACGGCGTGCGCGGCGGGCTTGCGGCGGGGATCCTCTTCGTGCTGCCGGGCGCGGTCGTGATGCTCGCGGTGAGCCTGCTCTACGTGCTGGGCCAGGGTGTCCCGGTCGTGGAGGGCGCGCTATTCGGCATCAAGGCGGCGGTGCTGGTGATCGTGGTCGAGGCGCTGATCCGCATCGGCAAGCG
>Ga0187893_10002536_pt1 | contig 39825 bp, 37 predicted proteins | sample MA1701074metaG_FD_139574 | JGI IMG/M metagenome (GOLD analysis project Ga0187893, IMG submission 139574) | White microbial mat communities from a basaltic lava cave in the Kipuka Kanohina Cave System on the Island of Hawaii, USA - MA170107-4 metaG ...
CTTGGCAAAAGCCGTCATTGTCCGGAGAGCGTTGAACCAGAGCGCGTTTATCTCAACTGGTTTCCCGATACGGGGAGTTACCACCCAATCTCCTACTTTAGCGTCCATCCATGTGAGCTGAACTCCCTTCTCTCCTGCATAGAGCAACCCATCGTCCGGGTCTACATGGATGTTGTAGCGGGTTCCCTTTACGTGCCATTCAATGATGTCAGAAAGAACGGGAAACAGCTCATCCAGTAAATCTAAGTCCTTCGTTGCGTCATAGTATGCGCGCACGGCCTCAAAGTACCAGAGCGTCGCATCCACCGTGTTGTATTCAGGAGTCTCGCCTGCATCGGGAAAACGGTTTGGCAACATCCCCTTGTCCACGTATCTCGCGAATGTTCTGAGAATAGAGCGCGCTACATCCGGACGGGCAGTGTAAATCGTCAGCCCGGGAAGGCTGATCATAGTATCCCTTCCCCAGTCACCAAACCAATGATAACCGGCGATAACGGTTTTGCCGTCGGGATTATCAGGCAGATGGCGATTGGCAACAAATTGATCGGCAGAAAGAACAAGATGGTTTATCCAGTCGGGAATCTTTTCCGCCCCGACAGCTCCGCTTCTTTTCCATTGCTTCACCAATTCTCTCTCGTAGGCTCGACGAAGCTCAAGCTCTGCCTCCCCGTTCAAATTCGGCGACTGCTCGACGCTGGCTGTAAAAGTGAGGGATTCGCCGGGACCAAGAGCGAGGCGAAACATCCCTGCGTTTAGATGATCGTCGTAGTGATCAAGCCCTCGATACTGTTCTAAAGAGAGGTTGAACCCGAAATACCAATCGTGAGAGAGAGAAGCATCAGCCCTATCAGTCAAAAGATAAAACGGCTTGGCTCCACCTAAGGCGGTTACACACATTCCGTGTAGACAGGGATCGATCCTCATCTTCCAGTTCCCGCCATGAGTTGTACTGTGATAATCACGGTAGTTGACCAGAGCTTTTATTTCGAGATTAATAGGACTAGTTGCCCTGTGGAGTTTGTATTGTACATAAGTGGTGTTGTCACCCTGCTTCATCCACACTCGCTTCTCCAATATTGCATCACCGCATGCAAAACTCCAAACAGGAATCGTTCCTTCAAGGCGGAAGGTTTCGATGTTCTTATAGCCGTCGGGCGACACCGAACCGTCAGCCCAGAGGTTTGCACAGATGGGATATTGCAATCCGTTATAGAAAACTGTCTCGTCCAGTTTGGTGAGAAGCAAAGTCCGTCCGAGTGGAGGATTGAGAGCCGCAACGAGCAAACCGTGATATCGACGAGTGAGCATTCCAGCCACAGTGCCTGAGGCGTAGCCCCCTATCCCGTTTGTAACCAGCCATTCGCGCGACCCCGCCGAATCAATATATCCGCATATTTCTCGTCCGAATTTAATTGGCATATTGTATGCCCTCCGTTAAGCCATTATTTTCCTCCCCACTTGAGGGGGAGGACAAAGGTGGGGGTTCTTGTTCCCCCATCCAAGCCTTCCCCCGCTTGAGGGAAGGAAAAACTAAATAAAAACTGCATGAATGGCGTCTCTAGATACACGCTTGTATCCCCCACTTTTGTAAGGACGCACTGCGCCGTACCCCTTTACAAATTACAGATTCTCAACCCGTCTTTTTGACCTTAGTTTCATAACCACCCTCTCTCCCAGAAGCGGTAAGTGCGGGTACTTTCCCCAGAGACGTGAGGTCCGGAGCTTTACTCTGCAGATGATATTCGCCGTACTGCTGGATAAGTTTTGCCACCAAACCGGTCCATCCCGTCTGATGGCTTGCGCCGATTCCCGCGCCGTTGTCTCCATGGAAATACTCGTTGAAAAGAATGAATGAGTGCCAGTTAGGGTCTTTTTGAAACTTTTCCGTCCCGCCGTAAACAGGGCGTCTGTCCGACGAGTCCTCTAGAAATATACTCATCAGCCTGCGAGAAATCTCAGTGGCAACTTCCCAGAGTGTCATCTCTTTGCCGGAGCCTGTAGGACATTCCACTTTGAAGCTGTCTCCAAGGTAATAGTGAAACTTTTGCAGCGACTCTATAAGCAGGAAATTCACGGGAAACCATACAGGCCCGCGCCAATTGGAATTCCCCCCGAAAAGACCGCTCGAAGATTCAGCAGGCTCATAATCCACCCGGTATTCATGATCATTTATTCTAAATATATAAGGATGATCCTCATGAAACCTCGAGACTGCGCGGATGCCGTACGGCCCAAAAAATTCATTCTCATCTAGCATCTTCCGAAGAACCTGTCTCAACTTTTCCTGATTGACAATCGAAAGGAGTCTTCTCTCGCCCATTCCCCTCGTTCTCATGCACGCTACGTTTAACCGGAGGTCCGGACGGTTTTCAATAAACCATTCCAGGCGTCCCCTGAAGCCGAGGAGCTTCTCCAGAGTTTCAGGCTCCAGCGTCTCGACGGCAAAAAGCGGTATGAGTCCGACCATCGACCGCACCTTCATGGGAAAGTGATTGCCGTCGGGCAGATGAAGGACGTCGTAGTAGAAACCGTCTTCCTCATCCCACAGCCCTTGGTCCTCTCCGCCGATGAGGTTCATGGCGTTTGCAATGTAGAGGAAATGCTCATAGAACTTGCTCGCAATATCTTCATAGCTGGGATTCTCTTTTGCGAGCTCGATAGCTATGGCAAGCATATTCAGGCAGTACATCCCCATCCAGCTTGTGCCGTCCGCCTGCTCGATGTGGCCGCCCGTGGGAAGCTGCGCACTCCTGTCGAAAACACCTATATTGTCGAGTCCCAGAAAACCCCCCTCGAATACGTTTTTTCCCTCGGCGTCCTTTCGGTTCACCCACCATGTAAAATTGAGCAGCAGCTTCTGGAATACCCTCTCCAGAAAACGAGTATCCTTCGTGCCGTACATCTTTTTCTCTATGTTGTAAACGCGCCACGCAGCCCATGCATGAACGGGAGGGTTTACGTCGCTGAACGCCCATTCATATGCGGGAATCTGCCCGTTAGGGTGCATATACCATTCGCGCGTGAAAAGAATGAGTTGGTGTTTTGCGAAATCCGGGTCGATCATTGCGAGCGGAATCGTGTGAAACGCCAAGTCCCACGCGGCAAACCAGGGATACTCCCATTTGTCCGGCATTGATATAATGTCGTCGTTGTAGAGGTGAATCCAGTCGTGGTTTCTGCCGTGTTTGCGCTCTGGCGGCGGAGCTGGAGCGGCAGGATCGCCTTTGAGCCAGTCTTCAACGACGTAGTTGTAAAACTGCTTGCTCCATAACATTCCTGCAAATGCCTGTCTCTGTGTGTTCCTCATATCTTCAGTCAATGGGAACGGGCACACTTTTTCATAAAACTCATCCGTCTCCCGTATACGATTCTGGAAGATCGTCTCAAACTCGGCGCCGAACGGTTCCGCGAGGCTCTTAAATTCGTTCAGCCTGAGCCTCACCGTTTTGGTTTCACCTGATCCAACCTTGAGAGTATAATGAGCCGATACCTTTGTACCTTTCCCGTTCGAGTTCACTCCTTCTTTCTTACCGTTCACGATGTAGTCGTTTATCCCGTCTTTTACGTAGGGAGAGGAGTTGCCGACTCCAAACAGTCTTTCGCTGTTCGTCTCGTTATCTGTAAAAAGGAGTTCGTCGGGATTCTCGGAGTACAGCCATCTCACTCCAAGGGTTGGATGCGATGTTTCCACAATACTCCTTTTGCCGTTTGATTTTATTAACTTGAGAGAGGGCTTTTCCTCAGCAGCATTCCATGACCATGTATTGCGAAACCAGAGCGTGGGCAAAAGGTGGAGAGTCGCCTCATCCGGGCCGCGGTTTACTACGCTTATTTTCACGAGAATATCATCCGGCAAATTCTTAGCATACTCCACGAATACATCGAAGTAGCGGTCATCATCGAATACTCCCGTGTCCATAAGCTCAAACTCTAAATCTCTTCGGCCCCTGCGCCTGTTTTCGTGAGCCAATTCTGAATATGGGAAAGCGGCTTGAGGATATTTGTAGAGACTTTTCATATATGAATGAGTAGGAGAGCTGTCCAGATAAAAGTAGTATTCCTTGACGTCTTCCCCGTGATTGCCCTCGCTCCCCGTCAGACCGAAGAGACGTTCTTTGAGAATAGGGTCTTTGCCGTTCCAGAGGGCGACCGCAAAACACAGCCTCTGGTGGTTATCCGAGATTCCGGCAATGCCGTCCTCGCCCCAGCGGTAAGCCCTCGACCGCGCCTGGTCATGAGTGAAGTAGTCCCAGGCAGTGCCGTAAGGACTGTAGTCCTCTCTTACCGTTCCCCATTGCCTCTCGCTCAGATAAGGTCCCCATCTCTTCCAGTGGGCTTTCCTATTTTTTGCTTCTTCTAATCTTTTCTCTTCTTGTGTCATTTTTTACCTCTCTTTCTTCTCGCGGAGTTGATTTATGTAATATCTGTGTTCTGGGTAGACCACCAGTCTTGCCGGTGGCCTATAGTAAGGAACGCATGCCTGTCCTGAGTTAGATCGAAGGATATGCGTTCCCTACAATCTTCTCTTTATTATTTAACATATCTCTCGAGCCTGTTGACAACTCTATCGTGCAGCATCCTCATATCTGTTTCGCCTGTCTGTCGAGCTATTCCTACTCCAGCTCCTTTTACTATCAATTCGCCCGGAAGTTTAAATTCGGATTGAGCCGGAGCTTCGCCACTTCTTTCGTCAAATTCCATGCTGATTGCTACCCTATTGGCCAGCGCGCCGAATGACGTGGCGTTAATTAGATCCAGAATTTCCAGAAGAGTTTTATTATCCCCGTCGATTACCGCCCCGGACGAAGTGGGCCTGCACTCCGCGCCCTTTTCTCTCGATAGGATTATGAAAGACATTATAAAATCCCCAATACCCAGTGTTCTCTCAGAGTCCATTGGAAAGACAGCTATTCTCATAGTGCTCATCTGGCTCGCCTCCTTTTCAAAATGTTTTTACCTTCCTCCCATACTCACACCCGCAGCCTTCTTGCCGATATCGTTGCCTGTGTTTGCCGTAACCTGAGCAGACTGAGAATTATGGCTGTCCTCAGCATGAGAAACCGTCGGGGCGCGAAACGTCGTAAACTGAACCAGGTCTTTGGAAAACAGCAGGTCTAAAGACCAATCGAACATAACTCGGAGCTTCTTTTCAAAGCGTGGAAGCTTGCTGAGATAAATCGTCCGCCACAGCCACCAAGCTATAAAGCCCGAAAAATTAATTCCCAGGATGTTAGCAACTCCCGTGCGCTTGCCGATTGCCGCGAGTTGCCCGATGGTAGAAAAGCTGAACGCCTTTTTCTTGGAGCCTCGGATAGTTGCAGTAATGTTTTGGGCGAGAACTTTTCCTTCTCTCAGGGCATGTTGAGCCGTGGGCGGATAGTATTGACCGGTCTTGGGATCTGGTACCAAAGCGCAGTCGCCCAGCGCCCAAACTCCGGGCCATTCGGGAAGCTCCAGGTATTCGTTAACCAGCAATCTGCCCCTTTCTTTTTTGCATGATAATGTTCCCAGCATGGGATTTGGAGAGGTTCCCGCAGTCCAGACGAGGGTGTTTGTCTTAATCAGAGTGCCGTCGCTGAGCTCGACCCCTCGATCCGAAACTCCTGTGACTCTGGTGTTTACCTTTATTTCCACTCCTCGCTCTGAGAGCTTCTTCTGTGCGTATACGCCCAGTTTCTCCCCCAGCTCCGGCAAAATCAACGCTCCGGGATGGACGAGAACGACACGGATTAAATCCTTCTTCAAATTCGGATAGAACTGGATGGCCTCGTGGAGAAAATCGTTCATGCCCGCTATGGTCTCGACGCCGGCGAAACCTCCGCCGGCAACCACAAACGTGAGAAGCTGGTCGCGGATCAGCGAACAACACTCAGGGTCGGATTCTTCAAGCAGCGCTATCATGTGGTTGCGCAGGTGGATCGCATCGCCCAGAGATTTCATCGTCAATGCCCTTTCTTCTAAACCCGGAAGGTTGAAGAAATTCGTGATCGAACCCATAGCAATTACCAACTGGTCGTATTCAAGGTCGTGGTGGTGGTGATCGCCGCCGTGAGACACTGTCACGCGCTTGTTTGGGAGGTCAATTCCCTCAACGTCACCCTCGAAGAACTTCACGCGCTCCAGCAGTTTTCGGACGGGATTTACTATATGAGTCATGTCCAGGTCGCTTGCCGCAACTTCGTGAAGCATCGGCGTGAAGAGGAAAAAATTTTCCTTATTGATAAGAGTGACCTCAATGCTTGGGTCTCTTGAGAGTGTTTTCTCCAATTCAATAGCTGCATATAAACCGCCAAAGCCGCCGCCCAGGATTAATATTTGTTTCCGTCTTGTTTCATTCATATAAGAACCTCGCTATATTTAAGAGCCACAACCTAGAAGAAAAGATATTCTTCATCTCTTCATACATCCCGGATTCTTGATTTCTTTTTGTTTAACTCTGCTTTAACTATCCTTTCCGCCTCAAGCCAGTCTTCAAAGTCTCTGCCGTGTTCGCCGCCTCTCTGCTCGTGAAGCTCGAAAGCCTTTTTTCGGATCATTTCGTTAAGAGTTTCTTCATTCATCGGGATTTTATTCCTGACTCTCTTGGATGAGTTTGTTTTCTGTGTTGTCGCCATTTCTAGCCTCCTTCAGCACAACATTTTTGTCTGTTGATTAATTCCTATGAGTCTGCGATTCACTTCTAAACAGCCTTTCTAACCTCCACATCTCCACACTGAGGACATGTATGGACTTCCTCGATAACACCACCAAGCACCGTGTCCATCGCAGTCTTATCAGACAGAGCAGTAGTGTAGTCGATCTTCTCAGCGTGATGGTTCATATCCACTTTACAGAACGGACATTTCATTTTTTCTTTTGCCATTTAACCTCCTTAATCTTCTCTTTCCTCCCCCACAAGTGGGGGAGGACTTAGGTGGGGGGTAACAACCAAATCAATTCCCCCCATCCCTACCTTCCCCCGCGAGTGGGGAAGGAGATAGTCGTTTTCTACTCCAGCGCCACATTCTCCCTTCCATACCTCAAAACCTTTGCCATCCATATCAATTCCTTGAGGAACTTGTCCGCGCGTCTGATAAACGATTGGTCAAGGAGCTTTCCTGAAGCGTCAAACACATTCTGAACTGAAGAGAAGTTCACATCCCAGAATATCGTCACAAGTCCTAGCTCTCTCATCACGGGCAGCAGGTTTTGTATCACCCTTGAGCCGCCGAAGGGACCCGCTGAAACGCCGCATATGCCGACCGCCTTGTGTATGTATTCCTTGAGGTTTGTATCAAGGGCGTGCTTGAGCAGCCCCGGGTAGCCGTGGTTGTACTCGGGAGAAACAACTACGATTGCATCAGCCCGCATCATCGAAGCGGAAAATTTTGGGTCTTTTATGTCCTCACCAGCGTCTGTGGTCGGCAGTGAAAGGTCTCTGATGTCTATCAACTCAGTTTCTACTCCTTCCCTCTTCGCTACCTCTTCCACCATAAACTTCGCTGCATGCTCGCTCATACGCCCCTGCCGCGGCGTACCGAGAATTACAGGAATGAAAAGCGGTTGGTTCATATTCATAGCCAACTCCTTGTTTGAAATCTGATTAGCCACGAATTAACACAGATAATCAAGAATGAAAAAATCATAAATTTTGTATTCGTGTAAATTCGTGCTCATTCGTGGTTAGTCAATTACTATCATCTTTCAATAATCTGCATTACGTGACCGTCGGGGTCGCGCACCAGAAACCCATTTTTAAAACCAAGAACCGAATCTGGAACCGTTACCGCCCCCGAAGAAACCAATGCGAATTTACCCTCGCGTATCTGCTTAAGCGCCTTTTCTATATCATCTACGGTCAGTGTCGTTTGCCAGTGCATCAGGTCGTTAGCCCGCTCTTCAACCGGTATCGGCCGACCGTCCCCCGGTGCAAGATATTCCAGAAACTCAATCCCGGGGCCGGTCGAAGCGCGAAGCCCCGTGATCCGAAGACGCGCGCCAAAAACGTTGTTAAGGTGCTCCTGTTCGGTCCCGTAGTTTTCACTCTCTCCTGCGACCCTCATTCCCAACGAGTCCCGGTAGAACTTGAGACTCTCATCCGTATCGCCCACCACAATGGCGGTATGGTCTATCCCTAAAAACAGCCTGACGCCGGAACGCTGCCACTTCGGATTTCCCTTTTCGGGCGGGAAGTAGATAATTTCTAAATTGTGCCCGTCGGGGTCTCTAAAATAAAAAGCCTTGATTCCTGCAGCAGCTTTATTCCAATCGGGAATCCGCTGGGGACCGGTGGAAGCGTGCTGGACTTTGTATCTACGAAGCTGCCGATAAGCCTTGTCCATGTCGCTGACGACTATTGCTATGTGCTGAAACCACCGGTCGTTGCTCCGTGAATCGACCGGAATCGGTCTGCCTTTCGGAGTAAGGTACTCGGTCAATTCGATGAACTCATCACCGAGCTTCATGCGGACGACCCTTATCCTCAACCCGAAGACTCCCAGAAGATGTTCATACTCGGTTCCATATACTTCCACATCCGATACCCTCTCGAACGACAGCACTTTAGAATAAAACTCAACCGAACGGTCCATATCCGAGACCGTCATGCCGATAGCGTCTACAGATTTAATAAGTTCCGGAGTAGTTGCGCTCTGCTGTGCAAACGATGTGTGCGCCGAGAATCCCACTAACAGCAGAAGCCAGAGAAAGACAATTATTTTTTTCGGTTTCGTTTCTATTTTGACCACTTGTAATATCTCCCTAAATATGTACGGAACGCATATCCTTCGACGTCGCTCAGGACAGGTATGTGTCCCTACGGTTATCTCAAGCGCTCCATTATATGATCCCCCACACGCAGCGCATTCGCCATTATTGTAAGGGCCGGGTTCACCGCGCCGCTGGACGGGAAGAAGCTCCCGTCTACCACGTAGAGGTTATCCACATCGTGAGCCTTGCAGTTGTGATCGAGTACAGATGTCTTTGGGTCTTTACCGAACCGTATTGTCCCATTCTGGTGAGCTACACCGGCTAAAGGGATGCGCTGGCCGACGAACAGATTCCGCGAAAATAAACCCTGATGACAATCGTGTCCATGCACAGAGCACTTGGTCTGCTGCTTCATCAAGCCCTGGAGCTTTGTGATGAGACGCTTGTGACCCTCTTCATTGTTGGGACTGTAGTTGAGGACGATCTTTCCCTCTCTGTCCAGCGTAACGCGATTGTCAGGGTCGGGAAGGTCTTCAGATGTTAGCCAGAAGTCCAGCGAGTGTGTAGCCATAAGCTCAAGAGTAAATCCCGGGGCTATAGCCGGGGCCCCTGCCGAGAGAGTAACAGCGTCCAGCTTGCCAACGAATGAGATGTGTCCCATTGGATACTCCCAATCCTTTGACCCAAAGTAGAAGTCGTTGACTGACAGCGACTTCTGAAAAATAGTGGGATTGGGACACTTGGAGATCGCCATGAGGACGGAATTTACGTGCCCCATGTAATGTCTCCCCACGACATCCGAGCTGTTGGCCAGTCCCCGCGGATGCTTGTCGTTCACCGAGCGGAGAAGAAGCGCGGCTGAGTTGATGGCTCCGCATGAAACCACAACAATATCCCCAGAGTAGGTTTGCTTCGTGCCGTTTCGTTCGACCTGCACTTCAGTCACCTCTCGACCTGAAGAGCTGGTCTCGAGTCGGGAGACGTAAGCGCCGGTGAGCATAGTGACGTTTGGGCTTTTAAGGGCAGGTTCGACACAAACCACCTGGGCGTCTGACTTTGCATAGACAAGACATGGAAAACCGTCGCAAGTGTTGCACCTGATACAGCGGCTGCTATGAGGATTATTTTCGTCAAGCATGACTCCGATGGGAGTGTGAAAAGGCCTCAGGCCTAGGCTTGCGAAGTCATCGCTCAGGTGTTGAATCCGCGGCTCGTGACTCACAGGCGGATAGAGATAAGGCCCGCTCGCAGGGGGGTCGGTCGGGTCTTCTCCTCTCTGTCCGTGCACTTGGTAGAGATGTTCCGCTTTTGTGTAGTAAGGCTCGAGTTCATCGTAGCTTATGGGCCAGGCAGGCGATATGCCGCCATGGTGTTTAATCTCGCCGAAGTCTTCTTTGCGAAGACGGAAAAGCGCCGCCCCGTAAAATTTAGTATTTCCACCGACATAATAATTTGTGTGCGGATGGAGAGGCTTTCCATCCCTGTCATGCCATACTTCTCTGGTGTTATATTTGGCTTCTACGTTGACCGCGCGCGGGTTCCAATTGTCTTTTTCGCGCGGGACGTAACCGCCGCGCTCAAGAACCAGTATTCGTTTTCCCGATGGGGCTAGAGCATAAGCTAAAGTTCCACCTCCTGCCCCCGTTCCGATTATGATTACGTCGTAGTGATTCCCGTTCGACATTTTTCCCTCCTTATTCCAAGACCCACGATTCACGATGCATGATTCAGGATGGAATTAAGATTTAAAAAGTCATGTATCCTGCATCTTGCATCTTTCATCACTCCACATCAGTTTATTGCCGGCGCGATGCTATTCTGCGCTATGAGTGGAGCAGTTCCGAAATTAACTCCAAACCTGTGACACCAGATTGTGACGGATTGATATTTCGTCAGGTCGACATCTGCGGGCAGGTCGTAGTTCTGGTCTCCTATGTTGCCCTTGAGCAAACCCAACTCGATAAAGCCTGCGTTCGTAACTGTATCGCTGTCGCTGGCGTCGGGAGCCGCCACCAGGTAGACACGGACATCGGGACCATTGGACGTTTCAAACTCGGTCAAACGAAGCACCTTTTTTCCATCGGCGAGCTGATAGACCGTTGCAACCCCTTTGGTCTCATGTGCCACACTGTGAAAACCGCCAGCATAGATTGAAACGGGGCTTGCCGCAGAAACTGCGCTCTGTCCGCCTGCAAGGAGCGGAGCCGTTCCGAAATTAACCCCGAACCGTTGACACCAAATTGTGACGGATTGATATTTCGTCAGGTCGACATCTGCGGGCAGGTCGTAGTTCTGGTCTCCTATGTTGCCCTTGAGCGAGCCTATATCTAAGAAGCCCGCATTCGTTACCGTATCATTGTCGCTGGCATCCGGCGCCGAAACCAGATAGACATGGACATTGGGACCGTTGGAAGTCTCAAAATCAGTGAGACGGAGAACCTTCTTGCCATCGGCGAGCTGATGGATTGTAGCAGTCCCCTTGGTCTCGTGAGCTACTCCGTGAAACTGTCCCTTGAATAGAACCTTTGGGGAATTGGTTGATTGCACTGTTTCATCTGTAGTACCCCCAGGGAACTCCTCGTTCACTGTCTGGCTGATAAAAATCCGCTCCGGTCTGAATAAAAACCATACGACTCCTATTATGATTAATCCCAAAACTATTAAAACTGTACGTTTCATAAGAATTTACCTCCGTTGATTTTTAGGCTGACTATAACCAAGCCAGCCGCTTGTATTTTTTATTTCTACAGACAAAAAAATGTTACTGCACCTGAGAGATCGTAACGAGTATGACTTCGGATGTTTTTGGATAAGTAAACTCGTCCGTCAGCGCTTGAGATGTTCTCTATTCGCACCTTAAATTTCACAGGAGTTGCAGCCATTACGGTCATAAGACTGGATGCAAACAGGAAAAAGGTAATCAATAAGCCGATAATAAGATGGATTATTTTTTTCATTTGCCGTCCCTCTTTTTTACAAATACCATCAGTCCTCAGCAATTCTTCTCTCCATTATTTCGACCTTTATATACGTTGAAACCACGATTCTGGTTTTATGGAGTTGAAACGGTGGCGAATAAATTTGATGACTGACTCAATATTCACATACTTAAAAGCGGGTCATTGACCAGAATAGCGTCTGCGGAAGATTTTGGGGCGTCGAGACGGAAATGGATTTCCTGAGCAGGGAAGTAGATTGTTCGATATGCGCGCGTCGTTTCTTCTGGCGAAAGGTGTTCCTGGCCGCGTCTTAAAGCCCTTTCGAGGGCGGTCTCAAATGTGCAATCTATCCAAAGTGTCCAGTCGTAATAATAACGAAAACCCTTTTTGAGTAAATATATTCCCTCTAAAACAATAACGTCTACGTTTTTATACTCATACGTATGCCTCCGGTATTCGGTCGCTGTCTCTTCGGCGAAATCAATCTCGACCGTGATGGAGCGATCCCGCTTGAGAGGCAGTATCAATTGCTCGAACATTTCCTCAAATCTTATCGCATTTTTATAGAAATGCTCTGCGGGACGATCATCGTTGAATCGCACATGAGGTAGGTTCAGCCATCCGTCAATGTTGATTCCGACTGCATTGATATTCCGCTCTATTAATTCGTTAACGACCTGCGAAGTAACATATCCCTTCCCTGAGCCGTCGATACCGCTCAGGGCAACAAGCATGCTTTCATTCGCCCGGACTCTTCTGCGTTTGTCGATGATTGTGTTTACTATTTTCTGAGCGTCATCCATAATGACAAAACAAGTATCAGATTGCTTCACATCCTTCGGATGTTCGCAATGACAGTTGTACAAAACAGAAACCCTTTTAAAAAAATGCAACTTACCACAAAAAAATCTAAAACCCATTGCCTTTCGTGTGCAGCTTGATCCTATATATAGAGGAGCCCGCGGTTATATAGAGAATCGAGCCGTCGTTGCCCCAGTTCACATTTGATGTTGCAACACCGGTTTCGATTGTTCCGAGGTGAGTTCCATCAGGCGCAAAGATATAGACTCCCCCAGGACCTGCTCCGAATATGTTTCCGTATTTGTCGACCTTCATACCGTCCGGGCCGCCATTAGCAGCTTTGGTGAAAACCGTCGCATCGAAGAATACGCGCTCATTAGTTATCGTACCGTCGTCTTTGACGTCGAATGCCATCCATGCAGGTTTGTTTGGTGCAAGGTCGGAGATATACAATATCTTTTCATCAGGGGAAAAAGCTATTCCGTTGGGAGCTTTGAGTTCTTTGGTGAGAAGGGTGAGCTTTCCATCCTTCGAGAATCTGTAAACGCCTTGAAACGGAAGTTCCTTTTCGGGGTCGTCAAAGGTTTTAGGAAGACCGAACGGCGGGTCCGTGAAATAGAGGTCTCCGTTCGATTTGAATACGACATCGTTGGGACTATTGATGCGCTTTCCTTCATAGCGGTCTACTAGGGTGGTCTTACTGCCGTCCTCCCCGAGGCGGCTTATTCGTCTATCTCCATGTTCGCACAATACCAACCGGCCCTCGGAATCGAATATTAAACCGTTTGAGCCTGGTTCCTTGCCCTCAAAAGGTTTTGTGCCCGTATATCCGCTCGGCCTCAGGAACAGTTTAACACCCTCTCCTTCCTTCCATTTGTACACTGAGTTGCTCGGAATCTCGGAGAACAGCAGGTAACCCTCTTTTCTATTCCATACCGGTCCCTCAACCCACTCGAAGCCGTCGACGATCTTTTCAAGTTTGGCATCTTTAAGAATTAACTTGTCGATGCGTTCATCGAGCCGGACGATATTTCCAAGCGAATCTATAGAGTTTTGCCGTGCTTGGGAAACCGGAAATATTTGAAAAAACAACGTAAGAACAAGAGCAACGGGGAGGACCATTAAAACTCTTTTTATCTTCATCGTCATCTCCTTTTATCTTTCCAATTAGCCCAGCGTTAAATTAATATTCCCTCCTATTGCTCCTGGTATTGCCATGTCAGCCCGCCGTCTATAAAGTAAGTAGCTCCGGTCACGTAATCGGAGTCGGACGAGGCGAGGAACACTGCAAGACCCGAGACATCACTGGTCTGGCCGAGACGCCCAAGCGGAATCTGAGAAAGGAGAGCGCCCAGCTTCTTCGGGTCGTTGAGGAGTTTCGTGTTGATCGGAGTCTCAATCGCTCCCGGAGCAATCGAATTTATCGTAATTCCAAGCGGGCCCAGTTCCACGGAGAGGTTGCGTGTCAGCATCTTAATTCCGCCCTTGCTGGCGCAATATGCAGCGAAGTTGGGGAATGGAAGCTCTTCATGAACCGAGCTTATGTTGACGATCTTCCCTTTGCGTTTGGTCTGCATCAAGTGTTGAACCATTGCCTGCGTGGCGAAAAACACCCCTTTTAGATTTGTATTTAGGACACGGTCGTAGTCTTCCTCGGTCACTTCCCAAAAAGGGGCGTGAGTCTCAACCCCTGCGTTGTTGACCAGAATGTCAAGCCTGCCGAACTGTTCGACCGCTGTGGCTATCAACCTCCTGACATCAGGGGTTGAAGATAAGTTGGCTTGCACAATTAGGCCGCGTCTTCCAGCAGCTTCGACCTGCTTTAGCGCATCTTCAGCGCCTCCTGGAGTGCGGTTGTAATTGATCACAACATCGGCTCCCTCTTGTGCAAATCGGACTGCAATTGCCTGCCCTATTCCCTGACTGCTGCCTGTTACAAGTGCTATCTTTCCCTCTAGTCTCATAACTGCCTCCATTTTACTTTTTTGCTTCACTTTAAGGACGGATGCCCGGAATACCGAGCTTCATTCTATACAATCCGCTCCGTGCGCATAAGTAAAGTGTCTTGCCGTCCTCGTCCCCCCACGCCATGTTATGAGGGTGCATCGGTGCGATTATCGTCCCCAGATGTTTACCGGCCGGCGAAATCACCCACAGCCCTCCAGGACCCGAGACGTAAAGATTTCCCTTCTGGTCGACTTTGACTCCGTCGATCGCATCCTCTCCCGGCGCACTTGTCATGTCGAAGAATACCTTTCCCTTTGAGAGCGTCCCGTCTGTGTTGACATCGTAGCGCATCACTATCTTTTTCTTCTCATCCCAATTTCCCACATAGAGGTATTTCTCGTCGGGAGAAAACGCAATGCCGTTAGGTCCTTTTAAATCCCTGCTGACCAGTTCGAGTTTTCCGTCCTTTGATAGTAAAAAAACGCCGCTGTAGGGCAGTTCCTTCCTCGGGTCATCATAGAACTTGGGAAGCCCGAAAGGCGGGTCGGTAATATAAAGAGACCCGTCGGATTTATAGACAAGGTCGTTCGGGCTGTTGAGCCTCTTGCCGTCGTAACTATCTGCAAGCACGGTCAGTTCTCCATCCTTCTCGATACGGATTACGCGTCGGTTACCGTGTTGATCGATGGTCAGCCTTCCCTCGCTGTCGAGTGTGAGACCGTTGGAACCGGGCTGACCGTACTCAGCTAAATCGGCGCCTTCGTATCCACTCTTTTCCATGAACACTGATAGCTCTCCATCCGGTTTGTATCTATATATTGTGTTGCTGTTTGGGTCGCTGAAGAGCAGGTATCCGCCGCCGCGAATCCAGATCGGACCCTCCGTGAACTTGAATCCTTCAGCCAGCTTGAATATCTTCGGGTTTGGGCCGACGATCTCATCAATCGCCGGGTCTAGCCTTACGACTTCTACGTTGACCTCGCTGGGAGTTATTGCGATAGGCACTTTGCTTCCACTATAGAATTCGAGTTTTGCATAACGCATCCATATGAAGTTCGTCGGAGGATTAGAGATAGGACCGTTGATTCCGAATATTGCTAGCTGAATCTTCTGACCGGGCTTAACGTTGCGACCTATTATAAGGCGGTTAGGAGCGTTCCATCCAGCAACAACCGACCCTCCGCTTTGTCCGAGAGCGCGCGGAAGCTCGCCGTCAACCCATATCTCTGCGTAGTCGTCTAAAGAAGTCTCGAACACAGCAGTCGACCCGGCTGGGTCAAAGTCCCCAACCTTATCAGGTATAGTCAGCTTAATCCTGTACCAGTTGAAACAAATCCTTCCGGTCGAATGCCGTTTGTTGAGAGTGGTAGGATTGATCACCTCCCACTCGGAGTCATCAAAGTCCGCTCCACCCGCATGAGGGGTGTAGTCGTAGGTCTTTATGGCTTTGCCTGTAGGTTGATCGTCGGGGCCTGGAGCCTTGAAGTCGACCTCGATGATTTTCGTGTCGCTGTAGCGCCATTGTCCTTTCACCATTTTCACGCCGTCGGGAGTGGCAAGATCAATCATGGCGTCCGGCTGACCGGTCGGGACATCTCGTGCTGATTGAGCATGGGAATTAGACAGACCAATTGAAGATATTAATAGGGCTAATAAAATGAAAATAGATTTATATAATCTCATTTGCTTTCTCCTCCAATAGCCGCAGCAGTCGCTGCAGCCCCGGCTTTTGCGATGTCTTCGTCTTCTTGGGGAGTGTTGCCGCTGACACCGATTGCGCCGATAACCTTCCCGTCAACTGTAATGGGTATCCCGCCTTGAAGCGGAGTGGCGCCCGGAAGCGCCAATGCAGCCACGCGCCCTTCCCTAACCTGATCCTCGAATACCTTGCTTGGACGCCGGAATATGGCAGCTGTGCGGGCTTTCCCAATTCCGACCTCCACGCTTGCGACCTGGGTGTCGTCGAGCCGCTCGAGGAGAATTAAATGTCCGCCGTCGTCAACTATGGCTATAACAACTGTGGCTCCTCTCTTATTCGCCTCGGCCTCGGCGGCGTCAACTATCTTCTTAGCTACGCCGAGTGTAAGCACCTGTTTGACAGGCAGCTCCGCTTGTGTGGTGGCTGTGTTGAATGCTAAGAGAAAAACAAATACCAAAAGTATGATAAGTTTCATGTTAATTACCCTCTAAGAAAATTTTTGAATCTTAACCAACTTTTCCTCCCCCTATTGCAGGGGAGGATTGAAGGTGGGGGTCAATTTTTACCCCCATCCTGACCTTCCCCCACAAGCGGGGGGAAGGATAATCCAGTCCAAAAAATATTAGTTTACTCAAATATCAGTATCGGAGCTCAACCCTAACTCACCTTCACCACGTAGTAGAGAAGCGGGGCGGTAACCTCTTTGAACCAGTGGGGCGTCCCTGCGGGGACTATCATTACATCGCCTTTTGCCAATTTGCGCGTATCACCGCCGCTGATTTCTTTTCCCCTAATCTCGTTTGGTGCGGTAGTTTTCCCGTCCACAACCGTCCCGCCTGTGACAATGGTTGCGGAGCCTTCGAGCACATAAATAATGTCAGTATCCAGGTTGTGCACCTCCGCCATTCCAGGCGCTTCGCGTCGGCTTGCGTGCACTTTGTAATTCGATATTTCAATAAGCGGCGCGCCCTTAGCAAATGCTGCTGCAACTTTATCTTTGTCAAAATATGCGACCGGCAAAGCTGTAGAGGTGGCCGTGCTAGTGGTAGAAGATAACGCCGTTGCTCCCGCTATCGCAAGTTCTTCATCTTGCTTTGCGCTCGCCGCACCACTGACCCCTACCGCTCCAACAATCTGTCCATCCACAACTATCGGGACGCCTCCCTGAAGCGGTGTAAAGTCTGAAAGAGCTACCATAGCGGTGCGCCCGTTCTTAATTATGTCCTCAAAAGCGCTGGTGGGACGCTTGAAAATAGCCGCGGTGCGCGCCTTGCCGATTGATATTAACGCTCCGGCAGCAAAAGTCCCGTCAAGACGCTCAAGCGCCATTAGATTCCCGCCCTCATCCACGACCGCTATCACTCCTCCTGGCGCGTTGTTTTTCTTTGCAAACTCCACCGCTCCAGCGATGACTTTTTTCGCGCCGTCAAGAGAGAGTCCTTTCTTATCCATAACCTGGGCGTGCCCAGCCGAAGCCATTGCCAAAAGAAGCAAAATAACTGTAAAGTACTTTTTATTGAGCATGATTTTTCCTCCTATTTTTTATCGCTAGATCGGAAAGAACTTCCGATCTTTTTCCCCGTCCTTACCCTCCCTCGACGAGGGAGGGCCGGAGGGGTGAAACCGCTGTTTCGGGTTTCCAAACTTAAGTTCAGTAACTTCTGGCGATCAATCTCGATATCTACATAACCGGTTTTTCAAAACTAGCCTCGCCCAAAAGTGTCTCGGCGAAAGCACACCATATCTGCACCTTGGCTATATCTGGCACATAAGAAGGTACTTCTATACTCGTGTTTACCTTATCTCCCTTGATACCCAATCTCTGGAGCAAGTAGACAGTTCCTTTCGAATCCACTAACTGCCAGTGCGGGTCAGGTGTGTCCGGGACCTTAAAATCATCCGATAACGTCAATATGTTCTTGTCTCCTGCCCTGGAGTGGGTAACGGTACCGCCATTTACTTTCTTACCCACAAAAGGGGTGCTGGTGTGAACGTCTGCTGCTAAGGCGCTCATGGCAGTTAACAAAATCGTTCCGATCAGCCAACTGAAAAGACCGGTGCGGATCGTTTGAATTACGCTTACTTTACTCATGATGCTAATACCTCCTAAAATATTTTCTTGGATTTGTAAGACTCATAGACTGATTCTCTAATTTCCCATTTCACTTCGGAGCCTTCATAGCTCCCGGATAACCGCAATGAATACACCGTTTATCGTTGTCGTGATGCAGTTTTGCGCATAATACGCTTTCGGCGCCTTTGAGCCGCAAATAAACCTCAGATGCCAAAAGCATTCCAATCGGAGGAGCGGTGAGATAAACCCAGAACGCCGTCCAAACATTTGCAGGCAGTGCAGACCCAAAGGTGCGCGCAGGGTTCATGCTCATTCCGGAGAGCGGAGCTTCGAGCGTAATATATGTTGCCACAAGCATCCCCGCAAAAACGCCCGTGAAACGGGAAATGTTCATGCTGTTCGAAACCCTCAGAATAACGGACATCAGTAAGAAAGAGATTATCAACTCAGATACAAAAGCTACGCCGGCTCCACTAGCTCCTGGAACAGTAACCGCATAATTCACAGAAGGGTCGGCAATCGCATTCCCAATTAACTTTCGAGAAACAAGAACTCCGGCAAGACCGCCAGCAAACTGTGCACCGATATAGAAGAATGCGTCCCAGGATTTAACCTTTCCAAGACGGAAGAAAGTTAATGTGACAGACGGATTTATATGCGCCCCGGATTGCTTTCCCCAGGGAGAGTAAATGATGCACACTGCTGTGAGCCCCATAGCTATTCCTATTAACATTCGGCGCAGGAACGTATCCCCGATCCACTGGCGAACCGGCGATGCCGAGTGCTCCAAAATTACAGTAAAAATACATGCCGATACCATGAACACGCCCAGTCCCGCAGCTTCGATAAGATATTCCGGCCAGTGATGTCGCAGTGAATCTATCATATCAGACCCTTCCTGTTCCTGTTTCTCTAAAACCGCGCTTGCTTTCATTAGTGTTAGCTCACTTCGATTTTTGCCGTTAATATACGCTTGAACTTCGATTCTGGTTTTATGCAAAAAGAATGTTTCCAGGAATTATTTCAAAGAGAAAACATTAACTGTGTTGAACACTGGGGCGAGCGGTATGTCGATAAACGGTTAATCTAGGGAGGAGACCACTGGGCATAAAACCATTCATCTCTCATTCCCATTGGATTGGCAGTCCGGAAACTTTTTAACACAAGGCCATGGAGATGAAGTATCCAGTATGGATGAGCGGTAGGACGCAGCTTCTAATCTCGCCCATTTTGATTGTTATTCCATTTCTGTGTCTCAAGGCAAGGTAGAAGTTAATGCTAAAGAATTAAGGTAACCGCTACTGTGTTTTTAAACCTCAACTTTAATATTTCCTTAGCTACTTCCTCGGCTTTTCATGAAAGATACTTATAAAATCGGAAGGTCTGATAATTTTTGCTGATCTGTAGTTTCCAAGACTGCATAAGTCATTATCTCCGCTGACTAAGAAGTCAGCTCCCGCAGAGAGAGCACATGAGATAAACTTGTCATCATCGGGGTCTTTGCATATACCTTCGGTCCTGTTTCTAACTTCAACAACCTCTAAAAACGGAAGCACTTCTTCAAAAATGATTGAGTTTATCTCATCTTTTGTGAGAGAGAATTTCGGGTATCCAATGACTGTCTTGAACTCATCAAAAGTTTCATCTGAAAACACAGGGATTATTTTCTCCTCTTTCCACAAATCAACTATCCTTGATGTTTCTTTTCTAACGAGAAGGGCTGATACAAGAACGTTTGTATCCAGGACAACTTTTATCCTGCTTTTCTTCTTGACCATCTGATTGCTTCATCCACATCCTTTTCTGTTATGCCGAGCTTCTCCATTTTATCCCTTATTTCTTCAAGCGTACGGGTTTCAGGAGTTATTCTTACAGGAGTAAGAACTATCATTCTGCCCTTTACCTGAACTTTAAAATACTCAATATCTGGAAATTGTTTAACGATTGCCTTTGGTAAAGTAAGCTGGTTTTTAGAGGTTTTTTTTGCAATCAAATTCCTTACCTCCTTACTGTAAGGATAAATTGTTTTGTATTTCTGTCAACGTTATGTTAGGTTGGATGCTCATATCCAGCAGACGCTGAATCCTGTGGTTCTCAACAAGAGAGAGAAAAAAGATATTCTTTCCTCTTCCCCATCCCTGCCTATTCTAATGCTTGTCTGAAGCTCTCCCTTCTTATCCATCCGACATATAACAACATATCCCCCTTCTCCATACAAATAAAAAAAGGGGGAGCAGGTCAGTCTGCTATCCCCTCTCTTTTAACTTAATTGCCCGGAATAGGAATTTAATTTACATACAGAATCCAGCCGCCTGGGGTTTGCTCAACCTTGCCAGCTATCTTCACACCGGTATGATTTGGAGCTGCTTGTATCTTCATTAACCCCTCTTGCAGGCCCTGAAGATTATAAACTTTGCCGTCTTTGCCCACCAAAATATGTGAATGTGGTGCCTCTCCACTACAAGGCTCATTCGCAATTACGGGGTTAACCGTTCCCTTTTCATAATCCGGGATTAAACAAATGACATTGCCCTCGACCGTCACCTCTTGCGCCTTCTCAGACCCAAAACTGGATGAGACTGCCAAAGCAAAAACAAAAAACATAGTAGAAAAAGCAACCAACGTCGCCTTTTTCATTTCGTTTGCCCTCCTTTCCGTGATTTTAAACAATATTCTAACACATATATACGGTTGAAAATAGGATTTGGTTTGCTATAAGGTACCGGTCGAGTAAATCTCTAATTTTGGCTAAAAAACAATTTGCGTATCGGGACTAGGTTATCTTTTTTTCTCTTTCTGGGAAATCTCTATCCTCTCCAATACCTTGTCTCTAACCTCTGTAGACAGCGGAACGTCATCCAAACCATAGGGAAGGAGAGATAAAACCAGCTCGGTCTGTTTGAAAACCTCAAGGCATTCCCGGCATCCACTCTTGAGATGCTCTTCTATCTTCTTGAGGTCTTCTCCTTGAAGAAGGCCCAGAGAATAAAGAGAAAACAACTCGTCAAGCTGTTGTCTATGATCCATTTATAGATAACCCTTGTTCACAATTATACGAGCAAAATCTGATTTTCGGTTTACTTTTCATTCGTTGTCCCGCTCTTTAGCTTTATACAGTGAGTAGACGCTGTGTAAACTGTAGTCCTATGGCAATACGACCATACCGGTCTTATTTAATTTGTTATCCTCTAAAATCTTATAATTATTTTATAGTTGGAACTTCAGCTTGAATAAGATTAGCAGGAGTTTTCTGCGCGTCTCACACCAGCTTAAACCCCAAAAAAGACCTTTTCCCTGACGGTCGGAGAGAGCGGAATGTCTTCGAGTGAATATGCCAAAAGTGATAAAACAAAATCCGTATCTTTTTGCAGTTTCCGACAGGATTTGCAACCGGATCGGAGATGTTCTTCCAGTTCCTGTAGCTCACCCTTATCCAGAACACCGAGGGGATGCAAGGAAATCAATTCATCAAATTCGCTTTTGTGTTTCACGGGGTACGCTATCTCAATTCCGGAAAATAATTAACTAGCTGCTTTCTTAGCCTCGCAACTCCCAGTGTTATTCTTGTCTTTATTGTTCCGACCGGCTTGTTCAGCATTTCAGCAATCTCATAATGTGTAAATCCTTCAAAGTATGCCATCTCAACCGCAACCCTCTGCTCTTCCGGCAGGTTGTCAAGCGCTGCCTGGATTATGGTTCTCTTTTCTTCTTTCCCCTCCGTTATACGATGAAAGTCTGATTTTGGATTTATTTTTTCCACATCTAATTCAGCATTAAATCTCATAAAGCCCAGGGCTCGAAGCTTATCTATCGCACGGCTTCTCGCAATGTTTAATATCCAGGTGGACTCAGCTCCGCGACCAGGGTCGTATGAGGAGGCTTTTTCCCAGATTTGAAAGAACACCTCTTGAACGATTTCCTCCGCCTCACCCCTGTCTTTCAGAATCCTGAATGAGAGATTGTAAACAACCTGAGAAAAGCGGTCATAAAGCTGATTAAATGCCGCTTTATCCTTTTTTGCCACTCTAACCATCAGGTCCGATTGCTTACTAAACCTGCTCTCGCCCTCCACAAAACCCATCACCTCGTTATCCCTAATTGCGTTTACACCGTTCATTGTAACCTCCTCATTATTCAACCATGAAATATTGAATCTCCCTTCTAATTTTTATCGTCGCTCACCAACTTATTCAGTAAAGCTTCTATAAACACTGAGCAGTTAGTTATTCTCAAATGTCCGTCCTTGATATTCTCCAGCATCGTGACTCCCTGAGTATCTATGAAAGTCACACCTGAAAGATCCAACACGACGGCCTTATTCTTTTTATCTCTGTAGCTTAGGCACAACCTCTTAAGGTCAGTCACATGTTCAGACGTCAACCTGCCATCTAGTTTCAGAGTTACCGTCTTTTCGTCTTCAGAAGCAACTGTTATTTTAAACATCCTTAAGACCTCTTTTCCTCTTGAATCACTTTTGTCAGTTATATTTGCAATGGGCGTGCCAAGTGATAAAAATGACTGGTATTATGATTTAACTATCAGCTATCACTACACTTATTTGATCACATGTTGTTTTCTAACTAAAGAAGGAGAAGGGTACACTACGAAATATCACATCCGCTACGAAATACCATATGCAGGACATCCTTGACTTCATATTGAATTAATAGCTATGATGTATCTTATATTCAAGATTCTATAACTCTAATAATGGAGAGGGTTATGGGTGATAGTAATATTCCTTCAAAAGGTACTAAGAACAAGAGTAAGGCCCGTCAAAATATAGCACAATTAAACCGGGAGAGAAAACAGTCCACAGAGTATATTTCAAGCCGAAACGCAGCCTTCGTAGAGTTGCTCCAAAAGATCGCTGTTGCATCGAATGAGGCTGAAAGCGTCGAACTCGCAATTCAATTAGCACTTGATGAAATTTGCGCTCATACGGGCTGGCCCGTGGGCCACGCATATATCACTGATTCAAACGGAGAACTCTTACCAACTAAGACCTGGCATTTGGAAAACCCTGAACGATTCGAGACCTTCAAGAAGGTTACCGAGGCTACAAGTCTTCCTCCGGGTGTGGGGCTTCCGGGCCGGGTTCTCGAGATCGGCAAACCAGCTTGGATCATGGATGTAACAAAAGACCACAATTTCCCGAGGGCTAAACTTGCCGAGAACATAGCAGTAGAGGCTGGTTTTGCCTTCCCGGTATTGATAGGAACTGAAGTCGTGGCTGTATTGGAATTTTATTCCGGCGAAACTGTAGAACCTGACGAACAGCTTTTAGAGGTAATGACCAATATCGGAACACAGCTCGGACGTGTTGTGGAGCGCAAGCGCGCAGAAGAAACACTCAAACATGGCCTCGACCATTTAGCAAAAAAAAATCGCTACGAAACAATAATTAGTACGGTAACTCGTTCCGTACATCAATCCCTCAATCTTCATGAGGTGCTGGACAACGCCGTCGAGGCAATGACCAAAAACATCGAAAAGGCGGACAATGTTTCAATTTATATGATGGAGGGGCAGGAGATAATTCTAAAGGCTTACAGAGGCTATCCCGACTGGTACATCGAAGCCGTAAAGAGGATTCCCTATCCGGTAGGTTTTACGTGGAAAACAATAACAGAGGATAAGCTCAGGTATTGTCCGGATGTAGAGCAGGACACGGCAATCGGTCCCGCTGGAAGAAAAATGGGTACGAAGAGCTACTTGTCCATCCCTATCCGGTTTGATGGCAAACCGATGGGAGCCATAAGCATAAACTCCCTGCATAAGAACGCTTTTGATGAGGAAGAGTTAAGGCTTCTCGAAACAGTATCGCAGCAAATCGAGATTGCCATTAATAATGCCAAACAGGCAGAGTCTCTAAAGCAATCTGAACTGCTTCAGCATCTTGCCGAAGGTACTGCTTCAGTTACCGGCACTGATTTCTTTCAATCTCTGGTCCGGGGTCTTGCCTCCGCACTCAGTATGCGCTACGCCTTCGTTACCCAGTGCACGGACGCGACGCTCACAAGGGTTCGTACACTCGCCTTTTGGATGGGTAAAGACTACGGCGAAAACGTCGAGTACGCCCTGGCAGGTACCCCGTGCGAAGGCGTCATCGCGGGGGACGTATGTTATTACCCCAAAAACATACAGTCCGTGTTTCCAAAGGATAAGGATCTGGTTGATTTAAATGCAGAAAGTTATCTCGGAATCCCGATACGCGATTCATGGGAGAACATCCTGGGCCACATTGCCGCCCTTGATGATAAACCTTTGTCTGACAAACCCCGCGGAATGACCATTCTCCAGATTTTCGCTGCAAGAGCCGCCGCGGAAATTGAACGCAAGCGCGCAGAGGATGCCCTTAAAGAAAGCTACGACCAACTAGCTAAAAAGAACCGTTACGAAACGATTATTAGCACCATAACTCAGGCAGTTCATCAAACAATCAACGCGCAGGATGTTTTTGAAAACGCAGTTCAGGCTTTAAATAAGAATATAGATCGTGCGGACGCCGTTACCATCTACATTGTTGAGGGACGGGAAGTCGTTATGAGGGCATATAGGGGCTACTCGAATCAACATGTTGAACAGTTGAGAAGAATACCCTATTCAAAAGGCTTTAATTGGAAGGTAATTTCAGAAGACAAGCCCAGGTACTCCCCGGACGCGGACAGAGATACCTTCGTTGACTCTGCGGCCAGGGAAATGGGAGTAAAGAGTTATTTATGCATGCCTATTCGGTCTGAGGGAAAAGCCATAGGCACTGTAACAATATTCTCATTCCAGAGAAATGCCTTTGATGATCAAGAGTTAAAGCTACTTGAAATCGTTGCCGGGCAGATTGAGACGGCAATTAATAACGCGCAAAAAGCCGAAGCGCTGCAAAAGGCGTTGATAGAGGTTGAAACTCTTAAAAACCAGCTCCAGGCTGAGAACATCTACCTTCAGGAAGAAATTAAAACCGAATACAACTTTGAGGAGATCATCGGTCAGAGCGAATCTCTGAAAAAAGTCCTCCACAAGATCGAGCAGGTAGCGCCGTCAGAAGCCAGTGTCCTTATCCACGGGGAAACCGGGACAGGCAAAGAACTGCTCGCGCGTGCAATTCACAACCTGAGTCCCAGAAAAGATAGGCCGCTTGTGAAAGTAAACTGTGGAGCCATATCTCCCGGGCTTGTAGAGAGCGAACTATTTGGCCATGAAAAAGGTGCCTTTACGGGCGCTCTGCAACAGCGCGTCGGACGCTTCGAGCTGGCAGACGGGGGCACCATATTTCTGGACGAAGTCAGCGAGCTGCCCCTCGACACTCAGGTCAAACTGCTACGAGTGCTCCAAGAGGGCGAGTTTGAACGAGTGGGCAGCAGCAAGCCGATCAAGGTTGACGTCAGGGTCATATCTGCTACAAATCGCGACCTTGGAGAGGCAGTCAAAAAAGGGACTTTTAGGTCAGACCTGTTTTACAGGTTAAACGTGTTTCCACTGGATGTACCGCCGCTTCGCGACCGCAAGTCAGACATACCGATTCTCGCAAATTTTTTCCTGACTAAATATTCCAAAAAGTTTAACAAGCAGGTTCGCGGCATAGCTCCAGACGCAATGAATCGACTCACGAACTATGCATGGCCCGGCAACATAAGGGAGTTGCAGAACTTAATAGAACGAGCGGTCGTTGTTTCACATGGCTCCGAAATGCAGTTTGATGAGAATGTCTTAGGCATAAACGTTAATCCACGGCCTTCCGGTGATGAGACCCTTGAAAACGTGGAGCGGAACTACATAGTCCGCGTACTGGAGCAGACCGACTGGGTGATTCAAGGTAAAGGTGGTGCGGCTTCTATACTGGGGATTAACCCCAACACGTTGCGCTCCAGGATGGAGAAACTGGGAATAAAAAAGTCGGGGATTAGGAACTAGGGATTTAGTAGTGGGGCAATTTGAAGAAGATATCAGGTTCTTTAGTTAGGGATAAGAATTCCCCTAATTGTCATTGCGAACGAAGTGAAGCAATCTCGCCTTTTTAGATTGCTTCGTCGCTACACTCCTCGCATGACACGAAATTACAGATTGTCTTGCGGGATAAATAACCCATTACTAGGGATTTAGTGTAATCCTAATCCCCAATCCCTAGTTCCTAGAGGTAATATGATTCCCGGCTACATAATAGAGGAAGAGATTTACAGGGGCAGGAAGCGACTTGTATATCGCGGAAGAAGACTGGAAGACAACACTTCGGTTATAATAAAAACCTCTATATCGGATTTCCCGCCAGAAAATGATATAACAGCCCTGAAACGCGAATATGAAATAGTTCGGAATCTACAGATTGACGGCATAGCGAAGGCATACTCTCTGGAGAAAGACCATAACCGCCTGGCTCTAATACTGGAAGATGCAGGAAGAGAAACCCTTCGCAATCTTATCGAATCCGAGGATTTCAATTTATTAAAATTCTTAAGAATAGCGATTCGGCTTTCAAGAATTGTCGCGGAACTCCATCAAAACAACATAATTCATAAAGATATCAATCCTAACAATATTATAGTTAACGCCGAGACGTATGAAGTAAGTCTCATTGATTTCAGCATCTCCTCGTCTCTTCCGAATGAGAACCAAAAACTCAGCCACCCCAATCTTCTCGAGGGAACTCTGGCATATATGTCTCCCGAGCAGACCGGAAGGATGAACCGAGCTATTGATTACAGCACTGATTTTTACTCATTGGGAGTTACTTTTTATGAGACGCTGACCGGGAAACTCCCCTTCTCTTCTACAGACCCGCTTGAACTGGTTCATTCCCACATCGCCAAGATTCCGCCTCCGCCCCGCGAGCTAAACTCCGATATACCTCAAGTGGTCTCGGATATAGTGATGAAACTCATGTCAAAGACCGCCGAAGGCAGATATAAAAGCGCATACGGTCTTAAAGCCGATTTGGAAAGATGTTTAGAGGAGTTGAGAAAGAATGGGAATATTTCCGACTTCACGCCCGGAGAAAGCGATTTTTCAGACAGGTTTCAAATCCCACAAAAGCTATACGGCCGCGAAGATGAAATTGCGACTTTAATGTCTGCATTTGAAAGGGTAAGTGACGGAACGACGGAAATGATGCTAGTTTCTGGCTACTCAGGAATCGGCAAGACTTCGTTCATTCAAGAACTGTACAAGCCAATCGTGCGCGAGCGCGGTTATTTCATTTCGGGCAAGTTTGACCAGGTTGTACGCAACATCCCGTTCGGTGCCCTGATTCAGGCATTCCAGGGTTTGATTCGGCAACTGCTCACGGAGAGCGAGGAAAGTCTGGTGCAGTGGCGCTCCATATTGTCAGCGTCTTTGAGCAACAACGGAGGCGTCTTAGCTGAAGTGATACCAGAGATCGAGTTGATTATCGGCGAGCAGGAGCAGCCGCACGAGCTCGGTCCGACGGAATCGTTGAATCGGTTTCAGCTCGTGTTTCAGAATTTTGTAGGGGCGCTCGCACGTCGAGAGCATCCACTTGTGGTTTTTCTCGATGACTTGCAGTGGGCCGATTCTGCTACCCTGACTTTGTTTCAGCCATTGCTAACGAGCCAGGATATCCGCCACTTCTTTTTGATGGGCGCATATCGCGACAATGAGGTTGACGCAGCACATCCACTGATGCGCACTTTAGGCTTGCTCGAAACCGCTGGGATCCGACTTAATCGTGTCGTACTGGGGCCATTACAACTTCCAGACTTGGAGCGGCTCATCCGCGACACACTTCACGACGAGCGAGTCGAACCGCTCGCGCGTCTGGTTTACGAGAAGACCGGCGGCAATCCGTTTTTCCTCATACAGTTTTTGAAGATGCTCAATCAGGAAGGGTTGATCCAGTTCGACTACGGTCAAAGACGCTGGTATTACCGCATTAAGGCGGTCGTCGATGCACCGCTCACTGACAACGTCATTGAGTTGATGATGCGGAAGATCGAGCGCTTGTCTTCGCCCGCCCAGCACGCGCTCACGCTCGCGGCATGCATCGGCAACCCGTTCGACTTGAGCACGCTCGCGGTCGTGTGTGAACAAGACGCAACAAAGGTGTCGGACGACCTCAAAGAGGCAATTGATGAGGGGCTGGTGCTGAATGTGTCACGTGACTACGAGGCATCCGATCAACCTGAAACTTCCGCCCCTTCTTACAGTTTCCTGCACGACCGTGTGCAGCAGGCGGCTTACTCTTTGATCCCAGATAAGCGAAGGCAGCTCGTGCATCTCACTATCGGCCGGCTGCTGCAATCAGGGGTGAATCTCGAAGAGTCCGACCAAAAGCTTTTCGACATCATCCACCATTTAAACTTGGGCACCATTCTCATAACTGACGAGTCCGAGCGTCTAACGCTCGCCCGGCTCAACTTAAGCGCAGGACGGAAGGCAAAATCCTCGACCGCCCACGAAGCGGCGCTGAATTATCTCAAGGTGGGGATAGGCCTCCTCGACCAAAAGACGTGGGAGTCCGACTACGACCTAGCTTTCGCTCTCAATTTCGAGGCAGCAGAATGCCAATACCTTTGCGGCAACTTCGACGCGGCGGAACAAGGTTTCGAATTACTCCTGCAGCGCGCTGCAAGCAAACTGGACAAGGCACGGGTTTACCGCCTGCGCAGTATTCAGTTCGAGAACATGTCACGTTACAAGGATGCGCTTGCCATCGCCCGCGAAAATCTTGCCCTTTTCGGCGTTTCTTTTCCCGATTCCGACGAGGAAAAAGATGCCGCCCTCGAGAGCGAGATCGAATCCATTGCGTCTTTGTTGGGCGAGCGTCGAATCGAATCGCTCGTCGACCTGCCGGTTATGACCGACCATGAGACACGGATGGTGATGAATATTTTGACGGACATCTGGTCCCCGGCCTACATCGTTGGCGATGCGATTCTTGCGCGTCTAATCTCCGCCACGATGGTGCGCCTTTCTCTCATCCACGGCAACGTGGAGGAGTCAGCATACGGTTATGTCACGCATGCGATTACCGTGGGACCTGTGCGGGAAGACTACAAGTTGGCATACGAATTTGGCAGGTTAGCCCTGCGAGTAAATGAGCGATTCAATGACTCCAGGCGGAGAGCAAAGATTTATCAGCAATTCCATGCGCACGTCAATTTCTGGCGACAGCCGATACAGACGTGTATTCCCTACGCGCAAGAGGCATGCCGGAGCGGGCTTGAGAGCGGAGATTTCCTCTATGCAGCTTACGGGGCTTCTACAGAATCCTGGCCGGCGATTGTTTCCAACCAAGACCTCGCGCAGTTTGTCCGACATTTCGCACCCAACCTTGCACTCATCAAGAAGCTGAAGATCACAAGCTTCGCCGATTCCCTGAGGATGATTATGAATTGGGCACTGGCGCTGCAGGGCAAGACCCAGTCGCCCCTATCACTCTCTGATGAAGGATTCGATGAGGACGAATATGTGGAGACTTACCGTCACAACCAGTTCTTCACGATGTTCCATGCCATACTTAAACTGCATCTCTTTTATGTCTTTGGGGAATATCGTAAGGCGCTGGAGACATCCCGTACCGTGCTCGGAATTGTGCATCAGCTTACGGGAATGGTCTGGTCCATCATGTTCGATTTCTGGAATGCCCTCACGCTGGCCGCAAATTACTCCGGTGCCGCTGTGGGAGAGCGAAGAACCTACCTGGAGGAGATGGAAAAGACACAAGAGTCGTTTGCTGTCCTGGCTGAGAACTGCCCTGAAAACTTTCTCTGTCAATCGCTGCTCCTTTCGGCGGAGATAGAGCGGATAGCGGGAAGGCCGCTTTCAACGCTCAGCTTTTACGAGAGAGCCATCAGTTATGCTCAGGAAACGAGAATGGTCCAGCATCTGGCCTTGGCAAACGAGCTTTACGCCCTGTTCCAGTTGGAATGCGGAGAGGAAAAGACCGCTTCGACGTTCATGGTCGAAGCTCGAGCCTGTTATTCGCAGTGGGGCGCAATGGCTAAGGTGAGGGCATTAGAGGGGAAGTATTCTCACCTGCTTTCTCTAACTGGTAGGGACGGACGGCCGGCCGCCCCTACTGCCGATTCTCAGATAAGCTCAACAACGATCACAACCGGTTCGGAAACACTGGATTTAATGACAGTAATAAAATCATCACAAGTTATCTCCGGCGAGATTGTGTTCGGGCAACTGATTGAAAAACTGATGCGGATTGTCATCGAGAATGCGGGCGCTGAGAAGGGCTTTCTTCTGTTGGAAAAGGAAACCGGCCTGATTATCCAAGCCGAAAGCTCGACTGAAAAAGAAGAAATAAATGTTTTAGATTCCGTTCCCGTAGGGGCGATTCATGAATCGCCCCTACCACTGACAATCCTAAATTACGTCAAAAGAACATGTGAGAGTGTGGTCTTAGCCGATGCCGCAAACGAACTGCAATTTCGTAAAGACCCTTACGTCGTTCAAAGACAACCAAAATCAATCCTGTGCGTACCCATAATTCTCCGGGGAAAGTTTATCGGAATTTTGTATCTTGAAAACAGCCTCACAACCGACGCCTTTACTCAAGAGAGAGTGGAGGTTGTGCGAATTCTCTCCTCTCAGGCTGCTATCTCACTCGAGAATGCGAGCATGTACGACGAGATGAAAAGAGAAATCACCCACCGCAAAGAGGCCGAAACAGCATTGCAAAAGGCACTGCAAGAGCTGGAGCAACTGAAGAATCGTCTTCAGGTCGAGAATATCTACCTTCAGGAAGAGATCAAGACTGAATACAACTTTGAAGAGATTATAGGACAGAGCGATTCACTCAAGAAGGTACTCCGCAAGGTGGAGCAGGTAGCCCCTACCGATGCCACCGTATTAATCTACGGTGAGACGGGAACAGGAAAGGAGCTCATAACTAGGGCAATTCACAACCTGAGTCCGCGCAAGGATCGCCCCCTTGTCAAGGTAAACTGCGGGGCAATATCTGCAGGACTTGTTGAGAGCGAACTCTTTGGGCATGAGAAAGGGGCTTTTACCGGTGCCTTGCAGAGGCGGGTAGGACGGTTTGAACTTGCTGACGGCGGAACAATCTTTTTGGATGAGGTCACGGAACTGCGCCAGGACACACAGGTAAAGCTCTTGCGTGTGCTTCAGGAGGGTGAGTTTGAGCGTGTCGGCAGCAGCAAATCAATTAAAGTGGATGTCAGGGTTATTGCGGCTACGAACAGAAATATAGACGAGGCGGTCAAAGCCGCTAAATTCCGGTCAGACCTGTTCTATAGATTAAACGTCTTTCCTCTCGAGGTGCCTTCACTCAGAGAGCGTAAATCTGATATCCCTCTTCTTGCTAATTTCTTTCTCACAAAGTTCTCAAAGAAGCTTGGGAAACAGTTCCAAAACATTTCTAAGAACACCATGAATGCGCTCATGAGTTATGAATGGCCCGGTAATATAAGGGAGTTGCAAAACGTAATAGAGAGGGCGGTAGTGCTTTCGCATGGTACGGTGATTGAAATCGATGAGTCCGTTCTGGGGTTGAACAGCCGTCCAGAAATTCAGACACAGGGGACACTCGAAGATGTGGAGCGCAATCATATTCTTCGCGTACTCGAGGACACAAACTGGGTGGTTCAGGGTAAAGGCGGAGCAGCTTCAGTACTGGGCATAAACCCTAACACCCTACGCTCGCGGATGCAGAAGCTGAGGATTAAAAAGCCACTACGTCATCTGTGAACCTAAAAATGTACAAATCGAGATTTAAGCAAACGGACGCAGTATCTGATGGCAGTGGGATCTGTAGTATCTTATGCGCAGTTCGCATCAGATGGAAATGAAAAAAGATTTCTCGCAGGCTCCTTCATAGGAGTTTATTCTTACGCTTAGCTCAGGACAAGCTCCGAGCCAAGACGAAAGATTCGGGAAGTGGTTCGGAATCACAATCCTTGGAGCACTGTCGAAAAAAGAAGCTTTTTACTTACACTGTCCGGCAAATGAGGTGCTGGGAAGTCCAGCCAATCTTTCTAAAAAAGAATCGAGTTTCCTCTCGAACTTATTTACTGGGCTCCATGAAATATTCTAACATTCTATCTCTAAGAAAAAGTCTTGACCTATGAATTCTGGATTTAACTACAGAAAGAGAAAGTCCCAATACTTCTTTTATTTCATGGTCGGAAAGTCTTTCTACGTCCCTTAAATGAAAAACTATTCTATAAGATATTGGAAGCTCACTTACCAAATTTTCAATTAATTCTAATATCTCGTCAAAATTAATTAATTCTTCCGGTATGTAGCTCCAGTCTTTTATTGCGACTCTTTGAAGTCTTCCGTAATCGTCATAAGGAACATAATCGTCAAGACTCACATCACCATCGCACTTCTTTCTTGCTCCGATGTGCCTACAGCTTGCTTTAAACGCAACTCCATACAGCCAAGTCGAAAATTTCGACCTTTGACGGAGCGTATCAAGCCTCTCTACGATTGTCTGAAATACCTCTTGCAGAACCTCTTCCGCATCACTTTGATTACCGAGGATTCTTATTGCGAGTCTATACACCTTATCAGCATAGCGATTTACAATCTCATCAAAAGCATCTTCTTCCTTATTTTCGAGAAACAGCCTGACCAGTTCCTTATCGGGCAATTCTTTCTGATTTAATAATCTCGTATCCATCGAGCATTCCTTTAGTAATGCACCAAAAAGAGAGGGTTTTTCTTTTCCAATTCAGATAAGAAGTTAAAATTCCTTCTAACTGGCTTATTTTCATTCGCTCATGTTAACCTGCTTTACCATTTTTATCTTCATCCGCAATTATCAATTTACGTAAAAGTGCCTTAATATAAAGGGGGCAATTAATTATCTTTATATGTTCATCCTTTATCCTCTCCAGCATTCTAACGCCTCTATCCCCAATAAAAGTCACACCCCCGAAATCTAGTAAAACGGTTTCATTATTTTCACCCCTATGGTGCAAAGACGTTTTTTCTAATGCAGACACCCAGTCACCAGTTACTCTCCCATCCAACCTCAAGACAATGGTTTTGCCGTCACTGGGAATCTCTGTAATTCTAAGCATCTTTGATTCTCTTTTTTTGTTACTGGTATTGTTAATTAACGGGCAAATGGCGTGCCAAAAATAAAAAGCCGGTTAAAAGTGGTCTAACTGTCCAAAATTGCAGCATTATCTCGGTTCTTTCTCTTTATTTGTTCTATAGTAATTAACTAATGATTACGAAATATCGTAATTTTATGAAATATCATGACGATGAGGCTTTATTTATGTTTAAACTTATCCTTATTCTTTATGCCTAATTTTTCCATTCGACTTCGAAGCGTATTAGGATTTATGCCCAGTAACTTTGCGGCCCCTTTATCACCGTTTATCCGCCAGTTAGTTTGATTTAACACCTTGATAATATACTCACGTTCATTGTCTTCTAAACTCACAATCTTATCCTCTCCGTAGGAAGCTTCCGGCAAAGATCCAAAAGGAGGTTCGTCTATATGGAGGGTCTCACCATTTGAAAGAATCACTGCTCGTTCAACTATGTTTTCTAATTCCCTGATATTGCCCGGCCAGTAATATCCTTTTAATCTATCAATTGTTTCCTCTTTAACCGACTTTATTTTTTTACCCAATTTACTCATATACTTTTGGGCAAAATACGTGGCAAGTAGAGGAATATCTTCCTTGCGTTTTCTAAGGGGAGGAAGAACCAGTGGAAAGACATTTAAACGGTAAAAAAGGTCGGCGCGAAATTTGCCTTCCTTCAATGCCTTTTCTAAATCCCTGTTTGTAGCGGTTATTACCCGGACATCTACTTTATGCGTCTCGGTGCCGCCGACTCGTTCAAATTCCCTCTCTTGAAGAACCCTGAGCAGCTTTGCCTGCGCCTCAAATGGGAGGTCTCCCAGCTCATCAAGAAATATTGTCCCGCCGTCTGCAAGCTCAAATTTCCCTATCTTCCTAGAGAGGGCAGTTGTAAACGCTCCCTTCTCATGTCCAAACAATTCGCTTTCGATTAACCCTGGAGGAATTCCAGGACAGTTAACTTTAATTAGCGGACGATCTCTTCTAGTGCTAAGATCATGAATAGCGCGGGCAATTAGCTCTTTGCCAGTTCCCGTCTCTCCTCTAATGAGAACAGTAGAATCTGTTTTTGCGACCATTTCGACCTGACGAAAAACATTCTTTAGAGCTTTGCTCTCGCCCACTATCTCCTCGAAGTTGTACGCGGTTTTAATCTCCTCCTGAAGGGATACATTTTCCATCTCTAGCTGGTTTTTGAGTTTCTCGATTTCTTCATGCGACCTGGCGTTATCAATTGCAAGAGCGATTTGCTTACCAATTAAGGACAAGAATTCTGTTTCAACTCCCTCGAATTTATTAGGTGTTTTACCACCTAAATTAAGTGTTCCTATAATTCTTTCTCCTGTTATAAGAGGTGTAACTACATAAGACCTTATTCCTTCTTCAAACAGAATCTTATCAAAAGGCAATCCCTGTTCTAAAGACAGGTCGTCGGCAATTAAGGATTTTCTATTATCAAATACCCACCCAACGTGGCTGCCTACACGCGGTATCTCTGCGCCCGGAGCCAATTTTTTTGAACCCAGGAGTTCACCAAAAGGATAAATTTCAAATACATCTTTCTCAGATTTATACAATGCCAAAGCCGAAGCGTCAAAAGGTAGTTTTCCATCGATAACAGAAGCAATCGCTAGAAATAACTCATTCAATCTGAGGGTAGAAATAATTGAGTTGTTAATTTCGAGGATAATTCGGTATTTTTCTTCGGACTTCAGTATATTCCTGGCCTTCTTCGATTCCCGGTAAGCCTGTTTGGACATAACCCCGTCTTGGCTGTTTATTATATTTGTTTTTCCTCAGCTATTCTAGATTATTTCATTACACAAGCAATATCTATTCCAGTCGAAATCAGAGAAAACTTCTGATACCCGAAACAATCACGAACGTTTTTTGAGCGAACAAGCTACGATAACGGCGCCCGTCGGGTATATTCGCAAACTGGTCGTGTAAAGTTTAATGTACCAAAATACTATAGACGTCCCTTACGGATTTCGAGACCAAAAATATACAAAATGAACACCAATACAGTGCATGGGGTCTACTATTTTATCAGCCGGCGGTCCCCGCCCAGCCAGGGTGACGCGGAAGCCCGTCTTCTGGTAGGGTTACAAGAGCATGTTTTGAATTCACAAAAACCCAACGATCCGGTTTCTTGCCGACATCGGCTTCACGGTCAAAAGTGGGCACGTGAAGGAGCAGGTGATCGGGGAAGGCGTCAACGTACAGGAACATGTGGCAACCGCACACCTTGCAAAACCTGCGATGGCATGTTGGCTTGGTATCAAAATTCTGAATCTTATCTTCCGCCTGAAGGACTTTGAAAGCCTTTCTTTCCACAACAGCAATAATCGCCATTGCCCCGCCGCTGATATCCGTACAATCTGTACACAGACAGTAATGAACCTCATAAGGCTCCTTGGTGTATTCAAAACGCACCGGGTTATCGGTACATCTACATCCGCCCTTCACCGAAAAGTTATCGCTAGCCATGCTAACCCTCCTTGGAAACTTTATTCGTATCTCTGGTGGGTCACTCTTTAAGCCTAGAGCTTATCACCAAGAACATTTCCACATTACAAAAAATCTGACTTTAAGTCAATAGTAAGGAGGTTTCTTTCAGGAATCTTTTGAAACAGTTTTGTCACTTATTCAGTTTTTGTCTCGCGGTATTCAGCCTTATATATCTCTACAAAGCTCATGAAAATAACAAGCAGAACGGGACCCAGAATAATCCCCGTGAACCCGAAAGCCTTCGCGCTCCCCAAAATACTCAGCAACAAAAAAAGAGTCGGCAATTTTACTTTACCGCCGATGATCCAGGGTTTTAGAAAGTTGTCCACTGAACTCACAATTATCCCGCCCACTACGAGGAGAACTACTCCCCTAACAATCTCTCCGGTGATAAGAAGGTATATCCCGACGGGAAGCCAAACAAACACCGACCCGCCTATCGGAAGAAGAGAGAATACGAATGTCAAAACTCCCGCCAGAACTGCAAAGGAAATTCCGAGTATCCAGAACAGGAGACCTGTTATGATGCCCTGCACAGCCGCTGTAGCTAAAACACCGAGGACAACTGCGTTGAGAATATTATAAAATCTGGAGAATATACTGTTTTTCTGCTCATCGGTCATAGGAATCAAATACTTTATCTCTTGGTAGAGAGTCCTACCGTCGCGAAAGAAAAAAAACAGCGCAAAGATCATTATGAAGAAGCTTATAATCAGGCTTGTGAGGTTCTTCGCACCTTCTTGAACCTGGTCAAAAAGATATTTGCTCACAGTGCCTACCCCTTTCAAGACGACTTGCTCTATACCAATATCGCCGACATCAAACCTCTTTTCCAGTTCCTCTAGAATAGTTACAGGTATAAAATCCTTCAAGCGTTCAGCAACTGACCTTAGCTGAGCAAGTTCAAGTTTATCCCTTAATCCTCCGTAGATATCGAACATCTCGACTGCAAGCGTTGCGACCACGACAACAAGCGGGATAATAATGAGGAAAGTGGAGAGCATCGTCATGATGATTGACGAAATCCCCTGTCTATTTTTGAGAAATTTCGTGAGGCGCTCATGGAGTGGATAGAGTATGAGGGCAAGAATGGCAGCCCAGAAAAGTGAGAGAACAAACGGCTCTAGAATCCGGAAGAAAAGATAGATTAAAAAAAGGAATATCCCGATGAAAAACCAGGAAAAAACCTGCTTTGTAGTCATCCAATAATCGCCCTTATGAACCGTGTTTCATCATCAATAGACAGCTTTTTGACCGACTTCGCCATAAATTTCCAGCTCAAGCCCGTCAGGATCTAGGAAATGATAAGCCTTTCGATTACTATTTTTTTCTAATTTCTCTTCTATAAATTCCACACCCCTTTCTTTGAGTATCTCTTTCGCCATATCCACATCATCAACCCTGAACGCTACATGCCCAACTCTCTGCAAAGAGCCCGCCGCATCTTGCCCGAGGTTTGCATCCTCTGTCAGCGCGACCAAAGTTCTGGATTTGGTGCCTAGGAATGACTTCTTCGTCCCTCCCTCTTTTCGACCGTCATGATGAACCTCAAGCCCTAGAACCTCTCCGTAAAACCTGATTGACTTATCCATATCGCTTACTACTATCGCAACATGGTCTATGCCTTTGAGCATAGTACTTTTACCGATTAATTTGGAAAACAAACCCATCGTGCCCCCGTGTCTTACAGAGATTTCTTATGCTTTACTGAGATCAAATAACCCCAAAGATTTAAACTCCATGCAATCTCGTACATTTCCATTCTAATTTATCCAACAGCTATCTTCAACTTGGATTTTAATGAACGGAAATGAAAGCAAAGAGCTTAATAATTAGAATTTGATTGTTCTTTCTATTCTGAAGCATGGAGAGAGAGTCGGACTATGGACACATATCTACACACTGGCTATAATTAACCCTGCTCAATAAATAACCCGTCTAAATTCAGTTCATTTCTAGTCCCCGTAGCTCAGCAGGATAGAGCGCAGGATTCCTAATCCTGAGGTCGTGGGTTCGAATCCCGCCGGGGACGCAAGTAATTCCAGCGACTTACAATACACTTTCAATTTTCGATTTTCCTCTTGTCAGTGGAATTGTCAGTAACTGAATCAGAAAAACGCTTTGTCAGTAGTTCCACGGCTTCTTTTAGGGAATTATCAGGGTGAGAATACCGTATGGTCATTTTTATATCACTATGCCCTAGAATCTTTGAAACTGCCACAATGGACGCTCTCGCCTCTATCATTCTTGTAGCTGCTGTATGTCTTAAATCGTGAAATCTAAAACCAGCTATTCCCGCACTCTTGCAAGTTCTCTCAAACACCCCTTTCAAAGAATCATGGAACTTGTAAGGCGTACCGGATTTGGAGAGAAAAACGTTCTCACTCCCCCCGGATTTTAGCTTTTGCTCTAATAGAAGAGTTCTCATAGCTGAGTTTATAGGAATTCGTCTTGCCTTTTTGGTCTTAGTATTTGTCTGGTCAATTGTGATTAAATCCTTTTCCAACTCCACGTTAGACCACTTGAGAGTCAGGATTTCGGTTTTCCTCATTCCGGTATGCAGTGCAGTTACAACAATTGCTCTCAGGTATGGATTGCAAAGGGAGAGAAGTTTTGCTTCCTCTTCATAGGTCAATATCCTTTCCTTTTGATTGTTTTCAGGGAGCAACTTTGATATTGAGACAGGATTCTCGCCAAAAAACTTTTTCCATCGCTTAGCAAGGTTCAAGAGTTGTCTTAAAGTAGCAATCTCACGGTTGACCGTTGCGGGTTTAGCATCTCTCAATCGAAGTCCCTTATAATCGTCAACATCTTTAGGGGTAATTTCTGATAGTTTCTTATTCCCGTGTAATTCGATCAAACGTCTAAGCCCATATTCATATCTATACCAAGACTTTTTTTGAACTGTATCTCTTAGATGCTTAATATATTCCTTACTGAAATCGCTTAGAGTAGGAATCTCAGTATCAAGCATGTCACACTGACCAAGCTTAACCTTTTGCTCTATCTTCTTTAGCATCTCTTTTGCCGATGTTTTGGTAACTATTCCCTTCTTGCCAAAGGTCTTACGCCTGGTCTTGCCGTTGATCCTGTAATCTCCAACCCATGAATCACCCCTTAGAAATACGCTTCCCATTGTTGTTTGACCTCCCTAAGTCTATTTATATGCCTTACCCCTTGGAAGTATGGCATAAATGAAAATGACTTTTCTTTCCTTATCCGGAGTGAATAGAATGCGGTAGTCTCCAACTCTCAAACGGTAATCGCCCTGTAGTTGACCAGTTAAGGCTCTTACGTTCTCATGTAAAAAAGGATTCTTGTTTTCTTCTAACTTCTGCAACGCTTCTTTTATCCGCCTTCGTGTATCCTTGTTGAGCTTGCGGAATGACTTCTCAGCACTAGGCTTTATCTCAATCTTCCAGTTCATTTAGCGATTTCCCTTTTACTCCTTCTGCAATCTCCTTTTTACCCTGTCTAATCATTCCTACCCATTGAGGATTAGAAAGGATTTCAAGGGTCTCTTGATGTCGCTCTATATATTCAACTACAAGCTCACTGAGTATTTCTTTCATATCCCGCTTCTCGACTGTTGCAATGATCTTTAGGGTGTCCCTTAATTCTTCGGGGATACGAACGTTTACAGTCTGCATGGTTTATATCTCTCCTTTGTAAATAGTTTGTTAGATTTATATAACAATATAATAGCATAGCATGATTAATGCAATAGTTCTCCTAATATTCGTTTCATGTCGGATAATGGAACGGATAGTTATAAGCATGATAAAGACTCTGGAAGGAAGCGAAGGGGGTGAATGTGTTCAAGGGTTCATCATGTACATATTAACCTCTCTTCCACTCGAAAGGGTCTAGAAAAACTTTTCAACTCTTAAACGGATTTAGTTAGGGCACAATTGTTGGTTGATAGGAACTTACTTTGTAGGGGATAGGGACTATATTTACTGTAGGGTCATGACTAGCATATCACACAAGAAGTGTGGTAAGTAGTAGTCATGATGAGAAAAAACAGGTATAAGAAGTTTGCAAGAATTTCAGAGTCAAAATTCAGAGAATTACTAAAGCTATTTTGCGTGGATTTAGAAGCAGTACAAGTAGCCAGGATAACAGGCTTAAATCGTAATA
>Ga0187893_10002538_pt1 | contig 39805 bp, 36 predicted proteins | sample MA1701074metaG_FD_139574 | JGI IMG/M metagenome (GOLD analysis project Ga0187893, IMG submission 139574) | White microbial mat communities from a basaltic lava cave in the Kipuka Kanohina Cave System on the Island of Hawaii, USA - MA170107-4 metaG ...
GGATCGGAGGCGGGACGACGGAGCCGCCGGGGTCTCTCCTCGCGCAAACCGCATCGCTCGCGCTCGGAGGACCGGTCGAGGGTGAAGGTGGTCTTCCGTTCGCCGCGATCTGCGCCGCCGCTCTCGCCGCCGAACTCGCGCGTCGGCTCCGTCAGTACTGGCCGGACCGGCGGACGACGGATGCACGCTCGTACCTTTGGGTCTTCTTGCTTGCCATCACGCTGCTTCCCGTGTGGGCCGTGCTCGCCCTCCATCCGCCGTTTCTCTTCCCCCGGTATTTCCTGGTGAGCATCGCTTTCGTGCCGCTCCTCATCGCGAGCCTCGCGAGCACTCTCACGCGCCTCTGGGCCGTAGTCTTCGCGGCCGCCTGGCTGGGGTTGAACGGCTGGTCGCTCGCTCGATTCACGATCGAGGGCCGAGGCCGATACCAAGAGGCGCTGCAGTTCCTCCTCGAATCCTCGGACGCCGAAGTCGTCACCGTCGGGAGCGACCACGATCTCCGCAATGGAAGGATCATCGAATTTTACCGCGAGAGATTGGGCGAGGCGGGCGAGCGACTCGAGTACGTGACGGCGAAGGAACGGAGCGAGTTCTGGATCGCGAGCTACGAAGGCTCACGATGCCAGGGTTGTCGGCTTCTGCGCTCGTACCCCTCCTCGGCCCTCTCCGGTGCGCGATGGACTCTTTATCGGACCGAGAGCCGATAGACTCGTTACCCCCTCTTCTTCGGCTTCTTCCCGTGAATCCTCTCGCGAGCGACGGGGTGGTCCGGATCGTAGGCGAGGATCCGCTCGTAGATGCCCGTGGCGCGGGTCGCGAGGCCGGCCGATTCGTAGTTCTCCGCGAGGCCGAGGAGGCACTCGATGTCGAACTCGTTCGCCTTCAGCGCCACCATGAAATGCTCCTCCGCCTCCTTCCGCCAGTTGGGGTTTTTCGAAAGCGCCTTCGCGAGGAGCTTGTGGTATCGGGGCTCGGCGGGAACCATCCGCACGCTTTCCCGGAGGCACTGGATGGCGTCGAAGTACTCCTTGCGCTCGAAGTGGGTGTATCCCTGCTGATAGTGCCTTTCGGCGACGACCTCGTGCGGGACGGTGTAGGGCGCGGGCCCGGGAGATCCGGCGGCGCCGGCGTCGGCCGCGGCCGTCCGGGTCTTCTGCTGCCGGGCGCCGTCGTAGCGGCGCCGGGAAGCGGGATCGGACAGCTCCTGATAGGCCACGGTGACCTTGGCGAAGAGCTCCTCCAGGAGACCCTGGACGCCGCGGAGGTGGGGAACGTGATGGCGGTCGGGATGGTACTTCTTCGCCATCGCGTAGTAGCCCTTCTTGATCTCCTCGTCGGAGGCGCCGGGGCTCACCTCCAGGAGCTGGTAGAAGTCCGCGGTCTCGAGAGACGCGTGCTTGGCCGCGACTTCCGCGAGGAACTCCTCGTCCTGTCCGGACGGGGCGGCAGACTCCGCCGGCTTTTTCTTTTCTTCGGCGGCCGGAACGGGTTCTTCGCGCGCCACCTCCGGCTGGATACGCGACGTGGCGGGCTGGCCCCGGGAGACGAGCTCCACCACTCCCGCGGAAGCGAGGGCGTAGACGCAGCGAAGGGTCTCGTCTTCACCCAGTGGAGAGATCGACGCGATCTCCGCAACGGAGGTGGAACCGTCGACGCGGGAGAGAACGTAGCCCTCGGATGGGGTGAGGGTCATCTTCTGGTAGAGGAGAAGCGGGTTCTCCGTGAGCCGGAGAACGCGATCGAGGGCGCCGAGAGCGCTCCGGATGTGATCGAGCGACTTCATCGCGCGAACGCCCATCAGGATCAGCTCGGCGGTCGAGAGATCGACGGCGATATCCTCTTCGACCGGCCGTTCGAGGATCTCGAACCCGTAGGTGCCGCGGTCCCAGTCGAAGACGGAATAGATGATCTCCTGAACTTGGCGGCGCACGAGCTCGGCGAGTTTCTCGGCGCTCATGAGCTCGAGCTCGATGAGAGTCGTTCCGAACCTCTTGCCGGTCCTCCGCATCACCTCCGAGACTCGATCGAACGCCGCGCGATCGATTTCCCCGGTGCGAATCAGGAACTCACCCAGCCGGTCGTCGTTGACGTCGGAGTTCGCGAAGACCACGTTCCCCTTGTTGAAGTAGAGGCGCTTCGCGGCGGAGTCGCGCTCGAAGTGCAGGATTCCAGAGCTTCGTGCGCTGTAGACCTCGCGGATGAGCTCGGCGACGGTCGCGGCGGTGAGGCTACCCTGGAGCTGGGCGTCGAACGAGGACCTCTCTCCCGGCGCCCGTCGCGTAACCACGAGCGCTACCGGCGGCGGCGGGGCCGGTACCGGCGCCTCGATGACGACTGTGGCTTCGGCGGCCGGAGCGGGCGAGGGGAGCGAGGCCAGGGCATCGATGAGGTCGCCGGCGGTGGTAAACCGCTCGGCCGGATCTTTGGCGAGGGCGCGCGCGAGCAGAGCGTCGACTCCGGGGTCCAGGCCCAGGGTTGCGCGGTCGAATGGCCGGGGTCCCTCGTTCATGATGGTCATGAGGGTCGCCATCACCGTGTTTCCGACGAACGCCTTCTGCCCGACGAGGCACTCGTAGAGCACGCAGCCGAGAGAGAACAGGTCCGCGCGGGGTCCTATGGCAAGGTCGCCGCGCGCCTGCTCCGGGGACATGTAGTTGGGTGTGCCAAGGACGCTTCCCGCGGCGGTGAGCTCCGAGAACGCGTCCGACTTGGCGATGCCGAAGTCCGTGACCTTCACGCTCCCGCTTCCCGTCTCGATCATGATGTTGGCGGGTTTCACGTCGCGATGGACGACGCCTTTGTGGTGCGCGAAGTCGAGGGCGGATGCGGTCTCTCCGAGAATCCGCGCCGTCTCTTCGAGGGACAGGCGGCCGCGCTCCTTGAGAAGGTTCGCGAGCGTCCTCCCGTCGATGAACTCCATGACGATGAAGCTCATGTCGGGGCGATCCACCACGTCGTGGATGGTCACGATGTGGGGGTGCTTCAGCTTGGCGGCGACTTTCGCCTCGCGGATGGTGCGCTCCCGGAGCTCTTTCCTCTGGGAGGCATCGGCGAACGCGTCGAGGCGGACTCTCTTTACCGCGACGTGGCGCTCGAGCGTCGTGTCGTGAACGCAGTAGACCTCGCCGAAAGCGCCGGCGCCGAGGCGGGAGACGAACTCGTAGCGGGTCCCGAGGACCTGGATGAGGGCCTGGACCAGCGGTCCTTCGCCGATGTCGTCGGCGTTTTCGGTCATCAGCGTTCCGTCAGACGGAAAATGGCGCGATCCATTCTGATGCCTCCCGGGGTCGTAGCTCAGGATACCATGAGCGCCGCTTACGCCGGGCGCTCGGCCATCCACCGATCGCGGTACCGGAGCGTGCGCCGGAACCGGGGGAGGGCCATGAGGAGAAGGGCGAAGGCCCCAGCTTCCGCGGTGGCGGTGACGGTGAGAAGGGAGAGGTGAATCCGCATCTCGTCGCGGAAGACGTAGTCCGTCAGAAGGGGAAGGATCTGCGGGCCGAGCCCGAGGCCCACGAGGTTGATGACGAACAGGAAGACGGCCGCCGCCTGGCCCCGCATCTGGTTCGGGACCGCCTCCTGGATGGCGGCCGCGGCCGCGCCCCAGGGCATCGCGGCCGCGAACGTCATCGGGACCCAGAGGGCGAACGCGAGAGCTCCCGTCGGGGCGAAGGGAAGCACGAGCCCGAAGGGAAGCCAGATGAGGACGGCGAGAAGACCCACCCGAATCTTGGAGTCGGCTTGGCCGCGCCGGGCGAGAGCGTCGCCGAGGAAACCCCCGAAATAGAGTCCCGCGGCCCCCACCAGCATCGAGTTGAGGCCGACCGCTTTGCCCACGAACGCGCGATCCCACCCGTGAATCCGCACGAAGAACTCGGGAATCCAGGAGAGCGCACCATAGCCGGAGAGCGCGAGAAGAGCGAAGCCGAAATTGTGGAAGAGAAAGGCGCCGGCGTTCTCGCGAAAGTACCGGACGAAGTCCCCGGTCGACACCGCGAGCGCGTCTCCGCCCATAGCACTCTCGCGCCTTCTCGGCTCCCGGAACGTCGCGAGCAGGAGCGCGGTGAGAGGAATCGTGGGGAGAGCCACCGCGAAGAACACGACCTGCCAGACGTACCGCTCTCCCACCAGGGGTAGAGTCAGCGATTGCGCGTTCCCCGCCCACTCGATGACGAAACCGCCCGCGATGGAGGCGAGCCCGCCCCCGAGGTGGATTCCCATGGAGTAGACGGAAAGAGCTCTCGCGAGCCGATCGAGCGGAAAGAGATCCGTGAGGATCGAGTACGCCGCGGGCGAGAGCGTCGCTTCGCCGATGCCGACGCCGATGCGGGCGAGAGCGAGCTCGCGGAAGCCGCGGGCGAAGCCGAAGCTCGCCGAGGCCAGGGTCCAGAATACCTGGCCGACGACGATGAGCCGGATCCGGCTCACCCGGTCGGCGAGCCACCCCAGGGGAAGGCCGGCGATGGTGTAGAAGATCGCGAAGGCGGGTCCGATGAGGAACCCGACCTCGCTGTCGCTGAGTCCCGTCGTCTCGCGAACGGGGCCGATGAGAAGGGTGAGGATCGTCCGATCGAGGAAGGAGTTGATGTAGACCCCGAGGAGAAGGATCACCCCGTACCAGGCATGCCAGGAACGGAGCGAGGTCAAAGGGATCGACCGAAACGCATGGGGCTACTGTAGCGTGAAGGTCTTTCCGCGGCCACGCGGATCGGCGTATAATCCGCCTGGTCCTGGCGCAACAGGTTCTTCGGCTCGAGGTGCGTCATGGGTCTCTTCAGCAGGGAGAAAGCGCCACCGCCCGTCGCGAAACGTCCGGGCTCGAACCCGGAGCGTCGTTCGGGCCGGCGGGTGGTTCTCCCGATCGCCGTCCGCATCAAGGTAAACGACCGGGAGATTCGCGACGCCCGCTTGCGCGACGTCAACCTCCCCGGCCTCGCTGTCGAATCCTCGACTCCGGTCCAGGTCGGCGACCGGGTGAGCATCGGCTTCGACGGCTACCCCGAGGTTGCGCCTCCATTCGCCTTGACGGGCATCGTGCGCCGCGTCCTTTTGAGCAAGGATCCCGCCACTTCCGACGCGATGGGCATCGAGATCGATCGGGAGCTCACGTCGGCCGACGCTCTGAAGAACTATCGAAGAGTCGTCCTCCACTACCTCCACCACAAGCCCCTGCTCGAGGACATGAACCAGGGGTACTTCGAAGGCCGGTGCCCGTCGTGCGAGTGGATCGGACGCGTAGGCCGGAGAAAGCCTCATTGCTCGCGCTGCGGCGCGGACGTCGTTCCCGTCTGAGAAGCATACTCGGGCCTCAGGAGCTCCCGAATCTCCTCGGTGCGCAGCACGATCTCCGTCGCTCCCATCGAGTAAGGAGCGACGTCATACGCGTTGTAGGTGCAGGCGAGCCCATCGTCTCGAAGAGCGCAATTGTCGGTGAGAACGAAGGTACCGTTCTCGAACGTGAATCCCGCGTCCGCGAAGCTCACTCCCTCCGCGATACCGCGCGTCTCCCGAAACCCCGCCTCGGCGAGCCGGGTTGCCTCCGGTAGCGCCCCCTCCCTCAGCAAGTCGACCAAGGCCTTCTTCGCGCCCGTTGCCGGATCGAGGTTGAGGTAGTGCACCACCCCGAGCCCGTGTGCGCCGCCGAGGTAGGACCTCTCGGAAAAGCTCAAGCTCAGAAGGTTCGAAGCGCTCCTCAGAACGAACGCCTTTCGCTCGAGAAACCAGGACTGCGCCGATTTGGGCTCGGCCGCTTTGAACTCGGCGAAGTCGGCAAGGAACCTCGCCATGAGCGCGTTGACTCCGGCAGGAGGGTCGTCTGGATGAAGCGGCGCTGCCAGAAAGGAATCGATGGCCGAAGTGACTGCCGCGACCGCGGTTCCGGGAGGCGCTTCGACGACGGTGGGGTAGTCGAGCCGAACGTAGGTGCAGCTCTCGCTCCCGGCGACGCAGTCCCCGTAGGTCATCTCGCGCGTCTGCATCTCGAATCGGAGGACCGAGGGAGGTGCGGACGCCGGCTCGTCCGCCGGCGTTTGGGCGCACGCGGCGAGGATCGCGAGGGTCGCCAGGGTAAAGCGCATGCCGATCACATCCTCTTGTACTTCGTTCCCGCCCCTCCTTCGCGCGGTCTCCACCGCGGGCCGAGAACGTCCGCCGCCTTGCAGTCGACGCAGTTCGAGGCGTTCACCACGAGCTTTCCCTCCTGGATCTCGTAGACTCGGGCGGGACACATGTCGACGTAGAGCCTCTGGACTTCGGGCGGGAGGTTCTCGCCGAGGAGGAGGTGCGAGGGAGCGTCGTCGCGGGTGTTGTTGCCCGACCGGAAGACGGAGTCGAGCTTGCCGAACGTGAGCTTCCCGTCGGGCTTGATCTCCTTCGGAGGAGTCGGTGTCTTTGGCTCGCGGGCGTCCTCCTCGACGGGAATGCGGGCGCCGAAGAGAGCTCCGCCCGTCGCGGTCATGAGCGCGGCCTTGAGCCCGCCGAGATAGAAACCGGACTTGAAGGCGAGCCGCATGTTGCGCGTCCGGTAGAGATCGTCGCGGACGAAGCTCGCGCGGATCGCGTCGTCGTAAGGCCTGAGCCCCGCTCGCGAAGTATCGCCGTTCTTCAGAGCCTTCCGAATGGCGCGCGCGGCGAGGATCCCCGACTTCATCGCGTAGTGGATTCCCTTGAGCGAGGGCACGTCCACCAGCCCGGCGGCGTCACCTGCGAGGAGGAGGCCGTCGCCCGTCATGCGCTCGGGAAGTGAATAATAGCCTCCCTCGGGAATCGTCTTCGCGCCCCACTCGACCATCTCTCCTCCTTCGAGGTAGGGGCGGAAGAGAGGATGGGTCTTCAGCTCCTGCAGGAGAGCATGAACGTCGAGGGAGGACTCCTTGTAGTCGAGGCCGACCACCATCCCGATTGCGGCCAGGTTCGGAGCGAGAGGATAGAAGAAGCTCCCGCCGAAGGCGGAGCGCGGAAGAGGCCACCCGAGCGTGTGGATCACGGCGTCGAGGGGCCGCTTCACTTCCCAGAGCTCTTTCACGCCGAGAGCGTAGATCTGGGGATTGGGTGACGCGATCTTCTGCCAGCTCAGATAGGCCTGGGTGAGCGGCCCGCGAGTCCCTTCGGCCAGCACCGTGACCCTCGCCGTAACGTCGGTTGCGGGCGCGAAGCCCGGGCCGGGCCTGCCCTCGCGGTTGAGGCCGGACGGCGTGGTGCGCACTCCGATGACACGCTCTCCCTCGACGAGGAGGGAATCCGCGGGAAAACCCGTGAACAGGTTGATGCCCAGCTCCTCCGCTTTCTTCCCCAAGAAGCGGACGATCTCGCCGATGGAGGCCACGTAGTTGCCGCGGTTCAACATGGTCGGTGGCGTCGGGAGGCGAAGCGAGGAGGATTCCGTCACGAAATACACGCGCTCGCGCTCGACGGGCGCGCGGAAGGGGAAATCCTTGTCCTGGAGCTCGGGAAAAAGCTCGCGAAAGGAGACGGGATTCACGACGGCGCCGGAGAGGCAGTGCTGTCCGAGCTCCTCGGATTTCTCCAGAACTCCGATCTCGATCGTGCCGAGGGACGAATCGCTCTTGACCAGCCGCGCAAGCTCGATGGCGCCGGCGAGCCCCGCGGGTCCGCCGCCCACGAAGAGCACGTCCATGGGAACCGCTTCTTCGCTCGGCTTCGACGTCGAGAGGAGCTCGTCGGTGGGAAGAGGACGCTGGTAGTCGGCGGGAGTAAAGGTCTTGGGCATCAGGCGAACTTCTCGGGGTCCCACTCGAGGCCGAGCTCGCTCGGAGCGGCCATGTAGCCGGCGAGAGCGGAGGCCGCGACGACCGCCGGGCTCGCGAGATAGCCGAGCCCTCCGACCCCCATGCGGTTGCGCCAGTTGCGATTGAAAGACGTGATCGCGGTCTCTCCCTTGGCGAGGGCGTCGGGTCCCTGGCCGAAGCAGGGGCCGCACCAGGATTCACGGATCCGCCCTCCCGCCGATTGCAGAACGGAGGCGATGGACTCGCCGCCGAGCCGGGGTTCCGGGCGCTCGATGTCCCGTTTCACTCCCCCCGATCCGGGGAAGACGACGAGCGGCCGGGCGACTTTCTCGCGGCCGAGCGCGCGCGCCGCCCGAAGGACGAGCGCGGCCTTCAAGAGATCGTCGTAGCTTCCGTTGGTGCAGGAGCCGATGTAGGCCTTGTCGAACGAGATGCGCTCCTTCGCGACCTCGTCCGCGGGAAACGCGTTTCCCGGCGAGTAAGGCTTCGCGATCATCGGACGCACGGTCGAAAGGTCGAGCGTCTCGTCGATCTCGTAGTGGGCGAGTGTCCCCGGCCGGATGCGGGGGTAGGGAAGCTCGGTCATCCCTTTCGAGCGGTACCACGCGTAGGTGACGTCGTCGGGCGCGAAGATTCCGTTGAGCGCCTCGGCTTCGGCCATCATGTTGCAGATCGTGTTGCGGTACGCGATGCCGAGAACGCCGTTCTCATCGACGAGCTCGACGGACATGCCGCGCGACTGTGCTTCTCCCCACCGCTCGAGAAGTGCCAACACCACGTCCTTGCCGCTGACCCAGGGCTGGAGGGCGCCCTCGAACACCACTCGCCGGGCGGCGGCAAGCGTGAGGTAGACGTAGCCCGTCGACCAGCCGAATCCGAGAGTCGTCGAGCCCACGCCCATCCCGACGGCACCGTACGCTCCATAGGCGCGGCTGTGGGAGTCGGCGCCGGGAACGAACTGTCCCGGCAGGATGAGACCCTGTTCGGGAAAGTAGAAGTGGAAGATCCCGTCGCCCGGAGTCGCGTAGTACGGCCGCTCCATCCTGTTCTTCCTGGCGAACTCGCGGCCGATCGACGTCTGTTTCTCGTCGGCGTCGACACCCGTGAAGACGAAGTGGTCGTTCGCGATCGCCGCCTGGCGGGGATAGATGGTTTCTCCGCCCGTGATCTGATTGAAGGTGTGAATGGCGAAGGGCGCGGTGCCGTCGGAGGCGGGAAGGAGATCCGCGTAGACCCTGAGGGTCGTCGCGGGCTTCACCTCCGCGTCCTTGTCGACCCGATGGGCCCATACGATCTGCTCCGTCGTGGTGAGGGTCCGCGCGGTCTTCTCGTCGGGCCATTCGATCGAAGGCTCGCGGGCGAGCGAGGCGGGAAGCTCCCTGCGGCCGACGGCGAAGATCCCGCCGCTCCTCCGGATCTCGTCCTCCTTCGCGGTGAGAGCCACCGGATCGTAGCTCTTCCCCTGCGTGAGGTTCGAGAGCCTGCGGGTCTCGCGATCGTAGGAGAACCGATCGCCGTCCTTCGCGTCGGCGACGGCCGCCTTCGACTGCACGACCTCGAGCCCGAGGTTGAACGCGTTGCGGCGGAAGATGTCTCCCATGTTGTCGCCGCAGACGACGACCATCTCGAGGCCGGCTTCCTCGGCAACCGCCTTCAGCCCCGCGGGGCTCATCTCGCGCGAAGAGCCGATGGCGAATCGGTCTCCGGCGATGACGAACGTCTCGCCGGAGTGGACCCGCCTGCGGAAGTCGGGCACGAGGTACCGAAACGAGCCCGCCTTCCACTTCTCGTCGAGGGCTTCGAGGCTCTCGGACACGCAGTCGGCGGCGGGAGTGATCTGATCGGTGTCGATCGCGTCGAGCTTTTCTCCGGGGCGTTTGGGGTCCCACAGGATGAGCGCTCTTCCCTCGACGATGCGGGGGAGATCCCTCACCGCTGCGCCCGGCGGCCTGCCCACGTGCGCCTGCGGGTCGACGCCTTCCTTGAGTCGCGCCGGTCCGATTGCCTGTACCTTCACGACCTACATTATACGGAGAAAAGGAAAAAGGCCCGGCGGCCGGGCCGCCGGGCCTCATAAGGCAGAAACGGCGCAACCGCCGTTTCCATCAAACCCAAAGAATCCCGCTCGTCTTCATCACTGAATCCGACCTCCAAGCTTCGGGTTCACACACGCAAGGACAAATCCTAAGACCGCAAATCGGGCTCGTCAACAAGTTTTTGTGGTCTACCTGGTCACCGATCGCAATATCTGGTGGTCCACAGGGGAGTAACAACGAATTCACAACTTCTCCACACGTTATGCAGAGGATATGAACAGACGCCTGTGGAAAACCCTTACGGAATGGCCGCCGCGCGCTCGGGGCGGTCGAACCGAGGGCGTCCCTCCGCGGAGGCGAGATCCCAGCTCGTCTGGTGGACGAGCCGCGCGATGCGCTCGAGTTTTTCGTACTCGATCCTCTCCGGCCGATCGAACTCGGTGTGGTAGTCAGGGTGCAGGCCGGTGTGGAAAAAGAGGGAGGGAACGCCCTTCTGCAGGAAAGGCCATTGATCGCTCCTCCGAAGCAGGTTCGATTCGTTGTTGTCGTAGCGCATGAGGAGCTCGAGCTCGACCGATCGGTTCGACTCCTCGACGAGCACCTTGAGATCGCTGCTGTAGGTGTGGCCAAGGATGTTGACCCGGTTCCCATTCGACTCCGCCGTCTGGATCTCGAGGCCACGGAACCGCCGTCCGCCGCCCGCCGGAACTTCCTCGTTGCGGCCGATCATGTCCATGTTGAGGGTGGCGACGGTTCTCTCGAGAGGCACGAGGGGGTTCTCCGCGTAGGCCCAGGCGCCGAGAAGCCCGCGCTCCTCGGAGTTCCAGGCGGCGAAGAAAACGCTCCTCTTCGGCCGCACGCCCTGCCGCGCCGCCTCCGCGTACGCCTCGGCGATCGCGAGGAGAGCAACGGTGCCGGAGCCATCGTCGTCGGCTCCGTTGAAGATCCTCTGTTCGTCGGCGCCGTCATGATCGTAGTGAGCGCAGACGACGACCCACTCGTCCTTCAGCCTCGGGTCGCTTCCCTCGATGGCGGCGACGACGTTCCGATCGGTGATGCCCTCCTGGGCGACGCTCGCCTCGATCGTGATCCGGGGCGACGAGACCCCAACGGGAGATACACCGCCGGCCGACTCCGCGAGTCGCGCGAGCTCATCGAGGCTCTTGCCGGTGGCCTCGAGGATCGTGGCCGCGACGGCGGGAGAGACGGCGATGGCGGGGATGCGCACCGAATCGGTCCAGCGCGCGAGCGAGAGCCGCGGCATGCGCCGAGGAGGATCGGGCCAGGCCTGTTCCGCGAGCTCCGTGAAGTTCAGTTCACCAGGGTGGTTGTGCACGTCGGCGACGTACAGGATGGCGAGAGCGCCAGCTTTCTGCGCGTACAAAGCTTTCCGGAGGTCGCGCGCGTACTCCGAGCCCACTACTCCATCGAAGACGCTTTCCGGGTCCTTCTCGCCGGGCTCGTGATCGAAGACGAGAGCGATCTTCCCTTTGAGGGAACCGGCCTTGAAGTCGTCGTGTCCGAGCTTGGCGGCGCGGATCCCGTACCCGGCGAAGACGACTTCGCCCTCGACGCTCCCGCTCGCGCTGAAGCTCTGGGGGAAGAAGTCCTGTTTGAGGCGATAGCGAAGGGCCCCACCGGACGCGGTCCGGATCTCGAGCGTGTTCGTGTCGCCGAGACTCGCCTTCGACAGGACGTAAGGCTGGAAGTAGGACTCCTCCGGACCCATGGGCTTCAGGCCCAGCCGCTCGAACCGCGAGCGGATGAAAAGGGCGGCGATGCGGTTCTCGGGGTACTCCGTAAGCCGCCCCTTCAGCTCGTCGGAAGCGAGGAAGAAGAGGTCGGCTTTGAGCCGGTCCTTACGAATGGCATCGTTTCCCGGGGCGGCCGTCTGCGCCGCGAGGGGAGAAGCGAGACAAAGGATGACTGCGAAACAGGCTCGTTTCATGCGGGTAATCTAATCCATGGAGCTGGCACTCGACGAGCGCCAGTTCCCCGCGCTATATCTATCGGCATGCTCAAAACCTCGCGCGTCATCCTTTTGACCCTCGCCGCATCGTTTTTCGTTCTGTCCACCTCCTCGGCGTCCGACGAGCCCCAGATCCAGCGTTCCGCCTACCACGACTACCGGGTCGTTCCCTACGTGAGCGGGCTCGAGCACCCCTGGTCGATCGCTTTCCTTCCCGGTGGCGACATGCTCGTGACGGAACAACCGGGGCGGCTCCGCATCGTGCGCAACGGGAAGCTCCTCGAAGAGCCAGCGCCCGGGGTCCCCGCCGTTCATTACCAGGGGCAGGGCGGGCTCATGGACGTCGTTCCGCATCCGGATTTCGCAGCGAACCGTCTCCTCTACCTGAGCTACTCGAAGCCCTACGCGGACGGCGATGGGGCCACGACCGCGGTCGTCCGCAGTCGCTTCGAGAACGATCGCTTGACCAATGTGGAGCAGCTCTTCGAAGCCGTGTCGCGGGGCCGGGGACACTACGGTTCGCGGCTCGCCTTCGATGGGAAGGGCTATCTCTTCATCACCGTCGGCGATCGGCAGGTGCCGCCGACCGGCGACCTCGAGAAGCACCCCGCCCAGGACATCACGAACCACCACGGCACCGTCAACCGGATTCACGACGACGGGCGCGTTCCCGCCGATAACCCCTTCGTGAATCGCGAGGGAGCGCGCCCCGAGATCTGGAGCTACGGTCATCGAAACCCTCAAGGTCTCGTCATCAACCGCGAAACGGGCGACGTCTGGATTACCGAGCACGGCCCGCAGGGGGGTGACGAGCTCGACCTGATTCGCCCCGGCGCGAACTACGGCTGGCCCGTCGTTGGATACGGGGTCAACTACGAGACCGGCCTCGCCATTCACTCCGGCACGATGCGCGAAGGGATGGTGCACCCCGTGCACGTGTGGGTGCCGTCGACCGGTGTCTCGGGGCTGATGCTCTACACCGGCGACGTGTTCCCCGACTGGAGAGGGAGCCTCTTCGCGGGCGGCCTCGCGGGAGAGCAGATCGCGCGGCTCACCATGGACGGCCAGGAGGCCGTGATCGAGGAGACGCTCGTGCACCGCATGGGCCGGGTGCGCGACGTCCGCCAGGGTCTGGACGGCTACATCTACGTCGCGATCGATGGAGCCGAGAGAGGGAACAAGACGCCCATCTACCGGCTCGAGCCGGCGGAGGCGAACTGACGCTCATCGCTCGTTCTTTTTCCAGAGCTGCTGCCACCAGCTCAGCGGAGCCGCGTCGTCGTCTCTGAGGTTCATCTTTCCCCGGATCGTGGCCAGGTCCCATCCGGTGAGAGACGCGAGCGTGCGCGCCTCCTCATCCTGACGTGCGCGAAGGTCGCGGCGATAAGCCTCGGCCGCCTGGCACGTCGCTTCACCCTGGTACGGATGGCGAAGCACGTACCGGCCCTGGAAGTTCTCCCGGTCCGACGTTTCCTGGAGCACGAGGTCCTCGGGGAAGTGCTCGCCGTCGTAGCGGACGTGGAGCCTCGTGACGAAGGCGTTCTGGCCGCCGCCCCTCCGCGGGTCCCGCTCGCTCCAGAACACTCCGAGCTCGCGGAGCTCTTCCGGCGTGAGGGGGTCGGTGGCACAGGGATCGCACCACCCCATGTCCCACGCGTACTCCAGAAAGACCGTCCTCATGTTCTCCCGCCTCACCTGCTCGTCGAACATCGCCTTGTAGAAGGAAGGGAACTCGCTCTTGACGTAGACGGGAATTTCCATTCCCGTCGGGAGCTTCACCGTGCGATAGTTCGTCGTCTCGATGCGGCCCCTCCGCGTGAGTGCGTAGATCAGGAGATCCTGAGGTCCCTCGGCGTTCACCGTCCCGAGGCGGATGGGGAGCATGAATTTCGGGGACTCGTAGGCAATTTGCAAAGGACGGAGGTACGTGAAGCCGAGCTTCGACTGCTCTTCGAGGTTGACCTTGGCGACGAAGAAGCGCAGGTTCTGTTTGATGTAGCTCCCGAGGACGCGGGAGGCACCGGGGGGAAGCTTGTACCCGTTCTCCGTGAGCCAGGTGGTCAGACCGCTCGATTCCTTCGCCGAGAGAATGACGATGTCGTACTCGCCCACCGTGTAGGAAGCCTCGATGGTGACTCCCAGATTGCTTGCGCGCATGCGCATCGCGCCATCGGCGGCCGCTGCCGCCGGGTAGGCCCTCTCGTACAGAATGGGCGGGTTGCATGGGTCCTCGTCGAAGTACTCGACGAGCCTCGGCGCGGTGAACGCGTCGAGGTGGTCGATGTACTTCATCTTCGTGACGTGGATCTGGTCGCGCTCGAGAAACGTGGGCACGGGGACGACGACGGCGAACTCCTTGGGGTCACCCTTGAAGTCGTTCGCCATGGTCAGGACCGTCTTGTCGTCGCTGCGGACGAGGACGACCTGGGAGGCGCGGTTGAACAGACGCGCGTCGGCCTTCGCGACGTAGAAGCCGCAGAAGGCGCGGACCGCGGGATGAACGAAGGCGAGCGTGAGCGCGAGGGCAGCGCCCCAGACGAGGACGAGGCGTTTCATGCGAAGCTCCTTTCAGCGATGGGGGGAGAGGCTACCGATGAGGTCCATTCGTAACGCCTGCCGGGCAAGAGCCGGTTCCAGAGAGGCGTCGTCATCGACACAAGGGCGAGAGACCAGATGAGGCCGTTCGGCCGGAAGAGGACGAACTGCACGGTGCCGGCGCCGAGCGCAACGGCGAGGGCGAAGAGGATCCGTCCTATCCGCGACTCGGGAGTGGTCTTGGGGTCGGAGATCATGAAGAACGAGAAGAGGAGGAATGCCCCGTTCTGCATCTGATGGAGCGGAATCGTCAGGGGATCGGAGAGCCAGAGGGCGCGGCCGAAGAGCACCATCGCGTAGAAGGCGATGAACGCATAGGTGACGTCGCTCCGGTGGGCGCGGTGGATGACGATCCCGCCGAGACAGGCCATGAGGAGCGCGAAGAACGTCCCCGTGCCCCACTGGCCGGCGGAGACCCAGACCCCGCCGGTCGCCGCCATGGTCGCTGCGATGCCGAAGTTCGTGGGGTTGAAGACGTGCCTCCCGTCGATGCGGAGCAGGAACTTGCTCCCGATCGTGAGCACCGCCGCCGCGGCGGCAAGCGACAGGTGGTTCGTCCTGAGGAGGAGGCAGAGGGACATAGTGGAAATGAGGGCGCTTCTGGGATCGAACCTCAGGCCGAAGGCGCGGCTCCCGGCGTACTGGGTCGCGAGGGCCGAGATCGCCATCACGGCGGAAACGTCCAGGCGGACGTCGAACCGGAGCCCGAAGACTCCCCAGACGAGGAGCGAGAGCAGAGTGGCGATCTGGTAATGCCGGGGATCCATGACGACCCACCTCCTGCAAGAGAATACCGACTCCCCGGCCTCTTCCTTCCAGGACAAGTTGCCCAAGGATTGGGGGAATGCGCGCCCAATCGATGCAACATATTGTGGTTGATCGTTACCAGACTTGCACCTAACCTCGATCTCATGGATCTGACTCCAAAGCAGAGGGCGGTCCTCCAATACCTGAAGGACTACCGGCGGGAGCACGGGATGCCGCCCTCGTACGACGAGATCCGGCGCGAGTTCGGGTTCGCCTCCCTCAACTCCGCGAGGAAGCACCTTCTCCAGCTCCATCGAAAAGGGTTCATCCGGTCGCCCTGGAAGAACCAGAAGCGCGCGCTCGAGATCGTGGAGCCGGACGAGGCTCCGCGGGCGGTGAGGCTTCGTCTGCTGGGGTCGGTCGCCGCGGGAAGGCCGGTCCTCGCGCTGGACCGCGTCGAGACGGTGGAAGTGCCGCAGTCGCTCGTTCGAAACGGAGAGCACTTCGCGCTCCGGGTTCAAGACGATAGCATGGCCGAAGACGGGATCGTCGACGGCGATCTCCTCGTGTTGCAGCGGAGGGAGGACGCCGAGACTGGACAGAGGGTCATTGCGCTCGGGGATGGCGAAGCGGTGGTGGTCGGATTGGTGAGGACGTTCTCATGAGCGAATCGTCGAGAGACTCGCAGTTGCGGAAGGCGGAGTCGATCGGGCTCCCTTCCGCACGGCGGCACATATTTCTCTGCTGCGATCAGACGAAGCCCAAGTGCTGCGACAAGGACCGCTCTCTTGCCGCCTGGGAGTACTTGAAGAACCGGCTCAAGGAGCTCGGACTCTCGGAGCAGGGGGGAGTGGCGCGCAGCAAAGCCAACTGCCTGCGTATCTGCGAGGGCGGGCCCGTCGCCGTCGTCTACCCGGAGGGAGCGTGGTACGCCGACTGCGATCCGCCGGTGCTGGAACAGATCATCGAGCGCCACCTGGTGAAGGGCGAAGTCGTCGAGGAGCACCTGATCCTGAAGCGTCCTCTGGAGACTTGAGCTCCCAGCTCGCGCCGACCGCGCGGCTCAGAAAGCCGAGAACGGGCTTCATCGCGGCGCACGCCGAAGCGAATCGTCTCAGGAAGTCCGGGGCGCACGCCTCCTTCTCCTCGAAGGGGATGAACACGATGAAGTCCTTCCGCTTCAGGTCCGAGGCGAGCGGGTGCGCGGGGTCGTAGCCTCGCGGGACTTTCTTCAGAGAATCGCCTCCGAGCTCGCACTTGCCCCGCAGCGCCTGGGAGACCGAACGCTTCCAGCCCGACGGGTCAGCGACGATGGCGTCACGGACCTTCTTCAGAGTCGCGGGCTCCGGGTGCCAGATGCCGGCTCCTGCGAAGACGCTTCCCGGCTCGAGGTGGAGGTAGTAGCCGGGCGCGTGGACGTTTTTCGTCTCCTCGTGCGGGAACCGCACCCCGGCGTGGGTTTTGTACGGGCTCTTGTCTTTTGAAAACCGCACGTCGCGGTGGATGCGGAAGAGCGACCCTCCCACAGGCCTCGGGTCGGCGACGAGGTGGGGGCTGATCCGCGCGAGATGCGGGCTGAAATCGGAGATAAACTGAAGGAGCGGCTCTTTGACGTGCCTCTCGTATCGCCCCTTGTTCTTGAGAAACCACTCGCGGTCGTTGTTCTTCGCGAGCTCGCGGAAAAACTGGAACAGCTCCTTCTGGATGTGGCTCATTCGCCGATATCCTCCGCCCACAGATCCGGTTTCTCCCGTTTCAAGCGTTCCATCCACCGGATGGCCCGTTCATCGTCGAGAACGTGGATCGTGATTCCATGGCGGGCCATCCATTCCTCTTCGCCCCGGAACGTCCGGTTCTCTCCGATGACCACGACGGGGATGCGATAGAGGATCGCCGTCCCCGAGCACATCGCGCAAGGGCTGAGGGTCGAAACGAGGATGAGCTCGCGCCAATCGCGGCGGCGTCCCGCGCGCCGGATCGCAACCATCTCCGCGTGCGCGGTGGGGTCAGAGGTCTGAACGCGCTCGTTGTGCCCGGCGGCGACGATCGTGCCCGAAGCGCTGACGAGGACGGAGCCGATGGGAATGCCGCCCTCGCTCCAGGACTTCTCCGCCTGGGCGAGTGCCGCCGTCAGATAGTCCCTCATGGGGCGCCATTGTAGTGTATTAATGCCGCGGGGACCCCACCCCCGCGGCCCCGGCGTGTCCGGCGCTACGCGCCGATCTCGCGGCAAATTCGATGGGATGCCGCTCGGGATCGTGCGTTACCTGCTCGTGCTTCAGAGCAGGTTGGCGCGGGTCAGCGTCTCTTCGACGAGCTCGTAGACGTAGTCCTGGAGCTGCGAGCGGGAACGGATGTCGCAGTTGGTGAACTGCACGCCCGCCCCTTCGGGAAGAGTCTGCTTGCGGATGCCTCCGGGATTGCTCCAGGCGATGCGGGCTTCGAGCTCGAGAGGTTCGCGGTCCCGGAAGGTGCAGAACGTGAGGCGCACGGGGCTGTCCACGCGGAACGGGACCATGGTGTGAACGTAGGCGCCGCCGACGCTGATGTCCTGGAGCTTGCCCGAGAAGAAGTTGTCGCGGGTCTCGCAGAGTACGTCGGCATCGGCGGGAACGCGCAGGAAATCAACGGGGATCTTCTCGCGGAAACGGTGCGGACCAGGCGCGGTTCGGACGCCCTCGTTCGGACGCGCGTCGGGACGGTAGAGCCCGGAGAAGATGCTGTCGAGCGTGAACGTGACTTCGACCCATTCCTTCTGGAGCTCGGGGCTCAGGCGGCCGCCCGTCTCGTTGCGGATCTGGTAGAGCCGCGTGTATTGCTGGAACACGTCGACGATGTGAGATTGCGTCGCGGACATAAAACCCCACTCCCTGGTTTGGACTTCCGGCGCCATGAATGGCCTTCAAGAAGCGTTCCATCGGCGGGTCCGGGTCGTAAACGCTTGTCCCCGCGCCGCTTGTTGCACTTTACGGGGGTCTCCGCGAGCCCTTCCGGCGTAGGGATTCTCCTCCGGGATCACGTTTCATTTTGCGATCCGGAGCGGAGGACGCGGAATCGACGTGCCTTCAGCTCGAAGCGAGGAAGGCTCCCCGGAGGCGCAAGGGCGACTTCCGTGCGAAGCCCGAGCCGAACGTGCAGCTCCTTCTCGAGGCGCGCTCTCACGTCGTCTGCGTTCGCGCCCTCGTTCACCTCGATCTCGGCCCGCATCTCCCACATCTCTCGCCGCTCGGCGACCTCGATCTGGAACTCGGAGATCGCTTCGTCCTCGCGGACGATGTTCTCGACGGCGGTGGGGTAGACGTTCACGCCGCGCACCAGAATCATGTCGTCGGCGCGGCCGAGAACGCCTCCCGGAAACCGGAGAAAGGCACTCCCGCACGCGCAGGGCGTGGAGCGCAGCCGGACGAGATCGCCCGTGCGGTAGCGGACGACGGGCGCCGCCCACCGGCCGAGGTTCGTGAGCACGAGCTCGCCCGTCTCGTCCTCGCCCACAAGGGAGTCGCCCTCGCGCTCGAGCACCTCCGCGATGAACTCCGACTCGAGAACGTGGAGCCCCTCGCCCGCGGGGCACTCGAAGCCCCAGGGTCCGACTTCGCTCAGTCCGGCGTGGTCCCACGCGCGCGCTCCCCACGCCGCCTCGATCCGCTTCTTCGTGGCCGGGATGCTCGCCCCCGGCTCGCCTCCGTGGACCGTCGCCCTCACGGCGCTCCCCTTGATATCGATCGCGTGCTCTTCCGCGACTTCCGCGAGCCTCAGGGCGTACGTCGGAGTCGAGAGAAGGACGGTCGCGCCGCTCTCCAGGATGGCGTCGAGTCTCTGGAGGGAGCTCGAAGCACCGCCGGGGATGGCTTGCGCTCCGATCCGGTAGGCGGCCTCGAACCCGGCCCAGAATCCGACGAAAGGGCCGAACCCGAAGGCGGCGAATATGCGGTCCCCGGGCCCGAGGCCGAAGGTCCGGTAGATCTCCTCCCAGCAGCGGGTGAACCACCCCCAGCTTTCCCGGGTGTCGAGGACCTTGAGGCGCCGTCCCGTCGTTCCCGAGGTCGAGTGAACCCGCGTGTAGTCCAGGAGGGGCTGGGTCAAGTTGCTTCCGTACGGAGGGTGAAGCGCTTGATCGTCGACGAGCTCGCTCTTGGTCGTGAACGGGAGCTTTCGATAGTCGCTCATCGAAGCGATGGGAAGGTCGACGGCCGAAAGTTTGCCCCGGTAGAACGGGTTGTCCTTCGCGAGGAGCGCGAGACCGGAGTTCAGCCGCTCGAGCTGGCGTTCGAAGAGAAGAGCGCAGCTGGCGGGCATCGCCGGTAGTATATTCTCGCCATGTTCTGGAACGAGATGAAGACCCCGGCGGCCCTCGTCGACCTCGATCGGGTGGAAGCCAACTGTTCACGCATCGCGGAGCGCGTCCGTCGCCTGGGTGCGAAGCTCAGGCCGCACGTCAAGACCCACAAGTGCGTCGAGGCGGCGCGCCTCCAGATCCGCGGGCACCTCGGCGGCATCACGGTTTCGACGCTCGCGGAAGCGCGTTTTTTCGCCCGCGCGGGATTCCGCGACATCACCTACGCCGTCCCCATAGCGATCTCACGCCTCGAGGAGGCAGTCGAAATCGGACGATCGCTGTCAGCATTCCACCTCCTCCTCGACCACGAGGCGACGTTCGAAGCGATGTCCGCGTGCGCGCGCGCGAAAGGGGTGCGGATGTCGGCGTTCCTGAAGGTCGACTGCGGTTACCATCGCGCGGGTGTCGACCCCGAGAGGGACGGGAGCGTCGCTCTCGCGCTCCGCATGGCGAGGTCGAGCGATGTCGATTTCCGCGGCATCCTGACGCACGCCGGACACTCCTACCACGCGGCGAATGCTCGCGAGATCAAGGCATACGCCGAAACCGAAAGGAGCGTGATGGCACGATTCGCGGAGAAGCTGGCGCGTGCCGGCGCGCCGCCTCCGGAGGTGAGCGTCGGCTCGACCCCGACCATCTCGCTCGGGGAGTCCCTGGAGGGAGTGACCGAGGCCAGGCCGGGGAACTACGTTTTCTACGATCACTTCCAGGCCGCGATCGGGAGCTGCGATATCGGGAGCGCCGCGTTCAGCGTGCTCGCGACCGTTTTGAGCCACTACCCCGAGCGAAACGAGCTCCTCATCGATGCCGGCGGACTCGCCCTGTCCCGGGACGAAGGGCCGACGCACCTCGACCCAGATTGCGGCTACGGGGCGCTCTTCACCGCGGACGGAAGAACGGCTCTGCCGTCGCTTCGCATCCGTTCGATCTCCCAGGAGCACGGGAAAATCCAGGGATCGACACCCATCGACTACGCGGCCCTTCCCGTCGGCGCGAAGCTTCGCATCGTGCCCAACCCCTCGTGCCTCACCGCGGCCATGTTCGAGCGCTACCACGTGTTCCGGGGGAATGCCGTGGTCGACGAATGGCGGCCGGTCCGCGGTTGGTGAGCGGTGCGCTGGAGACGGAAGATATCCGGGTGGTGCTGCACCCATCTTCAGATGTGCCCCGTCTCCTGGATGAGGGAAGGATCACGCACGCTCTGGTGGTGGCGGGACTGTTCTGGTACCTGCAGAGCGAGACCGGTGCAAGAGACGGATAAGGAGCGGCGCTTTCCGTCTGCCTTTTTTGACGGGCGGCCGCGATCCCTCAACGCTTGCGGTCCACGTTCCCGAAAAGCCGCTCGAGGGTGTGCCGGTAGTCCGGAGCCGCCTTCTGCACGGCAGCTCGCAGGAATTCGCGGTCGGCGCCCGACTCGACGATAGCTTCCACGTCGGCCAAGTCCTGGGTGCGCCCGGCGATGAGCTTCATGATCACGATCGTATCTACGGGTGCGATGGGAACTCCGTCGCTCACCTGTGCGCGGTCGAGTCCGTCCTCGATGGCGGCCAGCGCGGCGGTTAGCGGCACCTGGTCGACGTCGATACCGTCGAATTCGACGACGGGCACGCGCATGGTAACGAAGCCACCGGAATGGGTTTCGAACGCTTCGTTCCCGACGAGGAAATCGATGTCCTCCGTCGTGCGCGGCCGGCTGCGGTACGCGTTCGCGCCGAGCGCCCCGACGAGCGCATGGCGGATGCCTGCCTCGAAGAACATCCTCGAGACCTCACGGACGGCTCGCTCGAAGCCGGGGACCGGCCGCAAAGCGCGCTCGAGCTCCCCTTCACGGCCGGCTTTCATACGGGACCTCCTGTGGAGGGCGATCTCGGGTCTCATCGTCGCGTCCGTCCCTTTTCTACTAGTTCGATCGTAGCACGCTGGCCCCCACTTGCTCGACCTTTCCGATCATCCCCGGTTCCCCATCTTGCTCCCTGCGTCGAGCGGGGAAATTGCCTTTCACTCGACACATCCACGCTGGAGTAACGGTGACTTTCTTACACCACTCCCTGCCTCAACCCGGGCTCAGCCGTTGAATGAGCTCCCACGCCGCGCGCACGTGGCGCTCTTCCGTTGAGGTCTGTCCGATCGACATCCGCAGCGTGTAGCGGGAGTCGAGCTTGGTGTGGGTGAGGTAGAGCTTTCCGCTCGCGTTCAGATTCTTCACGAGCTCTTCGTTCACCGCGTCGCCCCCGCGGTGCCGGAAGCAGACGAGGTTCAGGGGGACGGGAGCGGCTAGCTCGAACCGCGGGTCTTCGCGGACCCACGCGGCGAACGACTGCGCGAGCGCGACGTGCCTTCGCACGTGATACCGGAGCCCCTCGACGCCGTAGTGGCGGATCACGAACCAGAGCTTGAGAGCGCGGAACCGGCGGCCGAGGGGAACGTGCCAGTCGCGGTAGTCGATGACCGCGCCCGAGCTCGTGGCCTGGTTCCTCAGGTACTCGGGGAGGATGCTGAGGGCGTCGATGAGGTCCTTGCGCTTGCGCACCCAGAAGCAGTCGCAGTCGAAGTTCGTGAACATCCACTTGTGGGGGTTGAAGGAGTAGCTGTCCGCGTGCTCGACGCCGTCCTGGATGTGCCGGAGCTCGGGGCAGAGGGCGGCGGTTCCGGACATGGCGGCGTCGACGTGGAGCCAGAGGCCGTTCTGGCGGCAGATCCGCCCGATCGCGGGGAGCGGGTCGATCGCGTTCGAGGACGTCGTCCCCACGGTCGCAGAGACGAAGAAAGGGACGAGCCCGGCCTGAAGGTCCGCGCGAATCCGCTCCTCGAGAGCGGGCGCCGACATCGCGAAATTCCCATCGACCTCGATGAGCCGGAGGTTCGCGCTTCCGATGCCCGCGATCTTGGAGGCCTTTTCGATCGACGAATGGGCCTCAGTCGAGGTGTAACAGACGAGGTCCCCCCGACTGCCGTCGCGGTTGGTTCGCCCTGACGTCGCCCGTTCGCGAGCGGCGACGAGAGCGCAGAGCGCCGCGCTCGACGCGGTGTCCTGGATGACGCCTCCGCCTTCGGATGAGGACTTGAAGAACGGCGGAAGGCAGAGCATGTCGACGAGCCAGTCGAGGACGTGGGTCTCGAGCTCCGTCGCCGCGGGGCTCGTGGCCCAGATCATTCCCTGGATGCCGAGGCCGGCCGAAAGAAGCTCCCCGAGGATGGAGGGGCCCGAGGAGTTCGACGGGAAGTACGCGAAGAAGCTCGGCGACTGCCAGTGGGTGATTCCGGGAAGAACGATCGCCTCGACGTCGCGCAGCATCGCCTCGAAGCTCTCTCCGGATTCGGGCGGGTCGGCCGGAAGGCGTTTCCGGATCGCTCCGGGCTCGACCTGGGACAGAACGGGGAAGCTCTCGATCTTCTCCTGATAGTCGGCGATCCAGTCGACGAGCTCTTTTCCGTAGCGCCGGAAATCCTCCGGCGTCATGTGAGGGGAGGGCATGTTATTTGAGCAGATATTTGGCGATGGTCTGGAGCTGCAGGTTGCTGGTGCCTTCGTAGATCGCGCCGATCTTGGCGTCGCGCCAGTACTTCTCGACCGGGAAGTCCTTGCTGTAGCCGTAGCCGCCGTAGAGCTCGACGGCGAGGGACGTCACCCTCTCCGCCATCTGGGAGGAGAAGAGCTTGGCCATCGCCGCCTCGACGAGAAACGGCTCTCTGGCGTCGCGACGCCGGGCCGCGTTGTACACGAGAAGGCGCGCGGCCTCAAGCTCCGTCGCCGCCTGCGCGAGCTGAAACTGCACCCCCTGGAACTCCGCCACCGGCTGCCCGAAGGCCTTGCGCTCCTTCGTGTAGCGCATGGCGTGCTCGAAGGCGCCGGCCGCGGCCCCAATCATCTGGGCGCCGATCCCGATCCTGCCTTCGTTGAGAGTCTCGATTGCGATCTTGTATCCCTTGCCGACTTCTCCGAGAACGTTCGCGCGGGGAACGCGGGCGTTCGAGAAGATGAGCTCGGTCGTGCTCGAGGCCCGGATCCCGAGCTTGTCTTCCTTCTTCCCGACGGTGAAGCCCTCGAATCCGCGCTCGACGAGAAACGCGGTGATGCCCTTGTAGCCCGCCTTCGGATCGACGGTGGCGAAGACGATGAAGATCCCCGCCTCGTTCCCGTTCGTGATCCAGAGCTTTCCGCCCGTGAGCCGGTAGTCGTCGCCGTCCGGGACCGCGCGGCACGCGAGAGAGAAGGCATCGCTTCCGGAGCTCGACTCCGAGAGCGCGTAGGCGCCGACGGTGTCCTTCGCGAGCATCGAGAGGTACCGGGCCTTCTGCGCCTCGGTGCCCCAGCGATTGAGGGCGTTGTTCACGAGCGTGTTCTGCACGTCGGCCATCACCCCCACCGAGGGATCCACGCGCGACAACTCCTCGACGGCGAGGACGGACATGAAGAAGCTCGCGCCCGCCCCTCCCAGACTCTCGGGAATCTCGATGCCCATGAGGCCGAGCTCGAAGAGCTTCTTCACGAGAGAGGGGTCCATCTTCATCTCACGGTCCATGCGCGAGACGTGGGGCGCGATTTCCTTTTCCGCGAACTCCCGCACCGAGGCGCGGAAGATGTCCTCTTCCTCGGAGAGGCGGGTGAGGATCCCGTTCGACGACATCGGCCTCCCCTCTCAGTAGCGCGCGAGCTCCAGGATCGCGGCCTCCAGGTCCGCGACCTGGGGCAGGACGGCATCCTCGAGATCGGGGTTATAGGCCACCCAGCAGTCCTTGGCGCCGACGCGGCGGACGGGGGCGTCGAGGAAATCGAAAAGCTCGTCCGAGACGCGGGAGGCGATCTCCGCTCCGTAGCCGAAGCTCCGCGCGTCCTCGTAGGCCACCAGCACCCGGTTCGTCTTCTTCGTGGACTCCGCGATCGCGTTCCAGTCGTAGGGCGCGAGCGAGCGAAGGTCGAGGATCTCGACTCCGATCCCCTCGGCCTCCGCCCTCTGCGCGGCGGCGAGGCAGCGGTTCACGAGAGCTCCGTAGGTGATGACGGTGACGCTTCCGCCTTCGCGGACCGTACGCGCCTTTCCGAACGGGATCATGTAATCGGGGCCCGGGTAGATCCCTTTATTGTACGTCTGGCGATAGAGATGCTTGTGCTCGAGAAACAGCACGGGATCCTCGCAGCGAATCGCGGTTCGCAGAAGGCCGTTCGCATCGAGGGCGTTCGAGGGCATGACGACACGGAGCCCCGGGATATGCGTGAAGAGCACTTCCCCCGACTGGCTGTGGTACATCGCTCCGCCCCGGAGGTACCCGCCCACCGGCACTCGGATCACGACGGGAGCTTGAAACGTCCCGTTCGAGCGCCAGCGAAAGGTGGCGAGCTCGTTTCGAATCTGCATGAACGCCGGCCAGATGTAATCGAGGAACTGGATCTCCACCACCGGCTTCAGCCCCCGCACGGCCGCCCCGATGCCGAGGCCCACGATGCTCGCTTCCGCGAGCGTGCTGTTCCAGACCCGGTCGCTTCCGAACTCGCGCTGGAGTCCGAGCGTCACCTTGAAGACACCGCCCTTGCCCTTCACCTCGGCGAGGGCTTCCTCGCGGCTCGCGTCGGCGACGTCCTGTCCGAAGATCACGATGCGAGGATCGCGCCTCATCTCGTCTCGCAGGCAGGCATTGAGAAGGTCCACCATCGTGCCCTCGGGGGCGGCCCCCTTTTGGGGCGGGGTCTCGAAGTCTTTCGAGGTGGGGTCGACGGAAGGGCTGTACAGATGCGCGCTCCAGCTCTCCTTCGAGGGCCAGCGCATGGAGAGCGCCTGGTCGGCGGCTTCGAGCGCTTCCTGACGCACCGCTTCTTCGAGAGAAGCGAGAGCGGCCTCGTCGGTGAGGCCTTCCGCGAGAAGCAGCTTCCGCAGGCCCAGGATGGGATCGCGCGCCGCCTCGCCCTCCCGCTCTTTCGCGGTCTTGTAGAGCCGCTCGTCGTCGGAGAGCGAGTGGGAGTAAGGCCGGACGACGTGGGCGTGGGCGAGCGCCGGACCTCGCCCCGCGCGCAGATAGGCGACGGCGTCCCTCAGCCGTGCGTAGCTCTCGACGAAGTCACAGCCGTCGAACTCCGTCACGAAGAGATCGGGGAAGCTCCGCACCAGCCGCGAAATGCTCCCGCCCGCGGTCTGCTTTTCGACCGGGACCGAGATCGCGTAATGGTTGTCCTCGATGAGAAAGAGAACGGGGACTTTGTGAAGACAGGCGTTGTTGAGCGACTCCCAGAACTCGCCTTCGCTCGTGGAGCCATCGCCTCCAGAGGCGTAGACGATCTCGTCGCGATCCGCCTTCTGAGCCCCGAGGCGGCGGCTCGCGAGCCCCACTCCCACCGCGTGGAGAAACTGGGTCGCGACGCAGCTCGACTGGGAAGCCAGGTTCAGGTTCTTGTGGCCCCAGTGGGACGGCATCTGCCGGCCGCCGGAAGCGGGGTCGGCGCTCGCTCCGACGCTCGCGAGGAACTGCTCGAACGCCGTCATCCCGAGGGCGAGGGCGAGCGCGCGGTCGCGATAGTAGGCGAAGACCCAGTCGCGCCCCGGGCGCAGGTGCATGGCGGCGGCGACGAGCACCGCTTCGTGGCCGACGCCGTTGATCTGGAAGAAGACCTTGTTCTGCCGCTTGAGCTGGATCTCGCGGTCGTCGATATGCCGCGAGAGGAGCATCAGCCGGTAGGCCTCGACCAGGTTCTCGGTGGTGAGCCCGTGGAAGCGCGCGGCCACCTCGCGCTCGTTTCGAATCGCGGGCTCGAGCTGCGGCTTCGACGCTCCCTCCATTCACACCTCCGGAGGCGATTATATCCAAAAGGCGGAAGATGCCTTCGATGCGCGACTTACCGCACGGTAGGGTGATCCGCGCTACCTTCCGACGAGATGCTCGCGGGTCAGACCACGGAACGAGAGCAGCCGCTCGATGGATTCGTCCACCTTGACGTCGGGCGTCGAGGCGCCGGCGGTGATCCCTATCTTGAGGGCTCCCGCCGGGAACCAGTCGCGGCTCTCCACCTCGTCTTCGGAGTGGATGGGCTTGTGACGGATGGCGGTTGGGGAGACGAGGCGATCCGAGTCGCTGATGTGGAACGTGGGGAATCGCGGGGCGCAGATCTCGGCGAGGTGCGTGGTGTTGCTGCTGTTGTAGCCCCCGAGGACCAGCATCAGGTCGACCCCCTCGCGGCAGAGCTCCTGAACGGCGTCCTGACGCTCCTGGGTCGCGCTGCAGATGGTATCGAAGCTCCGGAATCGGTCCTCGCTCTCCTTCTCTCCGTGCCGGCGAATCATCGCCTGCCGAAGCGCCTCTCCGATGGCCAGGGACTCGCTGCTGAGCATGGTGGTCTGGTTCGCGAGCCCGATGCGCTCCAGCTGGCGATCGGGATCGAAGCCGGGGGAGATCGCCTTATCGAACCGGGTGAAGAAATTATCCCGCTCGCCCCGCCCTTCGATGTACCGGCACACGGCGTCGGTCTCATCCATGTCGCGCACCACCAGATAGTGACCGCTCCTGGAGACGGTGGCTTTCGTTTCCTCGTGCCAGTACTTGCCGTGGACCACCGAGGTGAATCCCGTTCGGGCGTACCGCTCCACGTTTTTCCAAACGTTCATCACCGAGCCGCAGGTGGTGTCGACGAGGACGGCCCGGGTCTCCTTCAGGATGTCGAGCTCGCCCGTCGAGACACCGAAGGCGGGGAGAAGCACGACATCCTCGGCCGTAACCGGGAGGAACTTCTCCCTCGTTCCGTACGCGCCCCCGAGGAACTCGATCCCCATCTCCTCGAGCCGGCGGTTCACATACGGGTTGTGAATGATCTCGCCCGTGATGAAGATGCGCTTTCCCGGAAAGCGGCTTCTCGCCTCGTAGGCGTACTCCACCGCTCGGTCCACTCCGTAGCAGAAGCCGAACTCCTTCGCGAGCCGGAACGTGAGCTCGCCCGCGGAGAGCGCGAATCCGTGGGCCCGGGCGAAATCCACGATGAGGCCCTTGTAGTCCTTGCGGAGGGGCTCACGAACCTCCTCTTTGAGGCCCAGCCCCCGGCGAAAGACTCGCCCTTCGGCTTCCACGTTTGCCATGTCTTTGCCAAGTATAGCGAAATACTCGCTCGTCACGGGTTTTGGATATAATGACGCCAAACCCAGGAGAGCTTAGACATGCAAGACGTTCTGATCACCGGGCCGCGCAAGAAGAAGCCAAAGCTCCTGGCCTACGTCGACAAGGGCAAGTGCTTCGGCCGTGGATGCGAGATGTGCATCCACGTGTGCCCGGTCAAGGACTGCATCTATCTGGTTCCCGATCCTGAGCCTTCGGCGATGGGTGAAGTCTGCGAGGTGAACCTCGATACCTGCATCGGGTGCCAGCTCTGCTCCAAGTTCTGCCCGCCGGATTACGACGCCGTCCACATGTTCTCCTTCGACGAGGCGGTGCGCCTTGCCGAGGCGGAGGAGCGCAGCTTCGAGTACCGGATCTACGACAAGAGGGACGGCGGAGCGATTCCCGCATGAGGCGGGGGGCTTCTGTGCGGCCTGACCCCCCCAGAAGATGTCTACCTACCCGTTGCCCACGAGGCGTGCGGGCGCCTTTCGCGTAGCCGCGAGCTTCGAGCCGCGGGGAGACCAGCCGGAGGCGATCCGCGAGATCGTAAAGGGCCTCGACGGCGGGGTTCGCGATCAGGTGCTTCTGGGAGTGACGGGCTCCGGGAAGACGTTCACCATCGCCAAAGTCATCGAGGCGGTGAACCGCCCGACGCTGGTCATCGCCCACAACAAGACGCTCGCGGCGCAGCTCTACCAGGAGTTCAAGGAGTTCTTTCCCGACAACGCCGTCGAGTACTTCGTCAGCTACTACGACTACTACCAGCCGGAGGCCTACGTCCCGGCGAGCGACACCTACATCGAGAAGGAAGCCACCATCAACGACGAGATTGATCGCATGCGCCTCTCGGCGACTCGGTCGCTCTTCGAGCGCGAGGATGTGCTCATCGTCGCGAGCGTTTCTTGCATCTACGGCCTCGGGTCGCCCGAGGCGTACTACGGGATGCTCGTGCATCTGGATCAAGGCTCGGAGCTGGACCGCTCCGAGGTGCTGCGGAAGCTCGTCGAGATCCAGTACGAGCGCAACGACTACGATTTGAAGCGGGGGACGTTCCGCGTGCGCGGGGACGTGATCGAGATCGTGCCCGGTTACGACGACCTGGGGGTCCGGATCGAGCTCTTCGGCGATCGGGTGGAGGGCATCTCCCAGTTCGATCCGCTGACCGGCAAGAAGCTCTGGCCGATGCGCAAGGTGACCATCTTCCCCAAGACCCACTACGTTTCGTCCCGCGAGCGCACGCTCAAGGCCATCCAGACGATCCGAGAGGAGCTGGACTGGTTCCACCGGCGCCTGGTCTCGGAGGGAAAGCTTCTCGAGGCCCAGAGGCTCCAGCAGAGGACGCTTTTCGACATCGAGATGCTCCAGGAAGTGGGCTACTGCCACGGCATCGAGAACTACTCGCGCCACTTCACCGGGAGGAAGCCGGGGGAGCCTCCGCCGACGCTGATGGACTATCTTGCGAAGGACATCGTGGTGGTGCTGGACGAGTCGCACCAGACGGTTCCCCAGGTGCGCGGGATGTACCACGGGGACCGCTCGCGCAAGGAAACACTCGTTCAGTACGGCTTCCGCTTGCCTTCCGCTCTCGACAACCGGCCTCTGAACTTCGAGGAGTTCGTTTCCCGGATCGGCCAGACCATTTACGTCTCCGCGACTCCCGGCCCTTACGAGCTGGAGCGGAGCGGGGGAGTGGTGGTGGAGCAGATCATCCGCCCCACGGGCCTCACCGATCCCGAGGTCGAGGTGCGGCCGGTGACGGGGCAGGTCGACGATCTCCTTCACGAGATCCGGGAGCGGGTGGCTGCGAACGAGCGCGTGCTGGTCACCACCCTGACCAAGCGGATGGCGGAAGACCTCACCGAGTACTATGCCGAGATCGGGGTGAAGTGCCGCTACCTCCACTCGGACATCGACACTCTCGAGAGGGTCAAGATCCTCCGGGAGCTCCGGCTCGGCGAGTTCGACGTCCTCATCGGGATCAACCTCCTGCGGGAAGGACTGGACCTCCCCGAGGTGTCTCTGGTCGCGATCCTCGACGCGGACAAGGAAGGCTACCTGCGGTCCGGCGGATCGCTGATTCAGACCATCGGGCGCGCCGCCCGCAACGTGAAAGGCAAAGCGATCCTGTACGCGGACGTCGAAACCGATTCCATGCGCTACGCGATCTCCGAGACCCGGAGGCGGCGCCGGATTCAGGAAGGGTACAACCGCGAGCACGGAATCACCCCGGAGTCGATCGTGAAGTCCGTCCGCGGCGGCATGGGGGCCGCGGTGGAGGTCGCGGAGCCCGGGGGCCGGGTGGCGGAGGAGTCGCCGCTCTTCGAAAGCCCTCTCGAGATCGAGCGTGAGGTGGAGCGGCTGACCAAACAGATGAAGAAGGCCTCGAAGGAGCTCGAGTTCGAGAAAGCGGCCGAGCTGCGGGACCGCATCCGAGAGCTCAAACAGCTCGAGTTGTTCGAAAGCTGAGCCGGCGGGAACGTGATCGATTCTCTCTCACTTCGATTGAAGCTCGCGCTCCTCAGCATCCAGGAGTTCTCCAAGCTCTCGTACGAGGCGTTCACCGGTCTCCTGTCGCGGCCCCGGTACTGGCGGGACACCTTCGATCAGATGGACTCGATCGGCGTCGGTTCGCTCACCATCGTCTGTCTCACGGGGCTCTTCACGGGAATGGTTCTGACCGTCCAGACGTCGGCGACGCTCGACGCTTTCGGCGCGCGGCCCTACGTGGGACGGATGGTGTCGCTCTCCATGATCCGGGAGCTCGGCCCGGTGCTCACCGCCCTCATGGTGTCGGGGCGCGTGGGGTCGGGAATGGCGGCGGAGCTGGGCTCGATGATGGTGACCCAGCAGATCGACGCGATGCGCTCTCTCGGCACCGATCCCATTCGCAAGCTCGTGGCTCCGCGGCTCATCGCCGGCCTGGTCATGGTGCCCGCTCTCACCATCCTGAGCAACGCCGTGGGGCTGGTGGGAGGCTACATGGTCGCGTCCCTGACCCTGAGGCTCGCGACCCAGCTCTACTGGCATTCGGCACTCGACGCGATCCAGGTGCACGATCTGTTCATGGGACTGGTGAAGCCCATCGTGTTCGGCTACATCATCGTCGCCGTGGGATGCTATCAGGGGCTCACCACCAGCGGCGGCACCCGCGGGGTGGGGGAGTCGACGACTCGTTCGGTGGTGGTCGCCTCGATCCTGATTCTCGCCTCGGACTACTTTCTCAACCTCCTCATCCTCAAATTCGTGTATCCCTGACCATGTCTTTCCCCGTCATCTCCTTCCGAAACGTCTACTACGCGTACCCGGGAACGGACGACTACGCCTTGGAGGACGCGTCGTTCGATGTGACTGCGGGGTCGACGGAGATCATTCTCGGAGGGAGCGGATCGGGAAAGTCGACGATCCTCAAACTGATCCTCGGTCTCATCAAGCCCGAGTCCGGCGCCATCGAGGTCGACGGCGTCGACATCAGCCGCATGGAGGAGCCGGATTTGATGAAGGTCCGGGCCGGGATGGGCATGGTGTTCCAGGAGGGAGCTCTGTTCGACTCCCTCACGGTCGCGGAGAACGTGGGCTTCCGGCTGCGAGAGTACGAGGATCTGACGGAGCGAGAGTTCGAGGACCGCGTGCGGAGTATCCTCGGGTTCGTCGACCTCGAGGAGTTCTACGAGCGAATGCCCTCCGATCTCTCGGGGGGACAGCGGCGCCGGGTGGCGCTCGCTCGGGCCATCGCCCATCGGCCGCAGCTCATTCTCTACGACGAGCCGACCACCGGGCTCGATCCCATCATCGGCTCCACCATCTGCGATCTGATCGTGAAGCTTCGTGACCTCGAGGGCGTGACCTCGGTCCTGGTGACGCACCAGCTCCGCGACGCGTTCCAGGTGGCACAGAGCTTCACCATGATCGAGGACGGGCACGCCGTCTACAACCGCATCGAGGATCTCAACGTCCTGGTGGGGACGGAGTTCATCGTCTTGAACCGGGGCGAGGTCGTGTTCCGGGGCCTCCAGCGCGAGCTCTGGACCACGGACGAGCCGTACGTGCGGAAGTTTCTCGAGGGTCTCTTGATCCCCGTCGCGAGGAGGTAGAAACAACATGCCAGCGAAGAAGACGCTCACGTACGCGGAGCTCCGCGTGGGGGTGGTCGTAGCGATCGCCCTCATGGTGGCGATGGCGGCGACCATCTACATCACGAGGGAGGGCGGACTTCCGTTCTTCGGAGGACAGTACACCGTCTACAGCTACCTCAAGGACGTGAACGGTCTCAAGGCGGGGGCTCCCGTCCACCTCTCCGGTGTCGAGGTCGGCTCCGTGCGAAAGGTGGAGTTCTCCGCGCCGGACGCCCCGGCGCCGGTGAGGGTTACGCTCACCTTGAGGACCGACATCCAGGACCGCGTGACCACGACTTCGCTCGTGACGGTGGGAAGCCTGGGGGTGCTGGGCGAGAAGCTCCTCGACATCTCTCCGGGGCCGCCGGGAGGGTCGCCCATCCCGGACGAGGGGACGGTGCCGGGCGAGGCGGAAGGCGATCCCATCAAGGGCATCCTCACCGACGCGTCCGCCACCATGAAGGACATCCGCGACCTGGCGCACGAGCTCCAGGAGGGCGAGGGCACGCTCGGAGCGCTCCTGAAGCGCGAGGACGTGCACGATCGGCTGAAGAGCCTCATCGAAAAGGCGGAGGAGATCTTCGTGAGCCTGGACCGCGCCGAAGGGACCTTCGGAAAGCTCGTTCACGACCCCGCGATCTACGACAACCTCAACGAGCTCACGACGAGCATGAAGGACCTGATGGCTCGGATCGAGAACGGCCAGGGCGCCATTGGACGGCTCGTCAACGACGAGGCGGTGGGCCAGTCGATTGCGCGCGTCACGGAGAATCTCGAACGGGTCACGCATCGCATCGACGGAGGGGAGGGAACCCTCGGCGCCCTGGTGAGGGAGAGGGAGCTCTACGAGCGTCTGGACGCGCTCTCCGCCAACATCGCTTCGGTCACGGCGAGGCTCGACCGCGGCGAGGGTACGGCCGGCCAGCTCCTCCACGATCGCGCGCTCTACGACAACCTGAACAAGACGGCGAACGAGCTCCAGGGACTCATCTCGGACATCCGGCAGGATCCGAAGAAGTACCTTCGGGTCAAAGTCAGCCTCTTTTGAGAGGGAAGACGGGAATCACACCAGAAGGAGCGCTCAAGAAGCCGGGAGCTTCGCCTTCTCGTCGTGGCGCCGGAGCGCTTCCATCATGAACTCGGTCGTCGAGCGGACGTTCTGGATGTTGCTCCGGATGTTCGAGCGGAGGAAGTGGAAGCGGCCGTTGCGAACGGGAATCAGGCGGTAGGCGGCTTCTTCGCCCTTGTGGCTCTCGGCGAAGCATCCGCAGATGTAGCCGTCGAGGAGGTGGATCTCGCCCTTGGCCTCTCCGTCGATGTGGAGCACCCCCGTCGCCTGATTCGCCTCGAGGAGCTGCAGCACATCGGTGCTCTTGAACCGCGCGAGATCGCCGGAGAGCTCTCCGAGCTCGTTCTTGCGCCGGTGAGCGATGAGCCGCTCGCACCGGTACACGAGCTCCTTCATGGTAAACGGCTTCAGAAGGTAGTCCTCCGCGCCGGAGTGGAGGGAATCGAGACGCTCCTCGGGGGTCAGCGATCCCGACAGGAGCAGAACGGGAACTTCCGCCAGGTCGGCCTCCGTGCCGAGCGCCCGCGCGAGCTCGAGGCCGCTCGCCCCCGCAGGGAGGTCCGCTTCACAGACGATGAGGTCGGGCCGTTCCCGGCGCGCGAGCTCGAGCGCCGAGCCGGCGTCGCCGGCGGAAAGAACGTCGAGATCCGAGCGGCGAAGGTAGTCCTGGAAGATCCTTCCGAGCTCACGATTCGGCTCTACCAGAAGGACACGATAACGCGACATTTCGACTTGGGTAGACCCCTGGTTCCTCTCTTGTACGGCGCGTGACCTTTATTCTAGGTTTTCGTCGTGCGGGCTGTCAAACTGGTTGAAAAGCTCGGAAAAGCAGTGTTATCCTGGTTTAACGGGATTCCCTCCGTCACCATCATGATCGAAAGCTACGGTGTCACCGATGTAGGTTTGAGGCGCAAGCTGAACGAAGACAGCATGTTCCTCGACAACGACCTCGGTCTCTTCATCGTGGCCGACGGCATGGGAGGCCATAACGCGGGGGAGATCGCCTCGCGTCTCGCGGTTGAGACGGTTTCCAACTTCGTTCACCGCTCGGGCGCGGAAGAAGAAATCACCTGGCCCTACGGCGTCGATCCCCGGCTCTCGCTGAACGCCAACCGTCTTCTCACGGCCGTCATGCTCGCGAACAAACGCGTCTGGAAAGAGGCGGACCATCGGCAGGACTACACCGGCATGGGGACGACCATCGTGGCCGCCCTCGCGGATCAGGACGTGTTGAGCGTCGTGAGCGCGGGCGACAGCCGCGCCTACCGCCTGCGCAACGACAGCTTCGAGCAGATTACCGTCGACGACTCCTGGGTCCAGGCGGCGGTGGACGAGGGCGTGCTCCTTCCGGAGGAAGCCGACAGCCACCCGATGAAGAACATCATCACGAAGGCCATCGGGGCGAAGGAGAACATCGACATCCGTGTCGAGGAGTATCCTCTCGAGGATCAGGATCTCTTCCTCCTCTGTTCCGACGGCCTCCACGGCATGGTGCCCGAGCCGCGCCTTTCGGAGATCGTGAAGTCCTCCGTCGGCTCTCTCGAGCGTCTCGTTCGACAGCTCGTCGACGCCGCCAATCAAAACGGCGGCAAGGACAACGTCACCGCCCTCGCTCTCCGCTATTTGCGATAAGCTCTCTCGCTTGAGCCCCTTGAAACATGGCTAGAGAGCTCCTTCTTTCCGGCGTCACCGTTCTCGACTTCACCCGAATCCTCGCGGGACCGTACTGCACCATGCTCCTGGGAGACCTGGGCGCCGACGTCCTCAAGATCGAGCCCCCGAAAGGCGACGACAGCCGCTACTGGGGGCCGCCATTCGTGGACGGGGAGAGCGCCTACTTCCTCGCGGTCAATCGAAACAAGAAGAGCTTGACCCTGGATCTGAAGACGAACGAAGCCCGCGCGATCGTGCTCTCGCTCGCCGATGGGAGCGATGTCGTCATCGAGAACTTCCGTCCGGGAACGATGGAACGCCTCGGGCTCGGCTACGAAGCCCTGCGCGCGCGAAACCCGCGGCTCGTGTACTGCTCGATCTCCGGCTACGGCCAGAGCGGTCCTCTCCGGGAGCGGCCGGGGTACGACGCGGTCATGCAGGGCGAGGGCGGCTGGATGGGATTGACGGGAGAGCCTCACGGAATGCCCATGAAGGTCGGGGCGTCGCTCGCCGACATTTTCGCGGGAATGATGGCGGGTGAGGGCATCCTCGCCGCCCTCTACCGCCGGGAAAGAACGGGCGAGGGGAGCTTCATCGACGTCGCCCTCTTCGACAGTGTGGTTTCGACCCTCTGTTATCAGGCGCAGGGCTACCTCATGACCGGCGAGGTCCCGAAGCGGCTCGGGAACCGGCACTCCTCGCTCGCTCCGTACGAGACCTTCGCGAGCGCGGACGGCCACGTGATCGTCGGCGTCGGAAACGACAGCCTGTGGAAACGCTTCGTTCGCGCCGTCGGAGATGCGTCTCTCGACGATCCACGATACGAGGTCAACGCGAGCCGCGTCGCGAACTATGACGAGCTCAAAGCGCGGCTCGAGCCTCTCTTCGCCACGAGGACGACGGACGAGTGGATCGCGCTCCTGGAAGGGGCGGGCATTCCCGTCGGCCGCGTGCGGGACGTTCGCGAAGTGTTCTCGAATCCACAGATCGCACCAAGGGAGATGCGCATCGAGGTCGCGCACCCGAAGCTCGGGAAGCTTCCGCTCACCGGAAGTCCGATCAAGGTGGGAGGGAACGGGGCGCGCCCCCCGCACGAGGCGCCCCCGATGCTCGGCGAGCATACCGAGGAAGTTCTCGCGGCCCGGCTGGGACTCGATGCCGAGACGCTTCGCGCCCTCCGCGCAAAGGGCGTCTTCGGCTCATGATCGTCTACAACGCGGACCTCGTCACCCACTGGCCACAGCAGCCCGTCATTCCCGGGGCCCTTCTCGCCATCGAGGGGAAGAGCATCGTCGACTTCGGCCCCGTCGGAAAGCTCGTCTCCCGCTACGATGAAGACAGAGAGAGTCTGGACGTCGCCGGACGGCTCGTCGTTCCGGGGATGATCGATGCGGGGGCGCGGCTCTTCCGGAGCGTGACCGCGGGACTTTCCATCCCTTGGAAGGAGGCTCACCGCATCGAGAGCGCTCTCGACGAGGAGACCCTCTACTGGAGCACCTTCGCCGGTCTTCTCGACGCTCTGCGCTCCGGCGTCACCACGCTCTTCGCCCTCGTCTCGAGCCTGGCTGCGATAGAGGGGGGAAGCCTCGCTGCCACCGCCCGCGCGTTTACGGAAGCGAGAGCTCGGGGAGCGCTCGCTTATGTCCACTCTGCTCGATCCGACATCGAGGTCTCCGTTCGGGAGAACGCTCGTCACATCGCGAGCTGTCGCGGGTCGTCCTCGGAGAGGCTCCAGGGCCTGTTCGGAATCGACGTCACGTCGGAAGTCGATGGCGTGGCGCTCTCGAAGGTCGCGAAAGCCGCCGAAGAGGAGGGCGCGCGGGTCCACGTCACTGTCGAGGACGATCCAGAGGTGGTAAGGGAGGTCGCTCGCTCCGGGCTGTGGAACCGGGGAGGGGTGGCGCTCTACCGCGGGCCGATCTCTTCTGAGAACGTGGTGGCCCTCCGAGGTCGCGAACTGTGGGTTGCGCACGGGCCTTCGTCCGACATCCTCCGTGGATTGGGGGTGCTGGATTTATCGCATGCGGAGTCGTCGGGCTTGAAACTCGCGCTCGCGACGGACGGATGCGGCGCGAGCGTTTCCGAGGAGCTTCGGGTCGCCGCCTACCGGCAGAGGAGCCGCGGGCGCGAGCTCGAGGACGCGATCCGTCTTGCGTGCCGCGCCGCGTTCGGGAAAGCCGCCGATCTTGCCACTCTCGTGTTCGGGGCGGAGCTCGGCCGCATCAAGCCGGGAGCGCGCGCGGACCTGGTGGTGCTCGACTACCGGGCGGCAACGCCGCTCGAGGAAGAGAACCTTCCCGAGCACCTGTTCTGGGGAGCGTCGAGGGCGCCCGTGCATGCGGTCATTGTGAACGGGAAGCTCCTGTATCAGAATGGACGATTCCACGACCTCGACGAGGAGCGCGTTCGCGCTCGCGCGCTTGAGGCCGCGAGAAAGCTTCGGGAGCGCTTGTGAATCGAATCGCTGTGACGATCGGGGCGGTCGCGTTCGCCGCCGGATGCGGAAGCGCGACGTCCCCGACGGAGTCTCCGCTCGTATCCGCGAAGGCTTTGGCGCGGGACGTCCCGAGCTCCCAGCCGAATCTCGTGGCGGACATCCCGTTCCGGAGGATCCTGTGCTTCGGAGACAGCATCACCTATGGAGTGACTCTCGAGGCGCTCGCCCTTCCTCCGGGAACGCAGGCGGAGCTCACCCTCGTCGAAGGCTACGTTCCCAAGCTCTGGCGCCTTCTCGAGGGGAAGTACGGATCCGGATTCGAGCTGATTAACGCGGGAGTTCCTGGAGAGACGACGAGCGAAGGAGTGGAGCGCCTCCGAACAGAGCTCGAGGTTTTTGATCCCGACTTAGTGCTGCTTCTAGAGGGCATCGTGGACATCAACAACGATTCTCCTCGCTTTCCCGTGGTTCGCGAGAATCTTGCGGACATGATGGGCTTGGTGAGGAGGCAAGGGGCACAGGTCATCATCGGAACGTATCCACTGCTCAATCCGGACGGGTTCCGGACGAGCGGCGCTGAGCACGTCCCCCGGCTGAACGACGTGATCCGGCAAGAGGCGGCTCGGCTCTCGGTTCCCGTCGCCGACCATGAGAAAGCTGTCGATCTGAGCGGCCAGGGCCCGGACGGCCTTCACCCGAACAACCTGGGTTACGAGGCGATGGCGAGCACCTGGCTCTCCGCCATCGAGTCCCTCGTGGAAAGCTGAGACGAGCTTGCAATCAGACCTCTCAATTGCGAAGACATGGATTTTGGCCGAGGAGGAGGCGCGGCGGAAACGCTAGGGCCGCGTTACTTGGACCACGATTTGGCCCGTCCAGCCGTCGGGGTCGTTGCCGTTCGAGTCATAGGGCCAGTCGCGCCCCTCGCCGTGCCGTCCGTCAATCGACCAGCCGTCGGCGTCCGCGTCGTTGAGGAAGCGGAGAAGATTTCCTTTCGTCTCGTCGAAGGCGCTGACGTAGTCCCCGTCGGTGAACTGCGCGTTCACTCTCTCGACTGCGGCCTGAAGCTCCTCTCGTAGGCCTTCGTTGTCGAACGTTGTCGTGCCTTCGGAGAGCGCGTCCACGCCCAGAAGGATCTTTCCAACTCGGTCATCCCGCGTGGTTCCTTCCGTCCACTGCGCGTCTTCCTCCGCCCGGGTGTAGACGGTGAGGAGCGTCTGGATCTGGAACGGAGAGACCACAACGGAGGTGGTCGTCGTCGAAGAAGTGGTTGTGGTTGACGAAGGACGGGGTCCGCCGTCGCCGCATCCGCAGAGCGCGGCGAGAGCCAGGGAGCAAAGACGTGCGGGCTTCAAGGGCTAACGCCGCTCCCGGACGAGAGGAACGAAGACTACCGGCAGAATCTCTTTCATGGAGGTGGTGCCGTCCTCCGATTTCTGAATCCGGAGGAGGTTCTGGACCTCCGACTGGGGACCGACGGGGATCACCAGAATCCCTCCCGGAGCGAGCTGTTCGACGAGGGGAGGAGGAATTTCCGGAGCCGCGGCGGTGACGAGGATGGCGTCGAAGGGCGCTCGCTCCTTCCATCCCAGGTAACCGTCTCCGGTTCTCGCCGTCACGTTCCGGTAGCCGAGCTCTTTGAGCAGCTCTCCCGCGGTCTCCGCGAGCTCGGGCACGATCTCGATGGTCGCGACCTCTCTTACGAGCTCCGAGAGCACGGCCGCTTGATAACCGGAGCCGGTTCCGATCTCGAGCACGACGTCGTCGGGCTCGACCTCGGCGAGCTGGGTCATGAGCGCGACGATGTAGGGCTGGGAGATGGTCTGTCCGCTTCCGATGGGAAGTGGGTGATCGGCGTAGGCGCGGAATCGGAGAGCTTCGGGAACGAACCGGTGGCGGGGAACCCGACCCATGGCCGCGAGCACCCGCGGGTCTTTGATGTCGCGCGCGCGGAGCTGCTCTTCCACCATGCGCCGCCGCGGCTCGACGTAGGCCTCCTCGCCCTGGCTCCCGCAGCCGGCCGTCGACAGAACGAGCGAAGCGCAGAGGGTGAGAAGCGTCATCTTGTTCGCCGTCATCGTATAGTAGTCTAACCATCGTGGAAAGACTCCGGGAGATCCGCATCGATTCGGGCTTCGGTCTGGTCGAGGCCTTCGGCGTCGGGAAGGGCGATGTCGTGAGCCTGGTCGGGGCCGGAGGGAAGACCACCGTCCTCTACGCCCTCTCGATGGAGCTCCGGAGGCGCGGTCTCTCCGTCGTGACCACCTGCACCACCCACATGCAGCTTCCGACGGGAGGTGGGACCGCCGCTCCCCTGGTGGTGGTCGGGGAGGAGCGCAACTGGCTCGCGACCGTCAAGGCCCGCCTCGCGCAGTACGGCTCGGTCACGGTCATCGAGAACCGGACCCGGGAGGACAAGCTCCAGGGAGTCGACCCGGTCATGATCGATCCCTTGCGGAGCCTCGCCGACTGCGTCGTCATCGAGGCCGACGGCGCCCGGGGCCGGTCGCTCAAAGCGCCCGCCGACCACGAGCCGGTCGTCGCCGAGGAAACGACTCTCTCGGTCGTCATCGTGGGCCTGGACGTTCTGGGCGAGCCCCTTCAGGAAAAGTTCGTCCACCGGCTCGAGATCGTGAAGCGGCTCTCGAAGGCACCTCCGGCGAGCGAGGTCACGAACGACGTGGTCGTGGCGGCCGTGATCGATGGATACTTCCCCAAGCTCCCGCGCCAGGGCCGGCGCGTCGTCTTCTTGAACAAGGCGTCGGACGAGAGGTTGAAGGCCGCGGAGAAGCTGGGGGAAGCTCTCCTGCGCCGCGGAGCGCCGGAGGTCGTCTTCGGGGAGGCGATCCGCGCGCACGAATGCTTCTACAAAATGACAACATCGGGGCCCGCCGCCCGCCGCAGCGAGCCTGCGAGCGGAGGCGAGCGCCCGAGCGAGGAGCGAGGGCGCAACTGAGTAAAGGCCCCATTTCCCCGGGCAGTGACTCATGAAAATCGCAATCGTTCTCGCCGCCGGGAGATCGAGCC
>Ga0187893_10002539_pt1 | contig 39800 bp, 33 predicted proteins | sample MA1701074metaG_FD_139574 | JGI IMG/M metagenome (GOLD analysis project Ga0187893, IMG submission 139574) | White microbial mat communities from a basaltic lava cave in the Kipuka Kanohina Cave System on the Island of Hawaii, USA - MA170107-4 metaG ...
CCCGATCACCCTTGTTAGAAACTCCTCAACCAGCGTCGCGCCGTTCCAAACCGATCGGCTTCCTCCGGAACGGGTGATCGACTTCCTCCGGAATCGGTGATCGGCTTCGCCGGATTACGCAGCACGAGAGGCAGCGACCCACGGCGACGTTGAACTGACGGTGGATCGGCTGTCGAGGTACCTCTACTTGGAACTGCTGGCGGCCTTCGAGGAACTCGATCCGACCGTGGCAATCGGGACACGAGCTCGCAAGCGGACGGTCGAAGATCTCGTCGACCTGGGTCGGCAGGACACCAAACACCTTGCTACCGTAGTGGCCACCGGGCCTGCGGCCGCACTTTTACGGCACTGGCTTCGCGGGACCCATCGTGAACGGAGCCACCTGGCGCTTCTCCTGCAGGTGAACAACCTTGCTGACTTCTCCCAACGTCTTGATCTCCTCCGCACCATCCAGCAGAGCATCCTGCAAAGATTGATTCTCCCGGAGAGCCTTGCGCAAGAACTCGCGGAGGCCCTTGCGGCTGAGGCTTTCCAGGTTCTCTTTGGTCACCATCATCCCAAGTTATCGGAAGGACGGGTAACAAAATTGAGCTCTTTTATCAACCCCGATTACAATTAGGATGTTTTATGCTCATTATTATTCGTCACGTTCTGTATCTCATTATAACCCTGCCCGTATGCAGGCTATGCATTGTCCTTCCTCTGATCGTTTCTTGCAACGATCCTACCAGAGCAGCCAGTACGATCCGCATTGAGTGGAAGACTGCTCTGCCCATTTTTGGAGTTCAGGCCGCAACGGCTCAGAACGGTGATATTCTGGTTTGTGGTTATAAGCGAGTTGACAATCTGAATGGAATTCCAGCAGTTGCATTGGTGACATCCGCGGGAGTTCATCAGTGGACCAGAGAATATTCCGACCTGGAGCTTTACCAAATAACTTGGGTTGACTCCCTGGTGGATGGAGGGATTGTGGCTGTGGCTTCGACGAAAGCATCATTTGCAAGCAAGTCGGATGTGTGTGTACTACGTATGAACAACGAAGGAGCCGTAATTTGGGTCAATATTTATGGTGGTCCTGGTATGGAGCACGGGTTGAGTATAGAAGAGACTAGTAATAGGGAGTTACTCGTATGCGGTGTTACCAATTCCTTCGGAGCAGGAGAGACTGACGCATACGTGCTACGGTTGGCGTCCACTGGAAGCGTTGTGTGGGAGCGGACATATGGCGGAGAAGGTAGCGAGGGACAATACGATGACGGGCCACGCGCCTTTGAAACGAAAGATGGTGGTTTTGTCGTGGTAGGTTGCTCGAATTCAAAGTCAATCAATAAGCAAGGCGCTGCTACAGCGGTCTATGTAGTACGAGCAGATGTCAGGGGCGAAAAACTGTGGGAGCGCAGCTACGGAATTGCTGGGGGCTGTGATATTGGAAGCTCGGCAATAGAACTTGAGGACGGGGGGCTACTCATTGCTGGTACACGATATAATGTTCGTAATGGATTGTATGCGATTCGTACCAACACTTTGGGTGAGGTACTTTGGGAGAAGACGATACCAGTTATGGGTGTTGACGGACACGTGCAGGCGGTGCAGTCGCTGAAGAATGGGTATATACTTGGGAATCAGGAGACAAGATGGCGGACCAGAATTGGTTACATATGCAATATTGGACGCAATGGAGAGATATGCTGGGAAAAGTACCTTGAACAGGAGTTGTCTAATCGAGTAGTTCATGTGACCCGTCAACTAGGAGAAGGAGGCGGTCAAATAGCTCTTTGTATTGGTCCGGAGCGAGAGTCGTTCATAATCAAATTCAGAGAATGAGCGGTGCAATTCGTCTCGACATCCTGCACTTTTCTGTGCGGAACTCCGTCACCCACTTCGCCATTCGTTTCCTCCCGTCACCGAATCAGCGGACGATCTCGCTCGGGATCGAGTCGGCCTCGATTCCCCCACCCTGTGATGAAACTGTGCTCGAACCATCAGTTTCGTACGGCACCAACGGCCACGATCGCGCCTCGGCCAGGGCCGTAACGAGGCCAGATGTTGTCACTTGGTGTCCGTTGGTGCCTGGTGGTACCAGGCGTCCACTGGACTTCAAATCCAGCGTGCCGCGCGAACAACGCGGTAGGTGGGTTCGATTCCCATGCGCCCCCGCCATTTGTGGCGTAAGGACTTACGACGAATCGGCGAGATGGGGCTGATCTTCAGAGGTACAGGAGTTTACCAAATTGGGCGCACCCTGTGCTCAAACTGTGATGGTTCTCGATGTGAGCGCAGCGGGGCGCCGTACCAGCCCGGGCCGGGGCGCGATGGGGCGCCACGGGGCGCGCCATGCTGGCCGACGTGTCGCAGGGCAGAAGCGTCCGGTTGTGGAAGGGCTTGTCCAAACTCTTGCCCGCGAGGATCGGTCCCGCCTACAATCTCGTAGCTTGGGCGGTGATCCCGAGGATCAGGGTTCCAACTGGGGGACCTTGCGATCTGGGCATTCCCCGGTGCCGCTGAGCTTGGGCTCGTTGGGCATCTGAGCTGAGGAGTGAACACAATGGCCCGCAAGACTTCCAAGAAGTCGGCGAAGGTAGCAAAGAAGTCTCCCTTGGTGGGCGCGAAGCCGACCCTCCTCGCAGGCGGCAACCCTCAGATCGCGAAGGCCGACGGCGACGCCCCCGTGCAGGCCTTCATTGCGGCCATGCCGAGCTGGAAACGCGGCGTCGGGCGCCGCCTCGACGCGCTCATCGTGCGCACCGTGCCCAACGTGCGTAAGGCCGTGAGGTGGAACTCACCCTTCTATGGCATCGAGGGCCAGGGCTGGTTCCTCGGCTTCCATTGCATCACGAAGTACGTCAAGGTGGCTTTCTTCTGCGGCACGTCGCTGCGCCCACTCCCCCCCGTCGAGTCCAAGAACAAGGGCACGCGCTACCTCCACATCCACGAGGACGACCAGCTCGACGAGGAGCTCGTGGCGAGTTGGATTCGGCAGGCATCGGAGCTGCCCGGCGCTGAATGTTTCTGAGTTGACCTCGGGTACAATGTTCATCGAGCCTACGGGAATCACGAAACCGAACTCGCACAATACCCCTCGCAGCGTGTTGAGCCGGGCCGTGCGAGTCGAAAGCCATGCCGAACGCAGCCGGTGAGCGGCATGATGGGCGACGATCGAAAACGGCGAAAGCGAATTGCGATGCGCCAAGTCCATCGCGTACAGGCGATCTTGAGGCGGTGGCACTCGATCGGAGTTCATCCCGGTGATCTGGCATCAGCTGACGAGTACGACAGCTATGCTCCGCACATCGTGTCGCTGGTCGCCCAAGGATGCTCGTTCGCCCAACTGTCTCGGCACCTGGGGGAATTACGAGTCGGCGTGATCGGCCTCGAAGCCAATCCTGAACGTGACGGCGAGATCGCCAATGAGCAGGAAAAGCTACGCCTCGCGCGGAGAGCCCTGGGCGGCATCGACGGGCTCCTCGAATAGCCCGGTGCTCCGCTTACCCGCGTTTGAGGCGGCCGCCCTCCCTCCCCACCTGGGCGACCCCACAACTGCGCGGGGCGCGGCCCCAGCGCGTCTACCTGGATCATTTCGTTGACCAACCCGATCACCCTTGATAGAAACACATCGACCAGCGCCGCGCCTTTCAAACCGATCGGCTTGCTCCGGATTGAGTGATCGACTTCGCCGGAATACGCATGAACTACCCCGGCAAGCTTTCTCTCTTGGAGAACCTCGATGTCGAAGGTCCTTCTCGGTAATCCCACGTCAAGACGAGCACCGTGCTCCAGGGGACGCAGGCCGCCTCGCCATGGACAAGGTTTGGGCGCATGCCGGCGCTTGATCACGGGAGGAGTCCTGAGTCTCCTGCTTGGCGTGGCGGTGGTGGCGGCCGGTAGCGAAGGCCTGAGCGATCCGCTCTCGCCGGCGCAGGAGTACCAATCGCTCCTCAAGGAGCGCCAAGACCTACCCGAAGAATTGTCGAAAGCCGAGACCGAAGACGAACGCAAGAAGCTCTTGGCGCGACTTGGAACGCTCCCACTTAGATTCCTGGAGTTGGCTGAGCAGCACCCGAAGGATCCGGTCGCAGTCGAGGCGCTGATCCAGACGGTCGCTTTGGCGAACGGCAGCGCCTTTCCTACTGGAGGGGAGAACAGCCCGGGGAGCAGGGCCCTGGCCATCCTACGGCGCGATCACGTCACGAGCGACAAGCTCGGCCCGGTCTGCCAACACGTCGTCTTCGGTTTCCACGAAAGCCACGAGACATTCTTGCGCGCGGTTGTGGGATCAAATCCGCACAACGAGGTCCAGGGGATCGCGTACCTGTCGCTCGCTCAGTTCCTGAACGACCGCCTGAACAGGCTCGACGTCCTCAAGGACCAGGACTCCCCGGAGTCCGTGGAGCGCTACCACCGCGTGTTCGGGAAGGACTTCGTCGAGGAATTGCAGCGGCAGGACCACGCGAAGGTCGCCGGGGAGGCCGAGACATACTTCGCCCGGGCCGCCGATCAGTATCCCGATGTGAAGGTCCCCGTCACCTACTTCGGTTCCGGTGGAACCGTCGGAGAGAAGGCCAAGGCCGAACTGTTCCAGATCCGCCACCTGGCGGTCGGCAAGGCGGCTCCGGACATTGAGGGTGAGGACCAGGATGGTAAGCCATTCAAGCTGAGCGTCTACCACGGCAAGGTCGTCCTACTCGACTTCTGGTATCACTTGTGACGGACCTGACGGGCCCAGTGGCCCCACGAGCGGTCGCTCGTCAAGAACCTGAAAGACAGGCCTTTCACCCTGATCGGGGTGCATCTCAATTACGACGGCGAGGATGCCAGGAAAGTCAAGGACGTGATGGAGAAGGAGAACTTGAGCTGGCGGTCATTCGTCGACCGCGGCGCGATCGCCGAGAAGTGGAAGCCCGCCGGAACTCCGACATTCTACATCATCGACTCCAGAGGCGTGATCCGGTACAAGTGGGCGGGCGCGCCGGGCGAGAGGGCGATCGCTGTGGCCCTGGAGAAAGTGATCCAGGAGACGGAGCGAGACGCAAAGAAGCCCACGGGAGTGACACCGGTCTCGAAGTCCAATTGAGGCCACCCAAGCGGAAGGACTTCCCCGAGCCGCCTCTCCGTCAAGAATAGGAACTCGACGAATGGTTGCGTTGTCTACCTTGTGCCGCGTGACGCCGGAACCTCACTGCTCCGCGGTATAGGTGATGTCGTCCCAGTAGACATCCTGACTGTTGCCGTCGATCCAGGAGGTGACGATGCCGAACCGGTCGAAACGAGTCCCTCTGGTTTTCGCTCCCTCCTCCAGGTCGAAGCTCGCCCGCTTTCCGTCCAGGGAGACGATGATCCGCCCCTTGCCGCCGGCCCCTTCGGGGTCGTACTCCAATCTCCAGTCGTGGCGCGCCGCATCGGGGTGAATCCGCGGGCACTCACGGACGCGCGAGGAACGGCTTTCGCCGCCATGGACACGGTAGACCGGATAAAAGTAAAACCCCTCGCTGCTGGGCCCCTCGATGTGGATGCCCACCACGCTTTCGGGGATCGCATCCTTCTGCGAGTCGTTCCGCCGCATGCTCTCCTTCGAGTTGAAAAAGCCGAAGAGCGTCGTGCTGTCGCTGACGCCGCGGGTCATGGCGACCTTACCGGAAGCCCGGAACGGCCTTTCGAGAGTCAACGGGCCGACCGCGTCGCCGTATGAGGCCATGCTCGCCGGATAACGGCAGTCTCCGCGGAAAATCCTCCCGCCCATCTCGCCCCTCGCCTTTCCTCCGGCGAAGCCCGTCGAGCTGAACCCGATGTCGCACCGCGGGCGAACGAGGTGCGAGCGGTAGGTGCGGCAGTTGTCTTTACCGTCCCACCCGGGGTCCGCGTCGAAAGTTTCGGTCTCCCCATTGACCGCGATCTCGTCGAAGTAGGCTTCGCCGCCCGTGTCGAAGCTTTTGACGACGTTCAGGATGCCGAAGCGGTTGAAAACTGCGCCGTCGCCCTTGTGACCTTCGTCGATCTTACAGATGGCCTTCGCATCGCCGATCGTCGCGATCACGATGCCCTTGCCGCCCTCGCCCCGCGGGTCGTAGGTCAAGGTCCACCTGTGGACCTTTCCACCGCTGGGAAAACCGATGAGATTCAATCGACCCGTTGCAGGGTCCTCTCTGGATGGGAAGGGCGTGGTGTCGCCTCCGGCGCGCCACCGAGACGTGCAGTACTCGACGTAGGCGAAGAAGTGATCGCCTCGGCCGTTCAAACGGATCGCGATCGTGTTCGGCGTTCGCCATTCGTTGACGCTTCCGGCGTTGAAGAAACCGAGGAGCAAGTGGTACGCGCCGTCGGGACAGGAAAACGTCCCCGATGCGGCGAGCGGATCCTGCAGGCTCTTCGGCTCGATCACCTTGGCGTAGTAAGCGGCCTCCCCCGCCGGAGTGATGAACCCTCCGATCTCTCCAAGCTTTCCGCCGGCACGGCTCGAACGCCTGTAGCCGAAGTCCTGCCGGATGGGGATCGATTCCTGTTCGCGGGCGGACCGGCTGTTCACGCCCTCCCAGCCGGGATCGGCGTCGAAGGTCTCGGTCTTCGTCCTACCCGGGTCCGCGGCTTCCAAGGGGAAGGCCGGCGCCAAGGCCGCGATCGCGATCGGGGCGATCATTGCCGCGAAATCCTTACGCGAGTGCAAGGGGGACATGAATCGGTCTCTCAAGGGGCCCTCTACGACGTCGGATACCACTCCCTCAGCCTGACTTCAACCTCTCCCGACTCCGCGTCGACGAGCGATTTGAACCTCCGGGTGTCCTGACCGCGGTAATGGTACGGATAAACGACCCGGGGCTTGAACTCGAGAACGGCCGAAGCGGCCTGCTCGACGGTCATCGTGAAGGGAAGGTTCATCGGGATAAAGGCGAGGTCGATGGCTTCGAGGCGGCGCATCTCCGGGATATCCTCCGTGTCGCCGGCGATGTAGACCCGCGCACCGCCGAGGCTGAGAACGTAGCCGTTCCCCTCGCCCTTCACGTGCCTGGCGTTGTACATGGGCACGGCCTCGATCTCGATTCCCGCGACGGCCGCGTTGCCGCCGTTCGCCAGCAATTTCTGCTCGATCCCCGCCGTACCTCCCTGGCCGGCGAGCGACTGGGAAACCGCCTGGGGAACTACAAGGACCGTCCCTTCGCCCGCTACGGCGAGGATCGTCGCACGGTTCAGGTGGTCGCTGTGGGTGTGGGTCACAAAGATGATGTCGGGGGCGGGCAGACCCGCGAACTTTGCCGCTCCTCCGACCGGGTCCGCGTAGATCGTCACGTCATTCCAGCGGAGCACCAACGACGCGTGCTCGACGGGGGTGATGACCAGGTCTCCGTTCGCCGTGGGGATCGTGTCCGCGTCCACCGGCGGGCAGGGAACGAAGGACTCGCAGACCAGATCGTCGGCCGTCGGGTCGGGCCCGCAGGCCTCAAAGGGGGCGGGGGGTTGGGCTCCCTCCAGGAAGAGGTAGTTGAGACAGTAGATCGGATCCGTGATGTCGTTGAGGCCGTCGTCGTTGACATCGGCGGCGTCGGCGCAGGTGGGGCATCCCGTGACGGCGAAATGGCACCAGAGCATGGCCACGGCATCGGTGAGGTTGATTTCGCCATCGGCCGTGGCGTCTCCGCGAACGAACCCGTTCACGGCGCCTCCCTGGCCCGAGGGAAGCCGATCGAAACAGACGACGATCCCACACCCGACCAAAACCAACCCAAGCACAAACCGATGCCGCGGCATGGAAAGACCCTCCTCGAAGGGGATTTGATGCAAGGGAATGTAATGCCGGAATTTCGCGATGTCGAGATGCGAATCCGCTACTGCGAATCCGTCACGAGAGGCAGTACTTCGCCAGGAGCCGTAGCGGTCGCGTCACGTAGTGGAGCGGAAACAGCAAGGGCGGGAGAGGGATGGCCTTCCAGTCGGGAATCGACGGGGTCAAACCCAGCCTCAGGCAGTACCGGACGCGGTCCGACAGCCGCTCTCGGACCTTCAAGTGGAATGCGGCCCGATGGAAGCCGGCCGCGCGAGTTCTTCCTTCGCGAAAGAGCGATGCGTCTACATCGCGCGCCAGCACGCGGCAAACCGGATCGGCCGCAACGCGACCCTCGGCCTCGCTCGGGAGCCGCGCATCGAGGCAGCTCGAGGCGAGGTGAAGCCCGAGCGCCAGCATCCGCGCGGCGCCGCGGCGGTCGGCTTCCTCCCAGAGGGCCGGCCAGTCGAGGTCCGGGTGGGCGCGGAGCAGCTCGCTCACACCGCAGACCCACTCGATCCTCTCCCAGAGGTGTTTGGCGCCGTGCGCGCATAGAACGATGAGCAGGTCCGGCGCCGCGAGAGCATTGATGTGGCGGCCAAAGAACGTCGCCGGCCGCAGGCGCCGCCAGACGCCTTCGGCCTCCATTCCGCGGCCGAAATAGCGGGGAAAGAAGTCCCAATGGACCTCGATCCGGTACGTTCCGTCCGGCGAAGTGAAGCCGTGCTCGCATCGCGAACGGCGGTACGCCGCCTCTTCGCGGCGATTGAGCCGGAGTTGCGGCCTATACCCTCGGTCCATGAGGAGATGGCGGACTTCCGGGACGTCTCGCCGGCGGACGAGGAGGTCCAGGTCGCAGAACTCCCGCAACGCCACGTCGCCGTAGAGGCTCGAGGCCAAAACCGGTCCTTTGAACGGCACGACGCAGAGTCCGGCAGCGCGGAAGAGGTCGAGGAGCCAGAGCAGCTCCGACGTCAGAAAGAGGTTGCGATGCGAGTTCCGTTCGAACCGCTCGCGGAGGAACTTTCTTGCGGCCGCGGGCACGAGGTCGGGCGCCGCCGATTCGAGGTTCCGGCCGAGGAGCGGCAGGATCCCATGGGGTCCCGCCCAGCGCAGGAGGAATCTCCAGTCCGGCCCCCGTTCGAGGAGCGCCCGGAGGCGGATGGACTGTTCGCGGTCGAGCCGCGACCGCGCGCAGAGGAGAAGGGATTCGACATCGATCGACCGTTCAGGAGGATTTCGCAAAGTCCGCCTCCACCATCTCCATCCAGCGGTCCATCACGGCGAACGAGAGCGGGCGGCGGAGTATCCGTACGGGGATGCGGCCGGCGAGGGCCGCGCAGAGCCGGAACCGCCGCCGCGAGTTCTCCGGGACCTCCCACCGAGCGAAGAACGAATGGCGGAGCAGCTCCACCAGCGCCCCCTGGGGCGCCAGGGGCTCGATGGCCGGCTCGCGGCCTTCCTCGAGGAGGTAGATGCACCTCAAATCAAGTGGAGCGCCGGCGAAGCTCCCGTGCGCCGCCAGTGTGCGCTTCTCGACGAGCGGGTGAAGGCGCGGGAGAGACCGAGCGTCCAAACCAAGCCCCCCGGCGCTCTCGGGCCAGCACTTGAAGTGCGGGATGCCGGGGTACACCAGAACCGCATCGCCGCCGGCATCGACGACGGTGACATCGTCGGCGACGGCCGGGCGGCCGCGGAGATGCAAGGCGAGCGCAGCCGTCGACTTCCCCGCGCCTGCGGAGCCGAGGAACGCCGCCGCGCCGCCGCCGAGGTCGACGGCGCTTGCATGGAGCACCAGCCTCCCGCGCTCCTCGAGGAGCAGCGCCAGCACCGGACCGAGGATCAGGAGCCGCAGGAGCCCGTCATCGCCAGCGGGCTCCGGATCGACGACGATCTCGCGACCGCCCCGAACCTCGAACGCCGCCACGCCGGGCCGGCGGAGCTGGATCCCCGAGCGGCTCCGCCCGTAGAGATTGCCGGAGTGAGACAGCCTCATGGGACAGGGGCCGATCGGTCCCCGGCGAAGGACGATCTCGTCCCCCACTCCGCCCGGCTGTGGATCGGCGAACGAGAAGCTCGAGGAGAACCGGAGCCCGTAGGCGCTGAACAATTCCATCTCTCTGTAGCTCAAGGCGCGGTGCCCGTAACTCCGTCGCTCGCCCCCTGAGTCAGGAACTTCGTCAGCTCCACCAGGGTGCCGTGCACGATCAGCTCCGGCTCCGCATAGGGGGTCTTTTCCGACTTCGACATCTCCCTCGACATCTCGGTTACGCTCTCACTGTCGTTCATCCCCGAGCCTCCACCAGTCCCGACGACCTTCTCGCCTGCGCCGATGGCCCCATGTCAGTCGTCCGAAGCCACTCTTCGAGCACGAGCGCTCTCCAGATCTCCACCGCCGCACGGCTCCCTCCGGCGCCACTCGAGGCCATTCTCCGGTAGGATTTGCGCAGCGCCGCAGCGCTCAAGGTACCGGCTCCACCGCCCCCACCCGAGGCGATCACCTCCTCCACCCGCCGCCCGTCGATGTACAAGAGCCCCCGGCGGAAGTTCTCGGCGAGGTTCGCCTTGTCTCCGCGACGCGCGATGCGGCGCGGGACGGAACCGGCGAGCGCCCTCCGGAGGACGTAGCGCGTCCATCCGCGGCGCAATTTCTGTTCGCCCGGCAGCGCGAGACAGAACTCCACGAGCCTCCGGTCGAAAAACGGATAGCGCGGTTCGATGCCGAACGCCGCCGCTGCATGGTCGGTCAGCTCGAGCACATGGGTGATCAAGGCGGAATCCATCCTCCGGAAGTGCTCTTCCCGGGAGTCGAGCACGGGACGAAACGTTTCGGGGCCGCCACGGCGCGCTCTCCATGCACGCCGGAGGGGCTCCGGCGCCAGCGGCCGGAGGCAGTAGCGCCAGAGGAGCCGCCACGGCGACGTCCGCGTGCGCCGCGAGAGCCGGTAGACCTCGGAGAGCAGCTCGATCCAACTCCCGTGACGCGCGATTTCGGCGAGGCGCAGGAGCCCGTGGGACACCGTCGTGTCTCCATCAATCCCGTCGAGGAGCACGCGGATGCCTTGTCGGGCGGCGGCGCGGTACAGCTCCCAGTGGAGGTATAGGTTCGGCCCGAAGAACGGGCCATCGGCGTGCCAGAGCATCCGATCCAGCTCGCCGAGCGGACTCAGCCGGTCGCCTCGGACGTAGTGGGGCCTGCATCCTCCCCCGGTCACGACCGAATCGATGAACTCGCTCTCGTCGCACCGTGGAACTTCCGGGAAAACCGCCGAGAACGTGTGGAGAGGCTCCCGCCCGTCCGCGCCGAGGATCTCTCGGGCGACGCAGACGATCGACGAGGAGTCGAGACCGCCGCTCAGGAGGGAGCCGACGGGCCCGGCGCTCCGCAAGCGGCACCGCACGGCGTCCCGAAAGATCGCCCCGAAGGCTTCCGCGTACGCCTCGTCGGAGCCCAGCCGGACCTCGCGATCTGGATCGAGCCGCCAGTAAGCGCGCGGCGCGGACCCCCGCGGCCCGACGGCCATGGAATGACCCGGCGGGAGCCGGAGGATCTCTTCGTAGAACGTGCTCGACTTTTCCTCGCACGTCGCGAATCGGTACTCGCAGACCCGCGCTTCGTTCAGCCGGCGGGGAACTCCGTCAAGCGAGAGAAGCGCCTTGATCTCGGATGCGAATGCGAAGAGTCTCGAGGAACGGTGGTAGTAGAACGGCCGCACTCCGATCGGATCACGGGCGCAGAATAGCGTCCGCCGATGGACGTCCCAGATGGCGAATGCGAAGTCTCCAAGGAGCTTCTCGGGACAATCCTCGCCCCACCGCTTGTAGGCCCGAAGGATGAGGCAGCCGTCCGTGACGGCCACCCGGATGTCGTTGGGCTCCTTAAGGGCGGAAAACAGCTCTCCGCGGTTGTCGAGCCGCGCATCGGCGACGATGACGAACTCGCGGCGGCGAGACGGCAGCGGAAAGTTCTCCAGTCGGGACTCGGGCGTGGTCGCGCGCAGTCGACCGGTCAGCCCAACGGATCCTTCGGTCCAGCAGCCGGCGGGCCCATCGCCCCGGTGGGCGAGGGAGGCCGCCATGCGGTTGAGGATCGACCGCTCGACGGGTTCGCCATCAAAGAGGAAGAGGCCGGCGATGGCGCTCACAACCATCCCTCCAGGGAAAGAGGCATGAGAGGCCGGAAGTTCCCCATCCCCGCAGCCCCGGCGACGACCTCTCCGTCGCACTCGAGCCAGGCGTGGGCCTGGAACGGCTTGCCGTCGCCGCCGCACACCCCGATCCGAAGCCGCGACGGGCGCCGTTCGGCATCGAGAAGCGTCTTCGCGGCCAGCGCTTCGACCAGGCAGGACGTCGCCAGCGGGAGCCTCCGGCCCGCGGCCCGCACGGCCCAGGCGATTGTTCGAGGATCGCGCGGGGTCGGCGCGCGGCCCCTCAGAGCCGCGACGACTCCTGCGAGGAGTCGTGTCATCCGGACCACGAGCGGGAAAGGAAGCGCCGCCAACCCCGCCTGGAGCACGAGGCGCAAGGCGGCGGCCTGAGCCACGAGACCCGAGCCGCCCCACGCGATCCCGATTCGGTCAGAGGGCCGCATGCTCGATCCTGACAAGGTCCGAATCCGCCATCCGCTTCAGGAATCGGGAGAGGTCGCCGCTGCAGACGGCGGGCTCGACGTCGAATTCCTCGATCAGGTCCCGTTCGATCTGCGCGACCGTCTTCTGGCCTGCGATGTGGTCCCAGATCCGCGCACCGACGCGGTTCAGCCCGTAGTAGATCCCCGTGCGCGGGTCGAGGATCGCCGCATCTCCCCCGAGATGGCAGTGGAGCAGGTCCTTGCAGAGGATGGGGAGGGAATCGGGGTGGATAGGCTCCCTAAAACGGCCGAGTAAATCCGCCATACCGTCCTCCACCGACAGCAAGGATTCCACCTGCGGAGCCTGCCGGTTTCCGTGACCCGGGAGGCCCCTCAGATTTATCGGCTGGCGGATCCGTGTTCCGTATCAAGAGTCGTGTTGTCAGAAAAAGCTCGCACAGTTGTGGATTGATTCCCTGAAGGGAGGCAAGTTAGCGATGCGGAGGCCGTTCTCCCTACCAGCCGTCGCCTCCTCGACGGCCTGACCCCCTCATCCTATGTTTATGAGAACCTCTCGCAGGGAATCATGATTCCGAGAGGAGCCTCACGTTCGGAACCATCGTAGCTTCAGAGAGATTCTCAAGAAGTCCGTCTTGCTTTGAGTCCTCGGAGGAGAGTTTCGTCCCGAGGCTCGGTCCGAAATTCACGGGGGAAGTTGTGAGCCGCAAACAGACCGCCAAGAAGCATTCGAGCCGTAAGCAACCCGCCAAGAAGGCCGCCAAGAAGGGCGCTCCGACGGAGAAGAAGAAAAGCCCGACGCCCGCAAAGAAGAAATCGAAACTCGAGATGGAGGCTCTCGAATCCCGGATCCTGCTTTCGGGGACCTGGGTCGATGCCGCGACGGGGGCCGCACTTGGTGGAGCCACCTCGGGTGCCGATACCTTCACGGGTACGAGCGGGATCGACTTCGCCGACGGACAGGGCGGCGACGACCATCTCATCGGCGCCGGAGGGTCCGACATCCTCTCCGGCGGCTCCGGCAACGACCTCCTCGAAGGCGGCTCGGGCAACGACGTCCTGTCCGGCGGTCCTGGCGACGACATCCTCCGCGGAGGGACCGGGATCAATATCATGGATGGAGGATCCGGGACTGATGTGATCGACTACAGCGATGTCACGGTTCCTCTGAAAGTGACCATCGCGGGCACCTCCGCAACGATCACGGGTGCTGGCATTGCGGACGTCGCCACCGGTTTCGAGGAGGTCGTCGGTTCCGCGGCAAGCGACACTTTCACGATCACTTCCCCCACGGCCGGCGCCGTCTACTCGATCGACGGAGGGGGCGGCAGGAATGACCTCCTCAAGCTGACGACTTACTCCTCGTCGCAGGCGACGTTCCTCAAGGACAGCCTCGTGGTCAACATGGGAGGCGGGAACAGCTTCACCGTCGACTACGAGAACATCGATTCGATCCAGTTCAGCGACCTCACCCTCCTCACGGGGGGGAGCCAAGCCGCTCTGGAGGGCGATACGGTCGCGCTGACGCCCCCGACGGCGGCCCTGGGCGGCATACGAACCTATACATGGACCCAGCTATCCGGGCCGGCGGTCACGCTCTCAAGCGCGAACACTTCGAGCCCGACCTTCACGGCCCCCGAAGTGGATTCCGACGAGTCCCTCGTCTTCAAGGTGCAGATGACGGTCGGCGGGATCACCACGACGACCCTCGTCACCGTTGACGTCGGCGAGGAGCTGTCCGCCGATGCGGGCACGGATCAATCCGTGAACGAAGGGGCGAGTGTGACCCTGGATGCCGCAGGCAGCGACTGGGCCTCGTCGGAGGTCTTCTCCGAAGTCTCCCGGCTCCTCCCGAGCGACGGAGCCGCCGGCGACGTCTCCGGCTTCTCCGTCTCCGTCGACGGCACTCTGGCCGCCGTGAGCGCCCACAACAGCGACTCGGGCGCGTCGAACAACGGCGCGGTCTACCTTTTCGAGAAGAGCGGCGACTCGTGGACCCAGGCGGCCAAGCTGGTCCCCACCGACGCTGAACCGAACCGGTTTTTCGGCTTCTCGGTCGACGTCTCGGGGAACAACGTCCTCGTCGGCGCCATCGGCGAAGACGACGCGGGCCTCCGCTCGGGTGCCGCGTACGTCTTCTCCAAAGTGAACGGGAGCTGGACTCAGGCGGCGAAGCTCACCGCCCCAGACGGCGCCGCGGGAGACCTCTTCGGCGCCAAGGTCTCGATTTCCGGCAACGTCGCGGTCGTCGGCGCCTCCCAGGACGACGATGGCGGAACGAACAGCGGCTCCGCGCACGTCTACGAATTCAACGGCACGACATGGAACCACATGGCCAAGCTCAATGCGGCCGACCCGACCGCCGACGGCCTCTTCGGCCATCAAGTGTCGGTGTCGGGCAATTCGATCATCGTCGGGTCGCAAGGCCACACGGGACTCGGCCTCAGTTCCGGGGCAGCCTACATCTTCGAGAAGACCGGCGGCGTCTGGGCACAGACGGCCAAGCTCGCCCCCGCGACCGCAGGCCTCGCCGGATTCTTCGGCAGCTCGGTCGCCATCTCCGGGGACACCGCGGTCGTCGGCTCCGCCACCGAGAGGCAGTTCGGCGCGGCCTACGTCTACCAGAAGACGGGCGGCGCGTGGCAGCAGGTCTCGCGGCTCACCGCCAGCGACTTCAACGTCCAAGACCGCTTCGGCGCCGCGGTGGACATCTCGGGCGACCGGATCGTCGTCGGGGCTTTCCTCGACGACCAGGCGGGCTCGAACTCGGGCGCGGCCTACGTCTTCAAGAAAGATGCGGGCACCTGGACCGAGCTGACGAAGATCACCTCCTCGACGGCCGGGGTCGCCGACCAGTTCGGCATGGGCGTCGCTGTCTCGGGAGGGACTGTGATCGTCGGTTCGCCCTTCGACGACGACTCGGGCTCGAACTCCGGCTCTGCGACGACCTTCAGCGGAAGCCAGTCGAACATGACGTACTCCTGGAGCCAGACGGGTGGCCCCGCCGTGACGCTGAGCAGCGCGAGCGCGCAAAAGCCGTCCTTCACGGCTCCCGAAGGGCTTTCCAATTCCACGCTGACCTTCCAGGTCACCGTTTCGGACGGGATCCACACCTCGGTCGACACGGTGAACGTGCTCGTGAACGCCGACAACGACGCCCCGACGGCCAGGGCGGGGGCCGATCAGACCGTCAACGAAGGCGCGGTCGTCTCCCTGAGCGGCGCCGCCAGCACCGATCCGGAGGCCCAGGGGCTCACTTACCAGTGGTCGCAGACAGCCGGCCCAACGGTGGCCCTCTCGAGCTCGACGGCCGTCGCGCCGACCTTCACAGCCCCCGAGGGACTCTCCAACACGAGCGTCACTTTCCAGCTCACGGTCTCCGACGGCGTCAACACATCGGTCGACAGCGTCACGATCGCCATCAACAGCGACAACGACGCCCCGGCGGCCAACGCGGGAGCCGACCAGACCGTCGATGAAGGCACTCTGGTCAGCCTGAGCGCGTCCGGAAGCAGCGACCCGGAGGGCCAGGGGCTCACGTATCAGTGGGTCCAGACCTCGGGACCCACGGTGACGCTGTCGAGCGGTTCCTCGGCCTCGCCGACCTTCACCGCGCCCCAAGGACTGTTGAATACGAGCGTCACCTTCCAGCTCACGGTCTCCGACGGCGTCAACACATCGATCGACAGCGTCACGATCGCCATCAACAGCGACAACGACGCCCCGGCGGCCAACGCGGGAGCCGACCAGACAGTCGATGAAGGCGCTCTGGTCAGCCTTAGCGCGTCCGGGAGCAGCGACCCGGAGGGCCAGGGGCTCACGTACCAGTGGGTCCAGACCGCCGGGCCCGCGGTGGTTCTCTCCAGCTCGACGAGCTCATCGCCGAGCTTCGTGGCTCCGAACGGAATCTCCAACACGAGCGTTACATTCCAGCTCACGGTCTCGGACGGCGCCAACACGTCGGTCGACACGGTCACGGTCGCGATCAACTGCGACGACGACGCACCCGCCGTCGACGCGGGAGCCGACCAGCGAGTGGCGCCGACGACCCGAGTGACGCTCGCCGCGACGGCCAGCGACCCCGAGAACCAGGGTCTCACGTACACATGGACTCAGATTTCGGGAACCGCCGTCGCACTGACGAACGCCAACACGGCCACCGCGAGGTTCAGCGCGCCCGCCGTCGCGTCGCCGACGACGCTGGTCTTCCAGGTCGCCGTCTCCGACGGCGTGAACACCAGCCTGGACACGGTATCGATCATTATCTCACCGTAGTCCTCCTGCGCCGATTCTCACCACGAAGAAAGCTCAATCCGTGGCGACACTTTTCACATGATTCTCCGCCTGCCGGGAGAGTCCTTACCGGCCCCTATTTCACGGCCCGCCCGGCCTCCAGGAGCCGAACGGCGTGCCCCATCCTATTCTTATACGGGGGGATGGGTGGAGACGGGCCGCGGTCTGTCTCCAGTTTCTTGATGAGTCCATGGGGCGGTTGACGGGAAAGTCATTGGGCTCGGGCGGAAACCGTTTCCGAGTCTTCCATCTCGCCGCCGGCATCCTCACGGCCGCTGCGGCGCTCGGAGACTCCCCGTCCTCTCCCCGAAGAGAAGAGCTGCCGATCCTCGAAGGGCTGGTCAGGCCTGCCCACGTCATCGACCTCGGAGTTTCCGCGGAAGGCCGGTTGGCTCTCGTGCACGTGGACCGGGGCGACCGCATCCGCCAAGGGCAAGTCCTCGCTTCCCTCGAATCGGACGCGGAGATGGCGACTGTCGAGCTGGCGAAGGAGCGATCGAAGCTGACGGCGCCTGTCGAGTTCGCCCAAACTCAGGTTGAGTACACCGACCGGAAATTGAAGCAGAAGGAGGAGCTCCATCGGCAGGGGATCGCCACGAACGACGAGGTCGACGAGCTCCGCACGTCGAAACGACTGGCGGAGCTGGCGCTCGCCCGCGCGAAGGGGGAATTGCGGCTCGCCGAGATCGACTACGCCCGCAGCAGGGCCCTCCTCGAGGCCCGCACGGTCCTGAGCCCGATCGATGGGGTCGTCATGGACCGGCGCTTCTCGCCGGGAGCGCTGGTCGACATCAACCTGCCCATCTTCAAGGTAGCGCAAATCGAGCCGCTCTACTGCGAGGTTCTCGTGCCAAGCCGCTTCCTCGGAACCATCCGGCCGGGGCGGAAGGCGGAAGTGATCCTGGAGTTCCCGGAGCCACGGCCGCTTCAGGCCACGGTGACCGTGGTCGATCGCGTGGCCGACGTGGCCAGCGGCACGTTCGGCGTCCGCCTTGAGCTGCCGAATCCGGATCACGAACTGCCGGCGGGGGTCCCCTGCCGCGTGAGATTCCAGCCGCAGGAGAATTGATGGCGACCAACCAACCCGAGAAGTCCGAGACCGGCCCGCCCCGTGCGAACTCCCTCGACGGCGCCCTGAAGCCGTCCGTCTTACATCTCATCGAGAAGGGGGACCGCGCCGCGCTGAAGATCCTCCAGGACGAGGGGTACGGGCAGGTCGTGAGCCTGGAAGGCGAAACGGCGAGGACGGGAGGCGTCATCGAGATGCCGAGCGAACCCCTCGGCACCGAGGGTCGAGGGGTGGAAGCACCCGCATCGTCGACCGAGGAATCGCCTCCCACCCAAGGCTCCACCGAGGTGGGGGGCGAGCCCACCGCCGAGGAATGGAGATCGTTCCTTCGGGAGGCCCAGCGCAGGGGACGCAGCTTCAAGGAGGTCTTCGAGGAGGTCTTCGACTTCGCGCCCGAGGAGGAGGCCTCGGCCGCAGGAGCCGGCGGACCCGAAGCGAATGGAGGCGCGCCGCAGGCGGCCGGGTCCGCCGCGGCGGCGGCGCCGGCCCCAAAGAGAAAGAAAACCAGAGGAGAGGCGAGGTAGGAAGTCATGAGCCCCAAAGAAACGGATACGGAAGTACCCGCAACGACCGCACCGGCGGGAGATCTCGTCGAGGAGCTGGCCGGCCAGAACCTGGACGAACTGAGAAGGCAACGCCAGGAGGAACGCGTCGCCGTCCGGGCCACGGTGATCCTCCAGCCGGGAAACTCCAGCGAGGCGCGGTCCCTCAAGGCGCAAGGGGTCACGACGGAGGTCTCGCGGGGGGGTTGCGTCGCGATCTTCCCGGTTCCGATCCGGGTCGGAGACATCTACCGTCTCGAATTCGACCAGAAGCAGGTGGACCTTCCGAAGCTCTTCGCCCGCTGCCTGAAGTGCCGATGGATCCACGACGAAGCGTTCGAGGGGGGATTCTCGTTCTTCGGTACGGGCTCCGTGGCGCCCAAACCGGCCGCGGTCCCCGGCGAGGAGACCGACTTATTCGCGTGATGGGGTGGAGGGCGGCCCAACGAGTCGAGCCGCTTCCGTTCCGGTGAACGGAGATGACGACTGAACTTTCCATCAAGCCGATCTTGGGGGATCTTTCCCACCCAGGGGACATCGGCTTCCACTCCGCCTATTGCGATATCGCGGATCTCGCCCTGCAGGCACCCTCGGCACTGCGCTTCTTCCGCGCCTCCTTGGGGGCCATCGCGGGAGGGAATGGGGCCTACTTCGCCGCCCTCCACGTCCGCTCCGCCGCCGAGGCCTTCGACGAATTCTGGGACAACGGAGTGATGGGAGAGAGGTTCTGGCGCGGACCGGCCCGCCAGTTCCTCACGGAGGTGTTGACCAACGACGCGCCGCGGGCTCGCCTCTTCAGCAGCCGCGACGGGAGGTTCCAGCTCGCTGCGCTCGCCGTTCCCCTGCGGGAACCGGATGGGAAGCTCCTGGGGGCCCTTTCGCTCCTGGCCCCCTGCACTCTCGACGACATCCCGCGACGTCTCTCCCAGGTGCAGACTCTCGTCGACTACTCTTGCCAGTGCGCTTCGTTCATGGAGCAAGAGCCGGCCCGCAAGGAGGAGCCCGTCCAGGCCTCGGCCGCCAAGGCCCTCCAGAACGCCGCGGGCTACGATTCGGCGGATAAACTCGCTTTCGCTCTGACCAATCAACTCAAGACGAAGAGCGCTTGCGACCAGGTCATTCTCGGCCGCGTCCGGAACAAAAAGGTGGAGATCGTCACGATCTCCGGCATCGACGAGGTCAAGAAGCGCTCTCCGGGCGTCGTGCAGCTCCAGCAGGCGCTCGACGAGGGGTTCGACCACGGGGAGATCGTCATCTATCCGCCGGAGGCGACGGCCGATCTCGGTCTCGGCCAGCCCGATCTCCGACTGCACCGCCAGTGGCACGAAGGCACGGGGGGCGGCTCGGTGGCGAGCTTTCCGCTCCGGCGAGGAGATGGGATCGAGTACATGGTCGGTCTCCGCCGCGAAGCGAGGAATCCGTTCCAGAAGGGCGAGGTCGAGAAATATCGCGAGATGCTCGATCCCTACGCCGGCGCCCTGGTCCTCCTCGAAGAGGCCAACCGCGGCCTCCTGCGGCACGTGCGCGATTCCGTCCAGGCCGCCTGCGCCGAGATGACCAAGCCCGGCGGTTGGGGTCCGAAAAGCATCGCAGCCTCGGCGGTTGCGGTCATTCTCTGGTTCTTCCTCGGATCGATGGCCTTCGAGGTCTCGGCGCCGTGCCTTCTGGAGCCGGCGGAGGTGCGGAACTTCGCCGCGCCCGTCGACGGGATACTGCGGGAGTCGCAGGTCGTGGCCGGCGATGCCGTCCGCCCGGGGCAGATTCTCTGCCGTTTCGACGATACGGACCTCCAGCTCGAAAAGGGGGGGTTGATCGCGGAGCTGGCGCGAACCCAGGTGGATGAAATGAAGCATCTCGCGCAGGGCGATCGAGCGGGCGCGCAGCTCATGCGGCTGACCCGCGACGAATTGCAGGCGAAGCAGGCCATCGTGGAACTACAGATCTTGCGCGCCGTCCTCTCGAGCCCTTTCGATGGAAAGGTCATCGCCGGCGACCTCCGGGGGAGGGTGGGCGACCACTTCCGAAAAGGGGAGCCGCTCTTCACCGTGTCGGCGCATCAGCGCTGGCGCATCCGAATCGAGATGCCGCAGGGGGACATCTCCGAAGTCCGCCCCGGCCAGACGGGAGACTTCGCCGCCTTCGCCCGGCCGGAGGAGCGAAGAGCGCTCCGCGTCGTGAGGGTCACCCCCAGCTCGACCCAGCGGGCCGGACGCAACTTTTTCATCGTGGAGGCTGAATCGCCCGAGCCACCCGAGTGGGCTCGCGCTGGAATGGAGGGCGTCGCGAGAATCCAGATCGAAGCGCGTCCGGTCTGGTGGATCGTCTTCCGCCGCCTGGCGCGCGCACTGCATCTCTACGACTGGATATAGGAATCAGCGATGGCGGACTCGCAACAACCGAAGGCGGCTGCGGGCGGGGCGACCCTGGCCGAGAAACTGGGCGACAGCCGCGTGGGATTGCGGCCGGAGCTGCAGTTCACCCGGCACTTATTTCAGGGAAGGGTCTCCTACATCGTCCGCGACCCGATCACCTTCGACACGCACCGCCTTCCGCAAGACGCCTATGAGATCCTGATCTGCCTGCGGCCCGACCGCCCGCTCCGAGACCACTTCCGGTGGCTCGTGGAGCAGAAGAAACTCACGCTCGAAGAAGAGGAGAGTTTCTACGAGTTCATCTTCTCCCTCCACCGCCTCGGTTTTCTGCAGCTTCCCATTGCGGACGGCGAGCGGCTGTACCGCCGCCATGTCGAGAAGAAACGCCAGAAGATCCAGAAGCGGTTTCTGGGCATCTTTTTCGCGCAGATCCCCCTCTTCAATCCCGATGCTTTCCTCGACTGGGCCATGCGTTTCGTCCGCCCGATCTTCACGCGGACCTTCTTCGTCATGTGGACCGCCGTCGTGGGGCTTGGCGCCGTCGCAGGCGCCTTGCAGTGGGAGTCGTTCTACCGCCAGCTCGATGATCTCGGCTCCACGGGCAACCTGATTCTCCTCTGGGTGGTCACGATCGTGCTGAAGGCCTTCCACGAAGCCGGCCACGGGTTCGCCTGCAAGCGGTTCGGAGGCGTGGTTCCCGAGACGGGGGTTTCTCTCATCGTCTTGACGCCGTGCGCGTACGTCGATGCGAGCGCATCCTGGGGATTCCCGCGCAAGATCGATCGGTTGATCGTCTGCATGGCGGGGATGTACGTCGAGCTGTTCATCGCGGCCCTGGCCCTTTTCGTGTGGGCCTCCACGCCACCTGGACTCCTCAACACGGTGGCCCATCAGGTCGTCTTCCTCGCCGGCATCACGACGGTGGGTTTCAACGTGAACCCCTTGATGAAGTTCGACGGTTACTACGCCCTCAGCGATGTGCTGGAGATCCCGAACCTCCGCCAGCATGCCTCTCAGGCGGCTGCGGCCCTCCTCAAACGCTGGACCGTCGGGCTGGCGCCCAAAGAAGAAGCCGAAGAAGCTCCGCTCATTCGAGCGCTCCTCGTCGCGTACGGCACGATCGCGGGACTGTATCGAGCGATCGTGGTGCTTTCCATGTCGGCCCTCATCGCGACGAAGTTCTTCGTCGTGGGAGTCTTTCTCGGGGCGTTCTATTGCTTGATGGAGCTGGCGAAGACGCTCCGGGCGGTCTTGAAGTTCCTCTGGTGGTCCAAGGAAACGGCCGCCTGCCGACGGCGGGCCACCGCGGTCGGCGTCGTGGCCCTCATCGTGCCCGCGGCCGCGTTGTTTCTACTGCCCATCCCGGCGCGAGTGACAGCCGAAGGACGGCTGCGCCGGGAGAACGAGGCGACGTTGCGGGTGGAAGTGCCGGGGGTCCTCGAAAAGCTCCATGCACTGCCGGGAGAGACGGTGAGGGAAGGGGCCGCGTTCGCCGACCTTTCGGATCCATCCATGGAGGAAGCGTTCATCGAGGCGCAAGGAAAGCTGGCGCGGGCGGAATTCCTCGAGAGAGCCTACCGTGGTTCCGACCCGGTCAAATCCCGCAAAGAGGCGGAAACCGCGCGGTTCATCTCCGGCGAAGTGGAGTTGAGGCGAGCAGCCGCGGGGAAGCTGCGGATGCGCGCGCCTGCGGCGGGACACGTCGTCGAAGCGCTCACCCCCGATCACCTCGGGCGGTACCTTGTCGCCGGAACCCCAGTGGGGATGATCGCCTCGGGGGATTGGGAAGTGGAAGTCCTCCTGTCGGGAGAGCAGATCGCCGCCGTCCGATCACGACCGGGGGACCGCGTGACCTTCCGGCCGTCGCAAATGGGCTGGGCTCGTTTCGACGGAACGGTCGCCCGCGTCGATCCGGCGGGGGACCAACGGGTCCGCGCCCTCGAGCTGACACGCGCCGGCGGAGGCGCGATCGCGGTCGACGCCCGTACGCTCGAGGCCCCGGAGCCCTACTTCACGGTTTCAGTGACGCTCGATCCGGTCCGCGATGCCGCCCTTTTCCGCGGGATGACCGGTACGGTCCACATGGAGGCCGCTTCGGAGGTCCTCGCGGTTCTCCTCGGGCGGAAGTTGAGGACGTTTCTGGACCGGTTGAAGGTCCGCTGAATGAATTTCAGTGCTCCGACGACGCGACCAGTGGCAGCAGCGCGTGCTCCCTTTCGGTCACGTACTTCTGGACGGTGGCCTGCTTCCTCTTGAAGTCGGAAGTCTTCTTGACGCTGAAGACGATTCCGTAGCGGATCCGGTCGAAGGCGATTTCCCGGTGCATGATGTTCCCCCAGAAGACCAGCTTGGCCTGGGAGACGGGGAGCAGGAAGCTGAGCTTGACCCGCTCGACCTTCATGAGCATGTTTTCGATGGCGAACGGAGCCTGAACCGAGAGGCCCGTCGCCGAAATGTCGTACAGCTCCGCGCGTACCGATGAAGGAAGCAGAGATCCCTCGATGGTCACTTCGACGCGTTCGCTGGGGGAAGGCTGCACCCTATGCGAGCCGCGCTGGTTGAAGAGGCAGGCGAGGGAAAGCGGCAGACGGGACAGAAGGCCGAGCCAGTCCAGGAACTGAAAACCGTAGATCCGACCGTGCTCATTCTCGCGGCGGTGGCGCACCATCGCGGGCGCCAAGATCGGCTTGTCGAGCTTCGCCGAGTGCAGTTCGAGGTTGACCACGTCGCGGATGGCAAAGACGGCCTCGGACCGATGATCGAATCGGATTCCTAACCCTTGGATGGCCAGATCATGGACATCCCCCGTGACCGGCTTCTTTCCGGGCCGGAGGACCAGGACTCGGAAGTCACGTTCCGTGGTCAGAGGAACGCGGTATTGCCTCCGTTTATCCGGCATAGCGTCTCCGCGAGGGTGAGGGTGCCTCTTTCGAGAGGCGGTATCAGAACCCTGATGCCTCTCTTCGGCTGCTTGAGGGGAAAACTTGAGTCACCCCCCCCTTTCCCCCGCTACCATGTCCGCCCATGCACCCCTCGGCGCCCGCGTTGCTCAACGACCTGTACCAGTTCACGATGGCGCAGGCGTACCTCGACGAAGGCATCGCGCGGCGGAAAGCCTGCTTCGAGCTATTCTTCCGCCGCGCCCCAGCCGCCGGCGGTTTCATTCTGGCCGCCGGGATCGGGCCCGTGCTCGACTTCGTCGAGGGGTTCCGGCTCGGCCGGGATGAGGTCGGGTACTTGCGCTCGCTCGGCATCTTCGGCGCCCCGACCCTCGAACGACTGGCCCGTTTTCGTTTTCACGGGGACATCGATGCGGTCCCCGAGGGAACGCTCGTCCTTCCCGGCGAGCCCATCCTGCGCGTCGCCGGCCCCATATTCGAAGCTCAGCTCCTCGAGACTCCCCTTCTCAACCTCGTGGGTTTCGCCAGCTCGGTGGCGACGCGCGCCGCGTCCATCAAGGACGCCGCAGGCTCGGCCGAGGTGATGGAGTTCGGCTGCCGCCGCGCCCCGGGCCCGGACGGGGCGGTCACCGCGTCGCGAGCGGCCTTCATCGGCGGTTGCGACTCCACGTCGAACCTCGAAGCGGGCCGGAGATTCGGTATTCCCGTTCGGGGGACCATGGCGCACAGCTTCGTTCTTTCCCATCGGAGCGAGCACGAGGCGTTTCGAGCGTATGCGCGGGCGTTTCCCGAAGGCACGGTCCTTCTCGTCGACACGATCGACACGATCCGCAGCGGTGTCCCGAACGCCATTGCCGTCGCGCGGGAGATGGAAGCCCGCGGGGACCGCCTCCGCGCGGTCCGCATCGATTCCGGCGACCTCGGCGCGATCGCCGAACGATCTCGGGAACTCCTCGACGCCGCGGGGCTCGCCGGCGTGAAGATCATCGCCTCGGGAGACCTCGACGAGGACCGGATCCGCGCGCTGCGCGAGCGCCGCGCGCCCATCGACGTCTTCGGCGTGGGCACGAAGCTCGTGACGGGCCAGGGAGATGGAGGCCTCTCCTGCATCTACAAGCTCGTGGCGATCGAAGGAAGGGGAGGGCGGATGGAGCCGCGGAAGAAGCGGTCCGACGACCCCGGAAAGGCGACCTTGCCCGGCATGAAGCAGGTCTACCGGCTCTACGGAGCCGATGGTCTGGCCCGCGGGGACTGCCTCGATCTGGCCCGCACTCGGGGGAGGGTCCCCGAAGGCGTCGCGAGGCCGCTCCTGAGGCCCATGTTCCGCCGGGGAAAACGCGTCGAACCCTCAAGGCCCCTCGCGGAGATCCAGGCCGCCGCGCGAGCATCGATCGAGGAGATCCCGCTCCGCTACAGAAGGGCGAACAGACCAGCCACCTATCCGGTGCGGATCTCGCCGGCGATCCGCCGGCTGCGGTCGACGTTCGAGGTTTGAGCCACCCCCTCCGTGCCTCCGTGCCTCCGTGCCTCCGTGCCTCCGTGCCTCCGTGTCTCCGTGTCTCCGTGGTGAGTTTTTCCTATCGCGGTACTGTCAGGCACTCGCCGCTACGAGCCGCCCCACGGCTTCGACGATCTCTTCCGGCGATGCCGTCGGCGAGAGCCAGACGTCCTCGCCGGAGCGGAACCCCTCCAGCCGCCCGGCCTGCTCGGGAGGGGCGATGACGACCGCGGGCGCACGTTTTCCGCCGGAGAGCCCCCGCAGGCTCGAGAGCACTTCGCTCGCCTCCGATCTCGGCAGCGGGAGGACGACGAGGAGGCAGGCGGGAGGTCCGGAGATCACGCCGGAGGCGGCTTCGCCGAGATCGGCCGCCGTCCGGACGTTCCGGCCGGCTGCACGCAGGAGGCCGCCAAGCGCCAGGCGGAGATCCCGTTCGCCCGCGCAAAGGAGGACCGGTCCCGCCTCAGGCGCTATGGGCAGCGACTCTCGCTCCATCCTTCGTTTCCACCTCCGCCGCACGCGCCCCCGAGGGCGGCGCGCCGGCCGCCGGCAGCTCCAGGATGAGCTTCACCTCTCTCCCTCCGCAGTCCTGAATCGCCAGGCGGCCGCCCTCCTGCTCCGCCACCCTCCGCGCCACGTCGAGCCCCAGAGTGTTGCAAGTGTCGTAGACTCCGACGCCCCGGGTGACGTCGGTTCCGGGCTCGACGGGGGTCTCGATCGGAAATTCGGGCCCCTTCAAGAACACCAGCGAAAATTCCATCGCTCCCCAGCTCCACTCGATGCGCGGGCGGATCCATCCGCCTTCGTCCGTCCAGCGCGCGACTGCGGCGAAGATACGGTTCAGCGACCGGGCGAGGTACCGGCGGTCGGCGCGCACGGTCACTCCCCCGGCCGGGGCGAGCACGGCGTAGGAGATCTTCTTTTCGGCGAGGAGGTCGCGGACCGATGCGGCGGCTCCCTCCACCACCGATTCGATGGCCACATCCTCGATGTCCAGGTCGAGAGAATCTCGATCAAGGATGGCGTGTTCCCGCAAATCCTCCGCGAGAGCCGCGAGCCGCTCGATTCCCCGGCGCGCGATCGACTCGAAGAGGTCGATCCCCTGGGGAGCTAGGAGGCGAAAGGCCGCGCGGAGGCTCGCGAGCGCCGGTTCGATCTCCGCGGCGATGCGGACGGCTCCGTCCTGTCGGGCGGCGTCCCGGACTCGCTCTTCGGACACGTCGCGGATCACGGTGACGTGACCTCCTTCCCCGTCCCCCACCCGCAGCGGGCTGATGGTGAGCGCCAGGAGAGATGGAGGCTGAGTCGGGAGGATGTACTCGGCATCTTCCTTAGCGGTGTTGACGAGCCATCGCTCGCGGAGCCAACTGAAGAACGGTCGGAGGGTGACGACGTTGCGTTCGGGGCGGCGGCCGCTCGTCTCTCCCCCCAAGGCCAGCATCTCTTGCGCGGCCGAACTCGCCAGGGCGATCCGCCCCCCGGGGTCGGAGATCAGCACTCCCTCCTCGAGCGTGGAGAGGAGGCTGTGGAGCAGGTGCTTCTCTTCCGCGAGCCCCTGGTTGGCTTCGCGGGCTCGCGCCGAGAGCGTTTCTCCGAGCTTGGCGTTCTCGACGGCCACCGCGATGAGGCTCGCGACCGTCGCGAGCGCATCGAGCGTGCTCCTGAAGACTTCGCGGCCCTCCTCCCCGCTCGCGAGGCACAGAGCGCCGACCAAGTTCTCTCCCGCCAGAAGGGGAAGAAGGACCAGGCTCGCGACATGGACGGGAAGGCCGCTCGTATTCTTGATCGATGGCCCGGAGAGGTCGTCGATGACGACGGGCTCCAGCTTCTCGCGCAGATGGTCGAGAAGGCTCCGGTCATCCGGCAACATTCGGGTGGCGGCGAGCACCTCGCCCGACAACCCCCATTCCTGCTCGGTCCGAAACCGCCCCTCTTCCCAGAGAAGGACCGCGCCGACCTCCGTCCGCGCCGCCTGCAGCGCGATCCGGAGGAGCGCCGGAAGGAGGCGCTGCCGGGCCGGCCGCTCGAGCATCAACCGGCCGATATCCCCCATCGCGTCGAGGAGCCGCTCCCGTTCGCGGGCCTCCCGCGCCTCCGCGGGCGGCTGAACGGTATGCACCGCGAGGTGTCGCGCAAGCTGGAAAAAGAACTCGACGGTCTTGTCCTCGGCCTCGGAGATAGGCCTGGCTTGCGGATCGCGTACGCAGGCGAAAATCCCGAGCGGGTCGCTCTGAGACCCGAGGAGCGACCAGCGGATTTCCTCACCGACCTCGCCCGTGGGGACGGCCAGTGCTTCGAACGCGGCGCGGAGCGCCTCGAGCGGGCGCCCGGCCCAGTCTCGCGTCTCGAATTCCCGCCGGATCTTGAGAGTCGAATCCGGAGCGCGATACGGGACGGTGAGGAGGCAGTTTTCCCGAGGGGCGTAGAAAATGAAGCCTCCGAGACGGCCGTGGTGGAGGACGCGAGCCAGCCCGCGGCCCATGTTCTCGAGGGAGCCGCCGGCTCGGACGAGCGAGAGCACTTCATCGAGGAAGTTCATGGGCCGGTCCTCCTCATCAGGTCGCTTTCTCGCGTTCGAAATCGAGGTGGATGGCCCTTAATTCCTGGATCGAATGGTCCAGCTCCCCGCAGAGCGCCTCCATCGCCTGTGCATCGAGGCCCGAGACGGCGGGAGGGGGAGGAGTCCGAACGGAATCGAGACGGTCCGCTTCGGAAAACGAATGTCCGGCGGCTCTGGCGTACAGGTCCGAGTACTGGACCAGCTCGATGAGCAGGCGGGCCTCGGGTTGGATGTCCGGAGGCAAACGGGCGGCGTCGGTGTGGTGGTGACGAAGCCCGAGCGCGACGGCCGGAGCAAGCCGCCACTGGGAAGCGAGGTGGTAAGCCACCTCGGGGTGCGCCTGACCGAATTCCTCCTCCTCGAGCGCGAGGGCCGCCGGAGTCCCTTCGCTGCCCGGCAGCGACAGGCGGGCGAATTCCTCCGGGTAATGCTGGGCCAGGAGCGCGATCCCGGTGTCATGGAGGAGGCCGGCGATGTAGACGTCTTCAAGGAGGGGCGAACGGGACGCCTCCGCGATCCGGCGGCCGATGGTGGCCACCGCCAGGGAGTGGGACCAGAACCGGATCGGGTCGAACCCGGGCTGGCGGCGCTTGAAGACCTGGATCACGGAGACGCTCAAGGAAAGGCTCTTGAGCGTGCGGATGCCCAGGAGGGAACAGGCCTGGCGAATCGAGGAGACCGGCGTGCGGAGCGAATAGAAGGCGCTATTGACCAGACGGAGGACCTTAGCGCTGAGCCCTTGGTCGGTGGCGATCAGGTCCGCGAAGTCTCGCGTGGTCGCGGTGTCGCTCGGAAGCTTCAGGATCCGCTCGACGACCTTCGGGAGGGAGGGAAGGTCGCTCAGCCGGGTGAAGAGCTTCCCGGCCTTCGTATCGCGTCCAGGTGCCATCGTGGTGAAGCAGCGATCAGAAAAGCGGATAGCTCAGAGGTGTCAGGAGCGGATTCCCGGCCAGAACCAGAAACGCGGCCAGGATGAGAAGGAAGACGACGAGAGGAATCATCCACCACTTCTTCTCCCGGCGAAGGAGCTGAACAAGCTCGCCGAAGGTCTCCATCTCGGTTTCTCCCTGCCTCTCCACTCCCCGCGGGGCGGTCCCGCCCTCCACGAAGATGACTTCGGGGCCGGGGCACCCTCATCTTGACCGAAACTGTGCCCCCGCGAACTTTCCCGGCCCCTTCGGTGGAGTCCATAGAAAACAGTGCGCCCGGCTGAAAAACTTCCTTATAATCCCGCCTTTTGTCCAGGACTTCGAGGCAAGTAGCGATGGATCTGACGATCATTGGCGGCGGGCCCGGCGGTTACGTGGCGGCGATCCGCGCAGCTCAGCTCGGCCTCAAGACCGCACTCGTCGAGAAGGACCCCCTCGGACCCGGGGGGACTTGCCTCTGGCGCGGTTGCATCCCGACGAAGAGCCTCCTCCAGAGCGCCGAGACCTACGACTTGTTCCGCCGCGGCGAAGAATTCGGCGTGAAGGCGGGCTCGGTCGCGCTCGACATCGCCGGAGTCCATCGCAAGAAGACCAAGACCCTCCGCCAGCTCGGCAAGGGCGTCGAGGGGCTCCTGAAGAAGCGCAAGGTCCTCTCGAAGGCCGGCGTCGGGCACATACTCGGTCCCGGTAAAGTGGAGGTGCGCAGGCCGGACGGGAACGCGGAAGTGCTGGAGTCGAAGAACGTGATCATCGCGACCGGCTCGACTCCGGTGCAGATTCCGATCGCCCCCTTCGATGGCCGGTATATCGTCTCGAGCGACCACATCCTGGACCTCGAGGATGTCCCCAAGTCCATCGGCATCGTCGGCGCGGGCGCCGTGGGAGTGGAATTCGCCTCCATCTTCGCCAGCTTCGGCTCCAAGGTGACGATCGTCGAGCTGCTCCCCCGCCTCCTCCCCATCGAGGACGACGACTGCTCGGCTGCACTGGCGAAGGCGTTCAAGGCCCGCGGCATCGACGTGCGAACTTCGACCAAGCTGATCGAGGCGAAAGTCGACGCCGCCGCGGGTGAGGTCCATTTCAAGCTTCAGGGCGGAGACGGCAAGACCGAGGAGCTGCGATGCCGCAGGCTCCTCATCGCAATCGGCCGGAGGCCGTTCGTCGAAGGATTGGGGCTGGAAGCCGCCGGGATCTCCCTCGAAAAGGGGTGCATCCCGGTCGACGAGTCGATGGCGGCGGCGCGTCCGGGCTTTTACGCGATCGGGGACGTCGTGGCCACTCCGCAGCTGGCCCACGTCGCCTCGGCGGAGGGCATTCTGGCCGTGGAACGCATCGCGGCGAAGGAACGGCCGCCGATCGATTACCGGCTGACCCCTTCCTGCACCTATTGCCATCCGGAGGTCGCCAGCGTCGGTCTGACCGAACGGGCCGCCCGAGAGAAGGGGTTCAAGGTTCGCACGGGGGTCTTTCCCCTCGGCCACCTCGGGAGGGCCATGATTCTCGGGGAGAGCGAGGGGTTCGTGAAGGTCGTCGCCGAGGAGAAGTACGACGAGGTCCTCGGAGTCCACATCGTGGGTCCGCGGGCCACGGACCTCATCGGCGAAGCTTGCGCTGCTTTGAAGATGGAAGCCACGGTGGAAGAGATCGGCAGGATCGTGCACCCCCACCCGTCTCTGACCGAAGGATACCTGGAAGCCGCGCACGCCGTGTACGGCCAAGCAATTCACATGTGAATTGCCATCGGAGGAACTATGGCGATCGAAGTGACCATGCCGCAGATGGGCGAAAGCATCGTCGAAGGGACGCTGGTCCGCTGGCTGAAGAAGCCCGGCGATGCCGTCCGCCGAGATGAGCCGCTCTTCGAGATCTCTTCCGACAAGGTGGACACCGAAGTGCCCTCCCCGGGAGACGGAGTGCTTACGGAGATCAGGGTCCGCGAAGGGCAGACGGTACCCGTCAACTCCGTCGTCTGCGTCCTGGGTGCCGCCGCCGCTCCAGCAGGGCCGGCTCCGCCGCCGCCGAGAGCCGGTGCACCGCTCCCGGCCGCTGCTCCGCCCCCTCCGCGCTCCGAGCCCCGGGCGGCGCTTCCCGCTGCGGCCCGCCCCCCCGCGCCGGCCAGCGCATCAGCCCCGGCTCTGTCCGCTCCGCCGGGCCCTGCGGCCGCCCCTGCCGCCTCGATGGTCCCGCCGGCCGCCCGGACACTGGATGATGGCGGCGCGCATCGGTCTTCCCCCCTCGTACGGAAGATCGCGCAGGAGCACGGCGTCGACATCTCGCAGGTGCAGGGGTCGGGAGCCGGTGGGCGAGTGACGAAAAAGGACATCCTCGACTACCTGGCGGTCCGAGATTCCGGAGCCGCGACGGCTGGAGCTCCTCAAGCAGCCGTGCCGACGGCGCCCGTTCAGCCGGCTGCACCGGCGCCGGCCGGGGCACAGGCCTCCGCCCCGGGCGAATGGAACGAAGCGGGCGTACGCGTCGAGCCGATGACCAACATGCGGGCGAAGATCGCCGAGCATATGGTCCACAGCAAGCACGCGTCCGCCCACGTCACGACGGTGCACGAGGTGGACATGACGCAGGTCGTGAAAGCCCGCGCGGCCCGCAAGGAGGCGTTCTTGCAGGAATCGGGCATCAAGCTCACGCTTCTGCCTTTCGTCCTCAAGGCGGTGGTCGACGGACTGAAGGAATGGCCGATCGTCAACGCCTCGATCTCCGGGAAGGAGATCCACTACCATCGAGACATCCATCTCGGAATCGCTGTGGCGATCGACGATGGTTTGATCGTGCCCATCATCCGCAATGCGGAGGAGAAGAGCATCCTGGGGCTCGCCCGGGCGATTCAGGATCTCGCGGAGCGAACTCGGACAAAGCGCCTCACGCCCACGGAGGTCCAGGGCGGAACTTTCACCGTCACGAACTACGGCTCGTTCGGCTCGATCATCGCCACTCCCGTCATCAATCAACCGCAGGTGGCCATACTTGGAGTGGGCATGGCCATCAAACGGCCCGTGGTCCTCCCCGACAGCGACGCGATCGCCGTCCGCACGATGGCCTTCCTGAGCCTCTCCTTCGATCACCGCCTCATCGACGGCGCGGTCGCCGACCAGTTCATGAGCGTCGTGAGGGAGTCGCTCGAGAGCGGGCCGTTCCCTCTGAGCTGATCGCGCGCGCGATGGGCTCACCGGCTCCCACCGACAGGCCGAGAGAGAAAGCCACTCTCGTCATCGCATCGAGCGACACGGACTCGAACCTCTACTACGCGACGGAGTACCTGACGTCCGACCCTTACGTTTTTCTGCGGATCGCCGGCAAGGCGATCATCCTCGCGGGAGAGCTGGAGCTGGGGCGGGCCCGCAAGCAAGCCCGGGTGGATCGCGTCGTCCCCACGCTGCCGTACGACACGCGCCTGCGCGAGCAGGCATCGCTCCCCGACTCACCGACTACCTCGATCTCTACCTCCGTGAGCGGGGCGTCGAAGAACTGGAGGTGCCGCCGAGCTTCCCGGTGGGGCACGCAGAGCGGCTTCGCGAGAAAGGCTACAAGCTTACTGTCGGCGAAGAGCCCTTCTTCCCCGAGCGAGCCGTCAAACGACCGGCCGAGATCGAGCGGATCGTAGCCGCACAGAGGGCGGCCGAGGAGGCGCTCGATCGGGCCATTGATCTCCTCGCGCGAAGCCGCATCGACGGTGAGACGCTTCGGCTCGATGGGGATGTGCTCACCGCGGAACGAGTCCAGCGCGAATTGCGGATGCTACTCCTCGAACGGGGTTATCTGGCGGCGGAGGTCATCGTCGCGGGCGGAGAGCAGGGCTGCGATCCTCACGTGCGGGGGAGCGGCCCCCTCCCCCCCCACCGGACGATCATCATCGACATCTTTCCCCGGTCGATCGAGAGCCGTTACTGGGGCGACCTGACGCGCACCGTCGTGCGGGGCCGGGCCGGCGAGGCCGTCAAGAAGATCTACCGGGACGTAGAGGAGGCGAAGAGTTTGGCCCTCTCCCTCATCCGCGATGGCGCGGAAGGCTCGGCGATCCACCAGGCCGTCGTCGCGTGCTTTCAGGCCCGCGGAAATTCTACGGGCGAAGTGAACGGCCGCATGCAGGGCTTCATCCACGGCACCGGGCATGGGGTGGGCCTCGACCTGCACGAGCCCCCGCGGATCTCGAAGGCCAACTCGACCCTGAGCGCCGGAAACGTCGTGACCGTGGAGCCCGGGCTCTACTACCCGGGGATCGGCGCGGTCCGGCTGGAAGACCTCGTGGTCGTCGAGGCGGCGGGCGTCCGGAACCTGACGCGGTTCCCCCAGCAGCTCGAGGTATGAAGAGAGGCGGGCGAGGCGGAACGTGCGCCTCAAGCGAATCGCGATCGCACTTTCTTCACTGATCGAACGGACATCCGCTCGAGCAGTCGCCCTCGATCGCTTCACATTCCGGAAAGCGACCGGGAGTTGGCCCGCTGCGAAAGAGGTAGCGGAAAAGGAAAATGGCGTCCGCGATGTCGACGCGGCCATCGAAGTTTCCGTCGCACACCTCGTCGCACGGCGCCGGGGGACCCGCAAAGAAGAAAACGATCAAAGCGCGGATGGGATCGGAGATGTTGACCACGCCGTCGGCGTTGCAATCGCCCCGAAGGATGCGGTTTCGCGTGTCTGGGGGATGGTTGAGCGGATCGGCAGGATCAAATCCCCCCGCTCGCTCGTCGCCGTCGAGCGCGCCGTCCTCGTCGCGGTCGATGGCGCTGCGCCGCCCGGCCCCGGGAGGAACCAGTGTCGCGGTGAGGATCGCCCGGCCGGCACGCAACCACGCTTGGAACTCCTCCTGGGGCGATCGATCGATCGACCGATCGGACTGGTACGTCGCTTCGCCGTCGGCTCCGGCCGAGTAGAGCCAGGCGCGAGTCTCTCCGTCGACGAGTCCGTGGAGCACGAGATCGCCGTCACCAGCCCTTGCCCTCGCCCGCAAGAGAGCCCACCGCGCGTGCGCCGCCTCGTTCGCATCCTCGCCAAGCGTTACCTGCTGGCCCACTGCGGGAGCAAGCCCGGATGGAAACGCGAGCAGATACTCCGCGAGCTCGCTCACTTTCTGCGCCCCGGAACGATCCGGCTCGTCGGGGAACGAGAAGAACTCCAAGGGATGCAGGAGAAAGTCGGCTATCGTCGGAACCGAGCCGTCGTGCGAAAAGCCGAAGCCGCCGGTCTGATCGCCCAGAAACGCGGTCGGCACGGGCTCAAGCTCGCCCGATCCGCCGCGGGTCTTCCGCGGCAGCGGCGAGCCGAACAGACCGACCTTCTGGTAGAGATTCCGCAGGTGGGGTACCTTCAAAGTCTGCGTTCCGCGGAAAAGGCCGCTCCCCTCCGTACCGAGCGTCCCGGCGTGGCACTCCGTGCAGCCGCGGCCGTCGCCGCCCCGGCCCGTGCGGCTCCCGTCCGAAAGGAAAAGCTCCCTTCCGGCGGCCTGCTTCTCCGTCAGAGAGCCGTCGAGCGGCGCGTACGGGTTCGGCGGGTAGCGAATGGAGAGGATGAAGTCGCGCAACTTCCGCATCGCGACACCGTTGAACTCCGCGTGGAGTCCCAAGAGGTCCTGAAAAGTCGGGAGAAAGGCAAGAATCGAGGCGCTTGTGTCGCCCACGTCTCCTGCGCCGCCGTTGCGGTCGCCCCGCCAATGGAGCGGCCCCGAACCCTCAAGCCCGCGCAAACTTTGCGTCACCATCGGCCCCTTCATAGGGTGGTAGGGCGCAAGCGGCGCGTTCCCTTCCGCAGGCGCTCTCGCCAGCGGGCTCCCCTCGACCAGCCCGTTGGGGTCTCCTAGATCCCACGCGAGCCCGTCGCGATCGCCGAAAACGTGGCAACTCGCGCATGCCGCATCGCCGTGGCCCGACGCTTGACGGGCGTCGTACAGATAGTTCACGCCTTCGCGCACGCGGTGGGGCTCGGGCGAGTAGCGCAGCGATGCGAATTCTTGCGGCGTCTTGCTCTCGAGGTCGACGACGATGATCGCGTGGAAGAGACGGTCCATGACGTAGAGGCGCCGCGCCTCCTCGTGCAGCGCGAGCCCGGTGGGCAAGTCGCCGACCTGAATACGGCTGAGCACCGCACCCTCCGCGTCGAGCACTCCTACCTTCCCCGAGCTGAGAGCGCAGACGTAGAGTGTCGAGCCATCCGCGGTGAATTCCATCCCCATGGGCGTCGCCAGACTGAGATCGATCTCGCTGGGGATGCCCTCCGGCGAGGAGTAGTCGACGTGGGGATTGAGATGCACCGGCGAGACCTCGCCGCCGCGCACGATCGTCACCCGATTCTCGATGACGTGGCCGCGCAGCTCGGGCTGGAAACGCACGTGGTTGCGTGATTCGATGTTGGAGACGTAGACGCGTCCATCCTTGGGACTCACGGCGAGGTTAAAAAGCACGGTCCCGACGCCGCTTGTCTGGGCGATCACTCCGGGCCGTTCGGCGTCGGCGTCGATCGCAAATAGATCCGTGTCGGGGAGGCTGAAGCGCACCCGCGCCGACCAGTCCTGACCGGCGCCGTCGCGCCAGCGCTCGCCATCGAACTTCACGATGAGACCCGTACGCGGAGCGGGATCGCCGGAAGCGTTTCGGTCGGGACCCGGCAGCGGCGGCGGATTGAATCCGTCGCCCAGGAGCGGAGTCCGCGCCGGATCCGCGGCGAGCGCACCGATCGTCGTCGTGCGGTTCCCCGAAAGGAAGGCGGCCGCATAGACGCGCCGGCCGTCGGGCGTGACGGCGAGGGCGCGCGCCGAATCGCAAAAGAGCGTCACGATCGCCGGCGGTTTCCCGAGGTCGTCGAGGTCGAAGACCCACACGTCGGCCCGTCCTTGCCCGGGCGATGTCGCCGCCGCGCTCCCCGGGCGGTTTTGGCCTCTCGCCGCGGCGGTCACGAAGAGCCTGTTGCGCTTCGCTCCGGCAACTGCGACGTCGCGCGGCTCGTCTCCCACAAGCAGCGTCACCCGAACGAACGGCCGATCCTCGCTCGTGACGTCCACGACCGAGACCGAGTCCGAAAGGTGGTTGACCACGAACAGCTCGGCATCGCCGCGGAACGCGACCGCGACCGGCTCGAGGCCTACCACCGTCTCGCCACGTCTCGCCAGTGTGCCGTTTTTCGTTTCGAAAAGCTCGACTCGGTTGTCGGTCGTGTTCACGGCGGCAAGGAGGCGCTTCGAAGGCGAGAGCGCCAAGGGCCGGACATGACCGGACTCAAAGGAGCCGTACGATGCCGCCGCGAGCCCCTCCGCCGCGAGCTGCGGAGCGATCAACGTGACGGCTCGGAGAAGGAAGTATGGGAAGCGCATGGGGCATCAGGATGGAAAGTCTGGACACTGAGTCCTCGCGGGTCCATCGTTTTTCGACTGCCGCTTGGGGCGGGAGAAGGCCGGACGGAGACTGCGAGACATCACTTCGCTCCATCCGCCGCAGGCGGCGCGGATTCGACTCTGAGAGCCGCGAGCATTCGCGAGACTCGATCCGTACGCTCTTCGTCCTGAGTCGAGTGGTAGATGCTCAGCAGGTTGGCCAGCATGCGCGCGAGGATTTCCCGGTCGCTCACGGCGCGCAGGTACTCCTCCCGGAAACCGTAGCCTTCGTTGCGGAGGTGGGCGATGCAGTCCTGGTGGCTCCAGATGCCGCCGCGGTTGAAGGGGTCGAGGAAGGTGGCGCATCGACCTTCACGGAAACGAAGGAGGAAGTGGCCCGGCATGCCGACGCCGTCGAGCGGCAGACCCAGGCGGCGCGAGACCAGGAGGTAGAGGACCGAAAGCGAGATCGGAATCCCCAGCCGCCGCTCGATGACCTGGTTGATGTAGCTATTGCGCGGGTCGTAATAGCTCTCGCGGTTGCCGCGGAATCCCAGCTCTCCGAAGAGGAGGCCGTTGATGCGCTCGACGGCCGTGCTGACCGAGCGTATGGCGAGAAGCCGCCGCCGGAGGACGGACGCAATGTCCTCGATCTGCGAGCGGCAGCGGTCCGCATCGAGGTCGGGGTACTCGGCCGAAGCGATGAGGATGGCGCCTTCTCCGAGGTCGACCTCGGCGGCGCCGGCGAAGGTCTCCCATCGCGCCACGATTTCCGAGCGGCCGGACTCCCGGATGAAAGCGGCGGCCGCCTCTCGCACCTGAGCGTCCTCGGCCCGGCAGGCGCACTCGCGCGCCGCAACCAGCGCCACGGCCCCCGCCTCGCGAAGGCGGGAGACGGCGACCCGGCGGATGTGGTCGCTCTCATCGGCCAGAAGCCGGACCAATGCGTCGAGCTGGGACGGAGTCCACTCGGCTGGCGTCGAATTGTTCGTGGGTTGCATGTCGGGGACCGAGAACAACCACTCGAATGCGGCGCCCGTCGCGCCGCTTGATTCCTTCGAACTGGAACATCTGAGCCTCTCCAGGACCGGTTTGCCACACGATTCTTCCGTTCCTATAATTCGTGCCGCCGGCAGGCCCGGTTCGCACGGTGCGGCTCGGCGGAGCGCCGGCCCAACGCGGATTCCTCCTATGGTTAGAGAAACTTGAAGAAAAACTCAGCGCACCTTTCCACGGCCGAACGCTATCACGAGACGACGAATTACTCCCCGGAATCGATCGCGGGGCTCTCGATGGACCCTCTTCAGCGTCCTCCGCCGTTCCGCGAGTTCTTGAGCGAACGGATGGTCGACCTCAAACCGTACTTGAAGAGGATCTCCGGCCCTGTGGAGCCCCCGAACGAGGAGGAACGGACCCTCCGCTCCCTCTCGCGGCTTCTGTATCACACCGGTGGGATCACGACGATCGACGAGGGAGAAGGGGGCCCTCACTACTTCCGCGCGGCCCCCTCCGCCGGCGCTCTCTACCCGACGGAGATTTTCCTGGCCGCCCGCGCTCTGGCGGGAGTCGCGGACGGGATCCACGGCTATTCCGTACGGGACCACGGCCTTGTCCCGTTGTGGGAGGGGGACTACTGGAAGGAGCTGAGCGAATTCACGTTCCGCCATCCGTCCGTTGTGGCCGCTCGCATGATGCTCATCCTCACGGGGATCTTCCGGCGCAGCTCGTGGCGCTACAGGGAGCGTGCCTACCGCCGCATCCTCCTCGACACGGGGCACGTTCTGGGTAGCGCCTGCCTCTACGCCCCGACCGAGGGGCTCTGCGTCGTGGGGTTGGGCGGATTTCACGATGCCGCCCTGGGCGATCTCCTCTTCCTGGATCCGGCGGAAGAGGGGGCGCTCGTCGTCGCTCCCATCCTCCCCGTGGCGGAGGCGCAGGGGAAGTCCGGGGCATTCTCGTTTCCGCCGCCTTCGGAGCGGCACGCCGCGCCGCCGGGAACCGGCCCGAGAGGGTTGATGCGGCTCCTCCACGAGCACTCCCGCATTGAACCCGTCGAAGGGCGGCTGCGCGAGCCTCCGCCCCAGGAGCCGATGGAGGAGGCGACTGCGGCCGGGGAGGGCGGCGGCGACGATGCGTTACCGCTCCTCCCGCGTGCCGCCGGCGAAAGTGGAGCCGAATCTGCCGCGGCGGAGGGCGGTGCGCCGGGAGTCGGAGCCGGATTGATCGGACCGGGGATGATCGGCCCCCTCATTCGCAAGCGGCGCTCCACGAGAGCCTTCGCTCGCAGGCCCATGGCTCGCAACGACTTCGCGGCCGTCGTTTGCGCCGCTTACTCGGCCGTCGCCGCCTGTCGCAGGGAAAATCATGCCATCGAATGCCCGCTCATCGATCCGACGATGATGGCCACGCACATCGTCGTCCTGCGGGTGCGTGGGATCCCAGCCGGGGTCTATCGCCTCGATGCATTGCGGTCTCAGCTTGTTCCGAGGCGAACAGGGAACTTCGAGCGCGAGCTTTGGAATCTCTGCTTGGGCCAGGAGCTGGGCCGAGACGCCGCGGCGGCAGTCATCCACGTTGCGGACCTCCCGGCTTGCGTCCGCCGGTATGGAGACCGTGCGTACCGTTACCTCCATCTCGACGCCGGCCACATCGGCCAGCGGTTGAATCTTGCCGCCGTGGGCCGAGGAGTCGGCGTCAGCGGCATCGGAGGATTCTTCGATGCCGAGGTGAACGCGCTCCTCGAACTGCCGCCGCAGGTCTCGACGCTCTACATCACCGTCCTGGGAACACCGGCGAACACCGAGGGCACTAAGTGACACAGTACCCGTTCACCACGCTAGTCCTCTCGGAGCGAACCAGGCGCTTACCACGGAGTGCTTCATCCCCCCGGGGCACGGGTCTTTCGCCGTGGAAGGCCCGCTTCAGGGAGCCTGCGTGGCGACTGAACGCAAAGTCCGGGTGGCGAATGAACGCACGGTTAGCTAGGTATCAACCCCGCGGCCGCCACACGCGCGCCGCAGTGGTGCTCGGCGGCGACGACGATCTCGTGGATCGCCTCATCGAAGGCCGCCCGCGCCGTATCCCGCGGCGCAAAGGCCACCACGAGGGCTCGAACCGTGCGGGCAAGAATGCAAGTGCGCTCCGAGTCGCGCGTAGGATTTCCGAAGGGTCCTTCCCCATCGACCAGGACCAGCTTGCCCTGGAGCGAGACGGATTCGCCCCCGATCCCGCGGTAGCTCTCGTCGGGTCGGCCCATCCGAATGAGGACGGGAGGGGCGATCCGGTCCCAGTCGTAGAAGCCCAGCGGGAACTGGAAACGGAGCGAGATGAGGTTCATCGAGTCTACGAAATCGTTCACGACGGGAAGAGGACGGCCCTGCAGAACGCGGCGCAGCAGCTTTTCGGAGGACGGCCGATCCTTCGTCGGGTCGAGGCCGATCGACCGGTAGAGCCGACGGCTCCGGGCCACGGTCTCCAGCTCAGAGGGCGCTCGGTCCCCGATCGTCCTCCGCAGCTCCTCTCCGAACGCATCGATGGACCCACGGACCTGCGGACTGTTCTCATGAACGACCAGGGAGTTCAAGAAGACAACCCCCACTCGCAGGATTTCATCCAGCGAAGGCGAGAATTGAATCTGATGCAGGTTCTGGCTTGGGTCCATCGCTCAAGTCCGCCGGTCCATCACGACACCGAAGGTTCGGCTACCGCGATGGAGGCCCGGGCGTTCGTTACAGAACACAGCCCGCGAACTGCTTCATCATCTTCCACTTCTCGACCTTCGCCATGCGTCCGCGGGCTTACGGCGTGGGTCCATTGTAGCGCCCTCCCCTCGATCGGCAAACGGATCCGAATTCTGTGCGCTTGGTGCTCCCGTTCATAAGTCCGGCTAGGGTTTGCCGGAGCGATTTTGGCGTCAGGCGAGGCGAGACGAGGAGGCGATACGGCGGAGAGTATCGTCGACGGCGAGGAGCGGAGCTCCGAGCGCCC
>Ga0187893_10002540_pt1 | contig 39789 bp, 54 predicted proteins | sample MA1701074metaG_FD_139574 | JGI IMG/M metagenome (GOLD analysis project Ga0187893, IMG submission 139574) | White microbial mat communities from a basaltic lava cave in the Kipuka Kanohina Cave System on the Island of Hawaii, USA - MA170107-4 metaG ...
GACCCTTACCACGGTGACAACCTCTGGAGGTGCCGCTAATGTTAACACCGCGGGTCGCAATGCCGGCGCGGTGACGCTCGCGAGCGCCGGGAACGTCACAACCACCACGCTCACCGCCAACGGCAGTGACGGGAACGGTGCCGATCAAGCAGGTGGCAACGGTGGTACGTTTACCGCTACGTCAACCGGGGGCAATATCACGGTCGACGCCGTTTCGACTGTCGGCGGCAGCGGTCTGGCTGGAAATGCCAATGGCGGCAATGGCGGCATGGTTTCGCTGGACGCGGGTGGTGCCACGCCGACGATCACGCATCGAGATATTTCGACGACTGGCGGGAACCATTCAGGGACCGGGACAGCGGGAGATGGCGGCAACGTTAGCCTGGCCGATACCTTGCTTCTCTCAGCGGACACAACGATTACATCGAACGGTGGGAGCGCGGGATTAGGCACCGGTGGGAACGTCACCTTCAACGACATCATAAACGGAGCCCAGAGTCTCACACTGGATGCCGGCACTGGCAACATCGCCATCAACGGTGTCGTCGGCGGAGTCACGCCGCTCACGAACCTGACGGTCGCCAACGCTGGGAATGTGACGTTCGGGAACAATGTGACGACGACAGGGAATCTACTTCAATCAGCCGGAACCGGTACCACCACATTGAACGGCGCAACTGTGGGTGGCAATCTCGCGCTGACGACCGGCTCAATCACATTGGCGACCTCACCCGTCTCGGTCACCGGCGGTCCGATTGCGCTAACGGCAGCCAACAGCGTCAATCAAAACGCCAATCTGACGGCCAGTGGTGTGAATCCCGTCACCGTCACAGCAACAGGTGGTCCGATCACGATGGCCGCCGCCGCAACAACCACAAGCGGCACAGGAGCTATCAACTACACAAGCGGGACGAGTGTCACGATGGGATCGCTCAGTACGGGTGGAGGGATAAATGTCGTTGCAAGCGGCGGTTCAGTCTTGAGTGCGGCCGGCTCCGGTACGAACGTCACGGCCGGTGCCAATTCTTCACTCGAGGCTTTCAACGGGGTCGTTGGTACACAAGCGGCACCGGTGACGGTCAATGTCAACCCTGGCACGCTGAGCATTCGCGCAACCACCGCCGTCGCCGGGATTTCGGTTTTCATAAACGGCATCGTGCTCCCGAGCAATGCGCTCACCCTGCTGAACGTGCCGCCGGGGCTTGTCTGTTTCAATGGCTGTCCTGTCCCTCTGAATCCTCTCGGTGGCTTATTCGGTTTAATTCCCTCGTTCAATCTCGATTCAGTTGTGCCTTGGTATCTTCACGAACCGTCCGATCCTCCAATGATCAGCGTTTTCGCGACCTATCTGCCTAAATCCGTCGTGACAGAAGAGGAGGTGGACGTGAAGTTGAACGAGAAGAGTGTGAGTAGGGAAATCCCGCCCTGCTTCCCGGAACTGCCCTGTAGGCCTGGCGCCAGCGTCCTCACTGCTCCGGCTGATGGAAAGAACCAGGAACTGCATATCTTGAAGTAGTCAACACGAGTGTAGCCATGAAACATTCTCAGGAAAATCGCTTCACTTGCTCTGCCAACGTACTCGCAACATGCTGAAGATCGAACGGCCAGGCGTAACGAAGTTCGATTCCGGGATGTTGCGGCCGCAGATGATCGAGGATTTCTGGAATCTCAACCTCAGAGTGAGAACCGCCCGGCGTAAACATCGTCGTGGTGACGGTAATGTGCGTTGCACCCTTCTTGATCAGTTCCTCCACAGATTCTTCCAAGGTGGGCGCGCAGAACTCGTTGTAGGCCACGGCGAAGAGTACTTCCCCCAGGTTGGCCCGCAACCGAACAGCCACCGCCTCAAGTCCTGATTGATAGGGGTCCGTCTCCGGGGTCCTCGGCCACCGGCGAATTCTTGTGTCCAACTCCTGTTCCTCTGCCGACATCGGCGTGCCCGCCGCCCGCCGCAGTCCTTCCAATCGTTTCAATTTTGTGATCAATTCCTGCGGGCAACCTTTCGGAATGCCCCCGTGCCCCACAAGAATCACTCCCCGTAGAACAGTCGCCATCAGCGAACTCCTTTCCCCAGGCATGATGATTTACACATGATTACGCAACATAAGCTCTTTCGGATGCGGGTTGAGATACACCTGCGTGCGAATGTAGCTCACGTCAAAGATTTGGACGTAGTGCTTGATCAGCGTGAGGGGGACAATCAGCGGGGTGAGCCCGTGATGATAATCGCCAAGCACGCCTAACAGCTCGGTTTTCTCGTGAGCGCCGAGCCGCTCTTTGAAATACCCCAGAATGTGCTGGAGCACGTTCACGTGCTTGCGCACCGTCGCCTTCACGGCCAATGTTTTCATGAACAGTTCCCCGTACCGGTGGACGAGTTCTTTGGGACGGTGTTGATGAGCCTGACCGACCAGACGTCCGAGCGCCTCGCATTGCTGCGGATGATGAGCCAAGAGCAAATATTTGTGGATCGTGTGAAACCGCGCAAGGGCCTGCCTCGTGACTCCGTTCCGAACGAGATCCTGCCAGCGACGGTAACAGAAGACCCGCTCAATAAAATTCTCCCTGAGCATAGGATCGCAGAGCCGCCCTTCTTCCTCGACTGGAATCAATGGAAACTGCTCGATAAAGGCTCGGGCGAACAGTCCGGCTCCGTTCCGGCTGAGTTTCCCATGTTCATTGTAGATACGTATCCGCTCGATACCGCAACTCGGCGAACCATTCTTAAAGACGTACCCGGATAAATCCAAATTCTTAAGTTCCTCGATACGATTCGCGGTCATCGTCTCCAGTGCGCGCGTGTGATCTTTTCCGGTCTTGATCGTCACGAGTCGAGGATATTGAGGATCGCCGACTAGTCGCATGGCCTCTCGAGGAGTGCCCAGCCCAGCCTCAACCTCGGGACAGACGGGGACCCATTCCACGTATGGTCCCAACACATCCGTCAGAAAATTGTCCCGCTTATGTCCCCCGTCAAAACGGACCCCTTCACCGAGAAGGCAACGGCTGATGCCAAGCCGGAGCGGCGCTCTTGCTGTCACAAGCGATCGGGATTGCTCTTGTTCACACAGGTGACTATCGCGCCGGCTTACCATGTGATCCCATCTGACCCTTATAGAGTGTCTCTCCGGCGATACGTGTGATCGCAATTTCGCGCACACCACCGTCTCCCTTCACGCCCAGTTTCACCGCTGTGCCTGCTTCCCCGCGCACCATCTGTATCACCTGCTCATAGGTCTTACCGATGACTGCCGCACCGTTCACCGTCACCACTTCATCTCCGTGCTTGAGGCCTGCTTGCTGTGCCGGGCCTTCCGGATGCACATGGGCCACATACAGCGAAGACGGATCGCCGATACGTTCCGCCCCGACACGCAGTGACACGCCGATCACACCCTTCGGCAGATTGGCATCGTCTCTGTGTGGTCGTTGGGTCTGGCTCTCTGGCTTGTCCTGCTCCTCAGCAGCCCTGACTTTGCTCGTGTTCCCTGGGATCTGACACAGCACGACAGTCAGCACGCTCAGCAGTAAAGTGGTAGCGACATTGATCTTCTTGGTCATCATGTGAATGCCTCCTTGTGAATGACAATCGAAGTGCAAGTCCGAGGACACAGAGCCCTGCGGCAACACGAGTGGATTCGGATAGATCGATCGCTGAGACCATGCTACACCCTCCGTTATCTCTTCGTCACGATCGCCCGCAAAGCCGGTTCCAGCGTCGGATAGTGAAAGACATATCCCCCGGAGAGCGCCATTGCCGGACTGACCCGTTGGCCCTTGGTCATGAGTGTCCCCAGTTCACCCAGTGCCAGGGACAACGCGAAGCCCGGCACGGGAAGCCAGGACGGCCGGTGAAGCACTCGGCCGAGCCCCTCGCAGAACCGGTTCATCGTCACAGCTTCGGGAGCCACCGCATTGACAGGACCAGAGACGCTCGGTGTTGCGAGTAGCCATTGGATCAGACCGATGTGATCACGCCGATGGATCCAGGATACCCACTGAGTTCCCGGCATGATCGGGCCGCCTGTGAACAGCTGGAACGGCAACAGCATCTTCGGTAAGGCGCCGCCGTCTTGTTCGAGCACCATTCCAGTCCGTAGCATGACGACTCGCACACCGAACTCCACTGCCCGAAGCGCCTCCGCTTCCCACGCGACACAGAGATCGGCCAGAAAGCCTTGGCCGCGCGCGGCACTCTCGTCCAGCATACGATCGTCGCTGGCCCCGTAGTAACCGATACCGGAGGCGCTGACCAGCGTCAGGGGTTTCACGGAGCGGCGCGACATGGCTTCCACCAGCAGACGAGTGGTGAGGACCCGGCTATCCGTAAGCAGTTGCTTGCGGGCTTCGGTCCAGCGTCCATCGGCAATCGGCGCACCAGCGAGATTGATGACGGCATCGGCGCCCTCGAGACAATGTTCCCAGGTCCCCGCCTCCCAGCCATTCCATTCGACTGTCGTGACGGTTGAGCCACACGACCGTTTCGCCACTTTCTTCCTTCTCGTGAGAAGAGCGACCAGATGCCCCTCCTGACAGAGCGAGACACATAAGGGCCGACCGATAAACCCCGTCCCTCCGCTGATCACGATTCTCATGGAATCTCTATACGATGTAGTCTCATCCTTGGTTGATTCGAAGTTGTTGACGGCCGAATGTGATTGACATTTCTTCCATCCGATAATCCGAGGTAATTAACGGGCACCTAACAATCAGTATGTTCTGTATGTTGGCCTGAAAGAAAAGTTATAAGTACCCAAGCCCAGATCCCCAACGCAATGGAACTGAGAATGATGCGGTCAACGACGCTCATGGTAGTTCCCTCCTTTGGGGGATGGTTTACTTATCAGTTTATCTAGCCTGTAGGATCTGCCCTTGCGGCAGACAGGTGTCTCTGGTGCGTCGTCGTTCCCTTCGCCGTTCTTCTCTCCACCTCAATAATTCCGGCGACCCGTTCGAGCAGGTTGATGGACTGGTTCGAAGTCGGTCCGTGCTTGTGGAGCTACTCCAGGATATCGACGATGATCTTGGTCTCGGTCTCGATGAGGAAGTACGTCTCAGAAAACGCCGGCTCAGGGATGCTCGAACGGGGATTCTTGCGGCGAAACTTGGTAATGCTGTCGTAGAGGTCTTGCTTTGTGCCGAGACCCTTCCGTTCAAGCAGTTCCACAATCGCGGCGATCTCTCACATAGTGGAGACGGTGACTTCTTCGAGAGATATGCTGTTGCGGCGATCCTCGCTTAGGGCGGACCCGTTGTCGACTTCGAACGTTGGGTGCGGCTCGATCAGTCCTTTCCGCACGCAACTTTCCACACAGTGTGACTCAGACTGCCCGGCACGACCGGTATCCACTTACCGATTTGTGAGTTGGTATACACCACTGTTCCGCTTCCCATATTGCCCGAGAATTCCTTGAGCGCAACCACTCGACTGCGCTCTTCTGCGCAGTCGAATTCCCATTGTTCCTCGGCAGTTAAAAACCTGACGCCCCCCACGGTTTGCACGGTCTTGTAGTCGTAGAATTGCCACATCTTTACCAGATTGCTGTTGCGGCGTATCGTGCCTGGATCCACATAGACGGTCTTTCCTGCTTCGTCGCCGTCGCTAACCTTCACCCACTTCGCATACACAGGTCCACTAATCAACAGCACGAGTGTGATCAGGAAGAGTCGTGTCAATTGCATCCCTCGATAATTCATGGCCACTCATTTCCCTTTCGGCTTCCACGCCCGGGCCCGCTTTTGCGCCTCTGTAATCTGGGCAGGGGTCATCTGCCTGGCGAGATCATCTCGGTATCCGGGTGCGTGTGCATTTCCGTTTCCTGCCGCCAGGCTGTACCACATATAGGCTTCGACTAAGTCCATGGGTACGCCCTGGCCGAAGAAAGATTGGAGGCCGAGATAGAGCTGTGCCTTTGCGTCCCCTTGAGCAGCGGCTTTCGCGTACCACTGGCGTGCTTTCGTGTAATCACGCGGGAGGCCGTCTCCATTTTCATACAGCAAACCAAAAGAGAACTGCGCACGTGCGTCTCCCTGCTCGGCGAGAGGTTGCCACTCACGCAAGGCTGTTGAGAAGTCTCCACGGTTATAGGCATCCATCCCGGCTTGATAATCTGCCCATGCAGGCACGACGAGACAGACAATCGACAGCACAAAGGCAATGATGAATCGAAGCGACATGGAACGATTGTCACTCATTGGACGAACTCCGCTACTCCCTGCATCGGTCGTCGACGGTATGCTGAAGCCGAGTACGAGCACGCAGCTTGATTGTAAGATATTCTATCGCACATTCCTCTCCTCGCGACCGCCGGACCACAGCTCTTCAGGGATCTCAATATGTTGCTCATTGCGAGCGTGACAGGCAGTGAGAGGGTTTCGTCTGGTCGCGGAGGTAGATCGCCGGAGAGTTGCCAGCTGGCAAAGCCGAGATTCCACATGGTGCGTTTCTTTTGGAATGGGCCTGCATTGTATGTGACAGCGCATCGCACGGGGAAGCGGCGGAAGGGAAGAAACGTGATGGGCATGAAGGCCCCGTATAGTATCGGAGCGGGATTCGAATCCCCACACCCTCGAAGGCGCTAGACCCTGAAGGGCGTGCGGAGCATGTTTTCCCGAGTCTCACGGTGTATTGCCTTTGCATATCCCTTGTGTTTACGGGGGGTGTCCATGATACGGCGCGATACCTCAGGAATCAACGAGACAGGGTAGTCACTTCACAATTACTTGACAGTGGGCCGAGGCGAAGCCGGACACCAGGGGAAAAGGTTATTGCCTTCGCAGCCCAGGGGAACGAGGCCGGGGGCCTTCAGGCAGTGGCGGGAGCCTCTATGAGGATTCTGATGTATAGGGCTATACCGACCCCTGCCGCCTGTTTCGTTTACTGCTCCCGTTGCGGAATCAATGCGGATCAGCCACAGCACTATCCTTGCCTCTCGTGCTTCCTTTGCTATCCTGTCCGATGCCGCATCCCCTGGCGCATGCGTCTGATGCCACCAGCAAAATCCCTCCAGAACCAGCTCTCGATTGAGCATACGTCCGTCAGAAAGCGCCACATCTCCCAGTAGCCGGTGGGACTTGTTCAATGCTAGGATCGACCGGCTAACGGGCCAATTTCGATTGGTCAGCGACTATTTCGATGGTGCGGAAATAATGAAAGATCTGCGTCAAAAGGGGACCGTATGAAAACGTTTCAGGTGAGACAAAGCATTCATTATGATCTGATGATAGCAGCTGGCACGGAACAGGAAGCGATTCTGAAGGCCGGGGGTATCCCATTGACTCAGTGGGACACCGAGAGCACGGAGATCACGGCCGAGTTGATCGATGAAACGGAAGAACTGGACGAATACTGATGCCTAGGCCTTTCTGACACCCACGATATGAGGACCCTCTTGTTGGCGCTGATATCCGGTGCGACCGAGACAGTGCGGAATCTTGTCAGTTACACAACTGATCAAACCCGCTTGATCTTTCTGGGGTTCTTGGGGGGCCAGCGTTTCCCGGCGCGGCAAACGGATCATGAACGCGCACGCGCGGTTCGGCACCAATAGATTCATACTAATATTTCAGCAAGTTATGAGACGCGCAAACCGGCTTCTAACATGACCGGGAGTAAGGTCAGTCTATGTCGGCGTATCCACAGGACCGGCCCATTCGCCATTTATTGACCGGTACTGAGCTCGAGCCCTCAAAGCTCGTGTAAAGTTCTTGTTTATCCCACCACTCCCAGACTCTGCAGATCACGGCCACCTTATTTTTGCGCCACCAATACCAGCCTTTTTTCGTTGGCTTCTCGTTCGTCCAGTTCATTGCCGTGGCTCCAATGGTTCAGCCCATGTCCAGTACCACCTCGGTTTCATTGGGTTCTCCCTCGTCTAGGTCGGCATGGCATTTTTATTCGCAGTGACGGGTTTCCATCGGTGTCGAACAGCGGATTTGACCACACCGGTTGGCTGCACGAACGGCCTATAGACAAACATCCGTCCTTTGATATGCTTTATCTAGAAGAGAGCCAGGCCTGGCAGCTGCTGTCGTTGAAACCTCACCATTGCTATTCTGGGAGGTATCATGGCCAAAGTTCTCGTGATCGATGATGAGCAGGGCATACGGAGTCTCCTCGACACAATCCTGAGTCGAAAGGGCTATGACGTGGTCCTCGCCGATGGAGGTCGCAGGGGTCTGGAGCTCTTTCGGCGCGAACGCCCAGATGTCGTCGTGCTGGATCTGAACATGCCGGAGATGGATGGGATCGCGGTCTTGCAACAGCTCCACAGTCTCAATCCCGTTCAGCCGGTCATCATTTTAACAGGAGCCGGAACACCCGAAAAGGAACAGTGGGTGCATGCATTGGGAGTGAGCGAGTTCGTCGAGAAAGAATTCTCAATGCATCGCCTGGGGGACGCGCTCAAGCGCCTGCTTAAGACTCCTGCCCTTGCACCATAGCGAGTGGTGCGGTCCGTAATCGGACCATGAGGGGATCTGGAGTGTTCTCATCTCAGTTGAACTGAAACCGCGTCCAGCAATTCTTGTATGCTAAACGGTTTCTTGAGCATGTCGTTCGCCCCCAACTGCTTCGCCGTGTCCAGATAATCCCACTCCCATGACCCCCCTGACATCGCAATGATCTTGCAAGCGGGTCGGGTCTTATGTAGGAGTGGAATGACTTCCAAGCCGTCCATGTTCGGCATGAAAATATCCACGAGGGCCAGATCCATCTCCTGTTCCTGCAAGAGACGTAGGCCGTGTGGCCCATTTTCGGCGGTCAGGATACAGTACCCCGCCGCTTCGAGCGCGGTCTGGCAGAGCATCCGCACCTGAGCATCGTCATCAATGAGCAGGATAGTGGCCATCGGTGTTGTCACCCCTTTCCCGCCCAATCACAGAGCAAAACACCCACATCATGGTCTCTTGTAGAGTAACCAGGGAAATACTGCTACTGGCGGAATGACCACCTGAAGGAGTCGACGTCCCTCACGCCGTCCACGTCTTTAGGACCCGCCCCCCCGGACAGCCGGGATAGTCACTGGTGGTCAAGCTGACCTCGACCAGTTGGCCAGTGCCGGCCGGTTCGCCACAACTCTACACGGCCCTTGAAGTGGCGTCGAAGTTTTTTGGGAATTTGTGCGCGATGGTAGTAGGTTTTGCTCTTAGGACGGAGGAAAACTATAGACCTAAAACCTCCAAAAGTTGTAGCTCGCTACACTTTCTTGGAAGCTTGAACGCTTAAACGCCTCTCTGGTGGATGCGTTTAGCCTCTTTCTGGTGCCGAAGGCGGGATGTTGAGTTAGTATGCCAGTAAACCAAATACCCGCGCCACTTCGCCAGGATCGACCAAAGTGCTGTAGCAGTAATTATTGGAAATCTTGTAGCAGTACTTTCCTCAACTAGTCAACTCCGTTCAACGCGCAGTACCATCAACCCAAAGGGAGGTGCATACCATGTCCGCTCTATCCACCATTCAACGCGCAGTGATCCTCCCAGCCGGTCTCTTCCTTGCCCTGCTCGTGTCGCAGTGCGCCAGCTTGTCAACGCTGGCTCTTGCCGATAGTTACACCGACTCCCTCCAGCAAAGCTATGAGCGACTAGGCCCGCAGGGTGGACCAGGCAGCTTCAATCCCAGCCCCGGCCACGACGATTACAACTCGTTTCAGAGACGGCAAGAACAGTTTGATCGAGCGGCTGAGGCGTACCGGCAGGAGTCGATGAGGCAGTATCAGCAAAGCATCCAGTCGCATCAAGCCGCTCCTGACAAGTACGATGGATTCCCGTACAACATCATCACGCCAAATGGCACGGTTACCTGTCAGAGTGGCTTCGCGGGGACGAGTTATTGCCGGTGAGAAGGACAGGCATTAGTCGAATTAATTCGGATTAATCGTGATTTCTGCCATTTCAGGCCCTCCAATAATCGTAAGTCATTGATTTTCTGCGTAGAAAAATGTCTCAACCTCACCGCTAAGCGTGGTGCGAGAATTACCCCCCGTAGGCCGTCAGCTCTGGCTGGAGTGTGGCGGCGAGCCGCATGCCTTCCAGGGGCACGCCAGGGCCATCCCAGGACCTATCCTCACCCAGCCACAGGGCGGGCGTCGTTCAGGCCCTTCGACACCACTCAGGCACAATCAGTCTCTCAGCTAACGGGTAAGCTAGCGATATCGTTACGCTTATAAGAGATGGACCGGGAGATAACAAATCTCTTGCTGTCCTTCAAGCCCGTCAAAAGCTACAGCGGAGCTACACTTTCTCACGCCAACCTGAACCAAGGTGGACACGCACTAGGGCTCACGTCCGAGCCTGGCGAGCCTGTGACGGATGCTGGCACATGATGCTGAATGATAGCGAGTGTGCTCATGTGTTCATCATCGAGGGCTGACAGGGCTGTTACCTGATCGTTCTAACTAGGAGTATCTATATGGCACTTCGCAAGGCCGGAGGCTATCAAGTCGTGAAAGGCTCGCCGGATGCCCGCAACTTCTACGCCTATCAGCGCCGTCCGTGGATCGCTGCAACTCGTCAGCACATTCAACAACAGCTCGCAGCCAATGACTGGCAAACCCGTCTGATGTGTGAGGAAGTAACGCGAGACTTCACTGCTGCGCTCGCACCCTTCAGCATGAGTCCTGGGAAGCACGGCAATCCTCTCCAGCGTGCCCACGATATTATCGGATGGATCATCCAGCAAAGCCGCTTCACTGCGCTGGACATTCTGACTGTGGCCTTGGCGACGGACATCATGTACAGGCATTGGGAAGGCACGCCGCTCCGTAGTGCAGCCGACGCGTGGAGGCGTCCCTACTATCGCGCTGTGCAGATCGGGAAAGCCATTCATTATCTGCTAAGGGTACAAGTCCGCGTGTATGAGCATGACAACGGACATGGAGAAGTGAGGCGAGAAGTAGTGCGCTATAAGAAGGGATTGACGAGCCGGTATGTTGCTCAGAGGCTACAAGGCCTGTGTGAGAGGATCTACAGCGAGTTCTTGAACCGCCACAGCCGAGAGATTGCTTCAATGGTGAATCAACAAGAGGCTCATACCCGCGCCTTCCAAACGCAGCCATAGGCGCAGCGTTTGAGCGTTTCACACCGTAACCCATTGACGAGTGATGATTTCAAAGCAGCATCGTAGGTAGAGGCGGTTGTCACACGTCTACGGGAGAGCTGAAGACGTGGAAGCCTAGCGGACCTTTGAGGAATTCAAAGCCGCTTCAATCTGTGCCTTGCGCTTGGCCGTGCGTGCCTTCAAGCGCCTCTTGGCTTGAGCATCTAGCCGGTGAAGCCGCTTCAATTCTGTGTGAAGTGGCTGAAACTCCAGTAATGCCTTCTCATACGTGGCAATCTGTGTGCGACGTTTCAGGAGTACGGTAAGACGTTCCTCTTTCGTCTTGAAGGTGACTTCTCGCGTAACGATCCTGGTTAGCTCACCCTTGAGCCAACGGAGCCGGTTCCACAGGTCCCGCCGCCGCCACAGATGCAGCGGGAAGGCTTTGAATCTCCCTGTGTACGTGCGGAAGATCCTGTCGGCCATACCCAGAATACCGCCAGGCCCTTGACCGGCTTCCTTCTCAATCTCTGGCCAGAACATCCACTCCTCGTCACGAATGGCCGATACAGCGCGAGACTTGCCAGCCCATCGACGCTCGCTGAAAGTCTGAGCGGCTTTGGTAATGTACGCCTTGGGTCTGTTGGTGTAGCGTTGCATGAGGTGGATTTTAGCAAAAAGCTAAATGACTGTCAAACCTACACTTATAGTCATTTAGTAGGGCTTCATATTATACAATAAATATCGTGACTACAATTAGACTTATATAGATCAGTATCGATATAGACAGTAAACGTTTTCCCTTTGAGTCGGAGAAAGTGAAGTCGAGTATATAGATTCTCCAACCTCTGGTGTACTCCACTAGAGGCTTTTATTACTGTGAAGGGAATACCAATGGAGCTTGGCAGCCTTCACAACCCTTTAAAGGATTTCATCATGCCGATGTTGTACAGAAAGAGACTGAAGAACCAAAAGAGTGTCAAGACTGCTATCTCCCTGCGGCCTGATACCGTCGCTGGTATCAACCGCATTCGAGAAGTATTCGCGGCCAAGTATCCGACCGCTTCCCACCCGACACTTTCATTTGTGCTCGACGCTGTGATTGCCCAGAGCTTGGAGCGTTTGAGTGATCCAGCCGAACTCGATGCTGAAGTAGCTGACTTCGAACGGCGCTATCCGAAAAAGGAACAGGTGTAACAACTATGTGTATGGCACAACAACCAGCAGGATCTTCACCAGCGGGTGGAGCCGCAACCGGAGCCATGAGTGGGGCATCCATGGGTGCGATGCTCGGTCCATGGGGAGCCGCAGCAGGCGCAGTGGGCGGTGGAGCAATGGGTGTCATGGGATCGATGGCAGCCAACAAGAACGCCAAGCAGGTAGAGGAAGCACGCCGGATTGAACAAGAGAACATGATTACAGAGACTCGCCGAAGGGCTACGAGTGACTACCTGGATCAAACGCGCATGGAGCGTGAGCAGCAAGCACAAGAGGAAGCCGCTGTCGCGCTGAAGGGCCAGGACGTAGCCAAGGAAACGAACCGCAGCATCGCCACTGGTACAGCTTCAGCCGCTGAACGTGGTGTTGCAGGCCGATCCATTGACCAGATCAACGCAGACTACGAGTTTATGGCAAACGAGGAAGTCGGTCGGTTGAAGATGAATCAAGCCGCAGCCAATCGGCAACATGATGAAGCGGCTAGAGGATACGGGACGCAGTTCGAGAACCGCGTGGCAGACGTTCGTCCCTACGTCAAAAAGGCCGTTGCCCCGGTCGATTACTTCAGTCCAGTATTCTCAACTCTAGGCCAGCTTGGAGACTTGAGTATGAGGGTCGAACGAGAGAATCAAAAGACGGCTCCGAAATGAGATGCAACATCTCCCGTTCGTCATTGGAACTGACCTGGAAGTTATCGGCGTGCTGTCACTGGTTGAGTTGTCGTGAAGTCGCCAAGCTCACTGGCTCTGCAATTCAAACTTCCGCAAATCATCGAGCATTGGCCGACCGGATACGGGCGCCATTCCCGCGCATGAAGCTCTATCGGCTGGAGCTTCGAATCGCTCGCCAGATTGACCGCGAGATCGCCAAAAGGCTCTAAGAGAAATGGTCCCCTGTAGTGAGGGCTGTAGGGGCCGTTTCCGGAACTTTAGGCAAGGACACACAACCCCCTCCATCTACCTTATAACCACCTGATTTCATTACGCATTATAGGTACCTTTGAAAGGATCACGGATATGTCCCACACAGCCCTCTTGCCCCGTGAGCGTGCCAAGTCCGGCAGCGGCCACGCGAGGCACCGACGAATGCTAGCTCGGCGAGTTACAGAACCCACAACCCACAAAACAAACGGGATCAGCACCTTTCCCAAACGACATGAAGCCCTGCGTGATCGGCTCGTTGAAGACGCCAAGCGCTCACCAGAATTCCTCGCCACGGTATTTACGATTCATGAACAGCCGACCGAGGATGAAATTGTCCAGTGTATCGAGAACAGGTTGTTCTCAATGATCCACGAGTACCCAGTCTGGTTCGGTCACACTCCAGACGCAGACGCCAAGGCGCAGGATCTTCGACGCGAGCACGCCATTGCCAACGGATTCATCAAGGCTGCGCCTTTAACGGAAAGACAGAAGGCTGCAATCGCAACACGAAAGCAGGAGCGAATCGAACGTGAGCAAAGAATCACAGCGCGAGCAAATGAGGCAGTGGTTCAAGCAGCATCCTGAGTATTACCGCCAGTGGACGAATGACTACCAGAGCTGGCGGGACTCAGAACGCGCAGCAGGTCGCAATGTCAATGGAAACAGCAGGCCGCGAATTAAGGGCAAGTTGGCTTACGAAGTCAACGTCACGAATCCTCTTCAGGCAGATGAGCGCGGTGAAGTCACAACAGCAGCAGCAGCAGTAAACAATAAGGGAGGGTTATAAAGATGCAGCAGCAACAGCAACAGAAAGAGGAAGCAGCATGAGTCTCAGGAAACCTAGAGGCGAAGCGTGGGAGCTCCCTATTACTCCTGAGAAGTTCCAGGCAGAAACAAAGAAGGCTCACGCACTCCTACGCTGCGGAGCCTGCGGCTGGCGCTGCGCCTGTGGCAACACATACTCATGGGCCAGATCACGCAGCGACGCCAACTCCTGTCACGCGATTCACCAAAAAGCAGTGATCGAGTTAATCACAGACCTAAGAAATGGAAAGAGCAATCTCGATGAATGAAATACCGCCAGTAAAGAGGCCGCGTGGCAGGCCGAGAAAACATCCACTCGTGCCAGTGAATGCCGGTTATCCTGGGCCAAGCCTAGATGCGATTCTGCGCCTGTCTGATGTTCAAGTAGCCGTGGGCTTCGACGAACTGGGCGTGGAACCGTCACCGTTCCATTGGACGGAGGACGACCAAGCGAATGTCTCGTTGTGGCATGACTTTGGTATGCGGATGACAGATGCTGAGTATAGTCGAACGAATCCTAAGACTACTGCCGAGATCGAGGGGCTTAGACAATCGTCTTTTGCGATCCACCAAGACAACCTGCGAACTGAGTTGCTCGGAGCTCATCTTGCCAAGTGGATCGACAGCCTGGACGATGCCCAACTTGTTGCCGAGGCCGAACGGCTGAGTGACACGAAGTTCTCGGAGAGCCAAAAACGGTACGCCAAGAGAAGTGATCTTCAGCAGCAAGTCTCAGAGCTGACATGGCCGGTACTCATCGCAGCATCCTCGCTGTATGTGCCGCCGATAAACCCATTGGATGGAGGCAAGTCAAAGTGACAACAATGAATCGGCACGGTTTACCGCTGCTAGACACTCCAGCACAACTCCATCAGAGGAAGCGTCTGAAGCGTGAGGCAAGGGAGTTCGCGGTCGTGGAACTTATGAGGAAGGTCCAGTTCAGGCAGGCAAATAATCCATTATGGAAAGGGAGGAGCAAACCAGTATGAGCAGCATCAAGGTGGTCTCAGCATACAAGAAACCAGCACAATTACCGCCCAGGGCACCACAGCCGGTCGTGCCTATTCCGAGTCAAGTCTCAGCTCGACTCAGAGCAGGTGTGTCTAGCGACAGCATTCCCAACATTCAGTCACAACCACAAAGGAACGAAGGGAGGAATAGATCGTTCAGGTCATTGATCGAAGAAAGAGGTAGTGTGAGTGTCGTACAACCAGTCAACCAACTAATCTATCAACCAGTAGATCCAGAAAGGACGAAGTGACCATTGGGAAATTTTATGAGGATTCAATTAGTCGGCGGATTGTCAGATCGGGAACAAGCGAACGGAAAGCGCTACAACATCACTCGTCAGAACCCTCAGACTGGTGTCGATGAGCCGATGCATGACATTCGTGACAGCGACGAGCTTCAATTTGCCATGACGCTGAAGGATGAGAATGGCAAAGACATGTACTCAACCGATGCTGCGTATCGGGAGACGGTCAAGGATCTGGTTGCGAACAGTCCGGCGTTTATGGCAGAGCAAGGTCTGGCAAGGAAATCGCCAATTCCAACGAACGAGGAATTCCTCGCAGGGCTGAAGCGCGATGCTCTGATTCAGAGGCGCGAGCAGTTGGTCGATCAAGCAGGCGGCAAAGATGCAATTGCCAAGCTGGAACTCGCAGAGGCGCTTATGTCAGGAGAGTTCCGCGAGGCTGCGCTTGAGATGGAAGCGGAGACTGAGCAAGCAAGGCCGATGGAAGAGTATTTGAAATCTAGGAAAGCAGCTGGCCTTGGGCCGCTCGCCTGGAGGGATTTAAGTTCGGAGTCTGGACCAGAAGTGAAACCGGAGGAGTTGCATAATGCAGAGATTCTTGAGTACCTCGGAGATTCAGGCGACATCATCGAAACAGGGGAGCGATCATGAGTAAGAACTTTTTACCGGCACGGCGAATCATTAATGCAACAGTACTGCCAGCGGAACTAGCTAAAGGCATTGCTGAGCAGAAGCACCTTAGCGGCGAGGGAGTTCGTGAATTCGTTCGCCAGAGCCGCTGCCATAATCAACCAGGCACAAATCGAGAGTTAGTGAATGAGCTGCCAGCCGACGAAGAGTATATGCAGAACGGAGATGTTGTCACCAAGCGCAGCAAGACAAAGACCATTCGAAAGTCACACTAGATTGTCCCTCGCCAGTTAGTGCCTTCAATCCTCCCACATAGCCCTTCAACGGGAACGTGTCTGCCGGTAGCCGGTCTGTTGGCGTCTGCGGATTAGCCTACTCATGACCGATAACTACCAGTGGCAGGCGTGGTCACTGTTGGAGACAAGCTAGTGGGAAGTCTTTGAAGGGCAACGGACTGGAAGGGATGGAGGAACCCCGCGCTCCCCGAGAGTGATATCACAGCGCAAGTCTTAGGCTACGCGGTGTTGTCCCTCAATGACAGGGCGCGGGTGTACTTCACAACCAATGGAGGAGACAAGTGAAACGCATATTTACAACTGAGCAACTGGAACGAAGAATAGTCTACCGCCGACAGTACTACCTAGCTAACAGAAACGAGATTAAAGCCAAGGTCCGGCAGCACCGCAAAGAGAATAGAGATAAGCAAAACGCCTATAACCGACAGTATGTCAAAGACCACAGAGAAGAACTGAGCGCCAAGAGGCGGCAGCACTACAAAGACAACCGAGAAGAAATCAAAGCGAAGAACAAGCAGCGCAAGAAACGAATCACGCCAAGCGGACTCACGACCGAGAAAGCGGACAACCTACACAAATACGGTATCACCCCTGAACACTTCAATAGTATGCAGGACAGCCAGGGCTTTGTGTGTTCGATTTGTGGTTGGGTTCTGGAAGACAGCGTAACCGGCAAAGCAAAGACCCTGAATGTTGATCACTGTCATAGAACGAATACGGTACGAGGACTATTATGTAATAACTGCAACCGCGCACTCGGTTATTTCCAAGACAGTGCAACTATATTACGGAAGGCAGTCGCCTATCTCGATCACTTCACATTCATCGACCAAACAGAGGAGTAAGTGAGTACCATCGACAAGACGACCATCGCTCCAGCTTGTCGGGCGATCCACGAGCAGTACGCCCTGAAGCGAATCCCCGTAATACTGACAGAACTAGACCAACATCTAGCCATTGCTGCCCCAGCCGAGCTGAAGGCCCTTCTAACAAATCTAGCGGACACCAGCCCCGCAGCACAGGCACTGCTCGCACATCTCACCAAGGTAAGGTGAAGCACAATGATCTTTGGAGTTGTTCGAAACAGTGACCCGACGAAACCATGTCACGTGTTCCAGCTCGTGCAAGATGGCTATGGCGCGATGACGGCGAGTTGCCATTGCGGGGAGTGGAAGGTCGAAGGCCGCGTCACGGCTAACACCCTGGCGGCGGCGCAGCGTGCCTATCGTGGCCATCTTTTGAGTTTGAAGCACAGAGAGGGTAGCCAGTCATGATGGACCAGCATAAGCGGAATGTAGGAAGAGAGAATCGAGCGAAGGCCATCGCGGAGGCGTCAAATAAGAGGCTGATCGAGCGGAGGAAGAAGCGAGCCGAAAGGAAAGCACACTTGGCAGCTATGCGAGACAAGTTCCTCACGGCGAAGCTCGACGAAGCTCTAATCAGATCCACTTCTGCATGACTTCCACACATGCAAGTCTTCCAGGAGTGCAACACTCCCACATGTGGCAGGTGTAACCCCTACGTGGTATTTGACTTCTAGCAGGACAGTGGTACGCTGGCTCTCATGAGGTGCCGCTTTCCAGTCAATCAACCACACCATCAACCATAAGGGAGGTTCACATGACACAGCAAGAAATCCGCAGCGTGGACGCAGCCATTAACCAGCTCGCAGATGCAACGGATACGTTGACAGGAACGGAGCGGGTTCGTGTTGGGGAGATTATGCAGGAGTTGAGCGAGATGACAGGGAGTCGAGTAGACATTGAGGAATGTTTGGCGGAGACAGTTTAGTGAAGTAACGACAAGTGAGGATGGCGTCATCCGTAAGGCACGCAGCCTGGTCTCCTCCCCAGGTTCGAAACATCCTCACACTAATTTCGAATACACCAGAGGAAGATATGAACGTAAAGAAAGTTGCTGCCACTACAAAGCTGTGGCTAGCCGCACAGGACAAGAAGGCACAGGCTGTCACTGGTGAAGATGCGTTCTGGGCCAGTCGTGACATTGCGAAGGTGTTGCCGTTGATGATCGACGCCTATGCCAGCCCTGCGGATGAGCAAGCCCTTACTCCAGCCAGTCTAATCGAAGAGTACGACACAGCTCAGGACGATGAGGAAGAGGAAGCCAGCCGCAAGAAGTTCGACTACTACTGCATACCTGCTTCACCTGCGATGTTCGCCCTGGTTGAAGCCGTATGGATGAAGTGGTGCGCCTACCAAAGCCTGTTTTCACGTCACGGAGCTTCGTCGAAGCAATTCGGTGAGGACAACGACAAGTTCTTACTCTCAACGTGTCTGTCCAACATTGTGAACGCAGAGCTGACAGATCCTTCATCGGAAGGTGTGACGATCACGAGAGACAAGGTGAGTCTGAGTCTTCACTCTCGCTACAGACCACAAGTCTTCAACGTGCGGTTCCTGACAGTCGTGGATGGATTAGTCGGCTGTGGGATGTTGCTTCAGACCAAAGGCTTGTCGTGGCACGGACCAATCCGACCGGCACAGAGTTGGCAGACCATCCTCCATAGCAGTGCAGCTCTGCGTGCGCTCATGGCGGAACATGGTGTCACCGCTGTCCGCGATACGAAGTGGGACCGGACAGGACAGGAAATCATTCTGAGAAAGAAGGACAAGACAAGCCGACTGGAAGAATACTCCGACCTTGACGTGATTGCGAACGGCTACCGCGCTGAAGTCCGCGAGATCAACGAGATGTTCAGCAGGGCCAACATCACTGTACTGAATCGTACCGGAGCGGCATTCATTGACGAGCGCGATAGATTCGTTCAGCGACAGTTCACATACCAAAGCTGGCGATCAGGTGGGCGACTGCTTGGCGGATTCTGGACACCGATGCACAAGGAAGAGCGAGTCAGCCGTATCCTTCTCAACGGAGAGACAACGGTTGAGCTGGACTACAATTCCATCGGGTATCACGCACTGTATGCACAAGCGAGAGCCGCGATGCCTCAAGGCGATGTGTACAGGATTGCAGGAATGGATCAGGCGAGCCGTGCAGGTATAAAGAAGCTCATGCTGTCGCTCACATTTGACAAGAAAGCAAACCGAAGCAGGTTTCCTAAGGGATCGAGCGTGCTGTTCTCTGAAGCTGACCGGACGGCTGGTGCTCGAGTAGCCATTGCTAAGATCAAGTCCCACCATGTAGGAGTCGCGTATTTACTGGGAGCCAACAAAGGGCATGAACTCCAGTTCATCGAGAGCCAAGTCCTGATTGCCGTACTACTGAAAGTCAAGAGTGAAGGTCTGATAGGTCTGCCCATTCATGATTGTCTCCTGGTGCCTCGATCACAGGTGGATAGGGTCAAGACCATCATGGAAGATGTATCTCTGAGAGTGTCAGGAATCAGAGTACCAGTGAAGATCCAGGCAACAGAATCCGAGCAGTGAGACAGCTACATGCCAGTTCTCAATATAAGGTGGTCTAACCTGGCGATTCTATTAGGGGTGGTGAACACGTTTGTTCACTATTCAACCAAGCCCAACCGGAGGAAACATGATCAAACCGAACGACATTGTGAACACAATCTGTTCACCTGTGAACCAGTCTGTTCACACTCAGCCAACCACCAGGGACCGGAAGGCATACTTCGCCAGCTACCGGCGCAAGGAACGGCTTGCCAAAGGCACTCCTGAACGACAGCTCCTAAGCCGGACCAAGGCGATCCTGAAGGGCAACCTACGGGAGTACGGACCTCGACTTGCTGCGGTCTTGACGAAGTTCGAAGGTGAGCTGAAGGGCCGATTGTCCTAGGGGAGAGCGTCCGGCTAGGCGTTTGGACATTCCCCCCCTATAGAATAAGGATTACCGCTGTAAGCACTTGATATATTGAATATCATATGGCTTAAATCATGCACTTGACAACATATGTCTTGCTAGGCATACTTAATCCGTGCAGTGGGAAATCGCATTCCATGAAGATTTTGAACCTGAGTTCGACGCGCTTTCTAAAGCTGTTCAAGATGAACTGTTGGCACAGGCCACATTACTCAAAAGCTTTGGACCTCAATTAGGCAGGCCAAGGGTTGATACGCTGAATGGTTCCAAACATGCAAACTTAAAGGAATTGAGGTTTGATGCTGATGATGGTGTCTGGCGCGTGGCCTTTGCGTTTGACCCTTCACGAACAGCAATACTTCTAGTAAGTGGTGATAAATCTGGAGGCGGCGAAAAGCGGTTCTATGAAAATCTAATTCGCAAGGCCGATAGTCGTTTGGATGCTCACTTAGAAAAACTGAAGAGAGAAGAAGAAAAATTGAAGAGAGAAGAAAAGAAGAAGAAGAAATAGAAAGGCTGGGGACTATGGCTATGACGACGCTAGAAGAAAAACTTAACAAGATTGATCCGGCACGGCGAAGAAAAATAGAAGCACGTGCTAAAGAGCTAATTGCTGAGGAAATGTCTCTGCGCGACTTAAGACAGGCCCTCAAGCTAACTCAGGAAAAACTAGCCAAGGCCCTGCATATTGGCCAAGACGGAGTGTCACGTCTGGAGAAACGCACAGACCTCTTACTCTCCACACTCAGGGGTTTCGTTGAAGCTATGGGAGGCAAGCTTTCAATTGTAGCTAACTTTCCTGATAGGCCGCGTGTCCTCATATCTGGTTTCACCGATATTGATGTTATCAAGCGACGGGAACGCAAAGACGAAGTGGTCCACACTTGATGCAGATTTCCGCATGTGTCTTCACTAGCTACGCTTCAATTAAATCGTCCACTTTCTTCAATTCAATCGTAATCATTTGCGTTGGCTGTCCTTCAATCTGCCCTGATACTGTGAACCCCTGAGGATTTACGACTCCATTGAGTGTGAGTTTGAATTTGTTCATCTGCATACTTTCCACATGGCCTTCTTGTACATCTCATCGACGATGTTTAGCGTTGGCATCAGCCTCATGTCTTCGTCAAGATGTTGAAGGGCTAACTCTGCTACTCGTTTGATAAGGACTTTGGTGATGGATAAAAATTGTGCAGTAGTCAACGGTGGTCGATCTGTCTTGGACTCCATGGTGAAACCCTCCCTTGGAAGCCCACACTACGCCTGGAAGTTAAAAAGTGTCAAATTACTAAGGGAGGCTTCACGGCTCAAGAACCTAGAGGGGATGGCGCGGACTATCCCTCGCATTTCATGATTTCCCCTGCTTGAGATCGTCAATCATCTCGTCAACAAGATCCAGTGTGGATTGCGGCCTGAATTCGCGCTGGTGATAGGTACTCGGATAGTGTTGATGGAGCATCTGACTTAAATCGATGATGCGCTCCCGCAAGGTGTCCTCACGCTCCTGCGTCTTCCTGGCACCCGCTAGCCACGCGTACCAGGCCATCAATAGACCGACTCCGACGACGCCGACGAGTCCACATGTTGAGATGAACATGATTAACCGCCCCTAGCCAGGGTGCTTGATGTTGCATACCTTCTCGACTGCTTCGAGTCGGTTAGTCCTCTGAATGAGGCTGTCTATCCTCATCAACGAAGGCTCGGTTATCTAGAGTCAGAGTTCTGAAGCCACCCTTTAACCCTCTGCCATCGATCACCCTTACATTTGAAACAAAGAAGATCCGGCCTGTTCTTTTGTAGCCACATATAGAACGTCAGCATGTCGTGAGTGGAACTACCACCATGTTCCTTTTGGAAACCTCGCCATTCGGAAATGATCTGACGCGCAGCTTCAGCGACGGTAAGTGCCATGTTCCTGTCCCCCGTTCATGGAAGGGTTAGTCCTACCATTAGGTATTATAACATAATCCCTAGTTGGACCTTCTCGAAGGTGTGACCCCCATAACCGGTTCTGAAGCGAGATGGATACGTGTTTGACTTGGGATAGACTGCCACCAGCGCATTAGGAGACTCGGGTGCAACTGGTCAGGGAGCGAAGAGGATGCAGTAGGTCAGGAGAACCGCAGGGGGGGGCATGCACGGAAGGGAATCTGCAAAAAAGTTCAAAGCAGGGTGAAGCTGTAGGGCGTATTGGCAATGAAGCGAGTCTCCATCAGTTCCCAGTCCACCTGGCGATCCTTTGTCACGACTTCAATGTGGTCGTGAATCTCGGCTTTGGACTCACGAGGGCTTGGATAGATTCCAGCAAGGAAGAAGTTTCGAATCTCTGTGCCTAACATGGACTTCGACTGCGCAGAGGAAACCTTCTCCGCATCCGACAGCATGTTGGCCACGCACTGCTTCCAATCTACGTCTTGCTTAAGTTCAAGAAAAATAAGCCGCTCGGTGCTGTACCTTTTACGTCTGAAGCACAGATCAATGGCCATGAAATCTTGAGAGGTATGGCGACGAAGGTCTGTGTAGAAGGGCTCCTCCATATCCCAGTCTCCAACGTCTTCATGCTCGGACAGGAACAGGGCCAGTTCGATCTGCCACCACTTCTCCCACCCTGAGATACCCTTGTCCGCAATCATGGCTAGCGCCGTTTGGATCTGGCGCTGTTTGAAGAACGCATCAAGAAGGGCCAGCGTGAACTCGAAGTCCGCCTCGAATGTATCCCGTTCGCTCATGGTGATCCCCAATGAGTTTGTGGTTGAACCTTAGCGCTCTCAATCTAGCACCCTCACCACTTCGTCATACCTCAGCAGCTCAATGCCTTCCTTCAATAGTGACATCGGCAACTGATCCAAGTGCGCATACCTTTCATGCACTGATCCATCTCGATGACCGTCAAGCAAGTCGATGGTCTCCCTCGGACACTTCGCCGCACGTAGACCGTTGACGAGGTTGTGCCGTGTGGAATGGAGTACCAGCCGTGGATCTGACAAGCCAACCTTATCTAGCAGCCGAGCAAACCACTTCCCGACTGGATCTGAGCATTTACCCAAGCGGTTCTTTGGTAGCTGTGGAAATACCTGAGCATGACCAGCGGCCTTGATTGAGTTCACGTAGTCGAGGAAGCCTAGCTTGATAAGACTGCTATGGATTGGGACACGCCGCTTGGAGCCTTCCGTCTTCAACGTCTTCATACCGTCACCTTCAGGAGTGATGTTGAAGTAGGGAATGCCGTCTTCCTCATGAATGTCTACGATCTGAAGCTGACCGATTTCCTCTCTCCTCGCACCTGTGAACAAGCAGCCCAAGCAAACCCAATAGCGTTCAGGCCGTGTCGCTCGCTCCGCCTTGAATGCTTCGGAGCCAAACACCGTCAACAGTTCTTCAGGAGTGAAGGGGCGAGTCTTTTTCTCTTCCTTCCTGACAACCTTTTTGTCCGGTGCAAGCCCTCTCACAGGGTTGGAGTTGTCGGGAATGTAGCCTTGCTTCGACGCCCAGGTAAACAGTCCGCTCATGGTAAACATCAGCTTCATGCACGTGGACTTCGAGAGCTTCCACTTATCAAGAATGGCGTCCTTGTAGGCGCGACAATCCGCCTTGGTAATGGCATCTATCGGCTTGTCTCCACCAATGGCAGCCAAGAACCGCTTGTGTTCGGCCATCATTTGTTCCACAGACCCCTTCGCGCGCGGTACTTCTTTGAGGTACTGTTGCGCCACTTTGCTGAACAGTGGGCCGGTTGCCTTCGTGGAAGGTGTTACCGGCGATGCAGCCACACCGCGCTGAAGGCTACGTGGAATAGATTTATAACTTCCATTCCAGCGTTCACACTCTAGCTGTAGGAATTCTTGGCGAGCCTGTAGGAAGCGCCTGCATAGCCTCAGGAAGTCCGCGCTCTGATGATCCAGGCGGGGAAGGTTAGCCGATTGCAGCAGCGCGTCCACTTCCTTCACATAGGCCGAATAATCGCAGCACCGAAGATCCTCAGTGACCTCTTCCAGTCCTTCTGAGAGGAGTGCAATCCCACCCTCAGCACTCCCGTCACCGAATGGACCGGAGATGGCCCGGTAGTCTTCCGCTTCCTCCAGTGCCTCGTTCAGCCAGCGGTCTACTAAGGCTTCACGTTCCTCTTGTGTCATACGTTCACCATGTTTCCTGAGTGTGGTAAAGACCCGCTGCGCTCGTGATTGCCAGTGCGCCGTCCTGGCGCGTGCTTCGTCCTTGTCCGTGGTTTGCAGACTTCTCCAGAGTTCCGTACGCCCTTGGAAGTAAGGCCGGAGCTGCCTGGGAATCTGAATGCGATGGTAAAGTGACTTCCGCTTTTTGGGAAGGAAAGGAAGGAAAACTGTAGCCATAAAACCTCCAATCACTGTAGCAGGGTGACTTTGTGCTACAGCGCTGGAGATTAGAAGTGGCTCCTAGAGCCAATCTACGTAGTTTCCTGGTGCCGAAGGCGGGATTTGAACCCGCACACCCTTGCGGGCGCTAGACCCTGAATCTAGTGCGTCTGCCAGTTTCGCCACTTCGGCACATCGAGGTGGAAGCGGATTATCCTGAATAAGTGATGTCTCCGTCAAGCAAGTGGATTCGATCACCGATGCTCCGCTTCGCGCGGGGCCCACAATCCGGCCGACGCGATGTCGCGCCGATCGCCGCTGATCACGATTCTCTCGTGGACGAGCCCGGCAGCGCCGAGCAGCGAGGGTGCCGCGATCCACGGCGCCTCATCGGCGATCAAGACATCGAACCGGATGCGACTGAACAAAGGATCGTTCAGCACTCGCGATGCCGTAGTGACTACGAGCCGCCGATTCTGAATGAAGGCCTGGCGGTTCGTGTCCTCTTCGGCCGCGAGCAATTCTCGGATCTTTCTTGTCCCGCCCAGCCGGACAATCTCTTCTTTGAGTTCATCAAACTCCGGCCGCATGTCTTTCGGCACAGTCGCCTCAGGCACGAGTTCATCGATGCGCGCCTTGGCGGCATCGAGTTCCCGTCGCAGATCGGCGCACTGACTTTCATACAGCTCGATGTATTGACGCAGAGATTCGACGTTTTTCCCGACGGCCTGCAGGCTGAGACGTCGCATGAGTGGGAGGTTCTCATACTCGGCGAGAATGGCATTCACGTCTTTGATTTTGGCCTGCAGGTCGCTGACCTGCGTCAGCAGTCGCCATTCTAAAAGACGGACCTCATCGAGATCTTTCTGTTTCTGCGCCTTGTATGCCAATATGGGCGCCAGCTCGCGGAATCGGTCGTATTTACGCCGAAGCGCGACCTTATCTGTGCGAGACTTGGCATAGAACTGCTGCATCTGCGCTTCGAACCCCAACTCCTGAATCCCGATGCCTTCGACCTGCTGGGCCAATGCGGTTTCATAACGGCTCACCCACGTTTTATACATAAGACCTACGGTTTTCATGGCACGTGCGATGGTCCCGACAAGTGCATCAGCCGCTTGGTGATCAGGACAGACCACCAGGATGCGTTTATTTGCGCGAATTAGTTCGATCGCCAGCGCAGCCAAGCGCTGCCGTCGCCTCGAAAGCTCGTCCGCCCAGATGGTCGTAAGGATCGACGATCCGGTGACTGACTCGGAAATATTTTCCATTTCCGTCGTCACCTCGAGGAGGGAGGCCAAGCGGTCTGCTGAACCGAGTCGATAAGCATCGGGCTGTGCAAGCATGTCACGCAATCTCTTGGCTGAGGTGGCTAGAAGCCCGGCCCGGTCGGGAACCACCGTCGCATCGGCACAGGATGGTCCGATGGCATCGAATGTCTGCACTAGGATCACATTGTCTTGGCTACCAAGGACAATACCCTCGGTTGGCTCCATGTCGTCCTGGGGGATAATTGAGAGAGGGGTGTCATGTTTAATGGACAAGCCTTGCGGAAGCGTCAGCTCGTAGAGATGAAGCGTACCGATGGTATGCACAAGTCGGCCTGCGACCTGAGTAATCGGCTGGTCAAGCGCTGTATCGCTCACCCGTTTCTGTTCGGCTTCAAGTAGGAGCGCCCATGTTTCGAGTAGGTCTCGCGCGGTCATAAGATTCTTAAGTGGTTGTCTTCGTATAGTGTCGCCATCATACGGTCGGCTTATTACACCTGTCCAGCCTGCCAGTAGGGCAGGCTCTCGCGTACGATCGTCTCCAGACCATGACAAAGAAGCGAACCTCTTCCGCACATTGTGAATTGACTTTTTGCTGGCCCCCCAGTATCCTCGTTTGCTTTCCAACAGAAGGAGTTAGGGGTATGAAGGTTATTCTGCAAGAAACAATGGACGGGGTCGGACATCTCGGAGATCTGCTCGATGTGAAAGATGGGTATGCGCGGAACTTTCTGCTCCCACGCAAAAAAGCGGTGCTGGCCGACAGTCGCAGCATCAAGGCCTTTGAGCATATTAAGCGCGTAGCCGGCGAGCGGGCAAAAAAGGAAAAGTTGGAGATCGAAACCCATGCCAAGAGCATCTCGGCCATCTCCCTCACAGTCCAAGCCCAGGTTGGCAAAGATGACAAGATGTTCGGGTCGGTCACGACTAAAGACATTGCCGAAAGATTGGCGGAACAGGGATTTACGGTGGATCGACGTAAGATTCAGCTCGACCATCCGATCAAAGAACTCGGTACGTTCACCGTACCGATCAAACTTCCACGGGATGTGACTGCAACCATATTGATCCACGTCGTAAAGAAACAAGAAATCGAAACGGCTTCCGCTGAGGCTTGACGAGGGACGAGCTGTCATGAACGATGTGATCGGTTCTTTAGACGCACTCAAAGCCACAGATCCGGATGTCTATGACGCGATTGTCGCCGAGGAAGAACGGCAGCGTGACAGACTGCTACTGATTGCTTCGGAGAACTTCGCCAGTCCCGCCGTCCTGGCTGCTCAGGGCTCCATCATGACCAATAAATATGCCGAAGGGTACCCGGGGAAGAGGTACTACGGTGGTTGTCAGCATGTGGATACCGTGGAGGAGCTTGCCATCCAGCGGTGTAAGCAGATTTTCGGCGCAGAGCACGTGAATGTGCAGCCACACTCAGGGTCGCAAGCCAATATGGCGGCCTACCTGTCCGTGCTGAAACCCGGCGACACCATCCTGGGGATGGACCTCGCCCAAGGAGGTCACCTTACCCATGGCAGCAAGGTCAATTTTTCAGGGATACTGTTCCGTGTGTTTTCCTACGGCGTAGACCGTGAGACTGAAACCATCAACTATGACGCGGTGCAGAAGGTGGCGGAGGAATGCCGGCCACGCCTGCTTGTCGTAGGCGCCAGCGCTTATGCGCGCACTTTTGATTTTCCACGATTCCAACTGATTGCCAAATCGGTCGGTGCCTATCTGCTGGTCGACATCGCCCACATCGCAGGGTTGATCGCCGCTGGGCTTCATCCGAATCCTGTTCCCTATGCCGACTTTGTCACTACGACCACCCATAAAACCCTGCGCGGACCCCGTGGTGGTGTCGTGATGTGTAAGGCTGAGCATGCCAAAGCAGTCGACAAATTTATTTTCCCTGGAATACAAGGCGGACCATTAATGCATGTGATCGCGGCGAAGGCCGTCGCGTTCAAGGAAGCCCTCTCACCGGCTTTTTCTCGTTACCAGCAGCAGGTCATTGCCAATGCGAAGGTGTTAGCACAGGGGCTCCTCGACCGAGGGTACAAGATTGTGTCGGGTGGCACGGATACGCATTTGATGCTGATGAATCTGGCTGACAAGGGCATTACAGGCAAAGAAGCGGACGCGGCTTTGGGCACTGCCGGCATTATCGTGAACAAGAATGCCGTGCCCTATGATGAAAAACCGCCGGCTGTCGCCAGTGGTATTCGACTGGGAACTCCCGTTGTTTCTACCCGTGGGATGCGGGAAGCCGAGATGCGAGAGATTGTGGGCCTGGTCGACCGGGTACTGAAGTATCGGCAAGACCCCGCGACACTCGACGAGGTCCGCGCTCAGGCCAAAGCGCTCTGCGGCCGTTTCCCGATCTTTCATTCCTACTAAACCGCGTCAGACGGGGCAGGGTTACCGCCTGTGAAATGTCCGTTCTGCGATGAACTCGAAGACAAGGTCGTAGACTCGCGCATGGCGAAGGAAGGCGAGGTGATTCGCCGCCGCCGCGAATGTCTCGGCTGCAAGCGTCGCTACACTACCTACGAACGCGTCGAAGAGATTCTTCCCATGGTGGTGAAGAAGGACGGCCGCAGGGAATCGTTCGACCGTACAAAAATTCTCGCCGGTCTCAAGAAAGCCTGTGAAAAACGGCCGATCAGTACCGCCACCATCGAAACCGTGACGGATCGCATCGAGAAACGTATCCAGGAAATGGGTGAAACCGAAATCGAGAGCCGGATCGTAGGTGAGGAGTTGATGAAAGAGCTTCATCAATTGGATCAGGTCGCCTATGTTCGCTTTGCCTCTGTCTACCGCGAGTTCAAAGACATTGACCAGTTCATGGAGGAGTTGAAAACGTTGGCTCAGCAACGCCGCGAGCGGTGAGGGCCGCGGGATCCCTCCTCTCTCCTCATCATCCTCTCCATGACCTTCTGCCGTTCGTTGGTTTACAACATGGTGCAATTTCTCAGCGAGTAAGCGTCACGATGCCGGTAATCCAATCCAAGTCTTCCAAACGGCCACTCAAGACCGGAGTGTCGAGCGGGACACATGTGGCGATCATCGGCGCTGGCCGCGGCGGTACGGCGCTGATGGAGATCTTTGCGACAGACCCGCTGGTAAAAATCGTGTGCGTGGCCGAAATTCAAAAAGACGCTCCGGGCGTCGCACTGGCAAAACGGCTCGGCATCCCTGTGACCCGCGATTACCGGCGACTTCTGGACCTCGAGCGCGTTGATCTCATCATCGACGTATCGGGCGATGCCAAAGTCTGGGAGTTGCTCCAAGATTTCCACCGAATGGGCGTGACAATCATCGGCGGGGCCAGTGCCAAATTCATGTGGGAACTCATCGAAGCCCGCATCCGCGCCACGTCGGAGATCGAGAAAACCTTGAATAAGTACCAATCCCTCTATCGACTGTATGTCAAAGAAACAGGCGTCGCGGTGACGGAGGAACGGACACGCATTGCTTGCGAGATGCATGACGGCCTCGTACAGAATTTGGCCGGGGTGAATTTCAAACTGGATCTGAGCCTGCAGCTGATTCGAAAAGATCCGAAAGCCAGCCTGGCCACCTTACGCGAAAGCAAGGCCCAGCTGAAATTGGCCATCCATGAGGCGCGGCAAGTCATCTTCAATCTTCGCCCCCTCCACTACGACAAGATGGAGCTGTTCCCAGCCCTTACTAACTATCTCACCTCATATGAGACCCAGTATCATATCAAGACGCAGTTCCGCGTCTCCGGCGATGAACAGATTCTATTCCCGCGTACCAAGATCTTCCTGTTTCGCATTGTGCAAGAGGCTCTGAGCAACGTGGAGAGGCATGCGAAAGCGACTCGGGTCACCGTGGGATTGGACATCGACCTCGAACGTCTCAAGGTCACCATCGGGGATAACGGCGTGGGATTTGACATGGACACCGTGCTCCGTGATCCCGACAAATGGGATCATTTCGGGATTCGCGGGATCCTAGAGCGCGCTCGACTCGTGGGCGGTGAAGGCAAGATTGAGTCTAAGAAAGGGCGTGGTACGACGATCGTCGTCGACATCCCCCTAGTCAAAAAGGAGACGACGGCCCATGGAAAAGATTAAGGTGCTCATCGCGGACGATCATCGCGTCGTACGCGAAGGACTGGCCGCAATCCTCAAGACGAAAGACGACATTCATATCGTAGGCGAGGCCCAGGATGGTATGGAAGCGGTCGAGAAGGTGAGAACGTTGGTTCCGGACGTCGTGTTGATGGACGTGAGTATGCCTCGGATGGGCGGAGTCGAAGCGACCAGACAAATCAAGCGCGAGTTCCCTCACATAGGAGTCGTGGCCCTGACCATGTACGACGAGCAACAATATATATTCGATTTGGTCCGTGCCGGTGCCACGGGATATCTTCTGAAAGATTCCGAGTCCTCTCAAATCGTCGCCGCGATTCGTGCGATCTACAAGGGCGAGTCACTGATCCATCCATCCGTCGCGAGCAAGATTTTGGCGGAGTTCTCCTTGATGTCCCAGAAGAAGGGGAAAAAGCCCGGGTGGGTCGAGCACGATCTCACGGAGCGAGAAATCACGGTCTTGCGTTTGGTTGCGGACGGCAAGACGAACAAGGAAATTGCCAATAACTTAGACCTGAGCGAAAAGACCGTCAAGAATCATGTGCGTAACATTTTCCATAAACTGCAGGTCTATGACCGCACGCAAGCAGCCATCCTAGCCATTCGGAAAGGACTCATCGAGTTGGATCCACGGCCCTAACCGCTGTGGCCACTAAGGGGTATGTTTGCCAGACCGGCAGCTTACAACTCTTCCTAAACCGGTCGATCACCACGTTTTTCTTATCGCCATCAATAAATTGTGAGCCATTCCCGTCAACTTCCGTTACCAATCACGGTGATCGATTTCATATTCAGCTATGCTGGCTTGGCATAATTGGGATTGGAATTGCAATTCAATAATATTTGAAAAGTCACAGGTGTCATGTTTTTGCAACATGACTCATTGTCGTTTTACTTAAAAATATTCATTTATTATCAATACTATAGGACACTTTTTTGAGAAAATATGGGCTGGCACACGAGTTGCTGATACCCATCTGCATAATTAATGAGGTGACCGTGTGAGGGCTCAACAAACCTTAGCGAATGCAGTAAGTTGTGCGGGAATTGGGCTCCATTCTGGACGTCCGGTTACCCTCACGCTCAGGCCTGCTCCAACAAATACAGGCGTCATCTTCATAAATCGAAACGGCAAAGACGGAGCCTCCCTCGCGGCCTCCGTGGAGCATGTGGTACCTACGGAACTCTGCACCGCGATCAGCGGCAACGGATTTCAGGTAAAGACGATCGAGCACGTCTTGGCCGCCTTAGCCGGACTCGACATCGATAACGTATATGTGGAGGTTGATGCCAGTGAGGCTCCCGTCATGGACGGCAGCGCGGCACACTTCGTTCGCTTGATTCAGTCAGCCGGAATTGTTTCTCAGAGCCGGCGGCAATCCTATCTGAAAATCACTCGGCCTCTTGAAGTGGTGGATGGAACTCGTCGAGTTCGTATTGAACCGTCCTCGACCACCAAGATCACCTATTCCATCCACTACAATCATCCTTTGATCCAGACTCAGACCTACTTCTATGAACACTCAGCCCATGCGTTTGAGCACGAGATCGCGGATGCCAGGACGTTCGGTTTCCTGCAAGAAGTGGAAGCTCTTTGGGCTCGCGGGCTCGGCCAGGGCGGTAACCTGGACAACACGATCGTTCTCTCTCAAGACGGCATTCTCAATGAATCAGGCCTTCGCTTTGCCGATGAATTCGTGCGACACAAGATCTTGGACCTGATCGGAGACTTTTCGTTGCTCGGCGTCCCCTTTATCGGGCACCTGATTGCCGAGCGTTCCGGGCATGCGATACACACGCGCCTCGTTCAACAGATTCTCAACCACCCCGATAGTTGGGTGTTGCTCAACGCCGACGAAACAGTCGCCGCGTCTGAGCCTCGCTCTGTCAAGGCCCCACCGCGATCCGCATCGCTTGTGGCCCTTCAAGTCTCTTAACGCTCATCCTCTTAAATAGAAATTTACACGTGTCTTGCCGTACCAGCGAGATGATGTGTGATGTGCGGGTGACTGAGATGTGATTTAACGTCGGGAGCAAGTGGCCTCGCTCCCGACGCTAGAATCAAGGCGGGGACTACTTCTTCTTCTTCTTTGCTGCTTTCTTCGTCGCCAAGACTCTCACCCCCCTTCGTGTATTTTGAGGTCTAACTCGTTCAGACACACTACACTGCGTGGATCAGGGATTCTTCCAATGCCTCGAACGTATTCGGACCCACTTTTTTGAACCGCTTGTCCCGCTTCAAGGACGTGGCGACAGATGTCAGCGGCGTTTTCCCCTTGATCTGGAGCCCCCCCTCGACCAATCGCTGCACAAGCTCTTTTGCGTGCATCGAGCGATTCGCCTCGCGGAGCATTTCGTACGCGGCTTCCGACACACTTTTCCCAGAATACTTGCTTCGCCCCATGAGGATTTCCCTCGACTGGTCGGTGACATCCGTATTCGGTCTCTGACGAGCACCTTTTTCGTCGGAATAGAATTGACTGGAAAGACTGGCAAGCTTGGCCTTGTCGGCTTCAACGCGATAGAGCGTTTCTGCCAATTCCAGGTATTTCTTAATCGTGGCGATTTCGTCGTCCAAACGACGACGTTTCTTTTCGAGCTCTTGCAGTCGGTTCTTATAGGCGCTGATTCGCTGTTCAAGACCAACCAATATATCGGTGAGTTCTTCCACGAACGCGCCCCCAGGTGAAGCATGCTTGCTTTATAGCATTGCTTGCATAGCAAGTCAATAGATAAAGTTACAATCGTGGCTTGCATAGCATAACAGCTTTAAAACGGGTACGTGTTTGTTCGCGATGCCATCTGCTCGGCCAACAAGGTATCAAGAATCCCATCAGATTTTGGCCTCAATGAGTGGGAGTGTTCCCCGTTCGAGAGGCCTCTTCACTCCGGCTAGTAAAACACAGCCTCGTGCTATGATGCCGTCCCATGTCTCTACTATATGGCCAGGATATTCCCCTCAACACACTCATTTCAGTCGCTACTGACTCGGCCCGCCAGGCCGTAGCTATTCTGATGGAATGCACGCGCACCGGTTTTCGCGTTGAACATAAGCAGATCATCAACCTGGTCACAGACGCCGACCACCAGGCGGAGCAACGGATCATCGACATTATCCACGATGCCTTCCCGACCCATCCTGTCCTTGCTGAGGAACGTGGTCTCACCGAGCAACCTCCATCCCGCTACAAATGGATAATCGATCCGCTTGATGGCACGACCAACTTCGCCCACGGATTCCCCGCTTATTGTGTGTCCATTGGGGTGGAATGCGACGGACATGGGATTGTTGGGGTGATCTACGACCCGACTCGAGACGAGCTGTTCACTGGGCAAATCGGTCACGGGGCTTACCTCAATGGAGTTCCCATTTCCGTGTCCACAACGGACCATCTCGATCGTGCGCTCCTCGTGACCGGATTTGCGTACGACATTCGCGAGACCCCGAACAATAATTTGAACCACTTCGTGCGATTTGCGTTGAAGGTGCAGGGATTGCGCCGAACCGGAACGGCAGCTCTGGATCTTTGCTACGTCGCTGCCGGTCGGTTCGATGGATTTTGGGAAGTGACACTGAATCCCTGGGACATGGCGGCAGGAGTCGTCATCATCCGCGAAGCCGGTGGCAAAGTGACGGACTTCAAAGGCGCTTCTCACTCGATTTATGGGCGAGAATTGGTCGCAAGTAATGGGCGTATCCACCAAGCCATGCTCGACCTGCTCCAGGAAGATAGCGCTTCCTCGTAAGGCCGCAGCCTTAGCTATGTTGAACCAGGCTAGTCAAATGGCCGAAGAGTCCAAGACTGTGACCACCGGGGCCTACTGGCAGATGTACATACAGAATGACGATGCAGTATGATCTTTTGCTACGAAAAGGAAGGAGAGCGGCTGTATGGCACGTTCAACGCCTCCATCGGGAGATTCACACGGAAATCCATCTCAACCCGCAGGAGCCGAATCCCACGCCAAGGATTTGGAACTACTTCGGGTGCTCGTGAGCCGAAAGGGAACTCAAGTCGATGCCCAATGGGCAATTCATCCTCAACTGAAACAGGATCTTCTTCCGCAGGAATGGCGAGAGGTGACCGACCTCATGACCAAGGTGATTGGTATCGTCGGCACGCGGTTTTCGCAGGCGCTCACACAAGCCGATCCCGAGCCGCCTAGCAACGCATAGCAGGCCTGGTTGAGGTTAATGTTGAGCGCAGTCTCCTTCCTGACAACTCAGTCTCAACCTCGGCCTTAACCTTTGACTAAGGAGCCGCCAATGGAGACTTATTATCATCCCCATGATCTGAGCAAGTTCGGCGAGATGGGTAAAGGGAACAAGGATCTTTGGGAGAAGTTCATGGCCTACTACAGCGCCGTCTTCGCTGAAGGAACGTTAACGGAACGAGAGAAGGCCCTCATCGCCCTCGCTGTCGCTCACGCAGTCCAATGCCCCTACTGCATCGATGCCTACACGCAGGCTTCCCTTGAAAAAGGGTCGAACATCGAAGAAATGACAGAAGCCGTTCACGTCGCCTGCGCCATCCGAGGTGGCGCCTCGCTCGCCCACGGTGTTCAAATGCGCAACGTCGCCGACAAACTATCGATGTGATGAGACCGGTGGTCGGTTCTGCTAGAGATAGGGGTTCTCGGGGATGGCCAGGGTGAAGTATTTACCACGCTCTTCGTGGAGAATCCGTGCAGCCGTCAATGCAGCGAGCGCCTGATCAACCTCCGCATCAATGCTCTCCCCTCTGTTAAGTCTCTGCGCCAGCAGCGTGCGGATTTGCTCTATACTCTTGGCCGCTTCGTTGCAGACTTCGATGATTCCATCCGCAGGCCAATCGTAGCGTCGCCGTATCGGTGCTTTCGGATTCCGACCATCGTATACGGTGACGTGGTCCATCGCCTTCGAGTAATAGAGAAACGGCCGATCGCTTGAACCAGCCAGTCTCTGCCACTCCTGCACCAGGCCGACCAATTCTTGGAAGAGGCCCGGGTCTACGTTCCAACTATCCAACTCATACTCGAAATCGTAGGCGATCTTCTTCAAGTCCACCTGCCGCGCATCGTAGACATACTCGTATGCAGTCCCAGGACCTGTGATGCGGACGCCATATTCGTGTGGTTTGGTGTGGTAGGGACTGAAACGTTCCAGCCAGAATTTCCCGGCTCCTTCCGGTGGGTGCAGATGGAACAGCGACGGGATCAGGTCGATCTGACGGCAATAATCCTCGTTCGTTTCCCCGGGAAAACCGAGCAAGATATTCCAGGACACCGCGATATGATAATAGGAACTCCACTTGAGGCAGATAATATTCTGCATCGGAGTTACGCCCTTGTCCATTGCTTGCAGTTGATTGAAGCTCAGACTCTCCAATCCCGGCTGCATGCACTTTACCCCTCCGGCGGCGAGCGTTCGAATCTGACTCTTATGCAGGTTGCTTTTGGTTTCGATGAACACATCGAGGTCACAGTGGTCAGCCGCAAACCGACCGAAGAGGTTCTCTATATATTTCATGTCGATGATGTTATCCACCAATCGAAATCGCATCGTATCGTATCGGCTGGTAAGATAGGCCATTTCCCGGGCCACTTGCTCGGAAGATTTCGCTCGAAACTTCATGCTTTGCGCATTCAGCCCACAAAACGTACAGTGATATTTTTCCCCCCACCAACAGCCCCGCGAGCCTTCGTAGAGTAGGATCCGATCGAGCCCCTGTGCCGCCTCCCCCAGTTCAGTCAGAAGATCATAGTAATCGTCATAGTCGGGTGGGCCAGTCTTCGCAAAGTCCGAGAAAAGTGAGTTGTTCGGAGTGAACGCAATCGCCGTTCTCTCTCGATAAGCCACACCGCTGGGAATAATCCCCGTCTTTCCATCGAGGAGATATCGAACCAATTCCGGGAATACCTCTTCCCCTTCTCCCACCACCACATGATCGATGAAGGGAAAGGCCCGGAAATATTCCAGCCCCATCTCGCCGTCGTAGTTCGCTCCCCCGAAGACGATCGTCACGTCGGGATAGAGATCCTTGATGAGTTTCGCCATCGTCAGGCTTGCGACGTTTTGATCAAACGTGGAGGTGAAGCCGACAATCTTGTACCGTCCCCAGTCGATGGACGTCAGAGCCCAGGTCAAGAACTGTGGCGCCGTCCTCGTCGCCATGTCTTCGAAGAACGAGGCCGGATGGCCGCTCTCATTGGCGACTTGCTCAAACACCGGCTTGAATAGGCGGGGATACTCAGCGCGCTTCGGATTGTCGCGGAACAAGAGGTAAGAAAAGATCCATTCGCCAAACAAAGCCCGTTTCTCGCAGATCATTTCATAGAGGGGCACGCCGATCTTGAGGGCGAAACGCACATTCAGATGATGGCAATCGACGGGAGTCCCCTTCGATTTGAGTAGCGCGGAGAGTGTGCCCAGTTGGATCGAAGGGTACTTCGAATAGCTGAATGGCATATTGACGAGCGCAACCTTGGCTTTGTCGCTCATCTGATACCTCGTGAGGTCATGAGACAACCATCTGGCCTTTCGGTTAACTGGCTGCTACGCGAAATGGTTGAAACTCGCGGTCTGCTTTGGCGGCCATGTAAAAGTCGCTTTCCGTCAGGCCGTTGATCTTGTGGGTCCAAATCTCGACCTTGCACTTGCCCCATGCAAGATAGAGATCGGGATGGTGCCCTTCCGTTTCTGCCACGGCCCCCACCTTGTTCACGTAGGCCAAGGCCTGGGCGAAATCCTTAAATGTGTACAAGCGCTCAAGATGGCCGGCCTGGTTCAGCGACCAGCCGCGACCGAGTTCCTTTAAGAGCGCCTGCGTCCGATCGGCAGGAAGTGGCGGCACCCCACCCCGGCAAGGCACGCATGTGTTGTCGGCTAAGCTCATTGTGGCCCTCCCTTCAAAAGCGGATTCAGATTAAGGCGTCACGCGGTCAATGGCATCTGCATAGATGATGGGAATCCCTCGAGGATCCTTTTCATCCGCGACCGTGACTCCACGGATACGCACACGTTCGTTCTCGACAACCGGTTGCATCGCGTTTGGCTTGCAGGCTCCGGCCACTCCGACCTGGATGGATCCGGACTGGTCCTGCAGCATGAACAGTTGCGCATCGTAGACGGGTCCCCCCGCGCAGCGATGCACCCTGAATCGAGGCGGCAGTTCCGTCACCTCTCTAGCCCGTCCTTCCACGATTACGACTTTGGCCTGATAGTCCGCAGGATGTTCCATAACCTTGGCGATGGGCAAGATCTCGTCGGCCAGCGCCCATGGGTTTAGGGTTAGTCCATACAGTATCAATGACAAGCCAAGAATAAAATAGGGCATGTGACCTCCTTTATTCTATTCGCCTTCGTCCAGCGCGCCGCCTGTTTTTGCCAGATCGTCAAGCTTGATCTTCTCGGGATTGAATTTCTCTGCGGCTTTGGTCATCCGATCCAGTGCGTCATCGAATGACAGGGGAGGAGAATCCTTTGGGCGGAAACGGATGGGATTCACACGCGCGACCACGAAGCTCTTTAGATAAGGATTCGTCAATCCCCTTGCCTTGAGTGCCTCGACTTGCTTTATAATTTGATCGTCAAGGGCAAGCACCGTGCGCGCCCGTTCCCGCCGCAGTTCAATTGCCGCGCGCAACGGTTTCTTCAGAAATTCATCCACCCGCTTCAACACTGGATTGTAGGCTCCGCCACTGAATCTGGGCCGCTCTTCATAGCACAGGCCGAGCGTAATGAAGCTGGGTTCTTCAAACTCCAGCGCGTAGACCTCTTCGGTCGCGTCATCGTGATGGACCAGCTCCTTGTACATCCGAATCACTTCCAGTGATTTCTCCCGCAGGTTATGCGCCTTTTCCGTATTCAATGCCAGAATTTGATAGGCCATGGCTGCCTCCGGCACTACAATCGCGACAATGCTCTTTGCTTTCAGCGTCTTCATCGCCGAAAGCCGATGGTTGCCATTGGGAGTCCAGTATTTTTCAACCTGCTCACGCATTGGCGCACGCACCGCAACGATCGGATCGAGAAATCGCCCGATCTTGCCGATTACAAGTTCTAACTTTCGTACGTGTGTGTCGGAGAGGTTTCGCTGAAAAGGGGTCGGCTCAACGAGTTCGATCGGCAAAGCCGCCAGCACCACCCAACGTCCGCCATAGGGCTCCCGGTAGATAGCGAGAACTTTCCCGCCATCACCCTCGATGGCTCGATGCAGTTCAGCAGTCTCCGCCGGAGGTGCCGCAGATTGGAGTTCAGTCGCAGCCAGACCGGTCGACGCATGAGCAGTTTGGCGACGTCGTCGCACAGCGCCGGCAGCACGAGGGACTTTGGGTGGCTTCCCAGACATTGCGAGGTATGGTAGGGAATGAGAAGGCGAAAAGAAAGCCCCCGATTCCTATCCAGCCACACACGCCATGAGCCATCCGTCAATCAGTGACCCGAGCCTGAAATCAGTCACACAGAAGATCGGCTGGCTCACGGCCTCCTGTGTACTCGTGAGTAACATCATTGGCGGAGGTATCTTCACTACGACAGAAATCATGGCCAGAGACCTGAGCGATCCGATGCTGATTCTCTTGCTGTGGTTCGTCGGAGCGCTCTTTGCTCTCGGTGGTGCCATGGTCTACGGAGGGCTGGGGGCCGCCTTGCCTCATGCGGGCGGGGATTACGTCTACTTGAGAGAAGCCTATGGGCCGCCGTCTAGGACAAGGTATGTCCTTGGGCAAAGAGGCTGTCTTGGCAGACTCAGGGCGGGTGGTGAGAAGGACAACTTTTTTAACAGCCTGCTAGAACGGCACGGGCGACCCTGCACTGAGGTGGGAGGTCGCCCGTGTGTGGCGCTTAGGACGCCAGACCGACTGTGTAATTGTCTCGGCCCGGTAAGAACTGAGACCCGCGAGAAAGCAAGGTATGGAACTACTGATCGGGGGAAAACAAAATCATCCCAGGTGCTTGTGTTCCTCGCGCCAGCTTCAAGTTCTCCATCACATGATCAGGCTAATACCCAGTTGGTCTGTGGTGCCGTTACGGCACAGCCAGTGGAGAACCGGCTAGCACGACCGATCAGAAGCCCGCCCTCGAGTTGGCGGGCCTGTCTGGCCAGGTGGAGTCAGATCATCCATCGCTACCCTCCTCTCTTGAGAAAGTTGGCGGGGGAACCTGTTGACAGCCACATATCCTGCCCGGTCCCCCTGATCGAATGAATGGGCCGTAAATTCTTGATACGCCCATTAGTAAAACGTGTCAATGAAGAAAATCGATTTCCCTGCATTGTTTCATAAGCATAAAACATACCTCCTGGGAGCGCCGAATACCAGCGAAGCGGTTGCGAAAGAAAAAAGCCGTAACGGTCGCAGCGGAGAGCTCGATCCCACGCTGGAGCGAGATCGTCTTCACATTACAGAGCCTAGATAGAGAAAGAAGTGAGGAGACGGCGTCACGGTTGTTCCCCTTCGTGACGCTCAACCAAGCCGCTTTCTCTATTCAGCTTTCGAGATACGTAGAAAGAACTTGAAAATGGTCGCCCAGCTCTCATATGAGTAGTTCTTCAAATTCTTTGATCTGATTGTTTGCGCCTTTGTGTCCTATTCTCACCTCTGGACGCGAGGGATGAACATCGCTCGCGTCTCATTCGCGTAGAGCTTTTCATGAAGTTCGCCAAGTCGCCCGATCAATCCTGCCGTCATCATAGCTTTCGCCCTTTCTTTGTTTGACCAGCTTTTGTTTGAGTTTCCGGTACCGTCAATGCGCTTCTTGCCATCACCCAGCAGCCCATCGTCTCCACGTTCTCTCTCATGCTAAGTCTGCCCGCACGAAAGCGCGTTGGTGCGAGAAAAGAATTACGCGGCACTCATCGCCCCTGAGCCGCTCGCGGCTTGCGCTTTCTCACGTCGGCGCGCATAGTGCGCGGCAGGCACACACCGTGGAGGGAGGTTTTCTATGGCAAATCGACTAGCCGCAGAAGCGATCGGCACATTCTGGATTGTGTTCGCCGGCTGCGGGAGCGCGCTGCTGGCGGGCGGCGTGCCGCAGCTCGGCATCGGGCTTTTCGGGATCGCGTTCGCCTTCGGGCTGAGCGTCGTGACGATGGTCTATGCCGTCGGCCATATTTCGGGCGGCCATCTCAACCC